>Ga0314774_1002413_pt1 | contig 10554 bp, 7 predicted proteins | sample MetaGCBIA2018_FD_204515 | JGI IMG/M metagenome (GOLD analysis project Ga0314774, IMG submission 204515) | Cryopeg brine microbial communities from Beaufort Sea near Barrow, Alaska, United States - CBIA 2018 | ecosystem: Environmental > Aquatic > Marine > Coastal | place: USA: Alaska | collected... | reverse complement strand
CAAAACCGGGGGTTTTTTCTTCCATAAATGAAGCTGAAATTCGATTTTGTTCGGCTACCAATCTTGAGTCTAAGGCTATCCAAAATTTATTTTCTTCAAACTTAAGTCCCAAATTTGCCATAAAAGGAGGGATTTGCGCCAACGGCTCATCCAAATCTTCATTTTGAGCACGTGTATAAGATAGCTCTGACGTAAATGATAGCTTATCTGTTGCACGCACCTTAAAATTAAACTCAAATCCGCTTTGTGAAGCTTTATCAATATTAATAAATTGTTTGGCGTAAATTGGTGGCGTTGTTGGCATAAATTTTCTTGGAATATCTGTATTTATTACGCCATAAATATAATCTTCCAGAAAAGAATGAAATACAGAAGCACCAATTTCAAAGGTTTCAAATTTCTTTAAAAATGAAAGTTCTATCTGGTTATTAATTTCTGGTTTCAGGTTTGGATTTCCAACATATTCATAAGGATCAACACCAACGTTGAAATGATTGATGAAACGTTCTGTCATTGACGCCGTTTTAATTCCTCTGCCAATGGCAAATTGAGCCTGAAATCCGTTTCTACGATATTTTACGGAAGCATTTCCACCAATATCAACTTCTGACTCATTCTTAATTTCGCCGCCATAGAAAGCTTCAAAATCGGCAGCTGGATCATTTAGCGATGCTGCAATAAAATCGGCTCTGACACCTGTAGTGATTGTTGTATAATCTGTGATTTTTATTTTTTCTTCCGCAAAAACACCAATATCATTTAAATCGGCATCCTGCCAAATTTTATCCACAAAAGTTTTAGGGGTTGGCAAAACATTCCCGTTCATTATTTTTACAATCCGTGTTCTATCCCCTTTTTTGTTAATTAAATTGGCATCGATACCGGCAAACAGTTTTGAATTGTTTGACGTATTAAATACCATTTCTGCTTTACCACCATAAGTAAAAGATTCCACAGGTGATTCTGCATCTATTGCCATAAAACTGGGACGATTTTCATTGGTCATTAAATGGTCTACGGCAGCATAAAAAGTCTTAAACGTAAAACTGCTTATTTTTTCTGAAATATTATTAAATTTATAATCTATTCCTGCCAAAAAACTATCGTCATAGGGGGAATCCATCGGCAAACCGGCGTGGTCAATGTCACGCGCAAAAGATTGCCTCCAACTGAACTGCAGACGTTGGTTATCGGTTGGATTAACACCAACTTTAACCGAATAATCCGTTGTTCTGAAAGAAGATGGCACTTCATGATTATTACCATCGGTATAATCACCGAAATCCCTATAAGAACCATTCAACTGAACATCAAATTTCTTGGCTACATAAACCAATGAAGCTCCATTCACTAAATTTCCGCCATTGGTTTCATAACCGCCTTCAACACTGCCATGAAAACCAAGTTCATTTTTTGTCGGATTTTTTGAGACTAAATTTATAATTCCGCCAAAATTTTGTCCGAATCGAACGGTAAAAGGTCCTTTTACAATTTCAATTTTTTCTATTTCTTCCGGAATTACGTGTGTCGTGATAGGATCCATTCTGTTCGGACAGGCATTCATTATTTTCATACCGCCGTCGTACTGAATATTTAGTTGCTCATATTTGAAAGAACGAAAAACAGGTTCAGAAGCATAAGCACCTCGCTTAACAATCCCAAAACCTTGTATGTCTTTAAATAAATGTCCGACGCTTCGTGGCTGGCTTATTTTTTTTTCAGCATCATTGATTACAGTAGATTGGGAAATATCTCGCAACGGATTGGCGTCCACAATAATTTCACTTAAATCTATTTGGGCCGATTGCATTTTAATCAGCATTTCGTTTTGCAATTCCACCACGATGGTTTTATAACTGATATGTGATATTTCTGCTTTATCGCCTTCTTCCGCCTGAATAGAAAATTCACCATTTGCATTTGAAACGGTCACCGATTTATTTTTAAGCAATTTAATGGTTGTGTATTCTATCGGATTATTCTTTTCTTCTGATACAATTTTTCCATTTAGTACAACAGATTGAGAATAGGCTGCTGCAACGCTAAACATGGCCAATATGATTGGTATTATAATATTTTTCATTTGATAATTTCGTTTTGATATTTGTTTTTTCACCCCAATGATTTAACCGCATCCATATTTAATATGTTCGGAAATAGCCCAAGATTAAAATTCACCAAAAAATCAATAATTAGCTTAAATTTTAAACTTGTTCTTTATTTTGTTAATTACTTGTTATTAAATATTTTAGATATTCAGAAATCTCTTAAGAGCCATAAGCTGTCCAAAACTCAACGTTTTATAAATACAACGAATTAAGTGGCATTTTACAAAACTATAATTTATAGAAATAAATTAAATAAAAAGCGTAACTGATAAAATTAGGAAACTAATTGAGGCGGTTTCAATAAAGAATTATAGAAATCCTGTGAAGTGTATTTATTAACAAAAAATCTATGCGTTTGGTTCTGGTCGAAGTTTTTAACCGCATAGGAAAATTGATCCAAAGGTGAAATTGGGTATTTATCAAAATCAATTTGAGGAATGGTAGATTTATGGTCGTGATTTGAATGGTTTGATTTGTTAAGTTGCTTTTCTAAATAACACTTCCCATTACACTCTAAATAAGGCTTGTCCCTATTTTCACAAAGTACATTGGCAATATAATCATAGTTGGCATAATACTCCATTATTGGCATTAATGGACGAACCATGGCCAACAAATATAGCAGGTAAAAAAATATGCCGAAAAATTGATTTTTCATTTATAAATTATATACAGGACAAATGTATCTTTTATTTTTTATTTATAAGGTGATAAATGTCATTCTAAAAATTCCAAAAACACATTTAAACCTTGTAAAAATACAAACAAAAATTACTTATTTCCAATTAATTATTAACCAATTATAAAGCTCATCATAAACTATATAATAATTATTATTTTTCTAATCAATCATCTGTGGATGCATTCCTGTTGAACTAATTAAAATTTTGTCTTCATAAAATCAACACTAATTGTATTATTTGGTTCAACAAACATATCTGTTCTACAATATTGACAAGTAGATCCTGCTATTGGCTTTTCAATCTGAAGCATGGTAAATTAAAGTTATTGAAATTATCATTCTTTTCAGTCATTTTCTAAATACCTTTCTTTTGCAATCAATGCTGCACCATAAGAAGTAGTAAATTGCGGAAAAGAATTAACGTAAACAGGTCTCATTAATTCATTTTCAAGTGCATCTACCATTCCTTTATTTAAAGCTGTACCACCATCAAAAAGTACTGCATCTTTGATTCTACCTCTACTTGCTAATCGAGTAATTCGTTTTGCAATAGAATAATGAATCCCTGATGCAATTTCAGGACTTTGATGACCCGCCGCTAATAATGATATGATTTCTGATTCTGCAAATACAGCACAAGTACTGGTTATTGGTAATGGTGTGTCTTTTGCCTTAAAATGTAAAACTTCTAACTCCTGTACTTCTACTTCAAGGTTTCGAGCTGAAATATCTAAAAATTTACCTGTTCCCGCTGCACATTTATCATTCATAAAAAAATTCGTCATTTTACCATCATCATCTAGCATAATTACTTTTGTATCTTGACCTCCAACGTTTATAATTGTTTTTACTTTTAAATCATTTCCCAAACTATTTCTAGCTCCTTTTGCATTGGCTGTTAATTCATTCACATTTTCATTACTTATTTTAAATAACTTCCTACCATAACCCGTTGATACAATATATTTTAAATCATCTATTTTTAGATTATTCGATGCCAATAATCTATCAAGGCTGTCTAACGCATTTTGGTTAAACATGCTCCCTGTTGGAGATCCAATTTTATCAACTATATTTCCAAATTCATCAATTAACACAATTTTAATTGTTGTTGAACCAATATCTACACCTAAATAATAACCCATACTTAATTTTTTCTTTTTTTATCTTTAATAGATTCTAAAAATGCTTCTAACCTTGTTGTAAGTTGCCCTGAATCCTTAGGATTATAATCTAATTCTACATTTAATACTGGATATCCTGCTGTCTCTAGAGCCTTGCCAATTTTTATTGCTTCCATGTCGTAAAGTTGACAACCTGTAAAAGTTTGATATATTACGCCATCAACTTTATAATCTTTCATTGCCAACAAAATTTTCCGTATCCTATCATCATTAGGTGTGAAATTTGGACAAGTACTTGGTTTTAAGTAACGATCTGCCAATGCTGGAACCATATCATATAAAAACCACTCATCAACAGCTACGGTATCACTTAACATTCTGCTACTTGAACAAAATTCTTCATAAACAACAACTCCTCCTAGTTTTTCTATTAAAATTGGTGTTCTCATATTTGGAAAAATAGAAGGCGATCCGGTTAATAAAATTCTTGGAGTTCGTGAGTTTGCAACCGTAATTTCTTTTTCTATTCTTTCCTCTAATTCATTATTTAAAATGGCTAAGTTTTCTGTCCAACTATTTATATCATCAAAAAAATAGGCATTAGCTATTAATAAAGCGTCTTTCCCCAAAATAACGGGAGATTCTTTCCTAATCCTCATAAAGCGTCTATACTCAGATTGAGCTTGAGCGACTGTTTTTATAGATTTTTTTAATTTCCCTCTTGTAAGTCTATTGCCTGTAATTTTTTCTAGTTTTTTAACTAATTTTTTTATAGTTCGCTGCCAGTATTCTCTTGCTTCTTCCGAATCTTTACTTGAAGGAACTTCTAAAACATAAAACTCTTTGTTAATTTCATCTCCCATTTCACCCATTTTCTTTTTTTGATCACATGTGGTAGGATTTATAACTAAATCTGGAATTGCATTACCTGGTAACAGATCTAAATATAGAGCACCTAAAGTTGATTTAACCATTGGGCAAGTTTTTGCAGGTAAAAAATCAGATCCAGCAGTATCTACTGAATAAGATCCTGAACATATTCTAACAGCTGTTGCATCAAGCGCATGAATAATTTCAATTGGTACATGAATACACATTGAAGCTATTAGTTTTTTATCTTTTGGGTACAGTGATTCTCCTATTTCTATAGGTTTAAATTTGTTATAAAAATATTCCATCCCAGAAATTTTATCTGGAAAATCATCTATAATTTCAGATAACACTTGATTTACTTCCATATTATAGTGGATAGTGGAGGTTTTTTTTAACCTATTATACCTATCTTGATTGGTAGCATTAATCATCTTTCTTTTTATTTGAAGTTAATGAATCATCTTGACCATAACGTTTAAAAAATCCTTCTTCGGTAGATGAAAATATTTTAAAATTAAAAAACTTTACATCTAAGGCTCCTTTTTCAGGACATGCTTCAACACATTTAAAACACATCATGCAATCATCTTTTACTATATTTTTACTTGTAATATCATCTGCAATTGCAGTAATACCAACATCGCAAACACGAGAACAATTTCCGCATTTAGTGCATTTAGAACCATCTTTTACTAAACGTAAAACACCAATTTTTGAAAATAAATATTGTAATGCGCTCATTGGGCAAAAGAAACAAAAGAATCGTTTTTTAAAAAATGACCCCACTAAAAACAGTGCCATAAATAAAATTCCAAGACTAGACATTACCATAGTTGTTGTGCTTGTAAAATCTATAAATAATTGAGATGTATCACCTGAAAAAAGGGGTAATACAGTTCGCCCTGGGCAAATTTGACAAAATGGAGCACTCATATCGTTGGAAATTTCCGAAAGACCAAAAAATGAATTACTCATTCCTAAAGGAATTAATATTAATAAAACTAAAAACACATATTTTACTTTACTTAATCTTTTAAAACTCATTTCATCATAACGAGTAAATCGTGTGAGCGTTAATTTTCGAAGTTTAGTAATCCAATCTTGAACAGTTCCTAAAGGACAAGCATAGCCACACCAAGCTTTATTAAAAATAATAAAAAAGAGCACGAAAGACCCAAGACCTGTAATAAATCCTAAGCCACGAAAACTAAATAATTGCTCCCAAGTAGTATGTAAATTATGCTGTGCAGAAATTAGATAGCAAGTTCCAGAACTCCCAGGATTATATGGACAGGCAAATGTTGGTAAATTTTGACCTATATTAATAAAAAAATATCCTCCGTATACAAAAAGTACAAAAAAGGCTATTTGTATAATCGTTCGAAATCTAGAAACATTCGAATTATTTATATACTTTATAATTTTATTTTTTTTCATCTAACTTAATTTCTTTATAAATTCTTTGTCGCTTAAATCGGTATATAAATATCCCAGAAACTGTAATAATAGTTGTTACAATAAATACCACAAATGCCCAAAACATTGACATATACATTGTTTTTGCAGGTCTATAACCATCTGAAAGACTGGTAGTGTAATGCGTATAAGAATACGCTTTGCCTTCATAATTTCCTTGTGTTGGCAAAGTAATTTCACCGTATAATAAGTAATTATAAATCTCTCTATTGTTTAACTCTTGCCAAGAAGAAAAATAATCTTGAATAAACTGAAAAGTACTATTACCTTCTTTATTTGTTTTTAAAGTTTTACTCCAGTTCTTTTGAGTTACCAACGTTAAATTTGCACCTTCAACTGGTTTCCCATTCACAAGAAATTGGTATTCAACATTATCACTTGAAGTTGTAAAATAATGTAAGTCTTCAGTAAAAATTCTTTTTCGCTTAATTTCAACAGGTATTATTTCTGAGTATAAATGTGGACCTACAATACCACGAACAAGTTTATGCCCATTTCTACAACTATGATTTAGCAACTCACTTTTAGCAATAGTTATATACAATGTATCTCCTTTTACTTCCTTTTGTATAAGATAAGCGTTATAATATCCTTCTTCTTTACTGGCATATGAAAAAAAAGATTTATCACCTTTGGTCATTAATTTATTCTCAACTTGTTTATTTGAAGGTGAAAATAAATAAAATTCAATATCCTCATTTTTAGGAATTTGAATATATGACGTATTTTCTAGATTTGTACCTTTTCTTAACCATTGAATAATTGAAGACTGTCCTCTTTTACCACTTACAGATGATAATTTATGCATACCACTTGGAACTATTTTTTTAGCGTCTTTAGGTGGCACATTTGAAAACCAAATAATTTCTTGAGCTGCTAAAGGTTGAACTAAAAATATAGAAATCAAGAGTATACTTATAAAAATATACTCTGATTGCTTTATATTTCTTAAAAATACCATAATCCAATATTTTAATTTTTGCAAATGTTAAAAACTATAGGAAATAGATGTATTTATATTTACTGGCCAACCTGGAATGAATTTAGCTTCCCAAGATGTTCGGTGTGTAACAGGATTATATACTTCTGATGCATTTGCATAAGTTGCATAGTTTGTATCTAGTAAATTATTTATGGCTACTGATGCTGAAAATCCATTCTTTTTATAAATCACTTTAAAATTTAGCATTGAATATCCTTCATATTCATTAACTTCTTCATTATCCATATAAAATTTATCGACGTATTTATAATCTAACGCTGCAGATAAACCAAATTTAAATCCATATCTCAATCCAGCATTTAATGTATTATGAGGCGTTTTTCTTAGTACGCCGTTCCCATAATCTGGATTGTTTTTAAATCTTGCGTCTAAATATGAATAATTTGTAAAAACATTAAACTGATTGGAAAAATTATACTCAAACGAAGTTTCCATTCCAGCATGTTTTGTTTCTCCAATATTTTGATTTATAGGAACAGAAGGATTTATTTCAGGATTTATTTCTGCGGAAATCTGATCTGTAAAATTCATTAAGAATAAAGATGCTTGATACATAAATTTATGGTGTACATTACCTCTAATTCCTAATTCGTAATTGGTAATGTATTCTGGTTTCAAATCAGGATTTGCAAGTCCAGAATAAGAGCTTCCAACAAACAACTGAGAAATTTGTGGTGGGTTAAAACCTCTAGCTATATTCCCAAAAATAGTTGTGCTTTTTGTTGGATTATATGCAAATCCAAATTTTGGGCTGAAAGATGAAATATTAGTTGTAGCTGAAGTATTACCTTCTCCTTCATGTAAATTATCCGTCCAATCGTAATCAACTAAATCATATCTTAAACCAACTGTAATTGCAAATTTATTTGTTAGCGTAAATTCATTTTCCATAAAAGCTCCAAACAAATTGTATGCACTTTCTCCATTGTTTGTTTGTATTCCAACAACTCCTGTTTCTATATCTCTTCGAAATGTTTCATTTACACCATTTTCATTAAGCATACTTAATCCAAAAATTATTGAATTTTCCTTACCAAAAATTTGATGTTTAAATTGACTTCTTATTTCTCCTCCTATTGAATTTATGTCGTCTTCGGAAAAACTCGTGTCGGCATAAAACCCATCACTGTTATTATTTCGATAATAGAGATTTGCATATAAGTCAACATTACTATTTAAATTTTGAGTATACACTAAATTTGTTCTAACAACATCTCTATTATAACCTGCAAATAAGTTGGAAGCAATCCTTGATCTATCATTAAATTGTTCTTGAGTTAAAGTACCTGGCACATCCATTTCACTACTGATATAATCAGTTGTAAATTGTAATTTTCCAGAATTATTAAATCTCTGTATTAGCTTTAAACCAAGTCTTGAAGAATTAGATCCACTTCTATCTAAATAACCATCAGTATTAAAATACTTTCCTTTAATTAAATATCTAAATCCATTTTTCCCACCATTCACATCTCCAGATAAACTTGTAGAACCATAACCTCCTAAAGAAGCTTTTAACTTCGCATGAATACCTTCTTTTGGAGTTTTTTCAACAACATTTATAACGCCAGTAATACCATTTGGTCCGTACAAGGCTGAAACAGGTCCCTTTAATACCTCAACTTTTTCAGCATTTTCCAAATCAACACCTTCAAAATCTGTTCGTCCCATTGCTTCCGTTAATGAAACACCATCTACCAACACAAGTATTCCACGAGTTACGTGTGTATGTAATCCAACACCTCTAAAACTTACCAAATTTGTTTCATTATGATATCTGTCTTCCGTAAAAACACCTGGAACTCTAATTAATACCTCTTCGATATTTCTTCCTTCGGTACGTTCCACTTCTTCTCTATTAATTATGTAAACTGGAGAACCAATTTTATCAATGGTTTTTTGAATTTTCGTAGCAGAAACAGTTACTTCATCCAATGAAATATTTTTTTGTTCCATTGAAAATTTAATTTTAGTATTTAAACCATTCTCTACTTCTATGTTTTTAAGTATTTTTGTTATATAACCTAGTGAATGTGCACTAAGTGTATATGTACCAGGTTTAACATTCTTTATTTCAAAAGTTCCATTTTCAGAAACAACTGTTCCTTGTGCAATTTCTACAATTAAAATTTCAATATTGGGAAGAGTTTTTCCAGTTTCTATATCTATTACAGTTCCACTTACACTACCATTTTCTTGGCTAAATATCACAAATGTAAAAAGCAGAAAATATAAACTAATTATATATTTTTTCATTTTTTTAATGTTTAAAATTTTTATTTTATTAAGGAACTAAATACTAAGCTTTCAAGTACCATAATTATTAAGTCTAACCCGTTAGGTGTAATTATTAAAAATGTCAGTTCGAGTATTTTTTGAGTAATGAAATAAAACAAAAAATGTATCGAGAACGGTTTTTAATATTAATTTTTCTATTCTCGATACAATTTTCTATTGAAAATTACTCGAATTGACGAAAAATATGCATTAAAAGCGAATTACACCCAACAGATTAAGCCTAATAAACATCTATTTAATTTTTAAATAACATATAAGACTGGCATGTATAGTAATTGTAACTATACTTGAATTTCAAAAACGATAGTATAAAAAAATTATACTTGTGGTGGTTTTAATATAGAATTATAATAATCTTGTGAAGTGTATTTATTAACGAAAAATTTAGTTGAATAAATCTCGCTAAATTCTTTTATTTGATATGAAAATTGATCTAAAGGGCTTACAGGATAGTCATCAAAATTTATTGACGGAACTGTAGATTTATGATCGTGATTGTCATGGTTCACTTTATTTAACTGTTTTCCTAAATAACATTTACCATTACACTCTAAATAAGGTTTGTCTTTATTTTCACAAAGCACATTGGCAATGTAATCATAATTGGCATAATACTCCATTATTGGCACTAATGGACGAACCATTGCCAATAAATAAAGCAGATAAAAAAATATGCCAAAAAATTGATTTTTCATTGACCTTATTAAAATACAAGATAAATATATCTATTATATTTTAATTTACAAAGTGATTATAATAACTTTATTCAGCTAAAAACACACCCAAGCCAAATAATATTGCAAACAAAAAAGTGCTTATTGCCAATTTTTTTAATTCAGGATCCAAAAGAATGGATCTTTTATTGTGATACACTACCAAAAAATGTTTGCTAATTGGAATATAGGCCAGCAAAAATAAAAATTGATGCCAAGATTTGTAATAAAACAAGGTGTATAATAATGCAAACAAAAATGAAGCAATCAACAAATA
>Ga0314774_1002412_pt1 | contig 10560 bp, 2 predicted proteins | sample MetaGCBIA2018_FD_204515 | JGI IMG/M metagenome (GOLD analysis project Ga0314774, IMG submission 204515) | Cryopeg brine microbial communities from Beaufort Sea near Barrow, Alaska, United States - CBIA 2018 | ecosystem: Environmental > Aquatic > Marine > Coastal | place: USA: Alaska | collected... | reverse complement strand
TGACGCGCTCCCTATCACGGCATACAAGCGAGCAATGGATGCCGAAAAATATGATTCCGTATACACGCACTGGGGCGTGCAACGTGTGCCAGCACGTGACCACTACCGCGTTGCGTGGCGGAGCATGGCCGCCAACGCTAACGAACGCACCCTGGTGTCTGCGATAATTCCCCCTGGGGCGTCTCACGTTTTGGGCATCTACTCGGCCGCAAAGCTGGGTGACTCCAGCGGTGAAGACCTCATTTCACTCGCTGGAGTGATGTCTTCCCTCGTTTCCGATTTCCTGATCCGCGTGGCCCCCAGATCGAACATCATCAACAGCACAATCGCGCGATTGCCCTATATCGCTGCCGGCGAATTGAGAGGTGAGTTGGCACTGCGTGTTTTGCGACTTCAATCGCTCACGGACGCCTACTCGGATCTTTGGAACGAGGCCTTCCCCTCCTTGAATGTAGGTGACGGTTGGGCCGGTGGGATTGAGTACCCTCACCGCCCGCGATTGGACGACATCGACAGGCAATGGAATCCTGAATCGCCACTCCGCAGAGCTTCCGATCGTCGCCAGGCACTGGTCGAGGTTGACGCCCTCGTTGCCCTCATGCTCGGGCTCACTGCCGACGAGCTGTGCACTGTTTATCGCACCCAGTTCGCGGTTCTGTATGGATACGACCGCAACGCGTACTTCTACGATGCGAACGGACGCCTTGTCCCCAATTCGGTGCTCACGGTGTGGCGATCGAAGGGGGAACGAACCTCGCACGACCAGCGAACATCCACGAACGCCTCCGGTAATACCAACACCTACGAGTTGCCGTTCGTAACTCTCGACCGCGAGGCGGACATGCGGCAGGCGTACGCGCACTTCGAGAAGATCCTCGAGGAGCGCTCGTGAGCGAACTTCTCCCCACCCTCCAAGCGGAAGATGTGCGGGATGGACTCGTCGATTACCTCTCGACCACGTTTGCACTCGCTGATGAGGACGCCCGCGTGGCGCTCGACCGGTTCCTGCGGCATCCCGAGCGCGGAATTTTCAAGGGTCCCTATGTTCGGCTGCGCCTGCCCTTCAAGCCCGCCGAGGCCGGCTGGCGCTCGACGCTCGACTGGTACGAAGGCTTCCCGCCATACGGGCACCAGGCCGCGGCCTTCGCTCGGCTCAGCAGCGCAAACCTGAATCCTGAAAAACCTCGCCCGCTTCCGACGCTCGTCACGACAGGTACCGGCTCCGGTAAGACAGAGGCCTTTCTCCACCCGATTCTTGACCACGTGCTCCGCGCCAAGCGCGAGGGCGTCGAAGGAATCAAGGCGCTCATTTTGTACCCGATGAACGCGCTCGCCAACGACCAGGCACGACGCCTCACCGAGCTCATCACCACCAGCCCGGCGCTCGGCGGGGTGCGCGCTTCCCTGTACACCGGGCAGAGCGGGCCCACGCGCAGCACCGTCACCGCCGACGGGCTCATCACCGACCGCACGGCGATGCACGCCGAGGCCCCCGACATCCTGCTCACCAACTATAAGATGCTCGACCAGCTGCTGTTGCGCCCCGCCGACCAGGCTCTGTGGAAGCAGAGTGCCACCAGCCTGCGCTACCTCGTGCTCGACGAGTTCCACACCTACGATGGAGCTCAGGGCACCGACGTGGCCATGCTGCTGCGCCGACTGGGCCTCGCACTCAAGCGCAACTGGCCCGACAACCACGCCGACATCGATGACGCGGCTCGGGCTCGTCCGCTCGGGCTCATCACCCCCATCGCTACGTCCGCCACACTCGGCGACAAGGGCGACCCCACGCTCATGGTCGACTTCGCCAACACTGTCTTCGGCGACGATTTCGGTGACGACAGCATTATCACCGAGACCCGCCTGAGCCTCGATGACTGGTCAGCTGGGGCGCCAGAGAGCCTCGCCGGCAGTGGTCTTCGGCATCGATCTGTCGATGCTGCTCTCGTCACCGAACTGATCGATGCAGTCGCCCGGCTGGGCGAACAACACCGCGATGCCGAGACCCTCACCTCGACGGTCTTTGCCACCCTCTACTCAGACGGAAGCTCATCGAATGCGGCGGAGGCGTTCGCGGACGCCACCCCCGAGTTGCTGCTCGCGGCTGCCCAGGGGCATCCGTTCATCCTCGACCTCTGCAAGGCCGCGAGCGATGCGGTGGCGATCGACACACTTGCCATGGCATTGTTCCCCGCCGGACTCAGAACCACCGAGAGCATCGAACAACGAGACGCCGCCCGCGAAAGTTTCCTGGTCGCAGTCATCGCTGCGTTAAGTCACGTACGAGCTGTGGCCGGCCACTCGGCGGCCTCGGTAGATCTGCACCTGTGGGTGCGCGCGCTCACCCGGCTCGACCGATACGCCGGCCCCACCGTCGGATACGACTGGTCTGACGACGGCGGAATCGAAGAGCGCGAGAATGACGACCCGTTCAGCGTGGAAGGACGCGCGAAATTCCCCGCCATATACTGCCGGCACTGTGGGCGCAGCGGATGGGGCGTGCAGCTTGGCCCCGTTGGGTTTGACCTTGACCACAGCGACATCGACATCCGCCGCAACCACGCCAACCACTCGGCACGATTCCGGGCACTCATCTATGCGCCGCGGGAAGCCGACCAGCAGGAGCAGGCGCCAGCGGATGAGTCGAGGACGGAAGGCCTCTTCTGGTTCGACGTGCAGCAACGCAACCTCAGCCTTGAGCCGCCGCGCGATGAGCAGCACGTGCAGGCCGTAACCAACGTGCTCCCCGTGCTCACACTCACCGGCGACGAAGCCGACGAAGCCTCGAACAATGACGTCTGCCCGAACTGCCAGAAGGCCGACGGTATCCGCTTTCTAGGAAGCGCGATTTCAACGCTGCTCTCGGTGAGCATCAACACCATTTTCGGTGATCGTCACCTCGATGCCAGCGAGAAGAAGGCCCTCGTCTTCACCGACAGCGTGCAGGACGCCGCCCATCGCGCCGGATTCGTGCAGAGCCGCTCGCACGTTTTCAGCCTGCGCAACGCGATTCGCGACGCCATTGGCGACGGAGCCTCGACCCTCGACGACGTCGCCGAAGAGCTCCTGCGGCGCGCGGGCGACGACAAATTTCTGCGGTATAGGCTTCTGGCGCCCGACGTCGTCGACCGCGATAGCTTCTCGTCGTTCTGGCGAGAAGATACCGCTCGCCGCGTGCCCGCGAGAACGATGAGGCTGGTGCGCAAGCGGCTCAAGTTCGACCTGGCCATGGAGTTCGGGCTGCAGTCCCGGGTGGGTCGCACCCTGGAGCTGACCGGGTCGGTCGCTGCCGAGGTCGATGCGGGCCCGGAGGCTCGACTCGAGTCGCTGGGCCGCGCAGCCGTGCGCGACTTCGAGACCGCCGGATTCGTCGACGACGACAGCGACGGCGAAGTCGCGACCGCCGAGATCGTGCGTTGGGTTCGCGGCGTGCTCGAGCGCATGCGCGAACGCGGATCCATCGAGCACGAGTGGTTCCGCAAGTACATCGAGAACAACGGTGAACGCTGGCACGTGTGGGGCGGCCGGCCGCGCGGCGAGGGGATGCCCGCGTTCCCCAAGGATCGCGAAGCACCTGCCTACCCGCGCGTCGGCTCGACGGCAGCCATGAAGGGAGCCCGCGAGTCCCACCTCGACCAGGCGACCTCGTCGCAGGGCTGGTACGCGATCTGGGCGCGCAAGGTGCTCGGCGTCACCGCCTCTGACGGAGCCAAGCTCACGAAACTGCTCTTCACGGAATTGGAGAAGGGCGGAATTATTCTCAGCGCCCCCATCGGTGCCAGCGGAGCGATCGCCTATCAGCTGAGCCCCAGCCGAATCCTGGTGGCGCCCATCGCTCTGGCCGAGCTGGAGGCCGCTCGCAATCTGCTCGAGTGCGACACGTGCCAGACCCCGGTGCCCGGAACGGCCACGGTCGTCGAACAGCTCGGCGGTGGACCCTGCCTGGTGGCCCGTTGCCGCGGCATCCTTCGGCCCGTGGCCGGAAAGGCCAACTACTACCGCGGTCAGTACAACGACGGTGAGATTCGCCGGGTCGTCGCCCGGGAGCACACCAGCATGCTCAAAGACGAAGTGCGCCTCGAGTATGAGAACGGATTCAAGGCAGCAATCGCGAGTCCCGATGCGCCCAACGTGCTCGTAGCCACGCCCACGCTGGAGATGGGTATCGACATCGGAGACCTCTCCACGGTGTTCCTGGCCGGACTCCCTCGATCGGTGGCTTCCTACTTGCAACGTGTGGGGCGGGCAGGTCGTCTGACCGGAAACGCCCTGACGATGGCTTTCGTCGTGGGCCGCGGCGAGCAGCTGCCGAAGCTCGGCGACCCGCTCTCCGTGATCAATGGGGAGGTGCGCCCGCCGGCCACGTATCTGAACGCCGAAGAAATCTTGCGGCGCCAGTACACGGCATCCATCGTCGATCGCCTAGCCGCGGACGGCAAGATCCCCGGCATTGCTAAGGCCCGTGACGTGCTCGCCAAGACCGAGGGAACCTCCTTCCTAGCGACCGTCATCGACGATTCCGAGGCCCACGCGACTGAGAGACTCGATGCCTTCCTCGCGACGTTCGACCACCTCAGCGACTGGGCAACCGAAACGCTGCGAAGTTGGTCTCTGCCCGGCACCGAACCACGAATGAGCGGAATCGCTACCACGCTCATCGCGTCCAGCGCGCGCTGGAATGGGGAAATCGAAAACCTCCGGCTGCGCAAGAAGGCGATCATGGAATCGCTGCCCGAGCTGGAGAAGGCCGCCGGGCACCCGGCTGCGAGCGAAGACGACAGGATTGCGTTCAGAGCGGCCAAAGCATCACTGGGAATGGTCATCCGTCAATCGAGCGATCTCTACGACGAGCATTGGGTCGGAGCGCTCGAGCGCTTTGGTGTTCTGCCGAACTACACCCTGCTCGATGACAGCGTGCGGCTTGATGTGGCGCTCAGCTGGATCGACCCCGACAGCCAGGAATTCCAGCACGACGCCATCACCTATGAGCGCGGTGCCGGAATCGCGATCAACGAACTCGCGCCGGGGGCAACCTTCTACGCCCAGGGTGTCGAAATCTTCATCGACGCCGTCGACCTCGGCAGCGAAGGCTCCCGAGTGCAGACCTGGGTGTTCTGTCCCGACTGCGGGTACGCCCGCGACGTCATGGTGCCGACAGACGGCGACGCGGCCAAGGGGCCGGCAAGCTGCCCGCGCTGCGGGAGCAAGGGCATCGCAGATGCCAACCAGAAGTTCGACGTGGCCGAGCTGGAACAGGTCTCGGCCGAGGTGCGCCGCGACGAATCGACCATCAGCGACCGCCGAGACGAACGGCAGCGCGAACGTTTCTCGGTGCAGATCGCGGCCGATATTGACCCGGCCAACGTTGCCCGTCAGTGGTTCGTTGAAGGCACCACCTTCGGGGTGAAGTATCTTCGCGAACTCACCATTCGTTGGATTAACCTCGGCAAACTCACCGGAGCGGGTACTCCGCGAATGCTCGCGGGCGAGGAACTCTCACCACCGCTGTTCCGCGTCTGCGGGGCCTGCGGCAAGCTCGACCAGAAGGGAGATGTCAACAGTGCTCGGGAGCACCGCCCCTGGTGCCGATACCGCACGTCCAAGCAGGAGCACGCGCGGCAGCTGGCCCTGAGCCGCACCCTCACGACGCAAGGCCTCGTGCTTCGTCTGCCGAGCGCAGTAACGGTTGGTGACGGCCTCGGCCTGCCGAGCCTTTCCGCGGCCGTTCAGCTGGGACTGCGGGAAGTTATTGGCGGTGACCCCGACCACCTGCGCCTCGTCACGATCGTGGAGCCCGTTTTGGGCGACGAGGTCAATAACATAGCCCTCCTGATCCACGACGCGGTGCCCGGTGGAACGGGGTACCTGGCAGATTTGGCAGAGCAGAACAACATTCGCGACGTTTTCGAACGGGCCTGGCGCATCGTTGCCGAATGCCCCTGCCGGCATGAGGGCAGGAGCGCTTGCCACCTGTGCCTGCTTCCGTTCGCTCCTGGCGGGGACCTTTCCCTCGTTTCGCGCGCGAGCGCCGAGCGGAACCTGCGAACGATCCTGGGACTCGACGAGAATGGCGAGGGCGCGCCGTGGGTCGTGACGGAAATCGATCCGGGTGCACAGGACCCCGAGTCGATCCTCGAACAGTGGTTCCGCAAGGTATTTATGGACCGAGCTCGCGCTCTCGGCGCCACGATCAAGGAGATCCCTGGCGCCTGGGGCAACACGATTCGACTGACACTGCCGGGGAGCAAGCACCTGTGGGCGCTCACGCCGCAGCCGTTCATTGGGAAGACTCGGCCCGACTTCGTGCTGGAGGCGATCGGCGGAGGAGCCACTCCTTTGGCGATCTACACCGACGGTCGCGCCTACCACGCGACAACGGCCCACAACCGGATCGCCGACGATGCCGCCAAGCGGCGATACCTGCGCGCACAAGGATACGGCGTGCTTGCCATCACGTGGGATGACATCAAACGCGCAGACACTGGCACGGCCGAACCCTCGGCGTCGTGGTTCGACCGCGATTTCGCGGCATCCATGGTGAACCAGTTCGGCCTGTCCCCAAGCGCACTTGACCATGTGCTGGCCAACCCCCTGACGCAACTTATGGACTGGCTGCAAGACCCAGCTGCCGCCGAGGACCGGTGGAAGCGGGTGGCACACGCGCTGCCGATGCTCACTCTGCCTGGCACGTTCGTCGAAGCTGTAATCTCACGCGAGGCGCTGGTTGGGCGCGCCGCCGATATTCTGCAGGGCTCGGTCCCTGCGGGGTCAAACCTGCCGCACGCATGGCACCTCGCACGCACGTCTCTTGTCATGGCCTCGCGCTACAGCGGCACGGGCGATGCCACGGAGGTCGTGCTCATGCTCGATGACCGACCGAGTGCTGTGGCCGACACGAACTTTGCGGATGCGTGGAAACTGTGGCTGCAGCTCTCCAACCTTCTTGGCGCCGCCGACGTGACACGCCTCGGCGAGATCATGGCGATTTCCGAGGCATCCGACTTCGCGCCGCCACTTGGCGCGGTCGACATCTTACTGAACGCTGCTATGTCGGCCGAGTGGGCGGCGGCGCTCGAGTTTGCCGACGGTGACGAGCGGGACCTGCTCTCGCAACTGGCGACATTGCCTGACATGGTCGTGCCCACAATCGGCATTGAAGTTGCCGATGGCATCCCGATCGGAATCGCGTGGGAGCTCGAACAGATCGCAGTGTCCCTCGGCCTAGAAGACGGGGACCGCACTGAACTTGAAAAGGCCGGCTGGATCATCGTCGAACCAAGCGTCGAGAATGTCGTCGCCGCACTGGGAACCGGAAAGTAGCGCGCTCATGCCACAGATAGTGATGTCCAAGCTCAAGGGCCAGAAGATCGACAAGGTCGTGCAGGCGAAGTCCTTCGCCTTCTTACAGAAGTTGGCGGCCGACGACACATCGCCCGGCCTGCACATCGAGCCCATGCAGAAGGCCGCCGACTCGCGTGCCCGTACCGGCCGAGTGGACCAGTTCTGGCGTGCTGTGCTGTTCAAGCTTGACCAGAAAAACGGCGAACCGATCTACGTTTACGACGGAACGTGGTCGCACGAAGTGGCGATCGAGCGCGCGCGAACCCGCGTGCTGCACTTCAACCCCATCAACGGCATCACGGAGATCATCGAGCAGGGAACGCCGGAGGACCTCGCCCAGCCCACTGGCCAACCTCCCGTGATTCCCAAGCCCGAATCACCGGCAGAATCCTACCTCGCAACACACGGCTATCTGCTGGCGGATTTGACCGATGCTCTCGGTTTCGATGATCTTGCAGCGCGGCGTATCTATGCCGCTACGAGCGAAGACGAACTGCTGCTGATGTCAGAGAGCCTGGCCAACCAATGGCAGATTGATGCGGTGCTCGGGCTGGCCGTAGCCGACACGGTTGAGAAGATCCGGGCAAGCCTGGGGTTTGATGAGCCTGGTGAATCCGATGTGGAGCCTTTGCCCTCAACGGATGAGACAGAAGACGACCGAATCGCGAAGGGTCTGCAGCACCCCGCTGCGCGAATGCAATTCGCATTCATTGAGAACGACGAGGAGCTCCAGCGGGTCATCGAGGGCGGCGACTTTGGGGCGTGGCGGGTCTTTCTGCATCCCGAACAACGCAAGTACGTCGACAAGGATTTCAACGGTGCTTTTCGGCTTTCCGGCGGTGCAGGCACGGGTAAGACGGTGGTGCTCGTGCACCGAGCGCGTCGGTTGGCTCAAGCGGACGCTACCGCGCGAGTTGTCCTGACGACATTCACTAAGGCCCTATCGTCTGCTCTTGAGCGCGATCTGGAAAGGCTTGACCCGAAGACACCCCGGGCCAAGGGGCTGGGCAAGCCTGGCGTACTCGTACGCGGAATCGACGCGCTCGCCGTAGCCGTGCGTGATAAGGCGGGCGCTCAGTTTGGCCTGGCGGCTGAACACGTATTCGGCGCACCAATTGAACCCCGCGGGGCGCTTGTTGGAAATGACATCGGATGGCGTGAAGCCATTGATGACGCTGGAGTCGACCTGCCCGAGGCGCTGCAGAGCCCGTCCTTCTTCGAGGGAGAATATCTGCAGGTGATTCTGCCCAAACGAGTGACCACCCAGGAGGCGTACTTCAAGGTGCGCCGTCCCGGGCGGGGGATCGCTCTTGACCGACGCAAGCGAGTGGCCGTGTGGGCCGTGGTCGAGCAGTACCGCCAGACCGCCCGGCACATGGGCACGTTGACCTACGCAGAAGTCTCCGCCATAGCGGCGGCCTATCTGGAGCACTCCGTGCCGGCTGGCCTTGCGGACCATGTGCTGGTCGATGAGGGGCAGGACCTGACTCCTCTGCATTGGCAGCTGTTGCGGGCGCTGGCCGGGGAGGGGAAGAACGACCTTTTCATCGCCGAGGACACGCACCAGCGCATCTACGGTCATCCCGTTGTCCTGTCCCGATACGGAATCAAGATCACCGGTCGTTCACGACGGCTCACGCTGAATTACCGAACCACCCAGCAGAATCTGCGATTCGCCCTGGGGGTGCTGGAAGGCGCCGGATTCGTCGATAGCGACGGCAACGAAGAAAACGAGCATGGGTATCGCTCTTCACGAAGCGGCCCACCGCCGCGCGTGGTCTCAGCGACCAGCGAGAGCGGACAGTATGACAATGTCGCCGAGGTGATCAAGGGGTGGCTGGCCGATGATGACATCTCTCCTGAGACAGTGGCTGTGCTTACCCGATCACGTAACCAAGGCCTCAAGCTCAAGGATCAGCTCGCCGATCGTGGCGTCATTGCTGCCGTCGCAGAGCCGGGTGATGCCGGTCTTGGGCATCCAGTAGTTCTCACCATGCACAAGGCGAAGGGCATGGAATTCTCGCGTGTGCTCCTGTTCAACGTGTCGGAGGGATCGATCCCGAACACGTGGGCGCTGAAGGGTGTGCCGCCCGAGGAGCTCGAAGACGCGATGCTGCGGGAGCGATCCCTGCTCTACGTGGCGGCAAGCCGGGCCCGGGACGAGCTCGTGATTTCGTGGGCCGGAAAACCGTCACCGATGCTTGGAGGTTGACCATACTGAAACCTTCCGACAATAGGAAGATGAAGAGCGCCTCGACCGCTCATGCATTTCCTCGAGCGGCACCCCGAAGTGGAGGTATCTCGCGATGTCGGCACAGATTGCACCAGTTCGATCCCACGCCTCTTGCAGATCGAGGGAGAGCGGGCATTGTCGCTGCAGAAGTCACGGCCGTAACGACAGTGAGTAACGTTACAGCCTGGGCATTGCGGTGCGATTTCCCGACACGTCGTGAGTGACCATCCCGCGAAATTTCATTCCATGGAAGCAGCGACTACCCCTTCGTTTGGGGTCTGAGCATGTTCGAGCCACGCCGGGGGTCAGGCATCTCGTCCAAACCCACGACACTCGAGAAGTCGGCTACCCGTGACTGGAAGACTGCCTGCAATTTTTCGGGAAGTGGCCGGTCTATATAGTCATGATCAAGCGTACGTTCCCCTCGAATAACAGTGACCAATCTCAGTGATCGCGACTTCGCGAAGGCCTCGATGGCGTCCTTACGCACGTAGAGAAAATGCGACCCGTAGCTGGGGCCGGGAAACCTGCGGAAGATGGAGACAACGCGGCCATCGGCGTCGACAAGATCAGCTGAACCTCGGACACTCCGTAGTCCGAGAAATTCGGTGATCGCGGGCGAAGGCACAAAGATGCTCCTGACTTGATTCAGTTCGCTGTGGTAGGGCTCCCACCCCCATATTCGCGTCGTCGCTTCGACGGCAAAACCGGCTTGCCATTTCCCTCTTGAGTAGTCGTTAAACGCTCGGTCGATCATCGTCTTGGGGGTACCATCCGCTCGGCGAATATCGCTACCGAATCGCTTGGACCAAGGTACTTCGCCGAAATAGGTGTAGAAATCGGTTCCCGATTCCGGCAAGTCGTGATCCTGCGGCTTGCGTTCGTCAAACTCTCGGCGGAGAGCGCTCATTGAACGTTCTGAGACGAACGCGGTTGTGACCCAGGCTTGCGTCTGCCGGCCGTCGGGTGCTCCCTCCCGAATCGCA
>Ga0314774_1002410_pt1 | contig 10564 bp, 9 predicted proteins | sample MetaGCBIA2018_FD_204515 | JGI IMG/M metagenome (GOLD analysis project Ga0314774, IMG submission 204515) | Cryopeg brine microbial communities from Beaufort Sea near Barrow, Alaska, United States - CBIA 2018 | ecosystem: Environmental > Aquatic > Marine > Coastal | place: USA: Alaska | collected... | reverse complement strand
GTTCTACGTGCGTTCCTAAAATTTCACGCAAGGCCTGATGTAGCAAATGGCTGGCAGAATGGTTGCAGGCAGTTCTGAATCTTTGTTTTTCATCGACCATCACTTTAAAAGTTTGAGATGGATCTTTGGGCAAGCTTTTGGCAAAATGAATAATTAAATTATTTTCTTTTTTGGTGTCAACTATATAAATGACATTTCCATTACTCACTTCCATATAACCTTTATCGCCCACTTGTCCGCCGCCCTCAGGATAAAATGGTGTCATATTAAACACTAATTGATACAAATCACCCTCTTTTTTGGATGAAACTTTTCTGTAACGGGTTATTTTAACGTTTGCTTCCAGCGTGTCATAACCAATAAATTCTTCTTCGGCATCATCATATAAAATCACCCAGTCTTCGGTTTCAACAACTGCGGCAGCTCTTGAACGGGTTTTTTGTTTTTCCAATGCACTCTTAAATTCCTCTTCGTTTAAGGTCATTCCTTTTTCAGAAAGAATTAAGGCTGTTAAATCAATGGGGAAACCAAAAGTATCAAACAATTCAAAGGCTTTTTTGCCGGAAACTTCTGCTCCCTTTGTATTTTTAATAATGCCGTCCAATAAAAGCAATCCTTGATCTAAGGTTCTTAAGAATGAATTTTCTTCTTCTTTAATCACATTGGTCACGAGTTGTTTTTGGGATTTAAGTTCTGGGAAATTGTCTCCCATTTGCTTACTTAAAATGTTTGCCAATTTGTAAATAAACGGTTCTTTAGTGTTTAAAAAAGTAAATCCGTAGCGAATTGCGCGTCGCAAAATTCTTCTTATTACATAACCAGCGCCTGTGTTTGAAGGCAATTGTCCGTCGGCAATCGCAAAAGCAACTGCGCGAACATGGTCTGCAATAACGCGAATCGCAATATCGGTTTCTTCATTTTTACCATATTCACAATTGGTAATTGCTTCAATTTCTCTGATTAGTGGCATAAAAACATCCGTATCATAATTGGATTGTTTTTTTTGAAGCACCATGCACAAACGTTCAAAACCCATTCCGGTATCCACATGTTTTGCAGGTAACTTTTCCAGAGAACCATCGGCTTTTCTGTTAAATTCCATAAAAACGAGATTCCATATTTCCACCACTTGCGGATGGTCATTATTCACCAAACTTCTGCCTGAAACTTTCGCTTTTTCTTCAGCAGATCTTATATCCACATGAATTTCGGAACATGGTCCACAAGGACCCTGAGCCCCCATTTCCCAGAAGTTATCTTTTTTGTTTCCGTTAATAATTCGATCTTCACCAATATGTTTTTTCCATAAATCGTATGCTTCCTTATCGTATTCCAAACCTTCGTCTTCGGCACCTTCAAAAATAGTGACATACAAACAATCTTTATCAATTTTTAAAACATCAGTCAGCAATTCCCAGGCCCAGTCAATGGCTTCTTTTTTAAAATAGTCTCCAAAGCTCCAGTTTCCCAACATTTCAAACATGGTGTGGTGGTAAGTATCTTTGCCCACTTCCTCCAAATCGTTATGTTTTCCTGAGACTCGTAAACATTTTTGCGTATCGGCAACACGTTTTTCAACAACGTTTTTCTGTCCCAAAAAATACTCTTTAAAAGGTACCATGCCCGCATTGGTAAACATGAGTGTCGGATCATTTTTCAACACCATTGGAGATGACGGCACGATTGCGTGTTTTTTTGAAGCAAAAAAATCTAAAAATTGCTGACGTACGAGTTGTGATTTCATTTGTAATTTTTTATTGTTTTTTTAAGGTCAAATGGTTTAGCCTGTTATAATTTATTGTTTTATATAACTTTATTACAGGGCTATTTCATCTGTAATTTTTTATTGTTTTTTTAGACCATCGCCCAATTGACAATAGTATCTGTTTCGATTTTTTCAAAAATTTTCAATGGCAATATTTGTTAATTATATGCTAAAAAATAGGGGGTATGCCAATTGTATAAAACATTTTGTAAATTTGTCGATAACGCTTCAAAATATTGTCGAATATTTTGTTGTTTTATGATGCAAAAATAATATATTTTTTATACAATGGCGAAGGTAAAATATTATTACGATTCAGAGACGCTTTCATATCAAAAGATACGACTAAAAAAAAGAGATAAATTTAAGAAACTTGTGTTAATGTTGGCTTCCTCCACAGTTTTTATGATTTTAGGTTTTGTGGTTTTTACCACTATTTTTGAATCACCAAAAGAAAAAGAGCTAAAGCGCCAGTTAGAGTTTGTGAAATTGAATGAAGAATTACACGCCAAAAAAATGGTGCAGATTGGGGAAGTATTGGCTGATATACAAGAAAGAGACAACAATATTTACCGCTTATATTTTGAAGTAAATCCAATTCCAGAGGAACAGCGCAAGGCTGGTTTTGGAGGGATAAACAGATATAAAGCCTTGGAAGGTTTTAACAATTCTCAGATGATTATTGATGTTACCAAGAATATGGATATTTTGGCAAAGCAATTGTATGTGCAGTCTAAATCGTTAGATGAAATCGTAAAATTGGCGGCAGATAAAGAAAAATTATTGGCGGCAATACCGGCAATTCAACCTGTTAGACATGAAGATTTGACTAGAATGGCTTCCGGTTACGGATGGCGATCTGACCCTTTTACAAAAGCAAGAAAAAGACATAATGGAATGGACTTTTCTTCCCCAAGAGGAACTCCGGTTTATGCTTCAGGTGATGGCTATGTGCAAAGGGCCGACCAAAATTCTGCAGGGTTTGGAAAGCACATCAGAATAGAACATGGTTTTGGATATACCTCGCTATATGCGCATTTAAGCAATTACAATGTTAGAAGAGGACAAAAAGTAAACAGAGGAGATTTAATTGGTTTTGTTGGAAATACCGGTCGTTCTCAAGGTCCACATTTACATTATGAAATTCATAAAAACGGAACAGCTATAAATCCTATTAATTTTTACTACGGAAACTTGTCGCCGGCAGAATTTGAAGCTATGCAAAAAGCCGCACAAATTGAAGGACAATCCCTTGACTAATGCATATAGATTTACCTGAAAAGCGATATTATAAAATTGGCGAGGTTGCCAGTGCATTTGGCGTTAACACTTCCCATATTCGTTTTTGGGAAAATGAATTTGACATTTTAAAACCTAAAAAAAATAAAAAAGGGAATCGGCTGTTTACTCAAGAAGACATCAAAAATCTAAAACTGATTTATCATTTAGTTAAGGAAAAAGGGTTTACTTTAGAAGGGGCAAAAAATAAAATGAAAGAGCATCCAAAAGCGGTGAAGGACAATCAAGAAATCATCACGCGCCTGGAAGCCATTAAAGAAGAATTGATTAAAATTAAAAGCCAAATAAGTTAAATATATTCTGATAAAATTGTAACAAAATTGCTTTTTGGTAAACTAATTTGTATTTTGATAACACTTACTTTTAATCCTCAATGAATTTATACGTTGAATTTGTAATAAAACACCCAATTTATAGCGCCATGATACAATTTGCAGTATTAGGTACTTTGGGCGATATCCTATCCAAATGGGTGCAGCAAGGTAAAATATTCTTACCTTATAAATTACCGATTATACTGTTAAAAATGATGGAATGGGCAATTATTGCCATTACCATTAAATATGCATTTGTTGGCTATCAAGGGTTTCTTGAAAACTTGATCTCGCATCATTTAGTTCCAGAGATGGGATTGTTTGGGAATGCCTTTGCCTTATCTGTATTTATGAATTTACAATACGGTTTGTTTCTGGTTATTTTCCATCGTTTTCTCGACAATCTTATTGCCAAACAAAATAACTGGAAAAATATTGATAAAGGAATGCTGTCCTTAATTTGGTTTTGGATTCCTGCACATACCATCACCTTTATGCTAGACAAACCTTATCAAATTGGTTTGGCAGCAATTTGGTCTCTAGTTTTAGGTTTTATTTTGGGTTATTACAATCGGGAAAGTAAATAGTTTTTATAAGCTATATTTTTCATTATTTTTGAAGAACAATCATCAAAAAAAATAAGAATGAGTATTGGTAAAAGTATGCAAGCTTTGGAAAAAGTAATTCCATTTTACGAGCAACATAAAAAAATTGTGTCTTCTAAAAATGTGGCGTGGCATTTAGATCATTCTTTAAGAGTAATTAATAGTGTTTGTGATGAATTAAAGACTTCAAAACCTGAAAATTACAAAACCACTTTCAGTTTTATTAAAATTTATATTTTTTTAAGAGGAAGCATTCCCAGAGGCAAAGCTAGAGCGCCAAAATCCGTTGTTTCAAATGAAGAAATTTTAAAATCAACTATTGAATCACAATTAGTTATCGCGAAAACCAATTTACAAGAAATTAAAAACTTGCCTATAAACAGTAATTTTCAACATCCTCATTTTGGAAAATTATCTCTAAAAAAGAGTCAGCACTTTTTAGCAATTCACACCAATCACCATTTGGCGATTGTTAATGACATACTTAAAAAGTGATATTTTACATAAAATCGAAATTTTGTTATTTTGAATTTTGTCTTTCAGTCTCTTCTCTCTTTTTTCAATGATGGTCGTGTTTTTCTGTTAATTTTCCTTTATAAACGTGATGTACAAAAGTGACATAAACCAAGATTAACACAAATGCAATAATCCACCATACCAAACCTACCTGTAAACCATAAATTTCTGAAGAAGTGTTGTAAATGGTTAATGAAGGAACTTGCGAATTGGTGCTTGGTAAAACTACGGGAAACATAGCGATAACAGCACTTCCTATACCGCTGATAATAAATAACGTTGAACTTGCAAACCCAAGCCAGTGCTTGTCGTTTTTTGCAAATAAGAGCATTCCGATGAACCCCAATAAGGCCATAAAAAGCAAAATATAAGCAGAAGGATGTTGGACAAATAGTTCCTTATTGAAGGATTTCATGGCCACAAAAGCCAACAAAGAAATGAGAATAAAAACCAGCAAAGATATCCAGAGCGGCAATATTTTTGATTGCAATTTTTTTACAAAATCGCCCTCCGTTTTTAAAATAATCCAAAAGGCACCGTGAATTGTCAGGGTTAAAACAGCGACCAATCCAATGGTCAGGGTAAACCAGTCTATTACGCCCGGAAGTTCTGCAAATGGCGAAAAACTGCCATCCCATAAAGGGGTAAAAAAGGAATAATGATGTTCAAATTGTTGGATGCCATTTTCAACACCGCCTAAATTTACGCCTCTGATAATATTTCCGAAGGCAATCCCAAAAAACAAAGCCAATAACAAACTGGATATTCCAAAACCTTTTTGCCAGGGTTTTATCCATAATTCATGATTGATCAAGTGGGTAAATTCTATGCCAAGTGCCCTAAAAATAAACAGCCATAAAATAAAGATGAGCGGCAAATAAAACCCGCTAAATGCAGAGGCGTATAAGGTTGGGAAAGCCGCAAATAACACCCCGCCGGTTGCCACAAGCCAAACTTCATTTCCATCCCAAAAAGGGCCAATGGCTCTCATGACCTGTTTTTTCTCTTCGTCTGTTTTTGCGAAAAATAAATGTATAATCCCCGCGCCAAAATCATATCCGTCTAATACGATATACATAACCAGCATAAAGCATAAAATGACATACCAAGTAATTTCCATTTTAAGTATTTTTTAAAGTTGTTTCCGGACCCTTATGCACAATTTTCCCTACCAATATCAACATGATAAATCCTAAAACCAGATACAGTCCTACAAATCCCAACAAGGTGAATAAGGAATTTCCTGCGGAAACGTTTTCCGAAACCCCATCAGCAGTTTTGAACAAACCATACACCAAATAAGGCTGTCGGCCCAATTCAGCAGTGTACCAGCCTGCCGTATTTGCTATGTATGGGAAAGGAATCGCAAATAGCAGCACCCATAAATACCAGCGTTGCAGTGCTAATTTTTTATGCCATAAATAAAAAATACCCAAAAGCATAATTCCTATAAAAACTGTTCCCAATCCAACCATAATATGATAGGAATAATACAAACCGGGAATGTTTATTGGCCATTCTTCTTCGGGAAAATCGTTTAGCCCTTTAATTTCTGCATTCCATCTCTGGTAAGTCAGGAAACTTAAAAGATTGGGCACTTCAATTTTATTGTCCAGTCGTTGTTCTTTCATATTGGGCTGTCCAATTAATACAATAGGCGCACCTTCTTCAGTATGAAATAAACCTTCCATAGCGGCCAAAGTGACTGGCTGCTTTTTTGCTACTTGTTGCGCCAATAAATCTCCTGTTGGAAATGCAACAGACAGGGTTGAAATAGCGCCGGTAATAATGGCAGTTTTCAGGAATAGCATTCCGTATTGATGGTGTTTTTTTACCAACAGGTAAAAAGCGCCCGTACCGCCGATTACGAATGAAGTGGTGACTAATGAAGCCATTTGGTTGTGAAAAAAGGAGGGCAATAACCAAGTGTTTGAAAATAAATCGGAAAAGTTTTTCAACACAAATTTACCATTTACCAAAATCTCGTGCCCTACCGGATTTTGCATCCAGGAATGTGTTGCGATAATTAAATAACCACTTGCCCAGGCACCTATAAAAACTAAAAAAGCAGTCATAAAATGAAGCTTTTTCCCTAGTAATTTTTCTCCAAACAAAAACAATCCTAAAAATGAAGATTCCAGAAAAAAGGAAAACATTCCTTCCATAGCAAGGGTTTGACCAATGATATTTCCAGTTCGTTCTGAAAATTGTGCCCAATTGGTGCCAAACTGAAATTCCATAGGAATACCGGTAACTACTCCCATAGCAAAATTAACAGCAAATATTTTTGCCCAAAACTTTGCGGAATCGTTGTAAATAAGTTGATTTGTTTTTAAGTAAAGACCTTTATAAATAACGATAATTAATGCCAGCCCCATAGTAAGTTGGGGAAATAAATAATGATAAGTTATTGTAAAGGCAAATTGTAACCTGCTATATAACAGCGCGTCATCCATAAACAGTAATTTTTAATTCTGAACTCTAAAAATACAGTTTATTGTTTACAAAATCTGTCATTTAAATGACAGATTTATTGTGAATTTTAAATTAAATGTTTTGCCATCAAAAGAGTCTTCAGTCGTTTTTATTTAGCCTTTGACCTTTTAACTTCCCGTCATGGAGAGTTACTTCTGCCTAAAATAAACGACTACAGGAACTCCCGTAAAGTTGAAAATCTCGCGCATCTTGTTTTCAACAAAACGCTTGTAAGGATCCTTAACATATTGCGGTAAATTTGCGAAAAACACAAATTGCGGTGTTGGTGTAGGCAGCTGCATACAATATTTAACTTTGATGTATTTTCCTTTGTTTGCAGGTGGCGGACTTGATTTTAGAACGTCTAACATCACCTCGTTTAGTTTGCTTGTTGGAATGCGTTTTTTTCTGTTTTCAAAAACCTCAACAGCAGTTTCAATGGCTTTAAAAACACGTTGTTTTGTTAAAGAGCTGATAAAAACAATTGGCACATCAGTAAATGGAGCAATTTCTTCTCTAATCTTAGCTTCAAAATCCTTCATGGTATTGGTTTCTTTTTCAATAAGATCCCATTTGTTTACCAAGATTACAATTCCTTTTCTATTTTTTTCAGCCAGCCAAAAAATGTTTTCATCCTGTCCTTCAAATTCCCGGGTGGCATCAACCACCAAAATGGCAACATCACATTCTTCAATGGCTTTTACGGCGCGCATGACCGAATAAAATTCTAAATCTTCTTTAACTTTCGATTTTTTTCTGATTCCAGCGGTATCCACCAAATTAAATTCAAATCCAAAACGATTGTATTTTGTGTCAACCGTATCTCGTGTTGTGCCAGCAATATCGGTTACAATATTTCTTTCTTCACCAATTAATGCATTTATAAAAGAGGATTTTCCTGCATTTGGTCGACCAACAACGGCAAATCGAGGCAATTCATGTTCTTCTTCAACTTTTTCATCCATTTCGGCAACTAGAGCATCCAAAAGTTCGCCTGTACCGCTTCCATTAATTGAGGAAAGCGTGAAATATTCTCCCAATCCAAGGTTGTAAAATTCTACTGCATCTGCTTCCCGCATAGAATTGTCAACTTTGTTAACAGCCATAAAAATGGGCTTTTTTATTTTGCGAAGCATATTGGCAACCTCAACATCCATAGGTGTAATACCTTCTTCAACATCAACAACAAATATGATATAATCAGATTCATCAATCGCAAGCTGAACCTGTTTTCTAATTTCTTCTTCAAAAACATCTCCAGAACCTATGGCATATCCACCTGTATCAATTACCGAAAATTCTTTTCCGTTCCAATCACTTTTTCCGTAATGCCTGTCACGCGTAACACCACTTACCGAATCAACAATGGCGTCTCTTCGTTTTACCAAACGATTAAACAATGTTGATTTTCCAACATTAGGCCTTCCTACAATGGCTACAATATTACTCATGTGTTTTTTAATTTTTTGCAAAATTACGCTTTTTTATTTTGAAAATTTACGTGTTATCAATTCTAAATTAGACATGTAATAAAAAATAGTATATTTCGATTCTTAAAAAATCGAATTATATGAATGAACAAAAAAGCAGCGATATATATTTACGTCCCAGATTTAAAATGAATTTTGACGAAAGTCATCAAAATTTGATTGAGAAATTTAAATATATTTCAAAAAATAAAACAGGCAAGTTTGGTATTTTAATTTCTGATGGACATGTGATCATTGATATTCCTATGGAAGAAAATCATTTCTGGTCGCCTCAATTAAACATTGAAATTGAGAGAATTGAAGAAAACAGGAGTTTAGTCAAGGGTTTGTTTGGGCCAAAACCACAAGTGTGGACGTTGTTTATGTTTATCCATTTTGCCATGGCGTTTGCTTTTATCGGGTTTTCAATAATAGCCTATGTGAAATATACCTTGAAAAGCGATTATAAAATTGCTTTAGCAGTAACTGCGGTTTTACCAATTTTATGGATAACAATGTATTTTTTGGGCAGATTAGGCAGAAAAAGAGGCCACAAACAAATGGATGACCTTTATGGGTTTATGATGATGACGTTGGATTATAAGGTGTAGTTTTTAATTCAAATCAAATTCTTTTTTTAATTCATTAATAATAATGAATTCAGGGTTTTTAGAATTGGTTTTATTAATGAAGCGAATATTTAGTCTTTTTGATTTTTCAAGTAAGTTGTTATCAGTAGAATTCAAAATTTCTGCAAGTTCTTTTATCATTATGTTGTCTCCAATAATTGAATCAATTCTATCTTCAGATTTGTATGTTTCTAATTTTATAGGCTTATTTAGGCCAAATTCTAATATATTAATTTCCAGCGAATAATCAGCATTGGTTATTTTTGTTAGCTGACTTGTATTGAAAAACAATATGCCAAAAGAAAATATAATTAAATTATACAATCCATGTTGTAAAACTCCCCAAAAAAAACCGAGTTTAAGCCTTAAGTAACCCAACGTAATACCTCCAATAAATTGAGGTAAAACAATAAGGGGTGCTAATATGTAAAAGAATATATTATTGTTACTGTAATTTGTAAGATGTATTAAGGCAAATAATATTGCAGACAAGTAGAAAAATACTCTAAAATGTTTAAGCCAAAGTTTTTTTGCTTTATTGTTAGAAAGAAAATCAAAGAAGTGAAATAATAAATTTCGTTCGTATTTTAAAGCAAAACGAAAAATTAGTTCCTCAATTAAAGGCACAAATATAGCGGCGATTAAAATAATTGATAAAACTCCTTTATTAGAAAAAACATCTTCAAGTTGGTCTGATTCTAATTTAAATAAAAAAGAATCAACAAATGCTAGAATTCCTGAAGCAATAATTACTAGAATAAAATCTAACAACAAAATATAAAGTAAAATTTCCCATTTCTGTTTGGCGGAAAGTGATTCGGTAAAAATTTCTTGTGGCTGTTTTAAAAAATGATAGAAATCCTTAATTATTGTTCTTATTTCATAGCGCATATTGTTTATTTGGATTAATCGTTATACCCAAATCTTCTAAGCTGGCGTTTGTCGCTTCTCCAATCTTTATTCACTTTAACGTACAATTCCAAATGGATTTTTTTATCGAAAAATTTTTCTAAATCTTTTCGAGCTTCTACACCCACACGTTTTAGGGCAGCGCCCTTATGTCCGATAATAATCCCTTTTTGGGTTTCGCGCTCCACCATAATGATAGAACGGATTTTAATAATTTTATCGCTTTCAATAAATTCTTCGGTTTCCACTTCTACGGAATATGGTATTTCCTTTTTGTAGTGCATCAATATTTTTTCCCGAATAGCTTCATTAATGAAAAAGCGCTCTGGTTTGTCAGTAAGCTGATCTTTTGGGTAGAAGGCAGGCGATTCTGGCAATAGTTCAATAATACGTTCAAAAAGACCATCAACATTAAACTTTTCTAAAGCAGAAATCACATAAACTTCAGCATTAGGCACTTTTTCTTTCCAATAAATCACTTTTTCTTCCACTTCTTCCTGGGTGGACATGTCTATTTTGTTGATTAATAAAATAACAGGGATGGATGTTGTTTTGATTTTTTCGAAAAAAACCTCATCTTTTA
>Ga0314774_1002406_pt1 | contig 10575 bp, 10 predicted proteins | sample MetaGCBIA2018_FD_204515 | JGI IMG/M metagenome (GOLD analysis project Ga0314774, IMG submission 204515) | Cryopeg brine microbial communities from Beaufort Sea near Barrow, Alaska, United States - CBIA 2018 | ecosystem: Environmental > Aquatic > Marine > Coastal | place: USA: Alaska | collected... | reverse complement strand
TTGATCTATCCGAATAATCAATCATTGAAGAACATTTGTCGGCTCCAATAAGCAATACTTTTTTATATTTTCCAGATTCAATATATCTTGCGGCAACAGTCATTCCATATAAAAAACTTGAACAGGCTGCTTCCAAATCGAAACCAAAAGCATTTGTTGCTCCAATTTCTGTAGCAACATAAACAGCTGTTGCGGCTGCTTGCATGTCTGGTGTGGCTGTTGCCACTATGACCAATTCAATTTCTTTAGGGTCTAGTTTTTTCTTATCCAACAACTCTAGGGCCGCCCTAATTGCCATAAAGGAGGTTCCTTTACCTTCTCCTTTTAAAATTCTCCGTTCTTTAATTCCTGTTCTTGTCGTAATCCATTCATCATGAGTATCCACCATTTTTTCTAACATTTCATTTGTTAGAATGTCCTCAGGAACATATTTTCCGACGGCTGTTATTGCAGCGGTAATTTTGGTCATATTTTGCTTTCTTTTAATCAAAAAAGAATTTCAAAGGAATGAAATTTAATTTGATTTTTTAGTGCTTTTTATCAATTTTGATCGATTTTAGCCTAAAAAGTAAAAAAAAAACCTCAAAATGAGAGTTTTTACGATTTTTACATGAAACTGATTAAGCTTGAACTACTTCATCTGAATCTATTACAATTTGGCCTCTGTAATACAATTTCCCTTCATGCCAGTGAGCTCTGTGATACAAATGTGCCTCACCTGTTGTTGGGTCAATAGCTACTTGTGGAGCCACTGCTTTGTAATGAGTTCTTCTTTTATCTCTTCTTGTTTTTGATATTTTTCTTTTAGGATGTGCCATTACTCTTATTTTTTTCTATTTGTAAATCTTTTAATTTATTCCACCTTGGATCGTTTTCCTTGGTTTTATCCTCTTCTTGTTCTTCTTCTCCTTGATCTTCTTTTATTTCAAATTCTTTCAACTTTTCCAAAACTTCCGAATGAAGTGTTCCGTCTGTTACTCCCGGATGAATTCTTTTTATTGGGACTGCCAACACAATTTCTTCATAAATATATTGGGCCACATTTATTTTGTTTTCAGAAAAAGGTATGATTAATAACTCTTCGTCTACATCATTATATTCTTCTCCAAATTTTACAATTAAATGACTACCAGTCTCTATTGGTTGATGAAATAACTCTGTAGTTACATCGCAAGCTACTTCAACCCAGCCAGTAAAAGCAAAGTCTAATTCAAAAATTGTCGTATTTTTTAAAAATGACAAAACTACTTTTACTTTTGAATCGTAAAACTCGTCATAATTAAAAAAATCAAAGAACTTCTTGTCAATTGTATATTCAAATTGATGTATTCCTTCTTTTAAACCAATAAAAGAAATATCAAACTTCTTTAAATCTTTCATTCCAAACTTCAATTTGAGCGTGCAAAGATATAAAATTATAAAATATATACTAAACTAAATATTGAAAATTTATCTATTTTCTTTTTGACGCGTACTTTTTAAAGTGTTTTCAGTCAAACTCTTATATTCTTTCCTTGTTTTGAAAATTTGAATTCCGCTAAAAACAGCCTCTTTAAAGGAGTTTATGTTCGCCAAATCTTTCCCTGCTATATCATAAGCCGTACCGTGATCGGGCGAGGTTCTTACTTTATTTAAGCCTGCTGTAAAGTTAACGCCTTCTCCAAATGACAATGCTTTAAAAGGCGCCAATCCCTGATCATGGTACATGGCTAAAATGGCATCAAATTTTTTGTAATTTTCTGATCCAAAAAATCCGTCGGCAGCATACGGTCCGTATACCAGTTTTCCTTCATTTTGTATTTCGGCAATTGCAGGCCTAATAATTTCATCGTCTTCAGTTCCAATTACACCGTGATCGCCACAGTGCGGATTTAATCCCAATATGGCAATTTTAGGTTTTGAAATGGCAAAATCTTCCACCAATGTTTTGTATAATATGGCTACTTTTTTCTTTATTAAATCTGGGGTAATTGCTGCTGCTACTTTTGAAACCGGAATATGCCCTGTTATCAACCCAATTCTTAAACCGTCAGCCATTAAAATCATTAAGCTTTCGCCTTCCAATTTTGATTCTAAATATTCAGTGTGCCCAGGAAATTTAAAGTCTTCCGACTGAATGTTCTCTTTATTTATAGGAGCGGTTACCAATAAATCAATTTCTCCATTAGCCAATGCATTTGTCGCGGCTTCCAAAGATTCAAATGCGTGTTTTCCTGATTCTGCAGTTGGTTTTCCCAGATTTACCTCAATATCGTCTTTCCATAAATTCAACACATTGAACCGGCCTTGTATGGCGGCATCAACCTGCCGTATGCCATTAAAAAGCAAATTGATATCCATATTTTTTTTATAGGCCGTAATTAGTTTGGCCGAACCAAAAAGAACTGGCGTACAAAAATCAAACATCCGTTTATCCAAAAAGGTTTTCAAAATAATTTCTATTCCAACGCCATTAAAATCTCCGATAGAAATTCCCAATACTATTTTTTCAGATTTCTCCATAAATCAGCTTTATTATACTTAATTTTGAATCATCAAAAGTAATCAATTAAATTGAAAAAATATGTTTACAGGTATAATAGAAAGTGTGGGTATTGTTAAAAACTTAAAGAAGGAAGGTGAAAATCTTCATATTAGTATTGAAAGTAATTTTACTCCCGAATTAAAAATAGATCAAAGTATTGCTCACGACGGCGTTTGTTTAACCACTGTGAATATAAATGGCAATGAATATACGGTAACTGCCATAAAAGAAACGCTTGACAAATCCAATTTGAAATATGTTAACATAGGCGATAAAATAAATTTGGAAAGAGCAATGATTCTTGGTGCACGATTGGACGGACACATAGTGCAAGGCCATGTAGACCAAACTGCAGTTTGTACAAATATTGTTGAAGAAAACGGAAGCTGGGTATTTAGTTTTGAATATGACAACACTTATAACAATATCACCATTGAAAAAGGCTCCATTACCATAAATGGCGTAAGTTTAACAGTTGTAAATTCCAAAAAGAACAGTTTTTCGGTAGCGATAATTCCTTATACCTATGAATTTACGAATTTTCACACTTTCAAAACGGGAACGGTTGTTAATTGTGAATTTGATGTCATTGGCAAGTACGTAGCCAGACTGTTGGAGAAGTAATTATTTTTTTCTTTTCAACTCAAAAATACCATAAGCCACGCCAGAAACCAATAATAGCGACAACCCACCGTCTATTGGAAATCCAGGAGGTGAAGGTCCTATGTTTTGTGGCGGCTCCGGCGGTATTTTAGAATATGCCACCAAAGTAATGAGCATAAAACTAAAACTCACTAAAAATAACTTAACTTTTTTACTATTCATTTTGGGGTTGAATATGGTACAAACTTAAAAAATTAATTGATTAAATAAAATATTTTAACAATTACTGTATTTTAAAACGAGCCACTTTAAACATTATTGTTAGTTGATAGGCGTTTGAATTGATAACTTCAATTTATTAATGGCTATCGTTTCCCATTGTTCATTAATTTATTAACTCCTAAAGCAGCCTACTTCAAAAATATTACATTATTAAAATGTTTTAAATCTCATTGCAAATTACTACTTGTGACAAATATATATTTATAATATTCATACACAACAAAAAATCAATATAAATAAACAAACTACTTGTTATTAAGCATAAATGGTTTGATTATGATAAAAAACAACCAAATAAAACCCCGTAATTAATGAACTATTTTCTTCTATTTTTATTAACATTGATATTAAACTCACATTTTGCTTAAAAAAATAAATTACATCAGCAAGTTTTTTCTTTTGAACAAAAACCAACAACTTCAACAGATAGTTTTGTAATAAAGGTTAATAAAATAACAAATACATCTTATTTCACACTTCTTTCGTGCATTTTTTCAACAATAAAAGAAGCTACATTTTCAGGATATGTTCCCCTTCCAAAACCCGCATCGTATCCAAGCTCTAAAGCTAATTTGTTGCCAATTCTAGGTCCTCCGGCGCACACTACCATTTTAGATCTTAGCCCTTCAGCCTCAAGTAACTCAATGAATTCTGTAAGGTTTTGAATATGGACATCCTTTTGTGTCACTATCTGTGAAATTATAATAGCATCAGCTTTCAATGCTACCGCTTTTTTAATGAGGTCTTCATTTGGGACTTGTGCACCAAGGTTGAAAGCTTCAATCATAGGATATCTCTCAAGACCATAATGCTGGTCGAAGCCTTTCATATTCATAATTGCATCGATTCCCACCGTATGAGCATCAGTACCGGAACAAGCTCCAACAACCACTATTTTTCTTTTTATATTTTCTTTAATAAAATTGTTTACGCCATAAAAATCTAAAGATTTCTCAACCTCTTCAACGACTACTTTATCATAATCAATACTTATTTCTGTTTTTCCGTATACTACAAAAAATGTAAATTCGTCGGAAAGTGGATTTGAGTGAACTACCTCAACCTCTTTAAATCCTAATTTTTTTCCAAATATAATTGCAGCTTCGTCTGCTTTAGCTGAATGTGCTACAGGCAGGGTAAATGACATTTGAACGGCTCCGTCGTTTAATGTGTCTCCATAAGGTCTTATCATCATAACTAGTTTCCTTTTTTTACAATATTTAATTCATTTTCAAGATACGTATAGAAAGGATTGTAATAATCCTTAGCCTTTTCAGCTACGCCACTTAATCCTTTACCTCCGTTTTTAGGTCTGCTTACTTCTGCAAACATTTTAGTCTCAATTGCATTAAATAAGTCCGTTTTATTAATTTCTTCAAGAAACTCAATAGTTTCATCCAGCACAACTTTTGCCCTGGTTTGCATGATCCCGTCTTTTTTATACTCGATATCATCAGAGAAATCAGCAATATTATTCAATACATATTTTGCATTGGCAACACCTAAAAAACGGTCTTGCATAAATGGTGTATGAATGGCTTCTGTTAACATCCCTAGCAATAAAATTCCTTGATTTGTAGATTTTGCAATAAAGTTAAACAACGTATTCATTGCCAATCCTTTAAAAATATCTCCTGTCATATATTTTGTGGGAGGCATATATTTTAATGGCGCTTCCGGGAATATTTCATGTGCCATTTGAGCCTGTGCCATTTCTAAAAGGAAACCGTTTTTAATATCCGGATTCATTTCAAAAGCGTGACCTAACCCCATTAATTTAGCAGGCAAACCCGATTCGTAAGCAAATCTTTCGTTGATAAACTGAGATGCAGTCACCGTATAAGCTTTCTCAACAGCATCTGAAGTGGTCAAATAATTATCCTCTCCAGAGTTGATCACAATCCCGGCAAATGAATTGATCATTCTTGAGAATTTCTGATCAACAAAAGTTCTGTACATGTTTATATCTCTAAACAAAATGCCGTACATAGAATCGTTTAACATCATATCCAACCTTTCCAGAGCGCCCATAACAGCTATTTCAGGCATACATAAACCCGAACAGTAATTAACCAATCGAATATATTTCCCAATCTCTTCCCCTGTTTCATCCAATGCTTTACGCATTATTTTGAAATTTTCCTGCGTGGCATAGGTTCCACCGAAACCTTCGGTTGTTGGACCATAAGGAACAAAATCCAATAAACTTTGGCCTGTGGTTCTAATAACAGCGATAATATCAGCACCTTGTTTGGCGGCAGCTTGTGCTTGTTTTACATCTTCATAAATATTACCTGTTGCAACGATAAGATACAATAGTGGAGCATTCTCCTTCTCTTTATATTTAGTCACTTTTTCCTCTCTATAGGCAACATTCGCTTTCACTTTTACTGCAAAGGCTTCAACCAATTCCTGTGCTTTTTCTTCAATATAAGAAAAATCCACAAAATCAAGTTTTGCAATATCTAAACCATTTGCAATTTCATCATTTAGTTCTTCAGGAGTCAGTCCTTTTTTAAGCAAGGCATTGGTATAGTACTTTGCGGCACCATAGCAAATATTTTCGCCTATCTGGTCAACAACTATATTTGGAATTGGCACACCAATACTGTCAACGCCGTCTGCACCCATCATTCTAAGTGTTGTTCTCTCAATGGAAACAGTTGTATGTTTCTCTATATATTTCTGTACCGGGGCAGCTATTTGTTTCGAAAGTTCTCGAGCTTTCGAAATCTTATCCGTGTCGATATTTAATTTTGATTTAGTCATAATTCTCACTTAAATACTCTTTTGTATATCTAATAATTTCATCATTTAATCCTAATGTATTCGCAATTTTTATGGCGTCATACGTCCTGTCTTTATTGTCAGTTTTTATAATTTCATAGCGCATAAAAGTATTGATCAGCTTAATTCTCTCGCGCAATGAATATTGTTTCTCTTTGTTGTAATATTTCTTGTATTCTGAATAATCCAACCCTTTCATTTTATAAAAAGATACTTTTTCAAATTCAGGCAATTCCATAAAGTGCGTTGACACAAAGCTGCATACGGTCTCTTTTTGAGAAAAGCTTTTTAACATCGCAGCAATGATGGCTTTTGCTTCAATAGAGTTTGTTGTTTTAGCAAACTCATCAATCAGAAGCAATGTATTTGTTTCAAAATCTTTTATGGCATTTGTAAGATTGTATATTTCAAATCCAAAACTACTAAGTCCCTCTACTTTTTCAGAAAGGTCTTCACCAATGTAATGGATGTTTTCAAATACTGATGTTTTAAACTTTTGTGCAGGAACCCAGAAACCCATCTGAGTAAGCAACTGCATAAAACCAATTGTTTTTAAAAGCACTGTTTTACCACCCATATTTGAACCCGTAATAACGCAGGTTTTGTTATCAAATTCAGCATTTAGAGGCGTGTAAGTTGTATCCATTCTCACGCATTTGTTTGCCAATGGTAAATATTGACCGTTTACAACTTCAATAGTTGCTTTTTTATCAATTAAAACAGGAGCGATCATCTTATACCTGATGGCCATTCTTGATTTTGCAAAAAGGGTGTCGAGCAAAACAATTTTATTGATATAGTTTTTTATAACCGCTTTCTCAGCTATAATTTTTTCAGATATTGTGATAAGAACATCTTGTTCCAGCTTATTCTCTTCCAGCAACAAAGCTTCTCTCTTTTTGTGTAAATCGAAATATTCCTTTGGCAGCATTGGCTTCAGCAATAAGGAAGTTTTATCGTATACTTCTTTATAAATAAGTTCTGAACTAAAATTGTTTGTAATACTTTCTGAAGCAATGATAAAATCACGAAATCTAAAATCAAGACCATGTTGTTTTAAAATCTCGTGAAGCCGCTCTTTTTTTATTCCAGCCAAAACTTTATCTGTTTCAGCTATTTTTTTTCTATTTTCTGCCAGCTCAGTATTGTATTCAGCACTTAAATAAAAGGTCTCCTTATTCGCTCCGTCATAAGACAAAAAATTCAATAATTCATCCGATAAAAAGTTGATTTGTAAATCTTCCTTTGCCTCATCATTCAACAATTTAACGATACTTTTAAAGTTTACCAACAACTTTTTTACCAGAAATATATCTGAAGAATCAAAGGTTTTTCTTTCTAAAGTATTTAAATGAGAAATCCTTTTTAAATGGTATTCAATTTTATCAGATTCAAAAGAATTTTCATTGATGAAGCTGACTATTTTACCTATCGAACTGTAAACAGACAAAAGCATTTTTTTATCCGTAAAAACATGGTATTTGTTTTTATCCAGCAATCCATAAGGAGTTAAAGGCGCATACTCCGAATAGAATGTGTTAAATTCTACAAATTGCATGGTATCTTTAATATTCATATGGGTTGTATAAAATTGTTTCTTCTATGTTATGGTTTTCTAATATTCTCACAAAATCTTCCTTCATCATATCTTTTAGAATTACCACAAAGAAAACTAATTGATAGGGTATTTTATATGCAATTTCAAGTTTTCCGCTTAACTCAGTTACCTGAGAAAGATCCAGAAATATTTTTGTAAAATCATTGAGCAGCAAAATATCACAATCTTCAGGAATCATTGAAAGCTTAGATTCTGTTAAAGCTCCTTTTATCTCGAATACTATTTTATTTTCTGTATCCTCAATTTTATCAATACCTCTAAATTTACTGATTAATGCAATCGTTCTTAATTTATTGATATCCGAATTGATGCTTTTTTGGTCTAGCTTAATAATATAGTAAAAGTAGCTATTTTTAATTGAAGCCACTTGTGTTACCCGGCTTGCAGCACCATCAATAATAATGGTATTTATGTGCTCCTCATTTCTTAAATACGCTACAATTTCAGCGAGCTGTTTATTATCTTCAGAGCCAACAAGTTCTATATTTCCACTTCGTAATGTTTTTGCCAAAACCAGCCTCCCTAAAACAGTTTTGTATGGAAACACATGAATAATTTCAAACAACGCATCACTTTTATTTATCATTAAACCGGAAGTGACCACGTAATCTCCTGTTTCAGTATAGACCTTTGGTTTGGGTGTGTCAAGTATTAAATCACTTGCTTCTCCGTCAATCCCAATGGTAAAAAAAGCGGGCTGAACAACTTCTCTAAGCTGCGTAAGCGCATAATTTAGAAAAGTTGTTTTACCCGCATTCTTTTTATTCCCCACTAAGAAGGTAGTTTTATTAACCAGTTGTTCTGTAATAATACTGTTCATCTTAATACGGATCGTATTTTTACCTTTAATATACGTGTTGTCTGCTTGTTCTATTCAAATTTTCAGGCTGAAGAGAAAGTCCGTCATTATTTAATAACATGGCAACACCATCTTTAGCAACCAAATTCTCATCTTTACAGAATTCGCAATTTTCAGTATCATGTTCCTCAATATTTGTTGGTTGTGTATACGTAGTTATAACACCTTCATAATTTCTTAATACGACTCTCTTATCACTTTGAGATATTAAGTAATTTGGCATTACTGGAATTTTACCTCCACCGCCAGGAGCATCCACCACAAAAGTGGGAACTGCCAAACCAGAAGTATGTCCACGTAAGTTTTCAATGATTTCAATTCCTTTAGAAACAGTAGTTCTAAAGTGAGAAATCCCTTCGGAAAGATCACATTGATATATATAATAAGGTCTTACACGAATTTTTAAAAGTTCATGCACTAACTTTTTCATGATATTAGAACAATCATTAATCCCTCTAAGAAGTACCGATTGGTTTCCAACATTAACTCCTGCATTTGCTAATTTTTCGCAAGCAATTTTAGACTCTTCAGTAACTTCCTTTGGGTGATTAAAATGCGTATTCACATATACTGGATGGTGCTTTTTAATCATTTCGCAGAATTCATCCGTAATTCTTTGAGGAAGTACCACCGGCATACGACTGCCAATACGGATAATTTCAATATGCTCAATTTTTCTTAATTCTGTCAGAATATAATCCAATCTTTCGTCGCTTAGAATTAATGGATCACCACCAGAAATAACAATATCTCTAAGTTGAGTATTATTTCTAATGTACTCAAATGCTTGTTCAAGATGGTCTTTCCCCACTTTTTCACTAGCATCACCCACAATTCTTCTTCGCGTACAGTGACGACAATACATGGAACATTCATGCGTAACAAGAAGTAACGCTCTGTCCGGATAACGGTGCGTTAGTCCGGGAGCCGGAGAATCTACATCTTCATGCAGCGGGTCATCCAAATCAGAAGGGGCAACAAACAATTCATTAAGAACAGGAACTGCCAGCATTCTAACGGGACAATTTTTATCTTCTTTATCCATTAAAGCAGCGTAATATGGCGTAATTGCCATTTTAAACTTTTTTAATGTTTTAGAAAGATTTTCCTTTTCTTCATCGGATAATATAATTACTTTTTCCAGTGTAGGAATATCTCTGATGGCATGTCTTAATTGCCATCTCCAGTCATTCCAATCTTCCTCAGATACATCCTTAAATAAAGGGATGTGTTTATAGGCTACTTTTTTATACTCTTTTTTCATCTGTTTAAATTTTATTTATTCAAAAAATTTAATTACGCATAAAGGCTTTCGTATAAATCCCTTATCCCTTTATGTTCTCTTAATATATTTAATGTTATTTCAGCGTGATCTTTTGCGTACCCATTGCCAACAATCATATCAATATCTTTACCAACCCCTTCAGCTCCTAAAGCTGCTTTTGTAAATGAAGTAGCCATACTAAAGAAGTATACCACGCCTCTATCTTTACACATTAAGATAGAACCCATTTCTGTGTTTTGTATGTTTACATTGTTAATCACAACATCTGCTAGTTCATCATTGGTTACTTTTGAAATTGCGTCGTAACAACTAAGTGCATTTGTGGCATCCAGTTTAATTATTTCATCGCAGATATTTAATTTTCTTAAAGCTTCTAAACCATTGTCGCTAAAATCAACTCCAATTACTTTCCCATTAACACCGGCTCTTCTTTTTGCTTCGTAACAGCAAAGAATACCAGATTTTCCACTGGCGCCAATAATAACAACCCTATCTCCAGATTTTACCAAACGGGCTGTTTGTGCAGGAGCACCACATACATCAAGTACAGCAAGAGCCAATGCATCGGGCATATCGGTTGGTAATTTTGAGTACAAACCAGTTTCAAACAAAATGGC
>Ga0314774_1002404_pt1 | contig 10587 bp, 8 predicted proteins | sample MetaGCBIA2018_FD_204515 | JGI IMG/M metagenome (GOLD analysis project Ga0314774, IMG submission 204515) | Cryopeg brine microbial communities from Beaufort Sea near Barrow, Alaska, United States - CBIA 2018 | ecosystem: Environmental > Aquatic > Marine > Coastal | place: USA: Alaska | collected... | reverse complement strand
TATGTTTTTGTTGAAAACAAAGGCTGGTCTTTGCAGCTTTACGCTACCTTTTTTACAGTTTATGCACTTACAAGATTCTTGTTTTCCCTTTTTGGCGGGCTTTGGGTAGATAAATACACTGCTAAAACAATGTTTAGATTTTATTTGATCCCAATGAGTTTGGGATTAATTCCTTTTGCCCTAATGGATAGTATTATGGGAGCCTTTATGTTTTTGATAATGGCAGGGATTACCGTAGGGCTTTCCGGCACCGTAAAATCTTCCCTGATTGCTGAAATTTACGGCACCAAAAACCTGGGGGCTATCCGGAGCATATTTACTATGTTTATGGTAATAAGTACCGCGCTAGGCCCTCTTTTTGTGGGTTTTCTGATAGATATGGGAGTGGATTTTTCCTCCATTATTCTTCTTCTTATGTTTTTTATGGCCTTGATCGTTATTAATTCACAAAGGATCAGATCTTTCTGAAGTTATCTTTTCAAACTAAAGTGGCCTTTTATTCTTTTATAATCTTCAATATTTATCTCGTACCAGTAATCGTCACCCGGAAGATCTTTACCGTTGAAGGTGCCATCCCAGGAAAAATTGAGACCCTTCCCTGCAATCAGTAGTTTTCCATAACGATTAAAGATCCTTATTTCTGAAGAATTAAAATATTCCAATCCATTTAATTCAAACCTATCGTTATAACCATCGTTATTCGGGGTAATAAATTTTGGTACTACAATATGCGGGAATTCTTCAGAAACAGTATTACAAGACTGCAGATCTCGCATAAAGGCTGTATAAACTCCCCCTGGAACCATTTGAAATGTATTTGAAAGCTGAAAAGTGAATCCATCCAATGAATATTCAAATTCCCCGGCATTAGCAGGTCTTATGATTACGGTATTTTCTTCTGAAATAATGGCTTCTATTTTGGCAACATCAACCGCATTAATTTCAAAGTTTTTAGTAACACTGCAACCGCCATTTGTGATAACTACGCTGAAATTCCCTTGTTCTGAAATTGTAATTCTCTGTGAAGTTTGCCCAGTAGACCATTCATACTGCATATTTTCTATACCGGCGTCCAATTGCAATTCCCCGTTTTCGCAAATTTGTAAAACTTCATCCTGTAAGCCGCAGGACCTGAAAATAATATCGTCTATGGCAAGATCATTTCCACAACCACCTCCAGCATTATTAGACATTTTCAAAATAACAGATTCCTGTCCTGGCTCTGTCTTGAATGTTAGCGCGTATTGCTTATAAACAGGGCTGTTGGTGGACGAAATATCCCCGGTACTTCCCTCTTTCAGCAAAACTGAATCGGTTTCATCCCAAATTTGAAATCTCACATTTATGGGGATTCCGCCATTTAAACATCGAGGATTTGCACGATCATAAACATTCATCAAAAATGCCGAAAATTCGTAGGTGGTGTTCCCACAAAATCCGTTGATCTGGCTCATGTAAAATTGTCCGGATGTAAAACTGGCATTTACTATCAGTGCCCTGCCATTGGAAACTGTTGTTTTTGGCAAAAAAGAATGGAAGGTGCTAATATTTTGAGAAATTTGGTCAGAAATTGTGTATTCTCCATCATCGGGATCACCAATTACATACGTGTAAGTTGTAGTTCCTGCCGGGAGTTCAGGTCCGCTGGAAGTACCCGAACCAAAATCTTCATGAAAAATGGCATCCCCTTTACTTCCCGCGCAAAATCCCAACTGAGAAAAAACAGAATTGGAACAAAGAAAAATGAGTATAAGCAAATTGAATTTCATTACCTCAAGTATAAAAAAATTGAATTTAGTTACCTCAAATATAAGGATTTGAGTGTTCAAATCGAATTTTAATTGAATTGGTCCGTCAATTTTTCAAACTGATATAGGTTCTGCCACTATTGTACTTCCGCTTCATCCCTAATTTTATGAATTCGACTAATAAATTCTGATGTAAGTTTATTTTGATGAATGTAATTTACCACCTGTTCAAAAGGCCTGAACATGCTTTTGCTGAAGGCTTCCGTTATATTATGCTTATCTGAAGAAAAAGTTTGCGCGATCTCAATGTTGAAGAGCATCATATCTACAATTAAATTTGGATCCACTCCGAACTGTAAAAAATGCCTGATCTGGTTATGTGCAACAGAGCGCCTAGCTTTTGCCTTTCGATGTTTTTGAGGGAAATACTCTTTGGAAATCCTGAATTTAGCTTCCCCGATCAACTTATCCTCCTTATTGGACCTCCTGGAGTTCTTCAGCAGTTATGGAATTTGTTTTTTCGGAGGAATCCGAGTTTCTGAAATTCGGATTAAATCACTGTGTTTTTGATCGAAAAATTTTTGAACTTCCAATTGTTTTAAATCTTCAAATAATTCTTCTCCTTATGTTTTTTATGGCCTTGATCGTTCTTAATTCACAAAGGAACATATCTTTCTGAAGTTATCTTATCAAACTAAAGTGTCCTTTTATTCTTTTATAATCTTCAATATTTATCTCGTACCAGTAATCGGAACCCGGAAGATTTTTACCGTTGATGGTACCGTCCCAGGAAAAATTTAGGCCCTTCCCTGCAATCATTAATTTACCAAAACGATTAAAGATACTTATTTCTGAAGAATTAAAATATCCCACTCCTTTTAATTCAAACCTATCGTTATAACCATCGTTATTCGGGGTAATGAATTTTGGCACTACAATATGCGGGAATTCTTCTGAAACCGTATTACATGACTGCAGATCACGTATGAAGGCTGTGTATACTCCCCCCGGGACCATTTGAAATGTATTTGAAAGCTGAAAAGTGACTCCATCCAATGAATATTCAAATTCCCCGGCATTAGCAGCTTTTATGATTACCGTATTTTCTTCTGAAATAATGGTTTCAATTCCGGCAACATCAACCGCATGAATTTCAAAGTTTTTAGTGACACTGCAACCGCCATTTGTGGTTATAATTACGCTGAAATTCCCTTGTTCTGAAATTGTGATTCCCCCTGAGGTTTGCCCAGTAGACCATTCATACTGCATATTTCCTACACCGGCATACAGATGCAATTCCCCGTTTTCACAAAGCTGTAAAAATTCATCCTGTACCTGTGGAGTTTCATTTATTGTTAAACTCATTGAGGTACGTATACTTCCTGCACAATTAAATCCTACTTTAACGGCTTCAGCATAAAAAGAACCTTGGTCATCTGGAGTAAATGTAACCGTCCCGGCAGCAATTTGGATTCCTCCTACTTCTGCATCATACCAGTTTACCGTTTCCCCGGCTTCAACCTGCACAGAGAGTGCGGGAAATACTTCACCATTGCAAATCAATATATCTCCATTGCTCAAGGGAGCTTCAGGAGTTTTTACAATATTGACGAAATATGCCTGGGAAGCCGAACTGCATAAATTGTCGTTCAAATTAACCGCGGATTCAGCCACTTTTACGCGATAATATCTGGATGAATTTAGAGTCCGACTGGTAAGATCCGAATTGGTTTCTCCCGGAATATTCTGCCAGTTCTCATTATCATCGCTTTCCTGCCATTGAAACGCGTGCTGGTTGTAAACCGAAAAATCTGGGGTGGCAGTCAGGGTCAGGTTAACCGGGGCTTCAGATTCGCAAACCACGAATCCGGGTTCGCTGTTTCCCTTGGAGGTGATTTTGGTTAAATCGCCGCAGGACCTGAAAATAATATCATCTATGGCGAGATCATTTCCGCAACCGCCAACGCCATTATTAAACATTTTCAAAATAACAGATCCCTGTCCTGGCTCTGTCTGGAATGTAAGTGCGCATTGCTTATAAACAGGGCTGTTGGTGGACGAAATATCCCCGGTATTACCCTCTTTCAGCAAAACTGAATCGGTTTTATCCCAAATTTGAAATCTCACATTTATGGGGATTCCACCATTTTCACAGGCCAAGCTTGTGGGATTATAAACATTCATCAAAAATGCTGAAAATTCGTAGGTGGTATTCTCACAAAGATTCTGAATTTCAGTTCGGTAAAATTGTCCGGAGGCATAACTGGCATTTACTATCAATGCCCGACCGTTGGAAACGGTTGTTTTTGGCAAAAAAGAATGCCAGGTGCCATTATTTTGAGAAATTTGGTCAGAAATTGTGTATTGCCCATCATTGGGATCACCGGTAACATACGCGTAATTTGTGGTTCCTGCCGGTAAAGAACCCGAACCAAAATCTTCATGAAAAATGGCATCCCCTTTACTTCCCGGGCAAAATCCTAACTGGGAAAAAACAGGATTGTAACAAAGAAAAATGAGTAAAAGAAAATTGAATTTCATTACCCAAATATAAGGATTTGAGGATTCAAATCGGGTTTTAATCGAATTGGCCTGTCAATTTCTCAAACTGATATAAATTCGGCCACTTTTGTTCTTCGGCTTCAACCTTAATTTTTTGAATGCGGTTGATAAATTCTGAGGTGAGTGCATTTTGATGAATGTAATTTACCGCCTGTTCAAAGGACCTGAACATGCTTTTGCTGAAGGCTTCCGTGATATTATGCTTATCTGAAGAAAAAGTTTGCCCGATCTCAATGTTGAAGAGCATCACATCGGCAATTAAATTTGGATCCACTCCCAACTGTAAAAAATGCCTGATCTGGTTTTGTGCAACAGAGCGCCTGGCTTTTACCTTTCGATGTTTTTGAGGGAAATACTCTTTGGAAATCCTCAATTTAGCTTCCCCTATCAATTTATCTTCCTTCGGATCAAAGGCAAAATTGTAAAATGTCCGAACGTTGTCAAATTTGTCATAAAGCTCGAGAATTTGTTCCTCAAGCTGATCCTTTTCAAGTGATCTCAGATATTTTTTTAAGTCTTTCTTACTCATTTAAAATAGCTATTGAAACCTGGTTTCGGCAATGATTTTTTGAAGCTTGTTTGAAATATCCATGAGCCATTTTAACTGTTCAATAATTAATTGCACCTCCTGGAGTTCTTCAGCAGTTTTGGAACTTTTTTTTTCGGAAGAATCCTGAGTTTCTGAAATTCGGATTAAATCACTTTGTTTTTGATCGAAAAATTTTTGAGCTTCCAATTGTTTTGAATCTTCAGATAATTCTTCTAATTCCTGATCATCCAATAATGCGATGGCCCTTTCAAGGTTTTGATTTATACTCTCAACAAAGGTGTTAAAATGTGCAGAGGCCTTGGTAGTGGGATGGTTTTGAATATATGTGCCCATTGAGGCGAGGGAAGACAAAAATGTATGATTTAACACAACCAGTTCATAAATTTTATCGAGATTTTTCTGCTTCGATTTAGGTTCCTGTGTCATTCTCTGAAAAGCCGCATTGAGGTTGGCAGTAGCCAAAAACGCATGTTTTCTGGACAGTTTATATAAAGTGGGTACATTTCCTTTTTTATTATAATAGCGGGTTATCTCATTTAGATATTCCTTATTGGTCTTAATACTCTCCGAAATAACCGATTTAATGCCAAAAAATTCCCAGGAAGGCCACAATAATAGGTTTCCCAAAGTGGCCAGTCCCGCACCAATAATCGTGTCCACAACCCGAAACTGAATTACGTCCAACACATTGGGTTTTAACAGGGCATAGATAAAAACAACGCTCAGGGTAATAAATGTAGCCGAGGTTTTAAAGTTTTTTTGCACCATAGAAAAAGCCAGGATCAGCGAAATAATTGCCAGGATTCCATATACCACAAGGTCTTGAGTAATTAAAACAATTCCCACGGCAATTGCCGCACCTATAAGCGTTCCAAAAGTTCGCTGTTGGGAACGGCTTTTTGTAAGGCCATAATTGGGGCGCATAATCACTACAATTGTCAATAAGATCCAGTAGGCATTTTGCAGGGAGAAATACATGCCTATCGAGTACCCAATCATTACCACAAATGCTATCCGCAAGGAATGCTTAAAAATGGGCGATGTAAAGTTAAAATTCTCCAACAGGATTTTTGGATCATATTCCTGAGTGGTTATAAATCGTGCGGCTTCTGCTTTTTTGATAAAGCTTAATTTTCCCATATCCCGCTCGCCCAATAGCCGTTCTATTTTTTGAAGTTTCTGCACCTGCTTTTCCTGATAATCGAATAAATTCTGAAGCATCAGGAAACCTTCGTCTATTTGGGTTTCCGTTTCCAGTTTGAAAGATTCCATACTTTCTTTAAAAGCATTCAGGGAAGCTTCCAGGGATTCGTTTTTAGTAAAACTTTTTTTGTTTAGGATTGCTGCCGAAATAAGCTTCAACCGATTTGCCATGGCAAAAATAAGATGTTGAATTTTCTCGACTTGTTCCTTGTGTTTTAGAAAACACAGATCCATTTTATCATAATTCACGGGATTCGCCATCGCCAGTTCCAGCACATCTACTAATTGGATAAAGACCAACAGTCGTTTACGCTCGTAATTTGAATTGCCCGAAGATTTCCTGGAAGAGATCAGGATATCCCTCAGCATTTCGTGTTTTTCGTTTAAATCGCCTTGAATTTTCAACAAATTCAACTGCAATTCCTCCCTATTTGCTGTCTGATCCAGGAGTTTGGCCCTGGTTTCCAGATATTGTCCGGTAAGTTCCAGGCTTAGCGCCAAAAATTGTTCGGTTTGTTGCTTAGGATTTATCTTTTGCCTGATTACGGCAAGCAGTAAATACCAAAGCCCGCCAAGTCCAATAAAGAACGCACGTTCATAAATTTCAAGAACATTAGAGATATTCGCGAAACTTAGAACGATTGCGAATAATCCGGAAAAACTGATCAGGGAAGCCCTGAAACCATATACAGACAAATACGAAATTCCGAAAATGGTAATCCCTAAAACAGGAATTAACAACCAGGTGTCGAATGCGAGGTAACCGCCCATAAGGCTAGCTATAACAGCAATTAAAGCAGAAAGTAAAATGCCGTTTTTTTTATGCCTGAAACTACCGCTTATATCACTTGGAGAACTCAACAGAGCTCCTAAAGCCAGCGCAAGGCCAATTTCAAAGACCCCAAGAGAAACCCCCAAGGCAACTGGAATGGCAATTGCCATAGCCACGATAATTCCCTTTGAAAAATCGGTACTTTTCAAAAATTGGATGATTTCCTGATAAAGTCCGGAAAAAAAAAGTTTAAATTTAATCAAAAATAATAGTTGTTCAATTTATGCAAAGGTAGCAGCTATCATCTTCATCAGCGTTAATCTTTTCTGAAAAAAATCAATAAAACAAGTTGGGATTTTTCTATCAAAATAAAATCAGGTAGTTTTATAAAAATTGCAATTTTAGGTGTAAATTCAACGTAATATTAAAAAAATAAGCTTCAAAATGAATAAAACCATACTACTTAAAAACAGACCAAAAGGCAAACCCTCTTTAAAGGATTTCGAATTTGTGGAAGAAGAAAAACCAAGCCCGAAAGAAGGTGAAATACAGTTAAAAACAAAATATGTTTCAGTTGATCCTTATTTGCGCGGAAGGATGCGGGATGAGGAATCATACATTCCGCCTTTTAAATTGAATGAAGCCATAGAATCCGGAATTATTGCTGAGGTAATAGAATCCCGGAACCCGAATTTTAGCAAAGGAGATTACGTAAACGGAATGCTTAAATGGAAGCAATTTCAAACTTCATCCGGAAACGGGTTGAATAAAGTGAACAAAGAACTAGCTCCCCTAACCGCTTTTCTTGGGGTTTTGGGATTGACGGGGATTACGGCTTATTTAGGACTGGAAAAAATAGGGAAATTAAAAAAAGGTGAAACCCTTTTGGTTTCTGCCGCGGCCGGGGCTGTTGGAAGTGTGGTAGGCCAAATTGGAAAAATAAAAGGCTGTAGAGTCGTCGGAATTGCTGGGAGCGATGAAAAAATTGAGCGAATAAAAGAAAAATTCGGTTTTGATGAAGGGATCAATTATAAAACTACCGATGACCTTAAAAAAGCAATCGCTGAAGCCTGCCCTGATGGTGTTGATGTTTATTTTGACAATGTGGGCGGGGAAATTCTGGATGCAGCAATGGCCAATATCAATAAATATGGAAGGTTAATAATTTGTGGAGCTATTTCTTTATACAACAAAAAGGAAATACCCACAGGACCAAGACATGAGGGGACTCTTATCAAGAAAAGCGTTTTGATGCAGGGATTTACCGTTCGTGATTTTGTAAAAGATTTTGGGCCGGCCATCAATCAGCTATCTTCCTGGTACAAAGAAGGTAAACTTACCTATTCTGAAACGATAGTTGAAGGTTTTGACAATGTTCCTCAAGCTTTTTTAGACCTATTTGAAGGGAAAAATAAAGGTAAAATGATCGTGAAGGTTTAGCCGACTTAACTAAATATATTACTTAAATCCCTCCCATATCTGGGAGGGATTTTTATTTAAAAAAAATATTTAATTTTGATTTTTGTGACCAAAATATTCACTTTACGTCTGCCAGATTCAAGTTCCAAATTCAACTTTTCAGGTAAACAATAATTTCACGAAATTTTATAAAAACCTGACGGAATCAATTATAAATTGGATTTCCCTTCATTTTCTTCCAAATAGTGTGGTCATCGGTTTTTAAGAGTTTGGTAGGGTTTAATATCTCAAATATTATTTCCCCGTTCGGAATCTCATTATTGGGTTCAAAAGTCAAAATTATTGTATCGCCTTCCAATTTATATTCCCCGATCCAAAGAATGTCGGTCAACATAAATTGAACCTTTTTATCTTTTAAAAAATCCAGCTGTTGATGACAATTGTAAAAAAAAATCCGGTTCGGGTTGAGACGCGATGCACTCTTCTTCGGTTTCAAAATAAAGATGAACAAAGGTTTTATTTTTAAAATATTTTCCCTTCCCGTGATCGCAACCTGTGAACAAGCTGAAATCAGAATTAACCAAGGATATTTAATGGAAAAGAGATACTGACTTATTCAGAATAGCCCGAAAAGTTATATTAATATTCCATTGAAACCAGCATTAATTCGGGTTCAGCAAGAATGGGGCGTTCTATCTTTTTTTCTGCCCCATGCAGGTATAATATAAATCCCGTGCCAGATCTGATCCTGCCAACTTCCCATTCAAAATCATCTTTATTATCGAGTTCGCTTATCAGGTTTTTCATTTCCTCTACAGAATAAGTCCTTAGGGAGGAAACAATGCCATCCCACCACACCAACAAGGGAACCAGGGGAATTAGGTAAGTAAATAATAACCGTCTCAATTTGAAAGGTTTTATAAATAAAGTGGTCAATAAAACTGAAACGGGTGAAAGAAACATAGCCAGCAAACTTGCAAAACTTCTTTCCTGTCCTTCAAATATCGCGATAGCATTTTTGGAATTTACAGCATTCTGTAATATTTTTTTAGCATCCTTCGGCTCAAAGTGATGAAAAGTGAGAAAAAGGGTCCTAAGTCCTTTCAGGTTTCCGGGAACATTCCGCGCATCAACAGGAGTTTTGATATAGTAGATATTGTCGGCCTTTTTTTTAGCGATTTCAAGTGCGTCAATATTTGGAAAATAATCTGTGAGCAAAATTTTAAGCCCGGGATTTTGTTTTTTCAGGACTTTATTTAATTTCAGGATTGGACCTCCCCCACCGGACCCCAGGTCGATGATTTGAGTTGTTCCGCTTTTTTCCAAAACTTTTTGAAGAACGGGAATAACAGGATGAAACATATTTGTAAGGTTGGATAAAAACTGTAAAAAATCGGTTCCGTAATTTCTCAGGAAATCAGGAAACCAATCCAGGTCTTCAAATTCAAATAAATGTATTCTTTCCATTTCTTTATTTTCAAATTTCTATTTTAGGGGTAATAGATTATTCCTGTTCATAAATTATTTTTTTCCAATATTGTGGGAGTTCCTTCAATTGTTCCAATACCAAAACCTTAATTTTCTCAGGATCAGATTTTATATTTTTTAATTTGACATGAAGTAATTGGGGTTCATTTATTGGCTTTCCGATTTGTGATACTATAAAAACATTTGCCATTTCTGAAAAATTGTTTTCCACGATCAATCGGCTCAAATCCCTGGCAAAATAATTGTATATTTTCCCGATGTGGCTTACCGGGTTTTTCCCGGAGGTCGCTTCCAGGCTCATCGGATGATAGGGAGTTATCAATCCATTGATGCGATTCCCGCGACCTACCTGCCCGTCATCCCCGTTTTCGGCACTTGTACCTGTTACCGTCAAATAAATGCTTTCACGACTGTAATCATCGGCCGTATTGATATCTATGATGACATCTTTTAAATTCAGACTGTTTCGAATGTATTCCCTGATCAGGTTAATTTTTGACACGTAATCCTCAAGGTTGGAAATATATTTATCGACCATGGCAATTGCGATGGTAAAATTGGTTTTATCAGGATTTTTCACTCCCATCACCTTGATATCCTCTCCTACGAAAGGAAATTTTTCTTTTGTATCGGGATAGTTTAACAGAGTTTCAATTTCAATTATTGTATCCTCCAGAATTGAAGTTGGATAATAACCAACCCCAAAGGAAGTATCGTTGGACAAAGGGATCTCGCCTTTGCCAAAACGATTGAACAATTCCACCAGTTCATGGCTTCCCATCCTTATCTTTGAAGTGATTTCAATACCGGTATACGTATCCAGGTTCCTTATGTTTTTTTTCAAC
>Ga0314774_1002403_pt1 | contig 10589 bp, 8 predicted proteins | sample MetaGCBIA2018_FD_204515 | JGI IMG/M metagenome (GOLD analysis project Ga0314774, IMG submission 204515) | Cryopeg brine microbial communities from Beaufort Sea near Barrow, Alaska, United States - CBIA 2018 | ecosystem: Environmental > Aquatic > Marine > Coastal | place: USA: Alaska | collected... | reverse complement strand
CTATTCAAACGGCATTAAATGTCGATAATCCTTTTATCCCTAAATACCTGATTGGTTTTGCTACAAAACAATCAATGATTTTGGAATTTGCACCAACATTTATGAGTGTTATTTTGGCAGGAAAAGTAGGGTCTTATATCTCTTCAAGTATTGGCACCATGCGTGTTACAGAACAAATTGATGCCTTGGAAGTAATGGGGATCAATTCTTTAAATTATTTGGTGCTTCCGAAGATTATTGCAACAGTATTTTTTTACCCGTTGTTAATATCGTTGGCTATGTTTTTAGGAATTTTAGGTGGATATGTCGCAGGTACTTTAACAGATTTATTTAATAGTGAAGATTATATTTATGGTATTCGACTTGATTTTGACCCTTATTATATTCAATATGCTTTAATAAAAACGGTTGTTTTTGCATTTGTAATTGCAACCATACCGGCTTACCACGGCTATTATGTTAAAGGCGGTTCCTTGGAAGTGGGGAGGGCAAGTACACAAGCGGTAGTTTGGACAAGTGTTGTTATTATTTTATTGAATTATTTTTTAACCCAAATGCTATTAGCCTAAATGATTGAAGTCGTAGATTTATATAAAGAATTTAAAGGCATACCGGTTTTAAAAGGAATTTCAACAACTTTTGAAAAGGGCGTAACCAATATGATTATTGGTCAGAGCGGGTCTGGTAAAACTGTTTTTTTAAAATGCCTGGTTGGGTTGCACGTTCCAGATAGCGGGATTATTTCTTTTGATGGAAGAAAACATACAGAACTTGGCATTAAAGAACACAGGCTTTTAAGACAAGAAATTGGAATGGTTTTTCAAGGTGGTGCGCTGTATGACTCTTTAACTGTTGAGGAAAACATCATGTTTCCACTGAAAATGTTTACAGATCAATCCTTTGAAGAAAATCTAGATCGTGTAAATTTTGTTTTGAAAAGAGTGAATTTAGAAAATGCAAATAATAAATTTCCGGCTGAATTGTCTGGCGGGATGCAAAAACGAGTTTCCATTGCTCGAGCCATTGTAATGAATCCAAAGTACTTATTTTGCGATGAACCTAATTCCGGTTTAGATCCAAATACGGCAACGGTAATCGATAATTTAATTAAAGAAATTACCGAAGAATACCAAATAATTACCGTGATTAATTCTCATGATATGAACTCTGTTATGGAAATAGGAGAAAAAATTATTTTTTTAAAGGACGGCGTAAAAGAATGGGAAGGAACCAACCAAGAGATATTTAAAACTGAAAATGAGGCCATTGTGAATTTTGTGTATTCTTCTAATTTATTCAGAAAAGTAAGAGAGGTTTATTTAAAAGAAACAAAGTAGTTAAGAAGTTTGTTTTTATTAAATATACCATTATATTTGCACCCGCTAAAAAGAAAGAGATTGACTTGGTAGCTCAGTTGGTAGAGCACCTCCCTTTTAAGGAGGTGGTCCTGGGTTCGAGCCCCAGCCAGGTCACAAAAAGCTTCTCAAGATAGAGGAGCTTTTTAATTTAAAATCTTGGTGAGATACTCAAGTGGCCAACGAGGGCAGACTGTAAATCTGCTGCGCAAGCTTCGAAGGTTCGAATCCTTCTCTCACCACAAAAACCTCAAACATATTTGTTTGAGGTTTTTTTGTATATATTTATCAAAATGTGTAATATCAACTAAATGGTATAAACAAAATAGTACATTTATTTAAAATTGAATTTTTACGATATGATTAAAAATGTTGTAATCTGTTTATTTTTATTAAGCCTATCAATTGGGTTTTCGCAAAATACGGGAACACTTAAAGGTAAAGTGATAGATGCGCAAACCAGAGGTAATTTGCCTTTTGTAAATGTTGTGGTTGTTGGGACAAATTTCGGAGCATTTTCCAATGAAAATGGAGCGTTTGTTATTAAGAATGTTCCTTTGGGGTATGTGAAGGTTCAAGCGTCTTTTTTAGGGTATTTAAGCGCCTTATCTGAAGACTATTTAGTAACCAATGAAAAAACACCTTATATTTTCATTGAATTACTGCAGAGCAATGAACAGCTGGATGAAGTGCTTGTGCAAAGTAAATTATTTAAAAAATCAATTGAAAGTCCGCTATCGCGGCAATCTCTTGGAATTGCTGAAATTGAAAGAAATCCTGGCGGCAATAGAGATGTTTTAAAAGTAATTCAATCACTGCCGGGAGTTGCTTCAAATCCGGGTTTCAGAAATGATATCATTATTAGAGGAGGATCACCTGTTGAAAATAAATTTTATTTGGACGATATTGAAGTTCCTGTAATAAACCATTTTCAAACGCAGGGCTCAACTGGAGGACCAGTGGGAATTATCAATGCCGATTTAATTCGAAATGTCGATTTTTACACAAGTGCATTTCAATCTAATAGAGGAAATGCATTGAGTTCTGTGATTGAGTTTACCCAGAAAGACGGAAATCCCGAAAAAATAAATACAAGAGCAACTATTGGCACTTCGGATGCCGGAATCACATTAGACGGTCCAATTAATGATAAAACAACTTTTATCGCATCAGTTCGCCAATCGTATTTACAGTTTCTGTTTAAATTAATTAAGTTGCCTTTTTTGCCTACTTATAACGATTTTCAACTAAAAGTAAAACACCAATTGTCTGCCAACAGTGAAATTAGTTTAATTGGCCTAGGTGCCATTGACAAGTTTAGGTTAAATGAAAGCGTAAATAAGAATGTTACCGATGAAGAAACCATAAAAAGAAATCGTTACATTTTAAGTATTGTGCCGGTTCAGGAGCAATGGAATTTCACTATAGGAGCATCATACAAGCGTTATGCAGGAAATTCTGCGCAACAGGTTGTGGTGAGCAGAAATGAGCTGAGCAACAATGCTAAAAAGTATTTTAATAATACAGCCAATGCGTCCGATTTATTGCTGGACTATACTTCAAAAGAGACTGAAAATAAATTTAGATTTGAAAATAGTTCAACTTTGGCTAATAATTATAAATTATCGATCGGTTTTGGTTTAGAGCAAGCCAAATATTTTAATTCAACATTTCAAAAAATTGCCAATTCAGAAGGGGTTTCCGAAATAGATTTTTCTTCGGAATTGTCGATGTTTAAATATGCGGTATTTGGGCAAATTTCAAAAAAATATTTCAATTCCAAATTGGGGGCTTCCTTCGGATTTCGTTTGGATGGAACGGATTATAATGACGAAATGCAAAATCCGCTCAATCATTTTTCGCCAAGAATTTCCTTGGCATATTCACTTTCTGAAAAACTCACCGTAAATGCCACTGCCGGTATTTATTCGCAGCTTCCAACCTATACTATTTTGGGATATAGAGATGCGGAAAATAGTTTAGTTAATAAAAATAATGGACTAAAATACATTCAGGCAAATCATTGGGTAAGCGGATTTGAATTTTCGCCGAACAGCAGTTCAAAAATGAGTGTGGAGGGTTTTTATAAAACGTACAAAAATTATCCTTTTTCCATCAGAAATCAAATCAGCCTGGCAAATTTAGGGGCCGACTTTGGCGTTGTGGGGAATGAGGAAGTAACTTCAACATCTGAAGGAAGGGCTTATGGTTTTGAGTTCTTTGCGCAAAAGAAGTCTTTTTCCGGATTGTATGGTATTTTATCTTATACCTATGTGGTTAGCGAATTTAAGGACAATTTAAACATTTATATTCCTTCAACCTGGGATAACAAACATTTGTTAACAGTGACAGGAGGTAAAAAACTTAAAAGAAATTGGGAAATAGGTGGTAAATTCAGATTGGTTGGCGGACGACCTTATACGCCATATGATATGGATGCATCTTCCGAAATTGAAAATTATGACGTGTCTAATCAGGGAATTTTAGATTTCAGCCAATTAAATACCGAACGGTTTAAAACCTTTTCTCAATTGGATCTTCGAATAGATAAAACCTGGTTCTGGAAAAAGATGTCCCTGAATTTTTATGTGGATGTTCAAAATGTTTTAGCTGGGGAAGCGGTTGAGCAACCTTATTTAATCCCGACTTTGGATGCCAACGGAAATAAAATAATTGATTCAAATAACAGTTCCAAATATGTGTTGGAAAGTGTTGAAAATACTTCGGGAACAGTTCTTCCAAGATTTGGCGTTATTTTCGATTTTTAGCGATTGTTAACAATAAGCGTGTCTAAATTTAATCGTGTTTTAAGCCACTTTTTCAATTTAATTTGTTCTTGTGATTTATTTGAAATATCAGCGTCCCATTCTGCATTAAATACTGTAATGGTATCTACAGTGGTGAAATTAGTGTTAACCAGCTTAGCATAGCTTAATTGCTTTAAACCGCTATAATTGATTTGGGCTTCTTCACTGATTTGTACAAAAGGTATTTGGTTGTCGTAAAATTTGCCCAGTTCACTTTCTAAGAGTTTAATTTTTTCTTCTTTCTCTTTTAAAGTTTCATCTCTGGATGAAATTAATTTTTGATTTTGAACATAAAGTTGTGTCAGGTTTTCAACTTCGTTAATTAAATCTGAATCAACACCCTGTTCAATAATTAATTTGGTGTCTTTTAGCCCATATTTAGGAAGTTTGGCTGTCCAGTAATTAATTTCTTCTTCAGAAATCGTATTGCCATAAATATAAATTTTTACACTATTGGATTTATAATTCAAGTATTCAGCTTTTTCGTTAATAATGCTAATTCCACTCTTTTTTAGGTCAGTTATTAAATTTTCAGCAGCTTGTTTAAATTGATTTTCTTTAAATAAATTAAAAAAAAGATATATGCTTCCCGCAAACACTAAAAAAGCAATAATAGAAACCACTCGGGCTATCCGTCTTCTCTTAGTGGAGTTCAAATATTTAACCATTGGAAATTTTAAGTACTTAACAATTACAAAAGCAGCCAAAGCAATAAAAATACTGTTGATTGTAAATAAAAACATGGCGCCCCCAAAATAGCTTAAATTCCAAACTGCCAGTCCGTATCCTGCAGTGCAAAGGGGTGGCATTAAAGCGGTTGCGATGGCAACGCCTGCAATGGTGTTGGTTTGTTTGTTTCTTCTGCTTAAGGTAATTATAAGGGCTAAACCGCCAGCAATTGCAATAAATACATCGCGAACATCAGGCGAGATTCTTGATATTAGTTCTGGCGTTTCATTTCTGAATATTGGAATTAAAAAGAACAGGAATGAAGTTAATAAGCTTAATCCAACCATAACACCCAGGTTTATTAATGAGCGTCTTAAAGTGTCTATATCATTGATTCCAATTGACAATCCAACACCTAAAATAGGGCCCATTAAGGGAGATATTAGCATCGCACCAATAACAATGGCGGGTGAACCGATATTTAGACCAATTGAAGCTATTAAAATTGAAAAAACCAATACCCAGGCAGTAGGTCCTTTCATAGGAATATTTTCTTTTATATCTTCAATGGTGCCTTTTTTGTCTGTATCTTTTCTAATACTCAATAATTCAGATAAAAATTGTTTCAGAGCTGCCCAAGCCAAATGTAACTTGTTCACGTTAGCCGGTATGTTTATCTCTTTATCTTCCTTTGGCTTATGATCAGTTTTTTTTCCCATACCTCTATTATTTTAAACAAAATCGTCTCCAAATTCGATTTTTACCGCTGATGTTATCTTTTTTATTTCTTGTTCTTTGTTTTTTGGACAAATAAGAATCACATCATCTTTTTCTACAACAATATAATCATTTAAACCTTGAATCACAACCCGTTTTTTAGATTGTGTTTTTACGATATTATTGCCTGAATCTATGTAAATAACGCTTCCGCCCAAAGTCGCGTTTTGGTCCGAATCTTTTTTTAATTCTGCATATAATGAACTCCAGGTTCCCAAATCATTCCAGTCAAAATTTACAGGCAAAACAAATACATTGGCCGCTTTTTCCATGATGCCAAAATCAATGGAGATGTTTTCTGAAAAAGCGTAATTTTCTTCTATAAATTGTGTTTCCAGAACAGTATTGTATTTTTTTTCTCCTTTGGAGAAAAGGGTGTGCATTTCAGGTAAATGTATTTCAAAAGCTTTTAAAATGCTTTTTACGCTCCATACAAAAATACCTCCATTCCAAAGGTAATCACCACTTTCTAAAAATTGTTTGGCAATTTCCAAATTGGGCTTCTCAGTAAATTTTTTAACTTTTTTTAGTTCGTTTTCAGAATTTTCAAACTGAATATATCCGTAACCTGTATTTGGTGTTGTGGGTTGAATGCCAAGTGTTAAAAGTGCATCATTTTCAGCAGAAAAATCGAAGGCAGTTTTAATATTGTTTAAAAATTCTTGTTCATCTTCAATCCAGTGATCTGATGGCGCAATCACCATAATGCCATCTGGATTTTCATTATAAATTTTAAAAGCGCTATATAAAATGCATGGTGCTGTATTCCGCATTGCTGGTTCTAACAACAATTGTTTCGATGAAATTTTTGGAAGCTGTTCTAAAACCAACTTTTCGTATTTACTGTTGGTGGCAATTAAAATATTTTCAGAAGGAATTATTTTTTCAAAACGGCTGACTGTTTTTTGGATCAACGTGCTTCCGGTTCCCAGCATATCATGAAATTGTTTAGGAAACTGTTCTGTGCTCATAGGCCAGAATCGGGAACCGACACCACCGGCCATAATTACGGTATAATAATTCTTATTCATATCAATAAAATTTATAGTTCAAAAACACGAACTATGATTTGTTTTTGTTTGTAATGACTTTTTTTAATGCCCGACAAGGGCTTCCACTTCCGCATTTGGATTGAATAAATAAACTTTTTTACTGGCCATTTCAATGCATTCAAATCGCGTTCTTCTTTTGGCACCTTTTTTAAAAGCTTTGTTATTGAAACTAAAAAAACTGCCATTTTCCAACTCAAAGATAAAACTCTTTTCCGACTTTTCATTGTACATATTTAATGCTCGCGTTAAATTGACGTCGGCTCCAGTGCTTGCTTTCGGATTTTTAAGGTAGTTTGCCAAATAGGGCAGTAGGTGTGACGGATAAATGCTCGGCTGCAAAAAGGGCAACATTAAATGTTGAAAATTTTGCTTCCATTCCTTGCCATGCGGTTTTACGCTGTTGTGCTTTTTAAAAGTGATCAAATGCGCCAATTCGTGAATAAGCGTAAATAAAAACTGATATTGATTTAAAGTATTGTTTAAAGTAATTTGAAAATCGCCGTTTATTTTTCTTTTAAAGTCGCCGTGTTTTGTTGTCCTGTTGTTCACTATTTTAATGTGAATAGGGTGATTTGTCAGAATTTCTTCTACCAGCTCAACTGATTTCTCAGGAATGTATTTTGAAAGTATTTTCATAAAATATTATGGCGTTGTTGAAGAAACCTGTAAAATTTTCCCATTATAGTATTTGTTTCCGGTTAAGGCAAAATTATAAATATAGTCTGCCATTTCTTCCGCAGAAACAGAAGCTTTGTAACCTGGAAAAGCTTCTTCCAGCATTTCGGTTTGCACGGCACCCAAAGCCAAGGCGTTAAATGAAATCTGTTGTTCTTTGTATTCTTCTGCCAATACTTCCGTTAAGGTTAATAAAGCGCCTTTAGAAGAACTGTATGCTGCCAATCCTGGAAACTTCATGCTTCCTTGTATGCCGCCAATACTGCTGATATTTACAACGTGACTTCCTTTTTTTAAAAACGGGATAAGCAATCGCGTAAGTTCGGCAACTGCAAAAACATTGACTTTATAAACTTCCAAAAAATCTTCTGAAGTTAATTTTTTAAAGGGCTTGTTGATTAATTTTCCTGCATTATTAATCAATATGTCAACTTGTTTCCAGTTTTCATTCACAAAATCTGTTACCTTTTTCAAGTCGTTTTCATCTGATAAATCCACAGAAATAGTGGTGATATTTTTTAGTTTCAGATTTTCTAATGGTTTTGTATTTCTAGACAAAGCCAAAACATTGAAATTGTTTTTGGCAAATAATTGTGCCAGTTCAAAACCAATTCCACGGCTTGTTCCTGTGATAATAATATTTTTCATTTTAATTGAATATAATGTGTTGATAGGCGCCTATATCAGCAGGTGAAGTTCTAAGCACCCCCAAAATATCATTTGGGACTAAAAATCGCCCTTCTTCGCTTCCTTTTTTAATGGCATTAGAATTTTCTCCAATAATTAATTTATTAGTTGTAGGAGATTTAAAATTCGGATTGCCGTTAAAAATATTGTCAATATAATGTATCGGATCGTTAAGATCCTTAAATCGAATTAGATTATTTTTAAATGAATAATTGAAAACTGTGCCTTCAACTTTGTCCACCAACAACTCTATATTGCTGTTTCCGTCAATAATGCAATTGGTAAAATTTGCGGCATGTAAATCTCTTACTTGCACAATTTCCTTATTGTCTTTGTTATAGGTATAAAAGTTATTAATTAAAACACTTGGAGATTGTCGAAAACTGTTGTTCCAAAAATTGGCAAATGTGGAATGAACAAAATTATAAGTGCCGCCAATGGTGCATGCCAAAGAGGATTGTCCGCTATTGTTAATCACTATATTTTCCCCGTAAATATTTGTTTCTCGCCCTAAAATCCCATAGTTGGAACTGTTGTAAATCTGGCTGTTTTTAATAATTAAAGTAGGAGTGGCATGATTACCAATTGAATCTGCAATAATTCCTGCGGAAGCATTTTTTATGATGGTGTTTTTTATGCTGTTGTTTTTACTTCCCGCACGGAGCCAAATCGCCCCCCATTGTCCTGGAATTTCACTGAATTGTGGTTCAAGACGGTCACCTTCAATAAAAACTTGCTTATTTAATTCGCCATCAATAATCAAGGTTGAATTTTTACTTACAATTAACCCTGAATTTGCATGAAAATGAATTTTTGCGCCTGGTTCTATGATTAGTGTTTTATTTTCAGGGACTGCGCAATAACCATAAATTATATAGGGTTTTTCATTGGTGAAAGTGGTATTGTCTTGAAGGTAAAATCCGTTCACCTCTAAATCCTCACCATCAGCTGTTGTTCCTATAGAAATTTTTTCAATAAAGCCATTTGAATCTTTTGAAGGATATAAAAAATGGGCATCTTTAACCAAAGTTACCAATTTAACATCCTGTAAGTTTTCGCCATTGTCAAAAACGATGGAATCTGTATAAATAGGATTTGTTACTTGACTGTAATTAATAGTGGTTTCAATAAAAATATACAAACTGTCTTTGGCTAAAATTTCCACATTTTCAAAAACTTTACCGGGAATGCCGTCAACACTCAACCTGTAAAATGAATTTTCGCCTCTGCCAAGTCCAATAAATGGAATGGAGATATTTTTATTGCTTTTATTATAAACTTTTAAATTATAGGTGCTTGAGCCAATATTGGTAAAAACCGTATCTAAATAAACAGTGTCTTTTGAAAAAGAAAGTTTACCAGAACTTAACACGGTTGAAAAATCTTTTCTGCACGAAGAAAAGGCCAGCAACGTTAAAGCAAATAGAAAAGTTAAATAATAACGCATCTGGGTTGTTTTTGTAAATGTAAAAATAATTTGCAGCATATTATTTTTTAATCAACTCGATTTCATACAATTTACTCCAATGTTTTCCGGTCACAAAAAGTCGGTTGTTTTCTTTGTCGAAGGCTATTCCGTTAAGCACTTCATCTGCATCATCTAATTTTTGTTCGTTTTCAATAGTGTTTTTTAAGCTGGTTAAATTGGCAACGCCTTCAACCTTGCCATTTTTTGGATTCACAATTAAAATAGTGTTTTGTTGCCAAATATTCACATAAATTAATCCGTTTACATATTCCAATTCGTTCAGTTTTTCAACTTTGCGCTCATTGGTATAAACTTCAATATAACTTTCCTCCACAAAGGTTTCCGAATTTAAAAACCAAATATATTCTGTACCGTCAGTTTTAATTAATTTTTCGCCGTTATGGGACAATCCCCAACCTTCGCGACTTTTGATATACTTAAAAGAATTTTCTTGCTCAAATGTGTTTAAATTATATATAAAGCCAACGCCACCTTGCCATGTAAGCTGGTATAATTTATTGTTAAAAATAGTAATTCCTTCTCCAAAATATTGCGCATCCAAATCTTTTTGCTGTAATACTTTTCCTGTTTTTAACTCAACTTTTCTAATTGAAGAACTCCCTTTTCTTCCTGTTCCTTCATATAAAAATCCGTTTAAAAACTCCAAACCTTGTGTATAAGCGCCTTTATCGTGCGGATAGGTATTTATGATTTTATAGGTATAAATTTCAGGAGCCGAATCAGCCAAAAAATACAAAGTCTCAGTAACTTTCGTTGTCTTGTTTTCGTAAAAAACGATTGCAGTAATTACGTGTTTTCCAAGTTTATAATCGTTAATTTTTAAAGTGGCAGTGTTGGCATGACCTTTAATTTTTTTGTCATCTATAGAAAACTGTACGGAATCAATTGTTTTGTTGTTTTTTTCTGAAACAGAAATGGTCAATTCCTTATTTGTCTGAATTTTTTTTGGGGCATTTATAATAAATTTATGTTCACTTTTGCAAGAGAATATGGCCATGAATATAAAAAAACTAAAAAATGATTTGTAGGACATAACTAAAATAGGAGTTTTATTGATTTTTTATGTAAATAAAATAAA
>Ga0314774_1002402_pt1 | contig 10590 bp, 20 predicted proteins | sample MetaGCBIA2018_FD_204515 | JGI IMG/M metagenome (GOLD analysis project Ga0314774, IMG submission 204515) | Cryopeg brine microbial communities from Beaufort Sea near Barrow, Alaska, United States - CBIA 2018 | ecosystem: Environmental > Aquatic > Marine > Coastal | place: USA: Alaska | collected... | reverse complement strand
GTCGGCCGGGCCGTCGACCTGGCCGCGGTCGAAAAAGTCACCGGAACGCCATGTTTCAGACGGATGAAGATGACCTCCTTCCGAGCCACGGTTCACAAAATCCGGCTAGGGTCAGCGCATGCAGATATCGAAACTGGAAACGCGCATCCTGATGGTGATTGCGGCCGTGGTGGTTGGCGTGCTCGCCATTGTGATCGTGCCGCGCCTGATCGCGCCGGCGTCCGTCGCGCAAACCCAGTTGACCCGGATTGTGCCCACGACGACTCCAGCGACGACGCCAACGGCCACCCCGACGACGTCTCCAACGCCCACCCAGACCCCCGGCACGTCACCGGCTGTCGATCCGTCACCGGCTACGCGGCCCGAGACTGAACAGCAGATTCTCGACAGGACCGTATCGACCACCGTGAGCGTGTACAGCGTGCTGGTCTGCGACAACCTGAAGCAATATGCCAGCCTGTCGATTTCCGAGATTGTCACCCAGGTGCTCGCGCAATACCCGACCGAGGGGTTGTCCGAACAATCACGGCTCGTCATGGCCCAGCGCGTGTTGACCGAATCCACCGCGAAAAGCTGCCCCGACCAAAGCGCCCGCGTGGCGGCTGGCAGCACGCAGGGCTAGACCGGGCGAGACCGGACGAGACGGAGGGTCTGGAGCGCACTGCCACCGCGGGCCAGCCGTCCTCTCCTGACGACGAGCCGACACGCCGAACGCGACACGCCCGGGTTGCATGAAGCGGCAACTGTGTGGCAGACTCTTCTAGTTCAACACTTTCGGCGTGCGCTACGCGTCGCCGGAATCACTGCCAGGCAGTGCATAGTCGCGTCACGCTCTGCGAAGTAGATAATCGCCGAGTGCAGATTGCAGGCTAGGCCGCGGGGAGCAGAGCGAAACACAAATCAACTATCTGGTCGGCGTGAGTAAAACCATGTCGTCCCCCAGGTTCTGCTCTGGGAACCGACGTTGACGATGAGCGGCGTTCATTCGTACGTGAATCAAATTGACATATGAACAGTGGTGCTTCAGCAGCAGTGCTACTACGGCGTCCAATGCAACCTCGGCAATTCCTGCCGTTGTATGTAAGACGCCTCGACAGAGAGAGAGTTCGACATGGCGGGACAGAAGATCCGCATTCGACTTAAGTCGTATGACCACGAGGTCATCGACATTTCGGCACGCAAGATCGTCGACACAGTGACCCGTGCGGGCGCTACGGTCGTCGGCCCGGTGCCGCTTCCGACCGAGAAGAACGTGGTGTGTGTCATCCGTTCTCCTCACAAGTACAAAGACAGCCGGGAGCACTTTGAAATGCGCACCCACAAGCGTCTGATCGACATTATTGACCCGACCCCCAAGGCCGTTGACTCGCTTATGCGCCTCGACCTTCCGGCCGACGTCAATATCGAGATCAAGCTCTAGGGCCCGCGATGTCTTACTCAGATACCAAGACAACCAAGGGTCTCCTTGGCAAGAAGCTCGGCATGACTCAGGTATGGGACGAGAACAACAAGCTTGTTCCCGTTACCGTTATCGAGATCGCGCCGAACGTTGTCACGCAGATTCGCACCCAGGCCGTCGACGGCTACAACGGCGTTCAGATCGCCGCTGGCCCCATCGACCCGCGCAAGGTCAACAAGCCCCTTGCCGGTCACTTCGACAAGGCCGGCGTTACGCCGCGTCGTCACATCACCGAGCTCCGCACTGCGGATGCCGCTGACTACAACCTCGGTCAGGAGCTCACCGTTGACGGTGTCTTTGCTGCCGGCACCAAGGTTGATGTCATGGGCACCAGCAAGGGCAAGGGTTTCGCCGGTGTTATGAAGCGTCACAACTTCAAGGGTGTTTCCGCGTCTCACGGTTCGCACCGCAACCACCGCAAGCCCGGTTCCATCGGTGCTTCCTCGACCCCGAGCCGTGTCTTCAAGGGCATGCGCATGGCCGGTCGTATGGGTGGCGAGCGCGTAACCGTACTGAACCTCAAGGTGCACGCTGTTGACGCCGACAAGGGCCTCATGCTCGTCAAGGGTGCCGTTCCCGGTGCTCGTGGCCGCCTCGTATTCGTTCGCAACGCAGTGAAGGGAGCCTAGTCACCATGGCTACAGCACTCGACATCATTGACGCCAAGGGCAAGAAGGCAGGCTCTGCCGAGCTTCCCGACGAGCTTTTCGACGTTCCCGCCAACATCCCTCTCATCCACCAGGTCGTTGTTGCGCAGCTCGCTGCCGCACGCCAGGGAACGAGCAAGGTCAAGCGCCGTGGAGAAGTTTCCGGTGCCGGCCGCAAGCCGTTCAAGCAGAAAGGAACCGGTCGCGCTCGTCAGGGCTCGATCCGCGCTCCTCAGATGACCGGTGGTGGAATCGTCCACGGACCGACCCCGCGCAGCTACGACCAGCGCACCCCGAAGAAGATGATTGCCGCAGCCCTCAAGGGTGCACTGAGCGACCGCGCCCGCGGTGGCCGCCTGCACATCGTCGAGGCGCTGTTCACGGCTGAGACCCCCAACACGAAGGTTGCTCTGGAGCTGCTCACGCAGATCGCCACGAGCAAGCACGTCTTGGTTGTCCTCGAGCGTACCGACGAGACCACGTTGCGCAGCATTCGCAACCTCCCGACGGTGCACATTCTCTCGTGGGATCAGCTCAACGCGTATGACGTGCTCGTCAGCGACGACATCGTCTTCACCACCGGCGCGTTCAACGCGTTCGTGGAGAGCAAGACCAAGAAGGAAGAGGTGGCCGCATAATGACTATCGCGACCAACAAGGACCCCCGCGACATCATCATCTCTCCGGTTGTCTCTGAAAAGAGCTACGGACTGATTGATGAGGGCAAATACACCTTCATCGTTGACCCCCGTTCGAACAAGACGGAGATCAAGCGCGCCATCGAGTCGATCTTCAAGGTGCAGGTCGCTTCGATCAACACCCTGAACCGCGTGGGCAAGACTCGTCGCACCAAGTTCGGCATGGGCAAGCGCAAGGACACCAAGCGTGCCATTGTCACGCTCAAGTCTGGATCCATCGACATCTTCACGGCCGTCGGCTAAGCGACAGGCAGAGGGATAACTAATGGCTATTCGTAAGTACAAGCCCACGACCCCGGGTCGACGCGGTTCATCCGTTTCCGACTTCGCGGAGATCACCCGTTCCACCCCGGAAAAGTCGCTTCTGCGTCCGCTTTCCAAGACCGGTGGACGTAACAACCAGGGCCGCATCACGACCCGTCACATCGGTGGTGGCCACAAGCGCCAGTACCGCGTGATCGACTTCAAGCGCAACGACAAGGACGGCGTCAACGCCCGCGTCGCTGAAATTGAATACGACCCGAACCGTACGGCGCGCATCGCGCTCCTGCACTTCATCGACGGCACGAAGCGCTACATCATCGCGCCGAACAAGCTGAGCCAGGGCGACATCATCGAGTCTGGTGCCGGGGCTGACATCAAGCCCGGCAACAACCTGCCGCTGAAGAATATCCCCACGGGTACCATCATTCACGCGATCGAGCTGCGTCCGGGTGGTGGCGCCAAGATGGCCCGCTCCGCCGGTTCGTCGGTTCGTCTCGTCGCGAAGGAGGGCGTCTACGCCCAGCTTCGTCTGCCTTCCGGTGAGATCCGCAACGTGGATGCTCGCTGCCGCGCGACGATCGGCGAGGTCGGCAACGCCGAGCAGTCGAACATCAACTGGGGCAAGGCCGGACGTATGCGCTGGAAAGGCGTTCGCCCGACCGTTCGTGGTGTTGCCATGAACCCGGTCGACCACCCCCACGGTGGTGGTGAGGGTAAGACGTCCGGTGGACGTCACCCCGTCAGCCCCTGGGGCCAGAAGGAAGGGCGCACCCGCCACCCGAACAAGGAAAGCGACAAGCTCATTGTTCGTCGCCGCACCGTCGGCAAGAAGCGTAAGTAGGAGTAGACGATGCCAAGAAGTCTTAAGAAAGGCCCTTTCGTTGACGACCACCTGCTCCGCAAGGTGTTCACGGCGAACGAAGCCAAGAGCAAGAACGTAATCAAGACCTGGTCGCGCCGCTCGATGATCATCCCCGACATGCTCGGACACACCATCGCAGTGCACGACGGCCGCAAGCACATCCCGGTGTTCGTCACCGAGAGCATGGTCGGTCACAAGCTCGGCGAGTTTGCGCCCACCCGCACCTTCCGTGGACACGTGAAGGACGACAAGAAGGGCCGTCGCCGCTAACGCGGGGACGTGAAGGAGGAGAAGAAATGGTGGAGTCGATCGCACGCGTGCGTCACATCCGCGTTACCCCCCAGAAGGCTCGTCGCGTTGTCAACATGATCCGCGGCAAGCAGGCGCAAGAAGCGCTGGGAATTCTGAAGTTTGCGCCCCAGGGCGCGAGCGATCCGGTGTACAAGCTGGTGGCCTCGGCCATCGCTAACGCCCGGGTCAAGGCAGATGCAGCCAACACCTATTTGGACGAGCAGGACCTGTTCATCAGCCGGGCATTCGTTGACGAGGGTACGACCCTCAAGCGTTTCCAGGCTCGCGCCCAGGGTCGCGCATTCGAAATCAAGAAGCGCACCAGCCACATCACGGTTGTGCTCACCACTCCTGAGGAGGGTACGAAGTAATGGGTCAGAAAGTAAATCCCTATGGCTTCCGTCTGGGAATCACCACCGATCACGTATCGCGTTGGTTCTCCGATTCGACCAAGCCGGGTCAGCGTTACGCTGACTTTGTTGCAGAAGACGTCAAGATCCGCAGCCTCTTGGGCAAGAGCCTCGACCGTGCCGGCGTCAGCCGCATCGAGATCGAGCGCACTCGTGACCGTGTTCGCGTTGACATTCACACCGCCCGTCCGGGCATTGTGATCGGTCGTCGCGGCGCGGAGGCCGAGCGCATCCGCTCCGACCTTGAGAAGCTCACCGCCAAGCAGATTCAGCTGAACATCCTCGAGGTCAAGAACCCCGAGCAGGATGCCCAGCTGGTCGCGCAGGGCATCGCCGAGCAGCTTTCCGCACGTGTGGCCTTCCGCCGCGCAATGCGCAAGGGCATGCAGGGCGCACAGCGCGCCGGCGCCAAGGGTGTTCGCATCCAGGTGTCCGGTCGTCTGGGTGGCGCTGAGATGAGCCGCAGCGAGTTCTACCGCGAAGGCCGGGTGCCCCTGCACACGCTTCGCGCGAACATCGACTATGGCTTCTACGAAGCCAAGACCACTTTCGGCCGTATCGGCGTGAAGGTCTGGATCTACAAGGGCGACATCACCAACAAGGAACTCGCTCGCGAGCAGGCCAACGCTAAGTCGTCCCGCCCCGAGCGTCGTGACGATCGTCCGCGCCGTGCACCTCGTGCCGACGCGCCGGCAGCGGCAGCGGCACCAGTAGCGGCAGCGGCACCGGTCGCAGCAGTCGTGGAGGCTAAATAATGTTGATTCCGCGTAGAGTCAAGCACCGCAAGCAGCACCACCCGGGTCGCAGCGGTCACGCTACCGGTGGCACCACGGTGTCCTTCGGTGAGTACGGCATCCAGGCGATGACCCCCGCATATGTGACCAACCGTCAGATCGAGTCCGCTCGTATCGCCATGACGCGTCACATCAAGCGTGGCGGAAAGGTGTGGATCAACATCTACCCCGACCGTCCGCTGACCAAGAAGCCGGCCGAAACCCGCATGGGTTCCGGTAAGGGTTCGGTCGAGTGGTGGGTTGCCAACGTCAAGCCGGGTCGCGTTCTCTTCGAGCTCAGCGGTGTCAGTGACACCGTTGCGAAAGAGGCGCTGACCCGCGCAATTCACAAGCTGCCCCTCAAGGCACGCATCATCAAGCGCGAGGAGGGCGACGCATAATGGCGATCGGAACCAAGGAGCTCGCCCCAGTCGAGCTCGACACTTTTGACAACGAAAAGCTGTTCGAAGAGCTGAAGAAGGCCAAGGAAGAGCTGTTCAACCTGCGCTTCCAGTCGGCCACCGGTCAGCTTGAGAGCCACGGCCGCCTCCGCGCGGTCAAGCGCGACATCGCTCGTATCTACACGGTTCTCCGTGAGCGCGAGCTGGGCATTCGTGCCACCCCTGTTGCAGCCCCGGCTCCGGCCAAGGCTGAGAAGGCTGAAAAGAAGACCAAGAAGGCCAAAGCCGCAGTGGAGTCCACCGACGACGCCGCAGCTGAGACCGTCGAGACGAAGGAGGCCTAGTCATGGCGAAGACTGACGAAACGGTCGTCGCAGGCGAAGCTACCGAGCTCGTACGCGGTTACCGCAAGACGCTGCGTGGTTACGTGACCAGCGACAAGATGGACAAAACCATCATTGTCGTGGTTGAAGACCGCGTGAAGCACCCGTTGTACGGCAAGGTCATCCGCCGTACATCCAAGCTGAAGGCGCACGATGAGGCGAACTCCGCCGGTATCGGCGACCTGGTCCTGATCAGTGAGACCCGTCCGCTCAGCGCTTCGAAGCGCTGGCGCCTGGTCGAGATCCTTGAGAAGGCCAAGTAAGCCTCGCGCTTACTTGACGTAAAGGAGTTATAAAGTGCTTCAGCAAGAATCACGAGTCAGAGTCGCCGACAACAGCGGCGCCAAGGAACTCTTGACCATCCGCGTACTCGGTGGCTCCGGCCGTCGCTACGCCGGACTGGGCGACGTCATCGTCGCCACGGTCAAGGACGCTATCCCGGGCGGCAACGTCAAGAAGGGTGACATCGTCAAAGCTGTCATCGTTCGCACCAAGAAGGAAACCCGTCGTTCAGACGGTTCCTATATCAAGTTCGATGAGAACGCTGCAGTGATCTTGAAGGCAGACGGTGACCCTCGCGGCACCCGAATCTTCGGACCGGTCGGTCGCGAGCTTCGCGACAAGAAGTTCATGAAGATCATTTCGCTGGCACCGGAGGTTATTTAATCATGGCCAGAATCAAGAAGGGTGACCTCGTTCAGGTCATCAGCGGCCGCAGCCAGGCTCGCGGCGGAGACCGTGGCAAGCAGGGCAAGATCATCTCCGTCGACGTCGAGAAGAACCGTGTCCTCGTTGAGGGCATCAACTTCGCGACCAAGCACGTTCGCGTCGGCCAGACCCAGCGCGGCACCAAGACGGGCGGCATCGAGACCTTCGAAGCTTCCGTCCACGTGTCCAACGTTGCGATTGTCGACCCGGAGACCAAGAAGCCGACCCGCGTCGGTTTCCGCCAGGAAGAGGTAACGAAGGACGGCGTCACCAAGACGGTCCGCATTCGTTACGCCAAGAAGTCAGGGAAGGACCTCTAATGACTGACACCATTACTGGCGCTGAGCCTGTTGAGGGAACGACCGTCAAGGCATTGCCTCGTCTGAAGCAGAAGTACCGCGACGAGATCAGTGCCAGGCTCTCCGAGGAACTCGGCTTCACCAACGTGCACCGCATCCCCACCCTGACGAAGATTGTCGTCAACATGGGTGTCGGAGAAGCAGCACGCGACGGCAAGGTGATGGACGGTGCGGTTTCTGACCTCACCAAGATCACCGGCCAGAAGCCGCAGATCACCAAGGCCCGCAAGTCCATCGCGCAGTTCAAACTGCGTGAGGGACAGCCCATCGGCGCTCACGTCACTCTTCGTGGCGACCGCATGTGGGAGTTCCTGGACCGTCTGCTCAGCCTGGCGCTTCCTCGCATCCGTGACTTCCGCGGTCTGTCCGACAAGCAGTTCGACGGTGCGGGCAACTACACCTTCGGTCTGACCGAGCAGGTCATGTTCCACGAGATCGACCAGGACCGTATTGACCGCGTTCGCGGTATGGACATCACGGTGGTTACCACCGCGAAGTCCAACGACGAGGGTCGCGCGCTGCTCAAGGCGCTCGGCTTCCCGTTCAAGTCGGCCGACGCCCCGAAGTAGTCGCCACCAACGCAGGAGCATTTTCAACTAGAGTTGGGAGCTTGCGCTCTGCAGGCTCCCAACTCCGGTTGGGTCCGCCCCTCGGGCGCCCAAAGATTTTCACCCCGGAAGCCGATCAACCGATCGGTTTCCTCACCACCACAGGTCGTCATTCGTGTAACGGATGGGCGAAACCAGGCGAGAAAGGCACCACAAAATGACAATGACAGATCCGGTCGCAGACATGCTGACCAGACTGCGCAACGCTAACTCGGCGTACCACGACACCGTGTCGATGCCGCATAGCAAACTCAAAGCGCACATCGCTGACATCCTCAAGGCTCAGGGTTATATCTCTGCCTGGACCGTCAAAGATGCAACAGTAGGCAAGACCCTCACGCTGGACCTTAAGTTCGGTCCGAACCGTGAGCGTTCCATCGTAGGCATCAAGCGGGTTTCCAAGCCCGGACTCCGCGTGTACGCGAAGTCCGCGGAGATCCCCACGGTTCTCGGTGGCCTCGGCGTTGCCATCCTGTCCACCTCCAGCGGTCTGCTCACGGACCGCCAGGCTGAGAAGAAGGGCGTAGGCGGAGAAGTTCTCGCCTACGTGTGGTAACTAAGAATGTCACGTATTGGAAGACTCCCCATCCCGATCCCTGCTGGGGTCACGGTTGTGGCTGACGGCCAGGCCGTCTCCGTCAAGGGCCCGAAGGGCGAGCTCGCGCTCGTCGTCGCGAAGCCCATCTCGGTGTCGATCGAGGACGGTCACGTTCTCGTCACGCGTCCGAACGACGAGCGCGATTCGCGTTCGCTGCACGGTCTGACGCGCACCCTGATCAACAACCAGATCATTGGCGTAACCGTCGGTTACACCAAGGGTCTCGAAATCGTCGGTACCGGTTACCGCGCGGCGCAGAAGGGCACCTCCGTTGAGTTCGCCCTCGGCTTCTCGCACCCGGTCGTCGTCGAGCCGCCCGTCGGCATCGTCTTGACCGTCGAGAGCGTCAACAAGCTCACGGTCAGCGGAATCGACAAGCAGGCCGTCGGCGAGGTTGCCGCCAACATCCGTAAGATTCGCAGGCCAGAGCCCTACAAGGGCAAGGGTGTGCGTTACGCCGGCGAGATTGTTCGCCGCAAGGCCGGAAAGAGCGGTAAGTAGCCATGGGACTCGGAACTAGAGGCAAGAGCAAGGCCGCAGCCCGCGGACGTCGACACACGCGTCTTCGCAAGAAGATCGAGGGAACGGCGCTTCGCCCGCGCCTCGTCGTCACGCGCTCGGCACGCCACGTATTCGTGCAGGTCGTCGACGACAGCAAGGGTTTCACCCTCGCGTCGGCTTCCACGCTCGAAACGGACTTGCGCACCTTCGATGGTGACAAGACCGCCAAGGCCCGCAAGGTCGGTGAGCTGGTTGCTGAGCGTGCGAAAGCCGCCGGCATCGAGGCCGTTGTATTTGACCGTGGTGGCAGCAAGTACGCAGGACGCGTCGCAGCCATCGCCGAGGGAGCTCGAGAGGGTGGATTGAACCTGTGAGCACTGAAAAGATCGAAACCACAGCACCTGTTGCTGCCGTTGCAGAGGCACCGGTTGAAACCGCTGCTTCCACGACCCCGCCGCAGAACGAGCCCCGCGAGGCTCGTCGTGGCGGCCGTGAGCGCAACCCGAACAAGGACCGCGGAAGCCGCGATGCCGACAAGAGCCAGTTCTTGGAGCGCGTCGTCACCATCAACCGCGTGTCGAAGGTCGTCAAGGGTGGTCGTCGCTTCAGCTTCACCGCTCTCGTCGTCGTCGGCGACGGTAACGGCCTGGTGGGCGTTGGATACGGTAAGGCCCGCGAGGTCCCGACCGCTATCTCCAAGGGCGTTGAAGAAGCCAAGAAGAACTTCTTCCGCGTTCCTCGCGTCGGCCTGACCATCCCGCACCCCGTGCAGGGTGAGGCCGCAGCCGGCGTCGTTCTGCTTCGTCCGGCAGCAGCTGGTACCGGCGTTATCGCCGGTGGCCCGGTGCGCGCCGTACTCGAATGCGCCGGCATCCACGACGTTCTGAGCAAGTCGCTCGGTTCGTCGAACACGATCAACATCGTGCACGCCACGGTCGAGGCCCTGCACCAGCTCGAAGAGCCGCGTGCAGTTGCGGCTCGCCGTGGCCTGGCCTATGAAGACGTGGCTCCGGCCCGTTTTCTTCGTGCCGATGCTGCTGCAGCCGCAGCAGCCGCAACCGCGAAGGCAGGTGCCTGATGGCCCAGCTGAAGATCACACAGATCAAGTCCAAAATTAGTGAGCGACAGAACCAGCGCGATACTCTTCGCAGCCTGGGTCTGCGACGCATTGGCGCCGTCACGATCCGCGAGGACAACTCGCAGAACCGTGGCTATGTCAACACCGTCGCTCACCTCGTAAAGGTCGAGGAGATTGACTAATGGCTGACGAGAAGGAAGCTACCCAGGTAGCTGACAAGCCCGCCGCAAAAAAGGCTGCTGCCCCCAAAAAGGCCGCAGCTCCGAAGAAGGCAGCTGCCCCCAAAAAGGCCGCTGCCGCAGTAGAGCCCACTGAGCCCCGCGAGCACGTGCTGAAGGTACACCACCTTCGCCCGGCACCCGGAGCGAAGAAGGCCCGCCAGCGCGTGGGCCGTGGTGAAGGATCCAAGGGTAAGACCGCGGGTCGAGGCACCAAGGGCACGAAGGCGCGTTACACAGTACGTGTCGGCTTCGAGGGTGGGCAGATGCCGCTGCACATGCGCACCCCGAAACTGCGTGGATTCAAGAACCCGTTCCGCGTCGAATACCAGG
>Ga0314774_1002401_pt1 | contig 10593 bp, 7 predicted proteins | sample MetaGCBIA2018_FD_204515 | JGI IMG/M metagenome (GOLD analysis project Ga0314774, IMG submission 204515) | Cryopeg brine microbial communities from Beaufort Sea near Barrow, Alaska, United States - CBIA 2018 | ecosystem: Environmental > Aquatic > Marine > Coastal | place: USA: Alaska | collected... | reverse complement strand
TAAAAGATCTGGGGTAAATTTGGAATAGTTTGCACCAGCTTTTATTCCATATTCAATGTTCGAATTTTGAGCGTATGAATTTGTTGTAAGACTAAAAATTATAGCTATTGCTAAAATCGTAATTTTTCTCATTTTATGGTTTTAATAATTTGTGACCAATTGTATAATCCTATAAATTTTTTCAGTGCCCCGATTTAAGTTTTTTATTCACTATTGCAGCAGGCGCGAGGTCATGAGGCCTCACGCAGCGGGTCATCAAACCTATTTCTTTTAGGTGATTTCATTATTTCGTGTTATCAACTTCTACAACAGGGGGTTTTTCCAGGAGGCCTGCCTTAAAATTGTCCCAATCTAAAAATATTGTAGTAGCTATAATAAATACTACGATTCCAATTATCAATTTGTATTTGTTTTTCATTTGGTTAGATTTAGCTTTTAATTATTTCAATTACCTGCTGCTATTAACCGATATTAGCACAGGTTACTTCTTTTGCTTTGACACTTTCAATTCCATCTTCACCTTTGTAAAAGATATTTATTTCGGGGTTTATATCAGGGTTGAATAATTTTATTTTCTTTCTGGAATCATCTGAATAATAGAATATATTTTTTCTATCATTATCAGGTCTTTTTACATTATAATGACCTCTATTTTTCTCATTTACTATTGAAAGTGAAATGTGTGCATTTCTTGTAGAATTTAGTAGTTCTATACCCGAAATATTTAAAACATATTCAGAAAACTTATTTTTCACTACATCAATTTCATATTCTGTATTTGGACTCAACATGACCGAGAAATCTTTTAAAAGATCAATTACCGGTTTTCCATAATTCTTTTTCTCCAGTTTCTCTCTTTTCTCCTCAATGTAACTTTTAAAATGAGTTTTTATAAACGATAAAAAGGATTTGATAAGATATGAGGACTGATTATTTATTGGGTCAATCAATCCTTCCTTTTTATTTTTGAATATTTTAAGTAATTTATTGAAAACAGAATTCTCGTCATTATCCCAGTATAAATGATACTTTTTATCATAATTAAGTTTTTCAAAGGAATAACCCGAAACGAGTGATGGCGCAGGAGTGAGATAAATAAAATAAATTTCAGGCGAAAATTTACTTTCTGAATAATAATTTTGTAATCCTTTAAGTTCCTCTTCTAATTGCAAATCATCTCTAATAATTGAAGAGTCTGTTATTTTATTCTCCAGACAAATTGAGTAGATTATTTCATTTGTCTTGTTATCAATAATTTCAATTATAATATCAATATCCCTTCTTCTCCTTTTACCTTTTTTTTCAAGATTTACAGATAATTCCGGTATTATGTTTATAGTATATCCAGAATATTTTGACAAGTCTGTAATTCTATTGTTATATTGAATTTTAGATAAAAAGTTTTTGTTTGATCCTGCAATACCATTTAGTATTTCCTGAAGAAGTAAACTGGAAATTCCGTGGTCTTCACCAGGGTCTAATAAATAGGCTAAAAAGGAACTTACATTTGGTTCATTAATTGAGCCGTCATTTGAAGATAATATTCTGAAAATATTCATTGGGAATTTCTGGTTTTAATTTGAGATCTAATTAGTGGTAATTCGTTATATATACGTCTCTTGAGGTTGACCCGGATCGTGTAAAAACCCGCTACCTGGTTCTAACCCAATTTTCACATGAAGTTAGCTGGGCGCAGAAAATTACCTTTTCCTTATTAATTTAAACGTTCACTATATTTTGTCATTTAATATGCTTTTTCAAATAAGGAGTTATTTCATAGCCACCTGTTCTTTTTGAACCAATATAATCTATGGCTCCTATTTCTTTTAAAAGTTTAATATGTCTCTCTATTGTTTTATAAGGTTTATCCAAAACCTCAGCAATAGAAGAGGCTCTAATACTTCTTTCTTTATCTATTACCCTAAGTATCTCAATTATAGATTCCTTTAATCCCTCACTTAATCCCTCATTTATTCCCTTATTTTTAGGTTTATCAAGTAGTAAAGTTATTCCCTCATTTATTCCCTCATTTATTCCCTCATTTATTTTAAAAGGTATAACTACATCAGGAAAAATAACTGAAACGCTATTATCGTTAACTTTCCATTCAGGAGCTTTAAACCCTAGTTCTTTACAATTAGCTATCATCTTTACTGTGCCTATTCCTATTTTCTCTATCCAATTTCTTAAAAAGAAAATATGAGCAATAGTTGGATTTACTGGAATTGACAAATGATCTTCTGAAAGTGATTCCACCGTAATTCCGTTAGGCAAACTACCATAACTATTGATTTCAAGCCGATCAGGATAAATATTTATAGCTATACTACTTGAAAAGGAAGAGTAATCACGATGAATAAAAGCGTTTAAAAGTGCTTCTCTGATTGCTAATCTGGGAAATTCCAATTTATCTAATCTTTTCCAACCTGATTTATCGAATGAACTTGAAACACCAAAAGCTAAATCAAAAAAATCTGTAATTTGCCTTAATGATTTAAATAAATTATCCTCAAATAATTTATCATATAATATTTTATCTCCTGTTTTATCAGTTTGAAAGACTGACAAACGCACTCTTACTTGAGGAAAAAACATAACGGGTTTAAGACCAAATAGAATTACAGCTGCATTAGTGAAATCACCATTTTTATACAGATTATATTTACTCAAAAATTGTAATGGATCATCTGGAATATTACTTTCCCTTCCTGTATTATTAACATCGGAAATACAGTTTCTAACCTCCGTCAGATCAATATCTTCTATCTCAACTTCTATAGCCGATTTAGTTTCCCATCTTTCACTACTTGAAGAAGATCTGCGAATAATGGCAGCTAATTCTTGAGAAGTTGATTGTCTCGTTTCATTTGCAACCCGCAAATAAACTCTTCCCTTATAGATGTAAGGTTGATTAATTCCTTTCCATACTGTAAAAACTACAACATTTACACCCTCTACTTTTTGAATATCTACAGAAACTGCAGGCTCTGGTATTATGGATGAAACAACGTAAGTTTGAATTTGCTTAGATTTTTTTACAGCGTCTTTAAATCCTACAATGCTTCTCCCTTCTTCAACACCAACTATTAATTGACCACCATCTCTATTTAGGAAGGAGCATAATATTTCTGCCACTACTTCTTTAGTTGCGGAGCGCTTAAATTCCAACGTAGTTGATTCCTTTCTACTTAATAAGTCTTCTATATAATTTAAGTTTTCACTACTCATAATGCTTTCATTTTTTCAATGATTTGCAAAATTCTTTTGGTGTCTTCAAATTGTGTTTGCACAACTTTTATTATATCGTTGATATCAAAAAATTCATCTGTCCAATGCCCAACACGCTCTTCTACAGATATGTCATTCTGAATAGTATCTTCGTACATGTCAACAACTCTAATATCATCTAGAATCTTATTTGACTTATAAACAAAATCTCTATTCTTAGTTTTATCTGCATTAAACCTGTATTGTCTTAAAAGCGTTCTTGCAACTCGTATATCGCGATGTGCAATAAACCAGTGAGGCTTTTTCAATTCAATTGCTTTTTTCATTTCTTCGTGAGTAATTGAGGTTTCCTCTATTATTCCAGAACCATAATAAGGTCTTAATATTCCAAAAAATATATCACATTTCTCCACCGCATTTAAACAATTCTGCATATTAGATAGAGTTGGATCAACAAGCATTGTTTTATAATGTGAACTAATAGGTTTGTATCCCATCTGCTCAAATATTCCACATATTTGATTTATTTGATCCTCATACCCATAAACAGAAGAGGCAATCATTATTTCTATTCTGCCATCTACTGTCATAATTTAAACCTTAAGTTTTGCATATCAATATATTTTATAGAAGGATGCACTCATTTTAAAAACTATCCATTAGCAACTTTTTCTGTGAGTTCCTAATTATCCCTTATCCAGATAATTTTGGAATTTTACATATATCTTTTGACAAATTTAATCATATTCGTTTCCTTACGAAGAAACCCTTACTTGCAATGTTCCCGGTTCTAACTCATTTATAACATGAATTCAGGAGACTTCAAGACGCTCATTCCTTCTTTCAACATTATTGCATGCGCGGGTTTAGGGTACCTCACTTAGCGATAGTTGTTGCGAAGCCGGTGGTCATGAGAATTTAAAAAACAAGAGCAGCCCTTAATCCTTTTTATTGTCCTTTCTGTTTTTCTCTTTCCCCAGTTTTTGAATAAACGACCCCTTATTTTTTTTTGAACTTTCGCCAAGTTTAAATTTTATATCAGCAAGAAGATTCTTATAATCCTGATCTGTTTCCTTTGTCTTTGATCGCAAATAATAATAGGACATATTCTTAATGAAAGTTGAATCCAGAATATATTTTTTCTTCGAAGATTTAAAAAAAGACTTTATAAAATCCATATAATGTTTACCCCGAATATCAGCATAGATGTAAACAGATAAGAATTTCTCAAATTCTGAAATATTCAATGTGGTTTGATCTGCTAAAATTTTTTTTCGAATAATTGGCGCTGATTTATAAGAGCCTATCCAGTTGTACATAGTTACCTGATGAAGTATCGGTAATATTTTTAGGAAAAAACCGAAATCCATTTCTTTTGGAATAAGTTTATTTATTTCTTCCCTTTGATTATCATGAAAATATAAGACTGAATCTCTGTAAATCATCATGTACGAGATAGAACTCACTAATATACTGGTATATGAACTTATCCTTTTAGTGTGATTAATATCAGAACTATTCTTAAAAATTACTGAAGCTAATTTTATTAATTTGGAAAAGGTAATCGCTTCAATTTCTTCCTGGGGTTGCTCCTCTAACTTTACTTTAGCTTCAATACTTTTTTGTGTAGGTACTGTAGACAGCTGACTATCATATACTTGTTCAATCTCTTTTTCAGTCGGTTTCCGTTTTGCGTTGGATAAATCAATTCTTGAAGAAATTGTCTTTTTAGTTTCCAAAACTCTGTCCAGTTCGAAGTACTCCTCTTTGACCTTCGAGTTAATGTAACCATATACTTTTTCTAATTCCTCATTTATTAAATCAAAAACTTCGTCATCTTCTCTATTTAAACCAGTGTAAAAATCAAGTTCATTTATATAATTTAAGTAGTTTCTTCCAGTAAGAACTTCATTTTTAAATTTTTTATCATATCCTATATACTTTGCAAGAAAATAACTAAAAAAGAAAGCTGTTTTAAATCGAACACAATTTCCGTTGCACCTTACCAATATTCCTCTTTCAATGAGATATTCAAGAATTCGGGAAGGATTAATATCAATTTTATTTTCTAAATAATCTTCGACTTGTTTTAAAAGATCATACTCCTTTACCTGATAATTTAAGTTCTTATTGTCTTTATCTAACATGAATTTAGCCAAAAATGCCAGTAGCCTTTGCTTATCATTAAAATCAAAGGTGTCAAAGTAAATGTTTTGCAACTTTCCTTTTTCTAAAAGATTTTCTACGAACATTTCAACTAAAACAGCATTATTGATAGGCCTGTTCTGTTGTTTATTAATAATCCAAAGGAAGATTGTAACGGCCAATGGGGTTTTAGGTAAGCCGATTTCCCGGAACCCTTTTAATAATTTTTCTATATTTTCATGCACATCTAAATCCGAGGTTGTAACCCAATTTGCTATAAGTCCCTTTATCTGTTGAGATTTAAATAAGTGAATATAATAAGTTTTAAAATCGTTCCTTAGAGTTGAAAATTGCGATATTATTTTCACCGGAATAATTTCTTCCTCTGAATTATTTACTGTGGCAACTATTCTGGTTTCAGGAAATTCCTGAATAAACTTTTCAATTTCTTTAAGTTGATATTTGAACTGTAAAGAAAAATCCAAATCATCAATTATAAGATCTATATTAATAGATTCAAGTAATTCATAGGTTTCTTTAGAACTTCTATTTATATAAGATTTAATGATTTGAATAACATTGTTGTTACCCATTTCATGAAATTTCAACATTATAGGCAGCCTCTTTGTTTTGTGAAATTTATCAGTAAGATCAATTAATATCTTATCTAAGAGAATAGTTTTGCCAGTTTCTTTTGCACCAAGTATTAGTTGACTTTCTTCTCCTCTTACCAAATCTTCAGTGGAAAAAAATTTGAAATTTTCATTATCGTTTAGATTATTCTCGGGAAGGTTACCAATTAATGGCTCCACGTAAATTTCGCTCAATTTTCCTTTATTACTTTGAGAGATATTCAAAATCAAATCATCGTTTAACTTAGGAAAATATTCTTCTTTAATATCGTCTATAACATTTCTCAGCTCGGAAATAACCCTTTGTTCTCCTTCTTTTGGTATATCATACACCTTAACCCCCTTATCGTTACCTATATCAGAATTGACCACAAAAATCTTGTGAACATCAATATATTTACGATGATGAACAATTATTTTTTCGTTTTCATGATAATCTACAATTGCATAACCGTTAGAATAATCCATTTCAGGAGACGGAATAGCATTGATTGATTTTCCTATGGATAGAAAAAGATTACCATCGAGATCATCCACTTTCTGAGACTCCAGTCGATGTGTATGCCCTAAGAACACCATATCATAGTTACTGTATAAATAAGGTTTAATCTTCTTAAAATCTTTACTGTTTAGAAACTCAAACGGATGATGAAGAACAGCAATTTTAATTTCTGCTTCAGATATGAAGTTAAGAGAATTTTCGATTTGGTTTGTCCCAACAAAAAGTTTGCCTATGTTATCATCTTCATAACAAAGCCATGAGCTATTAAGTGCTGTAATGCCAATTACTCTCTCATTAAGATTAAGTAGGAAACTCGATTCAAACGGTGTTATATCAGATTTACAATCCGTGTATTTAGTAAAAAAATCCTTTTCAAAATTTTTATAATTCTCTAAACCTTTAGGATTCTCTTTTGCCTTTCTAATTGAATCTAAATATTTATCAACTATGTCCGGTGAAGTAATAAAGGAATCACGCATAGGATAATCTCTAAAGGAATCAACTTTTGATCTATCAAAATCATGATTTCCGGGAGCGAAGAAAAACTTACCTTTTAAAATTGGAAATTCACTTATAATTTGTTCAATTACATTTTCTTCAAAAAAATGAAATTTGAATTCAGGGTCTTCAAATGCTATACCCGCTTTGTCAACGAAATCACCTGAAAATATTACTAAAGTTTGTTCATTTACGTAATGATGAAGATCTTTTAAAAGAGCTACTAACAAGACTTCCTGTGAATGCTGCATGTTTTCCTTTTGAAGATGGAAATCACTTAGGTGAATAATTCTAATCAATAGTTTAGTTTTTTATTTTATGTAAAATATATTTTTCTTGCCTAATATTTAAAAAATTTATTAAGCTACCCAATTTTTTTTTATAAGCTTTCCACTATGGCAATCTCCTCCTCCGTTAAACCATAAAGCCGGTAAACAAGCTGGTCGATTTCTGCTTCTAAAGAATAAGTGTCTGCTGCGGGTTAGCTAAAATTTTTAACTTTTGCCACAACACGGACAAGAATTATCACTTGTCGGTCCTAATGCTGAAATCAGTTTAGTACTTACTTCTCTTTTTGTGTCGTCCTTTCCAGAAGAACTTTTATTTGTGAATTCGCTTAATTCACTAACTAAAATATTTCTTTCACTTGAATTAAGTTCGATAAAACCTTGTAATACTTTTAAAATTCTTTTGTTTTCTGTCATTTTAGTTCAGTTTAAAAATTACCACAAACTCCACACTTTGTAGAGTTCATACTTGTTGGGATTTGATGGCATCCTGCGCATTCTCTTTTGTATTTTCTCAAAGCATAACGCATACCTTTTCGTTTTTCTTTATCAGACAGAGGATATTTACTGTCTTGCTTATCTCTGCTACTTCTCAAAATATCTATCTTTTTCAATTCTGATTTTAGTTCTTCGTTTTTCATGGGGGGGTATTTTCCTAGGTTTTCATATTTCTCGGCAAGATTATAATTATCAAGATATGTTTCCAAGTAATATGCATATGATGTGTTCCAATTTGCGACGACTGACCAAACGGAAATTACTAATTGGGCTATCGATACTGGTGCAGTAATAATGAGAAGGTATTTTAAAATTGGTGAAGTAGTACCATAAGTTGTAACAATTCCACCGATTAATATAGGAACGATTATACCCAAAAATGTAATCCAATTTAGGAGTGTTTTGAGTTTTTTAGCCCTATGACTAAATAAATAACCGTAGCCATAAGAAAATAAAGCGTTATTCCAAGCATCTTGTCTTAATCTATTGTGTTTATCTTTCTCGTTTTCCATTTTTTTAATGTCGCCTAACTCGTTATATAGTTTATTCTGTATTGCTTTAGCAATATTTTTCGAGAGATACCAATTAAATTCCTACCCCACACTCCCCTCAACAATCCCAATCTCCTCCTCAGTCAAACCATAAAGCCGGTAAACAAGCTGGTCGATTTCGGATTCTAAATAAATCGATTCATCATTTTTTATTTGCAGCCTTTTTTCAACTAGTAAAGAAATTTCCTTTTTAAGGTCTTCCTTATTTTCAGGGATGGGTACAGTTTTTATGTAACTTATTTTTAAACGAATAAATCCTCCTCGAACGAAATCGGCAATATTGGAAATGTAGAATTTCATTAGGCCCGAATTTAAAATTCCGAGCAGAGCCTTGTCTTCAGTGATAATTAAATGATTGTTATCATTGCCATAGAATTGTTTGTCATCATAAGCAAAGGCATTTATTTCAGATGTTATTCCCGGCCAGAGAATTTTATTCTCCTCAAATTTCCCATGATACTCCACAGTATCCTGGATTTCATACCATTTATAAGAACCTGTTTTCCTCCCAGGCCATTTATAACCTGAATAGTCTTTTGGCTTCGGCATAAGCCTTTCCTTGTAAAGATCAAGATGTTTAAGGATCGCGGGGTAAAGTTCCATATCGATTCCTCTCCTGGTGAATAGTAAGAATTTTGAGCTATTTGGCTGTTGGTATTTTTTAATGTCTTTTCCCGCTAAAAATGGTTTAATAATTTCTGCAGAATTAGGGTCTTCTACTATAAGTCTTCTTCGAGTTTCTGCATCAATAACAAATGCATTGTTATACCCTGTCAAGACTCCACGATATATTTCCCCGTTTACGTATTTGTCTAAGGAAATTCCTCGGGTTCGAATTTTATCCAAAAGTCTTTGCGTACCGGCATCTACTAATGTCCAACTGCTGTCTTTAAGCAAAGTGTTGTCTACATCGAATTCAATTTTTTTTAAGTAAGTGGTTAGATTGTCAAAATTCAAATTTTCAATAATTACACCTTTAAAGGAACATTTAATGGGGTGTTTCCCAATTTGAATTATGCATGGATAAGTAGTAGCTTCTTCAAAAACAGGAAGGTCACCAAAATCTACTATTTTTTCAATTTGTAACCTTAATAGATAACTCCTCAGTTTCGCACCATAGCCAGCTCTCATCCATTTATTAGGGAGAATATAAATAAACTTTCCGTTATTCCGCAGAAGGGATAATCCTCTTTCTACGAAATAAACATAGAGGTCAGCCATTCCCGCATATGTCGTATAATTTGTTTCTAAATATGATTTAAAGTCTGTAAGCTCCTCCTGCCGAATATAAGGCGGATTCCCAATCACCACATCAAACCCTACATAATCCCCATGATCATCCAGCACTTCCGGAAACTCAAAGCGCCATTCAAAAGCATTTTCATAGATCTTGTTTTCCTTGATCTCCCGGATTTCGGCTTCAAATTTCTTGCTGTCCTTCGCGAGCTTTTCCAGCTTTTTGTTCCAGGCTGCTTTTTCCCGCCTTGACATTTCAAACATCTGGGTTTGGTTGGTCAAAAGAAACAATTCGCCTTTCACTTTTTGCAGGCGTTTCACCTTGGGATCGTTCTCAGCGATCTCGCTCCTAAAGTCGTTTTTGATGTCGTGAATGATCTTTTCCATCTCCCGCTTTTGCTCCTTGTTTTGGGCATTCCGGTAAGTGTCCACAGCTGTTCGGTAGCTGTCAATGTTCCATTTGCTCTCTTTCAGCGCCTTGCTCAAATCGGCATCCAGGTCAAAACGGCTTATTAAGGAATTTCCGCATTTGATGTTGATATCGATATTCGGAAGGGTTTCGAGTTCGGTTTCGTTCTTGTAATAGGCATTTTTCAGCAACTCGATCCACAATCTCAACCGGCAGATCTTAACCGAATTCGGGTTGATATCCACCCCAAAAAGACAATTTTCAATGATCTGCTGCTTTTCGTGAAAAAGGGCTTCCTGTATGCGCTGGCTTTCTTTTGTGGAGGGATTGTACTCAAAGAGTTCTCCGTCTTCATCGGTCACAATAAGCTCATCGTTCACCACTTCCACCTGGTATTCCTTGAGCCGTCTTCCCGTGCGGTCCTGTAGGATATTAAGGTCATTCTTGATGGCGATTATCTCATTGAGCGCAGAAACCAAAAAATGTCCGGAGCCAACTGCTGGATCACAAATCTTCAGGCTGTTGATAAGATCATTCGCTCCCTGCCGGGAAAACATTCTGTTATCGTCAATCTGGTCATAAATGTCATCCAAGGTTTTAAACCGGG
>Ga0314774_1002397_pt1 | contig 10607 bp, 9 predicted proteins | sample MetaGCBIA2018_FD_204515 | JGI IMG/M metagenome (GOLD analysis project Ga0314774, IMG submission 204515) | Cryopeg brine microbial communities from Beaufort Sea near Barrow, Alaska, United States - CBIA 2018 | ecosystem: Environmental > Aquatic > Marine > Coastal | place: USA: Alaska | collected... | reverse complement strand
ACAGGGACAAGGCTCAAAAAATTTCGATATCGCTAAAAAATTCTGTTTTACAAATCCGGTTGCCGCGCACACCTTATTGCAAAAAATAACCGACACCACCATTGCCTATTTAAGAGCAAAGGTTGTCGCAGGTGTTGATGCTGTCCAGGTTTTTGATTCCTGGGGAGGAATGCTTTCCCCGGTAGATTACCAGGAATTTTCATGGAAATATATTCAACAGATCATCGATGCGTTAAAAGATGAAACCCCGGTAATTGCTTTTGGAAAAGGCTGTTGGTTTGCCCTTGACGAAATGTCAAAATCAGGTGCTTCGGCTCTTGGCGTGGATTGGACTTGTTCTCCAAAAGACGCACGATATTTATCCGGTGGAAAAATCACCTTACAAGGGAATATGGATCCTGCCCGGCTTTATTCAAGTCCGGCAGACATCAAAAAAATCGTTCATAATATGATCGATGAATTTGGGAAAGACAGGTACATCGTCAACCTTGGGCACGGGATTTTACCAGATATTCCGGTTCAAAATGCCCAAGCTTTTGTAGATGCCGTAAAGGACTATTCACAAAAATAATATCGGCTTATGTTGAGCAAGGGACTCAAAGATGAGGAAAAAGAGAAAATAAGTGAACTCTTCAATTCAATGCTCAATCTTGAGTTTGTCCCCGATCTGTGGAAAAACGAACAACGCCAAAAGCTAAGTGACAATCTTAAAAAGATATTGGACATCACTTTAGACTATGTTGAATATCAAAGCACTGAAGTTTTACTGGAAAAATTGAAATCTGCTGATTTTGAATTTTCACATTATGAACAATTTGGCGATTTACTTCTAAAAATCAACTCTTTTGAGGCTGAAGATCAAAAAATTCAACTTGCAAAAAAAGCTATTGTCGTTTATGAAACTGCACAACAGGAAAACAAAATTTTTTCCATCGGCTTGATTCAAAAAATAAACAAGGCCAGGGCGCTACTTTAAATGAAAAATAAGTTTTATCAATACATACTTAATTTACAAGACCAAATAACTGCCGGGCTGGAAAAGGTTGATGGAGAAGCAAAATTCCGGGAAGACCTTTGGGAACGCCCTGAAGGCGGTGGCGGAAGAACGCGTGTAATTGAAAACGGAGCTGTTTTTGAAAAAGGCGGTGTAAATATTTCTGAAGTCCACGGTCCACTTGCTCCCGCAATGCAACAATATTTTAAGGTTGGGGAAGTAGATTTTTTTGCCTGTGGCCTGAGTTTGGTGCTTCATCCCAAAAATCCTATGGTGCCTACCGTTCACGCAAACTGGCGCTATTTTGAGATGTATGACAAACAGGGAAATACCCTAGACCAATGGTTTGGCGGCGGACAGGATTTAACGCCTTATTATCTCTTTGAAGAGGATGCAATTCATTTTCATCAGATCTGCAAAAAAGCCTGTGACAAGCACGATCCGGATTTCTACGGGAAATACAAAATAAACTGTGACGAATACTTTTGGAATGCACACCGGGAAGAAGCCCGGGGAATAGGAGGTTTATTCTTCGATTATCTCAAAGCTTCGGATAAAATGACCGTGGAAGATTGGTATAATTTTGTCACTGAAATAGGTGATAGTTTTTTAGAGTCTTACGTTCCAATTGTGGAAAAACGAAAGAACATCGCTTATTCCAAAGAACAACGCGAATGGCAGGAAGTACGGCGTGGCCGTTACGTGGAATTCAATCTGGTGCACGATAAAGGCACACTTTTCGGATTAAAGACCAACGGGCGAATAGAGAGTATTTTGATGAGTTTACCTCCACATGTTCAATGGAAATATGACCATCATCCCGATAAAGGAAGTGAAGAAGAAAAGCTGCTGGAGGTGTTGAAACATCCGAAGGACTGGATAGAATAGAAAATTGCATAAAGAGAACTATTAATTGAAAAATTAAACAATATGTATCCATTAAGAAGAAACAGAAGATTGCGAACTACAGAAGCCGTCAGATCATTGGTTCGGGAAACAATTATCACCCCAAATGATTTTTTGATGCCGATTTTTGTGGTTGAAGGAAAAAACATAAAAGAAGAAATAGCCTCCATGCCCGATTGTTATAGGTTTAGCCTGGACCTTTTGCAAAAAGAGGTGAAAGAGATTTGGGCATTGGGAATAAAATCTGTGTTGTTATTTGTTAAGGTTCCTGATAATTTAAAAGACAATGCGGGAACTGAAGCAATAAATCCCGAAGGTTTAATGCAGCGCGCGATAAAGACAGTAAAAAATGCCGTGCCGGAAATGCTGGTGATGACAGATGTTGCAATGGATCCATATTCTTCTTATGGACATGATGGAATTGTAAGTGAAGGAAAAATATTAAATGACGATACCACTGCTGTTTTAGCCGAAATGGCTTTAACTCACGCACAGGCAGGTGCAGATTTTGTGGCTCCCAGCGATATGATGGACGGTCGGATCTTTGAAATAAGAAGCCTGTTGGAAGACGAAGGTTTTTACGAAACTGGAATTATGAGTTACAGCGCGAAATACGCCTCTGCATTCTACGGACCGTTTCGAAATGCTTTAGGATCAGCTCCGGGTTTTGGCGATAAAAAAACCTATCAAATGGACCCATCCAATCGCGATGAAGCGGTAAGGGAAACCTTAATGGATATTGACGAAGGGGCCGATATTGTAATGGTAAAACCGGGCTTATGCTACCTCGATATTGTGAGGGATATAAAAAATGTGGTAAATGTTCCGGTAGCAGTTTACCAGGTCAGCGGAGAATATGCAATGATCAAGGCTGCGGCCGAAAAAGGCTGGTTAGATCACGATGCGGTTGTTTTGGAACAACTCACCGCAATAAAACGAGCCGGCGCCAATATAATAGCTACCTATTTTGCCAAAGATGCGGTTAAGTTGCTCTCATAACAAGAGTTGATATATTCAGACCTAACAGGTCTTTAAGACTTGTTAGGTCTTTCGTAAGGTCTTATTTTATTCAAATTCAATTAAATAATTGTTTGTTAAAATCTAACAAACAATTTGGTTTCTGCATACATTTGAACTGTGAAATTCAATAAGATAAATAGTATCGTTCCTATTTTGCTGCTGGCATTTTTTAGCGCTTTCGGCAATAATGCTACTTCAATCCCTGAAGTTTACAACAGTTTAAATGCGCGGGATTTTGATTATTTACAGGCCAACCAGAATACAAACGCGATATTCTTTAAGGAAATATCTTCCATCGTTCTTTTTCAGATCGAACCGGAAAACAACTCCGGAAATTCGGATTGTGACTTAGGGAAAAATTCTTCATCTTTAATAATAAATTGCGTTCAGGAGAACAGCAATTCCTGGACATATCTTCAGGATATAAGAGATCTCCTGGAACATCAAATCTTTCCATTTCATTTTTTTTGGTGATAAATCCGGTTTAAAACGGGATTTCAGCAGGACTTTTACACAAAGTCCAATGCTGTTGTACGCTGAAAATTTTTCAGCATAAAAAAATTCAATTCACCTTAAATTTAAAAAAAAATGGATTTCAAATCAGTCGAAATTGGCATTGCATTAGTATTACTGTTTATTGTTCCAATCCTTTATATGATCTACAGGCAATCAACCAAAGACAAAAGGCGTTTAAAAAAATTAAAAGATCTAAGCACACAAAACCAAATGACACTTGATCATTATGTGTTATCAAATTCCCTATTATTGGGATTGGATTCTTCATCCAAAAAATTGATTGTCGTAGAACCTCAAAACGCAATGGAGTTTGACGTAATTGATCTTAAAAAAATTGATGTAAGCGAAATATCAAAAAAGCGTCACGCCGAAACAAATAAACATACCGGAAAGGAATCATTAATTCGCGTTAGTTTGGAATTAATAAAAAACAATCCGAAGCAAAAAGTCACCGAAATTATTTTTTATGATGATGATGACGAGACAAATATGGATGCAGATGTACAACTCGTTCTTGCAAAGAAATGGGATGAACTTATCAAGATGAACCTTTCTGCATAAAAGCATTAAATATATGGAAGCTGTTGCCTGGTGTAAAAGCCGGCAACAGCTTTTTTTGTTCTGTTTTTAGTTGATGATCGGAATTAAGCTGCCAACTATTTTAAGTAACTTTACAATTCTTCGAAATCTATTCAAATGAAAAAAATAACGTTTCTGCTGGCCTTTCTAAGTGCTGGCTTGTTGTATGCACAAAAAACAATGACACCTGAACTTTTATGGCAGGTAAAAAAAGTTAGCCCGATAGGCGTTTCGGTTGATGGAAATGAATTATTCTATACAGTTTCCACTCCAAATATGGAAGATAACAATTTTGATTCCAAATATTACAAAATGCCTGTAACAGGCGGAAACTACACTGAAATTTCAAAAGACGAAGCAAAGGTGACCGATAAAAATCTTTCGCCAGGCGGACAATATCTTTTGATGAACAAACCTGTTCAAGTGAAAGAGGTTGCGGGAAAAGATATTTATAAGGATCTTCCAAAAAGTGATGTCTATGTTTATACTTCCCTGGACTACCGCCACTGGGATACCTGGAACGATGGTACTTACGATCACGTTTTTTATAAAGATGTAAAAACCGGCGCTGAAACCGACATCACCCCACAACAACCTTATTATACACCGCAAGCTCCTTTTGGTGGCGACGAGGATTACATCTGGGGAACGAAAGGCGAAAATATATATTATGTAAGTAAGAAATTGGCGGGAACAGATTATGCCGTGAGCACCAATACGGACATTTATAAATATGACCTTGCCAGTAAGCAGACCGAAAACATTACTAAGGAAAACAAAGGCTATGACACCCATCCGGCTTTTTCAAAAGAAGGAACTTTAGCCTGGTTACAAATGGTAACTCAAGGTTATGAAGCTGATAAAAATGATATTGTTGTGCTTCAAGGTGGCGTTAAACAAAACCTTACCTCACAATGGGATGGAACAGTGAATGGTTTTATCTGGGGAAGCAACAGTAAAGACCTTTATTTTACCGCTGCAATTGATGGCACCAAACAGATTTTTAAAGTGGATTATCCGGGAAAAACAAAAAAAATGCCTGTGGTACAGCAACTTTCACAAGGACAATTTGATGTTACAGGCATTGTTGCTGAAAATAATGGGCAATTGATTGTTACCCGTACAGATATGAATCACGCGTCGGAAATTTTTTCTTTCAATTTGAAAAATAATACCTTCAGGCAACTGACGCAGGTAAATACAGAATTCTACAACAAACTGGATTTGCCAAAAGTTGAAAAAAGAATGGTAACAACCAAGGACAATAAGCAAATGCTTGTTTGGGTAATTCTGCCTCCAAATTTTGACAAAAACAAAAAATATCCAACCTTGCTTTATGCACAGGGCGGCCCACAATCTGCTTTGTCTCAATTTTATTCAACCCGTTGGAATTTTCAATTGATGGCTTCAGAAGGTTATATTATCGTAGCGCCAAACCGACGTGGAATGCCCGGTCACGGTGTTGAATGGAATGCTGAAATAAGCGGTGATTGGGGCGGAAAAGCGATGAAGGATTACCTTGACGCTATTGATGCTATTTCAAAAGAACCGTATGTAGATAAAAATCGTTTGGGTGCTATTGGGGCAAGTTACGGCGGTTATTCCGTGTTTTGGTTGGCAGGAAATCACGACGGACGTTTCAAAACATTTATTGCCCACGATGGGGTTTTTGACATCCGATCTATGTACAGTACCACAGAGGAGTTGTTCTTCGTAAATCACGATATGGGCGGTGCTTATTGGGAAAAAGATAATGCTGTGGCTCAAAAATCCTTTAACGAATTCAACCCGATAAATTATGTCAATAAATGGGATACCCCAATTATGATCGTTCAGGGTGGAAAAGATTATCGTGTTCCCATAGAACAAGGCCTAGGCGCTTTTCAAGCGGCACAATTAAAAGGAATAAAGAGCAAACTTCTTTATCTCCCTGAAGAAAACCACTGGGTGCTGCAACCTCAAAATGCATTGGTTTGGCAACGTGAGTTCTTCAATTGGTTAGAAGAAACTTTATAAAGAGAACAATTTAGAAGAAGAAAAAGCTCCAAAAAACGAATATTATTTGGAGCTTTTTCTATTAACACCATAGGGATTAAAAGTCTTGTCTCCAAAGTCTTTCAATGTAGCCTGCTTTTGCCTTTCCCCGAAAAATAATCCTTAATTTAGTGCTTCCTGTAATTAAAACCTGGAATGCCCTGAAACCAAAGATCAGACATTATCCAAACAAAAAATATGAACAAACTTCATTCAGCGCATCTTAAAACCCCGCTTGGAATTGCGGAAATCCACGGAAATGAAGCCGGAATTTCAAAAATTGTACTAACCGATGAGAAATCCGTTCCTTCTGAAAAGATCCCTGCAGAATTGAACGAAGCAGTTCTTCAATTGGAAGCTTATTTTAAGGGGGGATTAAAGGAATTCAATTTAAAACTCAATCCGGAAGGAACTCCATTCCAGAAAAAAGTATGGGAAGGCTTGCAGGAAATTCCCTATGGCGAGACCCGTTCCTATTTGGAATTATCAAAAAATCTGGGAGATGTAAAAGCCATCAGGGCAGTTGCAGCGGCAAATGGAAAAAACCCGCTATGGATCGTGATCCCGTGCCATCGGGTAATTGGTAGCGATGGTTCGTTAACGGGATATGCCGGCGGATTATGGCGCAAGAAATGGCTTTTGGATTTTGAAAATCCGCACCTTCAACTTCAATTATTTTAATTTAATTTCCCCCCGGAAATTCCATTCCGGATCAATTCAATATATAATATTTAGAATTATTCTTAAATTCTTTCTGTCCCCGTATATTTAGTTCAATTTTATCCGAAATAAATTCATATTTTTAGTATCTATGAAACTAATACTGCGCATCACCGGAATTTTTTTGGCAGCCCTCGCATTTATAATATTACTTTTAATGCTCCTGGATTACAGTTACGTTCTTCGGGGAATTGAGGTAGTTTATTTATCAGGTCACACCACAGCTTACATTGATGATTATCCCGAATTTGAAAACCGTACAATTGCCGCGGGAAATAATTATCAGCCCTGGCCAGAACACAGTAAATACAATACCGCCACACCTACCGAAAAACTTGAAAAAACCAATAAAGATCTGGGAACGGTCGCGTTTTTAATTATAAAGAACGACAGTATCTGGTATGAGAATTATGCCGAAGGATATGATGAAAATTCCAAAACCAATTCCTTTTCCATGGCAAAAACCATTACAACTGCCTTGTTGGGAAAAGCAATTGATGATGGTTTTATAAAAAGCCTGGACCAGCCGGTAGCCGATTTTTTACACGAATTCAACACTCCTTCGGGTTCTGTAATTACGGTGGGAGATTTGGCATCTATGTCTTCAGGACTGGATTGGAACGAAGATTATTTTAACCCGTTCTCCCAAACAGCGAGAGTTTATTTTGATGAGAATATTCGGGAAGTTGTATTGGGTCTAAAAGTAATAGATAAGCCAGGGTCTGCCTTTAAATACCTCAGCGGAAACACTATTTTATTAGGATTGGTCCTGGAAAAAGCCACCGGTAAAAATCTTTCAACTTACCTGAGCGAAAGTTTTTGGCAACCTTTGGGAATGAAAAATGATGCTTTATGGCAACTGGACAGCAAGGAGAGCGGGATGGAAAAGGCCTACTGCTGTATTTCTTCGAATGCCCGTGATTTTGCTCGTTTTGGGAAGCTTTTTAAAGATCACGGAAAATGGAACAACCGGCAAATCCTTGATTCAGCATTTATCGCAAAAACAACCCATCCCAGGTTTAAAGATTCCCCGGAATATGGATATGGCCTGTGGCTGAGCGATTATAAAGACAAAGAGATTTTCTATTTGCGTGGGGTGCAGGGACAATATGTAATTGTTATTCCGGAAGACAACCTGATTATAGTGCGCCTTGGCAACGCGTTTGTAAAAAAGGAAGAAAATGAAAAACACCACCCAGATTTTTATATCTACATTGATGAAACCTATAAAATGCTGAACAATGCTTCGTAAAATCAACCTGGAACACATATTATTTCTCGACATTGAAACCGTGCCGGAAGAAAAGTCATTTAAGGATCTATCTGAAGAGAGACAGAATCTCTGGGAGGAGAAAACCACCTACAAGCGAAAAGACGAATTTACCGCTGAAGAATATTACGACCACGCAGGAATCTGGGCGGAATTTGGCAAAATTATTTGTATTTCGGTTGGATTTTTTAAGATCAAGGATGAAAAACGAAGTTTCAGGATGACCACTTTTAGTGGTGAGGAGGAAAAATTGCTGAAAGATTTTTCCAATTTGCTAGAGACCCATTTTAACAAACCTCATCATCTTCTTTGCGCCCATAACGGCAAGGAATTCGATTTCCCGTACATTTCACGCCGCCTATTGATCCATAATTTACCACTGCCGGCAAAACTGGATCTATTTGGCAAAAAACCCTGGGAAGTTCCGCATCTGGACACCCTGGAACTATGGAAATTTGGCGATTACAAGCATTATACTTCATTAAAACTCCTTACCAATGTATTGGGAATTGTTTCTCCAAAAGATGACATAGGCGGCTCCCAGGTTCGTGACGTGTTCTATATAGATCTTGGGATTGCGCGCATAGTAACCTATTGTGAAAAGGACGTAGTTGCAATTGCCCAGGTGATATTAAAACTCCGCCAGGAAGAATTGTTGATTGATGCTGAGATCATTTCGGTTTAATAGAGAAAGAAATTTTTAATTTCAGGCAATTACCTATAATTTTGCGACTCTCAAAATGAATTCAAGATGGCAAAATCAGATCTGCAAACTTCAACCCTTCCCTACTTTAATTTCCCGAAGGAAATGCAATGGCTTTATGAAGATGGCTATGACATAAAATTTGAAAAAATCAATGCCATCCTCGCTTTAGACAGGGAATTATTGGTCTCAGATTTAGTTGATGTTCTAAAAGACAGTATTGTTCGTTTTGAAATTTTCAATAAAAAGGCGGAAACCGAAGGTCATAACGATGAAAATTTTAATTTCCCCAGCCACGCACTTTTGTTACTGACTGAATTAAAAGCGGAAAATGCCCTGGACCAGATCCTGGAGGTTTTAAAACAAGATCAGGATTTTCTCGATTTCTGGTTTGGTGATTTGATGCAAAGCTTTGCCTTACCGGTAATTTTTTGGTGCGGGCTTCATCAAACTGAGAAACTCTTTAACTTCTTACAACTACCCAACATCTTCTTTTACAGCAAATCTTATGTGAGTGAAGCTGTTATTAGAATCCCCGCAATATTTCCCGAAAGAAGACCCGAAATATTGAATTGGAGCCGGGAATTGTTGATTTCAAATATTAAAAAATCCAATGACGGAGACCTTGAAGATATTTTATACAATGGCTTTTTTATAGCAGATTTGACCAATGCCGGTTTTTACGAATTATTGCCCGAAATAAAACGGATGTTTGATTCCCAAAGTATAGCGGTTCATATTTGTGGGGATTATGAAGAGATCTCAGAAGATATTCCCCTCCAGGATTATGAATATTTTGACCAGCTCGAAAATGACATTTTTGAAAATTATATCTATTTAAATGAGGATTTTGATGGCGTTGAAATAGAAAATGAAGAAGATTTTGACAAAGGTCTTTTTAACGATTCCCGGTTTTTAAATGAACTTCAAAAATCAGATCTTAAACTACCTAAAATAGGCCGAAATGAACCCTGCCCTTGTGGAAGCGGAAAAAAATACAAAAAATGCTGTATAGACTCCAATTAACAGTTGCCGGATTCAAGATTTAAAATTAAAAAACCGCCTCTTTCGAAGCGGTTTTTTAACAATTTGATCATTTAATACTAATTTTTAAATTCCTTCCCATTTAGGGAAAAGTCTTAAAAAGCGAATTTTATCCCTTGTGATAAAGGCAATTCCGTAGTATAGTTAATGGTATTTGTCTGTCTTCTCATATAAACTTTCCAGGCATCCGATCCGGATTCGCGTCCGCCACCGGTTTCTTTTTCACCACCAAATGCACCGCCAATTTCAGCACCACTGGTACCAATATTCACATTTGCAATTCCGCAGTCAGATCCTGTTACAGAAAGAAAACGTTCTGCTTCCCTTAAGTTATTGGTCATAATAGCCGAAGACAATCCCTGTCTCACGCCATTCTGAATTTCAAGGGCATCCTCCACATTTCCTGAATATTTCATCATATACAATACAGGCCCAAAAGTTTCGTGTTGCACGATCTCATAATGATTTTCGGCTTCGGCAATTGCGGGTTTTACATAACATCCGCTTTCATAACCTTTACCTTCCAGAACACCACCTTCAACGATAATTTTTCCGCCTTCTTTCACTACTTTGTCAAGCGCATTTTGGTAATTTTTAACCGCATCTTTATCTATTACCGGACCCACGTGATTGTTCTCATCCAGTGGATTCCCGATTTTTATTTGATTATAAGCGGCAACTACGGCATCTTTCACCTTATCGTAAACAGATTCGTGAATGATCAGTCTTCTGGTAGAAGTACAACGCTGTCCGGCAGTTCCCACAGCTCCAAACACAGCTCCAATAACCGTCATTTTCACATCGGCATCCGGAGTTACAAT
>Ga0314774_1002396_pt1 | contig 10612 bp, 10 predicted proteins | sample MetaGCBIA2018_FD_204515 | JGI IMG/M metagenome (GOLD analysis project Ga0314774, IMG submission 204515) | Cryopeg brine microbial communities from Beaufort Sea near Barrow, Alaska, United States - CBIA 2018 | ecosystem: Environmental > Aquatic > Marine > Coastal | place: USA: Alaska | collected... | reverse complement strand
GGCAAAGGCTGGTAAAATAACGGCATATCCGTATAATACTTGCCGTTGATCGGCGTGTGGCGCAGCTTGGTAGCGCACTTCGTTCGGGACGAAGGGGTCGCAGGTTCGAATCCTGCCACGCCGACCAAGGATCTATAGCGAGTAAAAACGGAAATTTTACCCGCAACCCCGCTTTATATAAGAAACGTCAGCAATTTTTTTCCGGAAGTTGCTGACGTTTTTTTCTATCCGCACTATAGTAATAATTACCATAGCGACATTTCCGGAAAAAAATGAATCTAAAGATAAGAACTTACAGGGAACCCTCCGGCCAGCGGAACGCGGTCATCGTTGACTCGGAAACAGGGATGCCGGCGTTTTGGCCAACGCTCTATGTCTCAAGTCGATTAAGAGCCAAAGGGCTCGCCGTCAATTCGGTTACTTCTCAACTCGCAGCCATCCTCTGCTTTTATCATTGGGCAGAGGTGAGAGGCATTAATGTTGAGTCTTGCATCGCTTCCGGTGAAGGCTTCTCAAGAAACGAAATTGATACACTTGTCACTCTTTTGAGATCACGCATCAGCGACCTACCTGAACTCATCTCTGCCTCATCAAAGGTTGTTAAGATCGGCTCTACTCAGCCGAAGCCTTCAGACATTTGGCAAATATTGGAAGAGCAACCGAAACAGATAACCCCTTCCACCTACAACGACAGAATGGTTTACGTTGGGAACTATGTTGTTTGGCTGTGTGATTATTTATCTGACCAAGACGGCCGTGCTTTACCTGAGAAGCGTGAGTCCATTGAAAAAATTGGCACAGACTTTCGAGCAATTCTGAAAAGCATGAAATCGGTCGAACCCAACACAGCATTCGATGCTTCGAAATCCCTCATCAATAAAGACATTCGCACCATCCTGGAGATTGCCAAGCCCCAAAGTCCATCAAATCCGTGGGTCGGAACACCGTCTCAGATCAGAAATTTCGCAATCATCTGCGTGCTGCTGGACACTGGACTCCGCACAGGTGAGCTGCTGAGCCTGAAGCTGAAGGACATCATAATGGCTAAACAAGGAGCTAAAGGTCTGAGGGTAAAACGCAGGCAGGGGTCGAAAGATGATCCACGCAAGAGACAGCCGGGAACGAAACGTTCCGAGCGCGAAGTGCCGCTGTCAGACGGCGCATTCAAAGCACTGGACCTTTATGTGTCGTCAGTAAGAAACACCATCGAAAAGGCATCTCAAACCGACTATTTGATTATTTCAGTCGGTAACAAGAGTAGCGGTGTCCCGCTGTCCTCAATCACACCCATCACAAATTCTATTCGAGATCGAACCGGTATCAACTTGACCCCTCACAGGCTGCGCCACACAGCAACATGGCGCTATTGTGTGGCGCAGAAAAAGCAGGGCCGTAAATGGGATGAATTCGTCGAGCAGCTCTGCCTGAAGTTTGGCTGGAGCAGCCCGGAATCGCCGAGTGTACGCCACTACGCGAGGCGGTATCTGAAAGACGAGATGTTTGAATTGACCATTCGGGAACAAGACAAAATCAACGCAGAAATGGAGGCGGCCGTAGCGGCTGCAAGCCAGGAGATAGTCAATGATAACTAATATCCTCAGCCAGCTACCGGCGCTCGACCGCACAGTGTACGCCTCAAAGAATGCAGGCACTTTCGACGTATATGCGCGGCGCTGGGTTTTGTCCTATTCCTCGCCCAAAGGCCTGATTATACGGAACTTCAGTGGGTGGCCCCCTGAGCAAAAAGAAGCGCTGCTGAGGACGCTGGCAGCGCGTTCAACAAAATATGAGCAAGAGACAATCAAATCCAATATTTCCGCCCTTAAAACTTTTATCAGACATTTTTCGGATTCAGATGATTTCTCTGAGTCCGGCATCGATGTTGAAAACCTTCTACGCTGGTTTGCATCGACTAACGTTGACAGCGAAGCTAAAGGGATGCTTCGAAGGCTGGTGTTGGATGCCGTTGACTTGGGCTATGAAGCCGCGTTTGAAGAGGGGGTTTCGACCCTTCTGATGCAATATAAAGGCAGCAACCGCCTTCGTCTACACCCAGAACATTTTGAAGCTTCCCGTTCTTTTACAGAGTCGGAACGCAAACAGCTTTTCTACCAGATGGCCCGGGAATCTTTTCTTGGACGTATTCCGAACTCAGTAAGAGTGCCTGCAACCCTGATTCTGGTTACTGGCAAACGCCCGGTTCAAACCGCACATTCAAAGTTCATGGACTTCTCTGTTGAAGAAATAAGCCTAGGAGAGGGGGATCAACGAAAAGTTGTTATATACAACGCCCCGGTTGCAAAGCAGAAAGGCCAAAAATTCAGAACAAAGTTTAATCCGATGCCCATCGTATCAAGCTTTGAAATCTGGGGTGACCTCGAAGCCATGAGAGCGGCACACATCGAAAGGCTCAATCGATTGCTGGAAATTCAATTGACAGAAGAACAGTCTCTGTTATTGCCGATTTACATTCCAGTCGATGCCGAGGACATCATTCACCGATTTCATGAGGCCGAACGTAGCGGCCTCAATCTCAACGACTTTCTTCGCTCTGACCGCCTTCACATACCAGCGCAATCTGTCTCGGTCGCGGTCACGAATCTTAATGGCTACGTAACAATAGTGTCTGAATATACGGGTCGTCCCCTAAACATCAACGCAAAACGGTTCAGGCATACCCGCGCTACCAACCTCGCATTGAGCGGTTACAGTATTGACGAAATTGCCGAGGCGCTTGACCACTCCTCAAGACAGAGCGCCAGAACTTATGTGAGTAATCTGCCCACTCGGGCCGTCAAAATTGGGAGCCAGGTTGAGGAAACGCTGGGAGTGATAGCAAAAGGGTTCTCGGGTATCAGCGTCGATAATCCAAATCAGGTTATCAACCTTTTCACCAAAAACGGAGTACACAATGTCGGCCGTTGTGGCATGGAGTCATTCTGTTCCGAGAATTATCCGATCGCCTGCTATGAATGCGAACTATTTAACCCTAATCCCTTCGGCAATCATGCCGCTGTGCAGGAGTACGTTGAAAACAAACTTCAAAAGGCGCAAGAGAACGGCGACAGTCGGCTGATCGAAAACTGGCATACGATCCTTCTGGCTGTACTGGAGCGTCGCTATATTGCCGATCAACAACGCCTTCAGATGCTCAATGAAGCTCCTCAAACCCTATCTTTTAAGCACGAGAAGCCATCTGATGAGTAAGATCGTTCCTTTCCTGCCAAAGTCCTCAATTAAACGCCAGCAAGCGTTAGATGCGCTCGTGGCACATTACAAAGCAGTGATGGTAGAACCTCTCGATAACCCCATTGACAGTCATCTGCCGCCATGGGTGTGGGGCGAGTTTCGGTGGCAGGGTGCCGGGCGGTTCATGAAGTTCGAGAATATGTCCAATCTTGGCAGAACAGCAAAGTTTTTACCGCCTGATATGGCCCTTCCAGACAAAACATTGGATCAGCTTCAAGCACTTTTACTGCATTTCGTCCTGATGAACCCCAACACGTCCAGATCATTTGCTTCGGCAACTATTGGGGCACTGCTGCTGATTGAGAGGGTTCTGAGGAAGCGGTCAGCAAATGGAGTTGCAAATTTCTCAGATTTGAAGGCATCTGACCTAGACAATGCTTCACAACTTGGCATGGAGGCTAGCAAGAAACAAGTAAGGAAGTACATCAAACCAGGACTTCAACTGCTACTCGACGTAGGTATCGTGACATCAGGTTCTGTTAAAAACTGGGTCGATCGTGCAAGGCTTGAGCAGGATGGAGCTTATAGAGCGCAAGTTCGAAGCTTGGATTCCACTAAATATGAAAAACTTCCAAATATTCAAGCGATAAACGCGGCTGCCAAATATTTTGCCAATCAGCCCTGGTTAACAAGAGGCGAAGACCCTAATGGTTTTGATGACGACCAGCGCAATATCATTGTCTCCGCTATCCTAGCAATACTCAGTCTAACACCCTGCCGGATCCTGGAGATTCTCAATAACTTGTCGGTCAACTGCCTTGTTCGTCAACCAGAAAACACGGCCGGAGAGGTATTGGGTATTGCCTGGTATGCCGATAAAACCGACATGAGTCACACGAAATGGGTCCCCTACACCGCTACTGGTGAATTTGAAGCCGTTATAGAAGAGGCCGTCGCTCGTTTTAAGTATCTGACCGAGGACGCTCGCTCACTGCTTCGAACCTGGGATCGTGATTGCCCAGAGTACGACGAGGCGGCATACCTGAAAGCCCAACGCGAAAATCGGTTGCCGAAGAGCTGGCCATATTTCGAGCCAAAGCTGAAATTACGATATAGCGATGCCATGTTCGTGCACTTCAAGCACCAAATGCACCCGATTAACCATACTGATGAGAACCGCATTGATTGGATCACTGATTCGAACTTTAGGGATTGGTTGCGAACCAAGTCGAGTAAAAATGCTTGGACTGGGGAAGCCACTACCCTAAAAGGATTCTTCGACCGGATTGGCCAAGGAAGTTTAGTTCTCGCGCCGGACGATTATAATTCACACTCCTTTCGCCACATGGTCAATACCGCAGCTCGACTGGGGGGCATGAGTGAGTTCGATGTAAATATGTGGAGCCACCGAAAACGCCAAGGCCAAGGCGAGGTATATAACCACACGACTGGCGAGCAGCGGCGAAACCTGATCGTACATGGTAATCACAAAGCCAAAGAGCTGACCCCGAGCGAGCGTTTAGACCATATCAGTCACGGTATGCCGATGACACGAAAGAATCTCGGCATGCAGTTTGAGCTAATTGGTAACAGCTACGGTGGATTCACCTTCAATCATCCGCTGGGGACCTGTATTCACAATTATGTGGAGGGCCCCTGTATGCGGAGCATGGACTGCGTGATGTGTCCGGAAAACATGCACTGTAAGGGTGACAAACGGACGCTGAAGAACCTCAGGGAAGAACTAGAGGACTCAAACACTTATCTTGAAATGGCCCTCTCGGAAAAAGATCGAAGAGGCGCGCATCGCTTTGAAAAGCGTTCTGAAGTGCTCATTTCTCTGGTTGATGTTCTCGGCGACAACTCCCCCCTGGCAGATGGTGATCTTGTGATTTTATCGCCACAGCAAGCTCCTAAAGCAGGATTGCTGGAAAGGGCCAGGCTCGCCGCTGAGCAGATCAAGAAAAACCAGCTGGAGATCGAAAGCAGGCATGGTACGGCCAAAGCTAAAATTGGTGTAACTCGCTCACTGCCAGCTTTAGACAAGGAATCGGCTGAAAGCGAATGCAACGATAGTGAACAAGTGGACTCTGTCGTTGATGATTTTCTGCTTGGATTTGAGGATGACGATTAATCATGCACCTACGCGACGATCACATTGATTATCTGATTACCATGATTGATACCTGGGAACCGGATGTTTTCGGCGGCTTAACCTGGGGGCGCGTACTCGAACGCTTCAAGAAAAAATACGGGAGCGCCCCCACTGAACGAACTCTTAGAAACCACGGCCGATTAAAGGCTCGATTCAACCAAAAGAAAGAGCAGCTCCGAACAGGCGAAGTGCCTATCTTCCGCAAGCCAGCGTCCCTCGCTAGGGCCGCAGAGACAATTCAAAAGCTTGAGGCAAGAGTAAAAGCCCTGGAAAAGGAGAATGAACTGATCTTTCACCGCTTAGTTGTCTGGCAGAAAAATGCCATAGACCACGGAATGACCAAGGCTCAGCTAGAGAGGCCGCTAAACATCAACAAAGACACTGTGCGCAACCTCCAAGATCAGAAGGATTAGAGGCTCTCCATGGGGATGAAATCAAATCAGGATCGGTCGAAAGAAATCGCTCAGCTTGTCCGCACCTGGATAGAAGAGCGAGACATTCAGGGAGACCATGCAAAATGGATCCAGACTTCAGGCCCAACCGCTCTTAAGGGCGTGAAGCGAAAAGAGCTTGCTGCAACCCTGGGAACCAGCAAGACCGCGCTGAACGAGAATGAGAGCAGTGCTGAATTACGCAATGCGGAATTTCGCTGGTGCCGGGATTACCTCAATAGACAAGAGACCTCAAAAGCGGCATCCGCTGAACTCAGGCGTACACGGGAGGGAGAAAAGCGAGCCCAGAGACGGGCCAGCTCATTGGAGGACGATAACTCAGGGCTGAAAGCAGAGAACAGGATCTTGCGGTCGCGTTTGGCCAGATGGGAAGCCGTTGAGAAAGTGCTGTTGGAAACGGGTAGAGCGCCTCGTGGAACCTTTTGTGAGGAATAACCTATGATGAAGGTCTTGGTAAAAAAGGTCAGAGCATTCGATTGCGCCACGGCGTCACTACTCAACAGCCGAGGATCAATTGTACCGACGGATAAACCCTTGTCGGTCAAGTTCCCTGCCCGCTACGCAGATTCCTTTGAAGCGGGCTCTGTGTGGGACGTCAGCGGCGAGGCTCGTGAGCGATCTTACCGTATTGGCGATAGAACTATTACCGAGGACTTTGTTGACGCAACCCACGCGGTGAGAGTTTGCCCAGAAGGACCGGTACTTGCCTACTGGATCGAGAAGAACGTTCCAGGGATTGGCGAGACTACCGCTTTGAAGCTTACCAGAGCTCTCAAGAACCTGAATCGAACCATTCGGGAAGGTGACGTGGACGCCCTTTGTGCCGTTGATGGCATGAGCGCCATCAAGGCTCAGGAGCTGATCGCTCGATGGCCTGATGAAAACATCTATTCAGCTATGCGGTTTTTAGCCGATTGTGGTCTCCCTGCAAAGTTGGCTGATCCGATAACGAAGATATACAAAGCCCGGACAGAAGAGCTTATCAAAGCCGACCCTTACCTGCTTGTGCCTCTAGGGGTTCCGTTTAGTGATGTCGAGTCTCTGATTGAGAGGCTGGGACTAACGATCAATGAATCTGACAGAAACGTGGCGCTTGCAGAAGAAGCTGCTCATCGAAAAAGCATGACAGGCTCAACGATCGTGCTCAGTTCTGAGATCCAGACGTTTGCTCAAACGATGGGATACAGCATCAGCGAAGATGCCCCGGACGAAGCGGTTAAACGGGGGGCGCTCATTCGAGTGGAGGGCGGCTACCAGACGATCGGCATGGCAAGGATGGAGGCTGTTGTTGGACACCAAATTAACAGCTTCGCATGCAGAAAGGCTGGAGAACGGGCGCTATTCGCAACGTGGGAGTGCGATATCACCGAAGCTTCTGTAGACGCAAAATTAAGCGAATTTGAGCGAGATGAGCTAGGCTTCGAGTTAACACAGGATCAACGGCGAGCGGTCATCGGATCTGTGCTCTCGCCAGTCACCTGCATCAGCGGTGGCGCAGGGGTTGGCAAGACCACCATCCTCCGAGCCGTTCTGGGCGTCTACAAAGCCTTCAACACACAGGGAATGGACATCCACTTGATGTCACTGTCCGGGCGTGCTGCGCAGCGCATTTCACAGAGTACAGGCTACCCTGCGAAAACCATCGCCAAGCACGTGTACGACCGCATGAGAGCCTCTGGGTCTCAGGGCTCCTCGCAAGAAGACCACGCATTGGTCGTCATTGATGAGGCTTCGATGGTAGATTTGCTTACAATGTATAGACTCATCGGCGTACTGCCCAATGCCACACGCTTTCTGTTTGTTGGTGATACCGCACAGCTCCCCCCAGTAGGCCCCGGCTTAATTTTCCACGAACTAGTGAAGTCAGGCATACCGACGTTCGAACTTACAGCTGTTAAGCGACAGGCTGCGGACAGCGGCATACATAAGTTCGCTACTTCTGTGAGAGGGGGCGATAAACCGCTGCTGCCAAAGCTTGGAATTTGCCTGAAAGACTCTCCCGATTTTTGTCATGGCAAGGATCTCGACCTGAACCGTATACGTGCTCTCTGGAACGAAGCTGGCCGATCTGAGCAATGTATAATTCTTGCCCCAACGAACTCCGGGGAATTCGGGGTTGATTCAATCAACGGCTTTATTCAGGAGTTTATTGGCACTGACCGTCCGGTGCTACGCTATCTCGACGACAGCCATGGCCTGATACCCTGGCGCATCAAGGGCCGCCACCTCCATCTCGGCGATCAGGTCATGGTCACGAAAAATGATTACCAGAACAACATCAGGAATGGCGACCTTGCCAAAATCACTGAAGTCTACTCTCAGCCAACGGAGAGCGGCGAATACGGCGTTATGCAGCTGGAAGGCATGCCCGTAACCATCAACGATGAGGTGATTGAGAAATTGGACTTAGGGTTTTGCATCACGATCCATAAGTCCCAAGGCTCACAGTGGCCTGTCGCGATCATGCTTCTCTCGCCCGAGGGCGAGAATATGACAGACCGATCATTGCTATACACTGGAGCCACCAGGCCTCAGGAACGTCTTGTGGTCCTCGGGCGCTTGGCGTTGATTACCAAGGCTATCGAAAGGGGAAACTTTTCAGACAAGCGAGCGGTTGCAATCCAAGAATTCTTGCCGAAACCCATCCCATCAGGATTGCTTGGTGAATCGAGATCGTGAATAGGCTGATTCGCTTGTGCATATTCTGGCCACAGAACCGTTAGACATGCGAGCTGTGCCACACACCGCGCTGACGCGCGTCGTCAAAAATCCCGCCAAGGTAGATCAAGACTTTGCCGCAACATATAAATAGCGATCCTACAGCTCTTCTAGTCCTTGTGTTGAGTGCGGATATTACCCATGCGCTCCAGAAGATGCGATTCCACCTTCGCCAATTCAAAGTCATCGATACGATATGGTGGCAGAAATTCTGAAGCTAAAACCCACCAATCTTTTTCGCTTTCATCAACGCACGTGAACTGATCATCTATTAGGTAGTATTCTAACTTATCAGATTGATATCGTTCGGCTACCGATCTATATTTCTTGGTTTTACCTGGCTCTGGGTGTAATGAATCCAAGTCAATAAACCATTCAGGAGCTGAACGTTCAGACACCAGAAGTTTCTGAACGTCACGGGTGCGTCCGGGTGAAACACTTGTATATAGGACAAGGTCTCCGTGCTGTCGAAGAAACTCCAGAAATGAAAAAAGGCCTGGCCGTGGAATTTGGCTAACCGCATTGCTTATTAATGTACCTTCAAGATCGACACAGAATAGACGCTTCATGGCTTTCTGATTCTTGTGAATAGGCGAAAAAAGGGTAGTGCTCACCGTTCAACGATGGCTTGTTTGAGGGAGGTGCAATTACGCTGAACATTTTAGGCGCGGCATTTTCCCAACTTGTAATCATCCCATACGAGCAAACTTCGTCACTTATCCCGGTACTTTACTTCGTGCAGTGCGTGCCAGCGCTCAACGAATAGCCGATCAACCACCCTTGAATGGATGGTCTCCGAAATGTTTTTCAAGAAAGAAAATTCCGCCTCCTTCTAGCTTCTCTTCTCTGCGAATGAGATTCGCCATTTTTAGCGCATAGATTTGCATATAAATCATCCAGAACAATTCTATATTTGGCGGCATGATTTTTTCGCTTGAGCGCGACGAGTACTCCAACCGCAACGCATGTAGCGTGAAAGCACGGCTGGGGGATTTGGCCAAAATTTCGTACAGGATCCTGTCTATGGAGAACACTCTGTGCGACATATTTTATGTCCTAAAAAAAGAATAGTATCTGGCGTCATCAAATGGGTAGTATATGCCGTGGTATGAAAAACTCAAGAACGCAATAGTTTTGCCCCCAGAATGGAGGCAAAATGTGCGAGATCAGAAAGAAATTTGGCGAAAATCTGAGGACAGTCCGTAAATCTAGAGGCTTCTCACAAGAGCGTCTTGCTTACGCTGCTGGAATCGATAGAAGTTACGTAGGCAAAATAGAGCGTGGCGAGGTTAACCTAACTATCGAGAAACTTTACCTCCTCGCAGAAACCATAAAATGTTCACCGAAAGACCTCGTTCCAGAGCCATGAGGATCCGAAGGCTGACCTATGACACTTTTGCAGATTGTCAAAGTTGGCTGCCAAGTGTTGGGAACACTTAAATAATGAAGGGCAAAACTCTGTTCACGCCGATAGGAGTGGGTTGTTTACACCCGACACTGCCTGAACCAAACCGAGAGCATAGTGGATTATCTGGCTCGCTATACCCATCGGATTGTCATCAGTAATGGGCGTTTGTTGACGATGGAGGATGACCGGATCGCCTTCCGCTATAAGGATTATCGGGATCATTCCCGTTGAAGACCCAATGGCTGGATGGCCAGGAGTTCGTGCGGCGGTTCCTGATGCACATCCTGCCCAAAGGCTTTATGCGAATTCCCCATTTTGGCTACCTGAGAAACTGCACTCGACGCCGCAAAATGGCGGTTATCCGGCATTTCTTATCGCATCCGCCCAAACCAGAAGCTACACCGGAGAGCCCGGTGTCTCAACGATGCTGGCCGTATCTTCTCTGTGACAGCGGTGTGGTTCGCATGGTTCGCATGGTTCGCATGGTTCCACGATTTAAACCAGCGGTGATCCCAACGGGGTAACCCATCTCCGCCTGGTTCGGGGCTTGGAAAACAGCCATTTTAAAGGAGCTGGGCGTTTCTGCGGGCGAACGCTGGAAAAAGGGGTATACGAGGGGTAATCTGAGGGTAGTCACAACAAGGAACCGCCTCATGAAGGATCGAATGAGACCAAAACCCGCCGACATTG
>Ga0314774_1002395_pt1 | contig 10619 bp, 5 predicted proteins | sample MetaGCBIA2018_FD_204515 | JGI IMG/M metagenome (GOLD analysis project Ga0314774, IMG submission 204515) | Cryopeg brine microbial communities from Beaufort Sea near Barrow, Alaska, United States - CBIA 2018 | ecosystem: Environmental > Aquatic > Marine > Coastal | place: USA: Alaska | collected... | reverse complement strand
CCATTAGATCCTAATGCCAGATTGAGCAGGATGTAATGAGGCTGTTGAAAAGGGTTAAATCCATCAGGATTAGTGGTTTTACTTAAATCTACTTCATTGAGCAATTCTCCATCCAGGTTCAGTTTGATGTAGTCTTCGGTCCATTCCATATTCCAGACATGGAATTTCTTGGGCCAGTTAGGATCTTTTTTAAGAAAATCTGAAAAGGACACCTGGGCTCCATCCCATTCCGGTCCGCGGTTCTGGTTTTCCCAGGCTGCATTAGCCAATATAGTAGGTTCATCCTTAACAAGGTAATATTCCATAAGATCTACCTCACCATTTGCAGGCCAACCTTTAGATATGCCCAAAGTCCAAATGGCCGGCCACATACCCCTAGCAGTATCTATCTTCGCCCTAACTTCCACAATCCCATATTGAAAGTGTTTTTTATTTCGGGTATTTATGCTTGATGCTGTATATTCGGCAAATTCCCTGTTTTTCCTCCAATCCCCACTTTCAGGATCATAATTGTCGTTTCTTACACGTTCCCTTTTACCTTCAATCACAAGAACCCCATCTTTAATATTGGCATTTTGGGGTTGGTACCATTGTAGTTCATTATTGCGTTTAAAACCGTTTTCATAGGCCCAATTTTCAATGTCAGGTTTACCGTCAATATTAAATTCGTCTGCCCACATCAATGTATAGCCTTCAGGTGGGACGGGAGAATCTGTTACCGTACTATAGGAATCTTGTGCTTTACAACCGTACAGGGAGAAGATTGATAAAAACATTAATAGGTTTATCATTTTTACCATAATTTTCATATTTTTTAGCTGCTCCTTGCAATCTGTTAAATACTGGGAATCTATTTTTCCCTGGCTGGACCGCAATTATTAATTATTTCACTTTCTGATTTTCAATTTCTTTGTAATATTCCTTAAGAACATGAAAAGCCTTCTTTTTTATCCCTTCGTTATCAATCAATCCTTTTCTGTTCCAGCCCTCCTGATATACAGGATGATTTCTTCTGGGAGACCTGAAATCAACTAAAATCCATGGAGAAAGTCCACTATAGTTTTCGGGCATGCGTTTCATCATATCCACCTGTTCTTCATAAAACCATTCCTGATATTCTTCGCTCCATCTGTTCTCCTTATCGGCGTGATAACCTCCTTTTGCACCGGCACCGGTTTCACTAATGAAGAGCGGCTTATCGTAATCTACCTCCCATTTTGCTGTTCGGGCTGCGTCAGGTAAGCCACCATACCATCCCAAATACTCATTCACTGAAACTATATCGGTAAATTCACCCAATGGATCATCAATTCGATTTACGCCCTCATTGTAACTTACTTCCAATGCAGCCGAGATAAGGCGGGAATTATCCAAAGACCTTGCTTTTGTGATTAAAGACTTCATAAAATCGGTACGTACAGCACTTATAGGAGTTTCGTTACCTACGGACCAAATAATAACCGAAGCTTTGTTCTGGTCCCTAAGAATCATCTCCTCCAGTTGAATTTTTGCTTTCTCAAGTACTTTTTTATTGTCAAATTCTATTGTCCAGTAAACCGGGATTTCAGACCATACCATTACTCCCAGGGAATCAGCCATTCTGGTCATATTCTCGTTATGAGGATAATGAGCCAACCTAACCATATTTGCATGAAGATCCTTGACCCAACCAAATAATTGAGCGGCATCTTCTTTACTATAAGCTCTCCTTTGATCCTGAGGAATTTCCTCATGAATACTTATGCCTCTTAGAAAAATTTGCTCCCCGTTGAGCATTATTTTTTTTCCGGAGGTCTCAATCTTTCTAAAACCAATTTTATCGGTTAATTCTTCTCCATTGAAGGTGAACTTTATATCATAAAGTTTGGGATCCTTCGGTGACCACAGGTTTAGGTTCTTGACCGGAAAATCAAAATCCAATTTTCCTGCTGTGACCCGGAATGTCTTTTTGAATTTTAATTCAGAAATTTCAATGGTTATATCAGATTCATTGACACTTTTATTCAGTTTAACACTTCCGGTAAGATTGAATTTCCGATTCTTTTTCGATGCTTTTATATCCTGATTTTGGTTTAATTGAAGGGAATATTGCTGAATAAAATTTTCTGGCATAATAAGCAATTGTACATCCCTGGTAATACCCCCATAATTCCACCAATCGGTATTAACTGTTGGAATTTCATCAATATGTCTTTTATTGTCCACCTTAACAACAAGAAAATTGTCTTTTTCTTTTAAAACATCTTTAGGAATTTCAAAATTGAAAGGAGTAAACCCGCCTTTATGAGACCCTAATTTTTTTCCATTTAAATAAACATGTGCCTCGTAATTAACTGCACCGAAATAAAGAAAAACCCTTTCACCTCCCTTAAGTTGCCTCAAATCAAAATCCCGCTGATACCAAACAGTGCCTTCATAATATTTAAAAATATCATCCTGGGAATTCCAGTCTCCCGGTACCTTGATGGTGTAAGGATCTTTATAACCATGTTCTTTCCTGTCGGATTTATTCTTGATCACAGGTTTATTCCAATATGCCTCCCCGTCGTTTTCGTTTCTTTCATTATAGCGATAGTCATAAAAACCGGTCTCATATGGATCTACAATATAGTGCCAGGTTCCGTTTAAGGAAACTGTGTTTCTTCCTCCGATATTTGTGATTAGGTTTTCCTGGGCGAAAAGTGAAATTGCCAGTAAAAAGAACAGAAAATTTAAAAATATATTTTTCATATTTTTGACTTTTGTTTAATCTTTATTTTATTAGGGAAATGGTATAACTATAGCTGTATTTGTCATCCAGCAACCTGTATTTATCAAGAGGAAAGGCGCCCCAACTGTTGAGACCTCCAAGTCCACGTTGTTTTAGATCAATGTGTAGAAATACTTTGTCCTCAACTGTTAAATCTGTAGGATGCTTTTGTGCTTTCCACTTTCCTGGGTCTATATCCTCTGTGGAAATGTTTAGAGCACTAAATCCCAAAGGTTGTTCTCCTACTATTCTAAGGCCATTGCCCTGGTTATTTTTTAAAGTGATCCAACGTACATCGGTTTTATATCCTGACTCCTGCGGACGAATATATTCCCATGTAAATTGATTGGCCACCTTATCTTCATAGGTCCCTAAAAAAGCAGAAGTATTTCTGTCAGAATAATTTTCCCAGGGTCCACGACCATAATATTCCAGGTTTTCATATTGTCCTGGAAGCACCAATCGCATCCCGAATCTTGGAAGTTCAGGTAAATCTTTGCCTTTCATATCAATATTAGCAGTAACCTGAATATCTCCATTATTCTGAATAAGATAAGTCAGGGAATAAGGTACTTCAGCTTCCGTCAATTGATAATTAACTTCTACTAGAAGGCCTTTATCAGTCTTTTTGCCAACTTCAACATTTTTTACTTCAGGGTTTTTATTCGCTTCCTTCCAGAAAACAAGTTTTTCCGGCATTTTATTTCCAAAATCATTGTCGGTTGGGGCTCGCCAGAAATAAGGTTCGGGGAATTGTGAAATCACTCCAGAACCAGCATCCTTGAAATTATATTTCTGAAGCTTTCCAGTTTCCATATTAATCTCGCCAGTTACCTCTCCTGCACTAAAGCTGAGCACTCCATTTTTGATCGAGTGTTTCAGGCTTTCCACTGATGCAGAATCGTTTTGAGAAGCAAAATAGCTGTTGTCCCCAATTTTAAACTGTTCACGTGCAATCTCGTGCCCTGCCGGCATCAGATCTGTTGCCTCTTTTGTAAAGGCAAAAACGTTAAGAAAGTATTCGGCATCTGCCAATTGTGGCAGTTCTAGGCTGATTTGTTGATCCTCGCCTGGCGCAACAGACACTTCAAAAACCCCGGTTTTCACTTCAGTCCCATCAGCCATTAATTCCCACTTGAAACTATAATTATCAAGATTGGTGAAGTTAAATTTATTGGTGATATTTAGGTTCTTTTCACCATCAATTTCAAATTTAATATTCTGATAGACTTTTTTTGTTTCCATCAACCCGGGATGAGGAGTCCTGTCTGCACTAACTAATCCGTTGGCATTAAAATTTTCATCATTCTGAAGGTCTTTGCCTCCAAGATCTCCCCCGTATGCCCAGAACATTCTTCCATCTTCAGTTTCTGCTTTGAGTCCCTGATCTACCCAATCCCAGATGAAACCTCCCTGCAAATACGGACTACTATCGATAACATCCCAATATTCCTGAAAGTTTCCGCTGCTGTTACCCATAGCGTGTGAATATTCACACATGATATATGGCCTCTCAATATCATCTCGTTGACCGTATTCCTTCATACTGTTTAATCCCGGATACATAGGAGCAACAATATCTGTATTTCTGTTTTGACCTGCCTGCTCGAATTGAACCAGCCTTGTTACATCCCTTTTTTTGATCCAGTCATATCCATCATAGAAAACAGGGCCGTTTCCACATTCATTCCCCAGGGACCAAATAATTATTGAAGAGTGATTTTTATTTAATTCAACCATTCTTTTCATCCTGTCCAAATGCGCTGGTGCCCATTGAGGCAAATATGCAGGATGTTTCGACTTGTCAAAATTACTTTGCCATTCGGCACCCATTGCATGGGTTTCAATATTAGCCTCATCAACTATATAAAACCCGTATTCATCGGCAAGTTCGTAAATATATTGTCCGTGCGGGTAGTGACTCATTCTAATGGCATTAATGTTGTTTTGTGCCATTAATTCAAGATCTTTTCGTGTAATTTCTTTATCCGGAACATGTCCTTTTTCGCCATGGTGTTCATGCAGGTCAACTCCTTTCACTGAAATAGAAGCTCCATTTACCATGAGTTGGCCGTTTTTAATTTCAACGTTTCTAAACCCTGTTTTACCAGATACTACTGCAAGATTATTTCCCCTCTTGTCAGAAAGCTTTAGAATGTATCGGTATAAATTGGGCTTTTCACCGCTCCATTTTTCAACATTTTTTATTGTTCCTTCAAAAACAATGTTTTTAATATCTGAAATCTTTTTTTCTTCTGAAAAAACCGTATTTCCTTTAGCATCCAACAATTCTACAGAAAGCCTAGGCTTTCTTATTTTCTTTCCTTCAAACTGTCTTAGGTTCACATCTATATTGAATAATCCATTCTCATAGTGCTCGTCCAAACTACTTTTAACGAAAAAATCCCAAATGGTGGTTGTTGGCATTGCCTGAAGGTAAACATCACGCTCAATTCCACTTAGCCTCCAGAAATCCTGATCTTCCAGGTAACTCCCATCATGCCATCTAAAAACCTGCACGGCCAATAAATTCTCTCCATCCTGGAGAAAAGAAGTGATATTAAATTCGGCTGGAGTTTTCGAGGCTTTCGTCATTCCAACTTCTTCTCCATTCAGAAAAACCCTCGCATAACCTGATATTGAACCAAAATGAAGTATTATCTCCTTAGAATCCCAATCCTCGGGAACTGTGAAGCTTTTTCTGTAGCTTCCTACCGGGTTATAAGCTTCATCTATATAAGGTGGGTTTTTTGGAAAAGGATAGGTTATATTCGTATAAATTGGAGTATCATAGCCTTCCAATTCCCAGTTGGAAGGTACCGGGATATCATCCCAGTTCTCGTCCTGTAGATTTGTTTTATAAAAATCCAAAGGTCTTTCTGAAGGTTTTTTTACGATATTAAACTTCCATGTCCCATTGAGACTTTTGTACAAAGTTGATTTCTCCGGAGTATTTTCCTTGGCACTGGCTTCGTCCTGATATAAAATGAAAAAGCTGCGCCCATCTTCCTTGTTCCTGTCCACTACTTCCGGATTTTCCCATTCATTTCTGGTATCCTGAGCCAGGCTGATGACGGTGCTCAAAAGGCTCAACATAATTATTAATAACTTTCTCATTTATATTTTTATTTATTGTTATAATTAATTGTTTTCAAAATAGACTGTATTATTTTACATTTTCTTATATCTCAAGAGTGCTTCAATAAAATAGTAGTCCCCATATGTCAGCGGAACATCTACTTCTGAATTCTCAGGAAGGTGTCCTACCCCGTGTTTTAAGATAAAACCACCATTGGTTCCTTTTTTAGCTAAATATTCATCACTCATAAGTGTGCTCAATGCGGTTTCAGCAATCTTAAAGTACTTTTTGCTTTTTCCCCTATCTACATATTCACTCAATTCAAGAAGGGCAGAGGCCATAATAGCACCTGCCGATGAATCCCTTAATGCATCTGGAATATTATCTGCATCAAAATCCCAGTATGGCACTTTATCTTCGGGCATATTTGAATGGTTCAGCATAAACTCTGCAATATTTACAGCCTGTTTCAGGTATTTCTTGTCTTTCGTTTCCCGATACATCACAGTATAACCATATAATCCCCAAGCCTGTCCCCTTGCCCAAGCCGATTCATCTGCAGCTCCTTGTGCCGTACGCTTTTCTTTTACCTTACCTGTATTTACATTATAATTAACCACGTGATATGAACTATTATCTTTCCTAAAATGATTTTCCATGGTGGTATTGGCATGAGTTATAGCAATATCCCTATACCTGCTATCCCCACTATGTTCAGATGCCCAAAAAAGAAGTTCCAGGTTCATCATATTATCAATTATTACCAAAAAACTATCATCTGAAGAATCCCAGGAGCGGATAGCACCAACTTTATCATTGAACCTTGTAGATAAAGATTTTGCACTGTTCATTAAAATTTCCTGATACTCTTTTTTCGGGCTTAACCTATTGGCATTTCCAAAGCTACAATACATCATAAAGCCAAGGTCATGGGTGGATTTGTTAAACTGCTCCTTTTTTAAATCCTTAAGAATCCTATCCGCTTCTTGTTTTAGTTCAGGATCCTTTAAATCTTCATATAAATACTGAAGTGTCCCGGGATAAAACCCGCTAACCCACCATCCGGATCCACCAGTTTCAAACCTGTCATCAACGGCATAATAGGTTTTCGGAAACTTCCTATCTGGTAAAAGCTCTTTCATATATTTATACTGTTGCGCGGCTAATTCCATAGTGGAAGTGATTTTGTTTTTGGAAATTTCTTTTTGACTCCCACAAGATGAGAGCAATATTGAAATCAGTATAAAAAACGAAAATCGAACATTTTTTATTAATCCTGGAAGTAAGGTTTGGGATAATCTTTTTCTTCTCATGTAGTTAATTTCATTAATTGGGTAATCTATTTAATTCTAAAATTTTGACGGGAGTTGAGGTTTTCTCTGCAACACCTTCTCCATCGATTTGAGTCACTTTTTGAACAAAAATGTGGAGTTGATTATTCTGTTTAAATAATTCTTTATCATAATTTGGCTCCCACTGACCAACGGAATTTTTAGTAAGGTCCATAATTTCCCAGGTAGTGGCTTCCAGTAAATTTTTGTAAGCTAAAGAAATCTTGTTTCCTCTTTCTTCATCCCTGAACAACAAATAGGCTACAATGGAATCCTTTCCTGAACTCACTAATATTTCGGGGCGGGAGATAGGGATACTTTTTGTACCACCTCCCCCTAGATTGAAGGAAGATTTTCTAAAGGCAGTATTCTCTTTTTTCCATTCACCATTTTGAAGGTAAACTATCTGAAATTGGGTAGTTCCCTTTTCATTCCAGTAACTGGCAATGTATGGATTACCCGCGTCATCAGCTGTCATAGAGGTCTGATTAATTAAACTGCTCTTTTCAGGAACCTTCCAGGAATATTCAGCGGTTTCAGAAGTTATTGGTAGCGAATATTTTTCACCTGTTGATTTTTCCCAGGTTAAACCATCGTCCTTAGAACGTGCATAGGCTATATCGTGATTAGTGGCTACATCCCAGGATTCACGCCAAACCCAGGAAAGATGTATCGTTCCTAGTTTGTCTATACAAGCCTGCCAATATGCATTGCGCTTATTTTCTCCATCTATTAGGTTTTGATGAAGTTTTTCCCATTTCCTGTTTTTGGTATTAAAGCGATTGGCAACCAAACTTCCCCTTCCGGATTGCCCGGATCGATAGAGGAATAGTAAATTTCCTTCGGGCAAATTATAAAATTGAGGATAAGAAACTTTATCTTCTTCCTTTCCAGTCATATTTTGTTCTTCCCCTAATTTTAATGTCAAAGGTTTACTGCTAACTGCATAACGCAATTGAGTGTCGTGGTGATCCCAACTCACGTGTAAAAATCCGGAACCATCTACTGCAATACTAATAGCATTGTGGGCATCTTTTGTATTACCCTTATATTGGGTTTTATGAATTTCCCATTGGTTGGATTCAAGTTTACGTTTTCCAAGGGTGAGGTTGCTTTTTTCATCATAATAGGCCGTAAACTGGTAATCCTGGTAGGTAGTAACAGCATTCTGCCGGAAAATCACTGTATTCACTGAATTATTTGCCCAACCGGATCCAACAACTGTTTCTTCAACTTTTGAGGAAATACAACCGGTGAAAAATAAAAAGGTTCCTGAAATCCAAACCAAAATCAAAAGAAAACTATGTTTTTTTTTAGGCAGACTACTTTTGAACATTAATTTAAATCGTTTGGGGTTATATTTTTACCGAAATAAATATACGAGTACATCGGTAAATATGAATAAAACAATAAATGTACAATATACATTAATTATTTAAAGCTGTCAATTTTTTATTGATAATTTGTTCAATTTAACAACCCTAACAGCCTATTTATTCATGTTTTCATCTTTGCTTGTGATGCATTGAAAATATAAATAATTACTTGAAGCTCAATTTTTTGATTTATAGAACTCCCCTATAATAAGCTTATCTCCGGAATCGTCTACTTCTAACAGATGTGGAATTCTGATATACCGGCCGTTCTCATCCTCTTTGTGGCTGTGCAACGACATCAACAACTTGCCTTCAAAGGTCCTGAATAAGGTAGCATGTCCATAGTTAGGAGGGGTAATTGGCACTTCTTCTTGTATCCAGGGACCATCCAAAGTACCGCTTTCAGAGTAAGCAACACCCTGGGAATAAACGTCAAAAATCCAGCTGGTCCATAACATCCCCAATTTTCCAGTTTGGGTACGAAATAGCCAGGGACCATCGGTTACTTTGTTTGGTACCACCACACCCTCTTCATTATTTTCTTTGCTCCATGGAGAATCACTTGCCCGAAAAAGTACTTTTCCTTCTCCTATCGAACCGCTTAAATCAGGTTTTAATTCGATCATTTCTATAGTACCATCAAGGTTCTGCAACCATTCATAACAATAGATCATGTATGGTTTTTGATCTTTGTCAACCCAAAAAGTGCCATCTAATGTTGGTTTGTCCGATGGCAAGTATATAGGTTCATCCATTGGCACATAAGGTCCGTAGGGTTTGTCACTTACCAAAACATGACTGGCACGACGATCAATAACATTCCCTTTAACCGTATCAATCTTTATATCCCTGTTTGTGAAGGTGGCGAAATAGTAATATTTACCTCTGTAAGAATGCAGTTCAGCTGCCCAGATCATGGGATCATCTCCCATCCACGATTCAGGATCTGTTTGTGTTACATTAAAAGGGCCAGTCCATTTATCCAGGTCTTTACTTTTCCACATCAATCCTCCCGATCCTGTCATATAATAGGTGGAGGTAGCTTCATCTGCAAGAATAGCAGGATCACTCAGATGGATAGAATCCAATGGCACATCTACTTTTATTGCCTGTTCCTTTTTTTGTGAAAAGACAGAAGGCAAGTTTAATCCAATCAATGCTAAAATGAATATGTATTTTTTATAAACCATGGTGCAACATTCTTTTTAAAATATTTTTATTCCCAAAATTAAATTAATTTCCCTCGTATATTTCGCTAATAGTCATTATGTTGTCTTCCTTTATTTGTCTTCTGCTTCATCTGTAAAAGACTTCTTAGATTAAGAATACATATTTATATTTTTGTATTCCCTTAAATCCGCAAGCAGATAATTTGTCGTTTTAAAGTAATATTATTGAATGGTCTTAGCTATTGCTGAACTAGAATTAATTTCTCTTGGAAGTCCGGCTTGACCATAAAAAATGAGTTGAAGATAATAACTAAGATTATCGAAGATTTTTGTTTTCGTAAGTTTTTAGTTCAAAAATCAACTAATCCCAGGTTAGCTTTAAGAAAGATACGCCCTGCCTGGGTATATCAATTTGTATAACAGCCTCTCCATCTTTAGTGCTAATCCATTTTGGTGAAGTGAACAATTGCAGCTGTCCTGCTCTTTCAAGTCTCAAAATCTGCTCAGGAGAGGGGTTTTGAGGAGACCCCATATCCTTCCATAACTGGAAAGAATTACTGTTTTGATTATCGATTCGATACTCATGCAGTAACACCTGACTGACTGGAAGACCCTTCATTTTTAATTCTACTGGCGAAGGAGGTGTCTCTACATTATCATCATGATAGTTCCATACCATAACGGTCGCAGTATGATCATCCTTTGCAGCGATTGCATTGATATCGGTTTTATTTCCTCTTATACTTTCATCAAGTACCATTTTTAAATTATAGTCAGAATCCCCATTTACTTCCACTCTGTTCCCCTGCATCATTCCAAACATTCGGAATACATTCAAAACCGGCTTATCAACTCCATTGGTGGCCATCGCCCGAAAACCTGCAAACCATGGCTGGTCCTCAAATTCAAAACCCC
>Ga0314774_1002393_pt1 | contig 10628 bp, 9 predicted proteins | sample MetaGCBIA2018_FD_204515 | JGI IMG/M metagenome (GOLD analysis project Ga0314774, IMG submission 204515) | Cryopeg brine microbial communities from Beaufort Sea near Barrow, Alaska, United States - CBIA 2018 | ecosystem: Environmental > Aquatic > Marine > Coastal | place: USA: Alaska | collected... | reverse complement strand
GCTCGACGTGAGGAGCAGCAAGTACTGAAACAGTTCGGAGACGCTTATCGCAACTATAGGCGGCAAGTACCGATGTTTATCCCTCGTTGGGGCAGCTGGCGCCAACTCGCGGCTGCTTCGCGAGCCAGCAATGATGACAAGACTGTATGAGTCCCTACTTGGGGCGCCCACAGAATTCGGAAAAAATAGTACGCTAAGGTTTTTCCGCTGATGAATCACAAGCTTTTTGTGTCACGCAGCGGCCGGAATTCCCCAGCATCGATTTTTTGGTTCTGGCGCCAGACGTAGTCACCGGTCAGGTTGATGTGCTCCCATCCCAGCGGCGAAAGGTACTGAAGCTGGGAATCGTCCTTCAGCCTGCCGGTATTTCGCAGCGCCTGCGTCGCTCGCTCCAGATAAACGGTGTTCCACAGCACAATCGCCGCCGTCACCAAGTTAAGGCCGCTGGCACGGTATCGTTGTTGTTCATAGGTTCGGTCCCGAATCTCGCCCAGTCGGTGGATGAAGACCGCCCTGGCCAGCGCGTTGCGCGCCTCGCCCTTGTTTAATCCGGCATGCACGCGCCGGCGCAATTCGACGTTCTGCAGCCAGTCCAGGATGAACAGTGTGCGCTCGATGCGGCCCAGTTCGCGCAGCGCGATCGCCAGGCCATTCTGACGCGGGTAGCTGCCCAGCTTGCGCAACATGAGCGACGCGGTCACGGTGCCGTGCTTGATCGATGAGGCCAGGCGCAAAATATCGTCCCAGTGCGCGCGCAGGTGTTTGATGTTCAAGGTGCCACCAATCATGGCTTTCAAGGCCGGGTAGTCCGCGATGGCGCCCGGAATATACAGCTTGGTGTCGCCCAGGTCGCGGATGCGCGGCGCAAAGCGGAACCCGAGCATGTGCATCAGCGCGAACACGTGGTCGGTGAAGCCAGCCGTGTCGGTGTAGTGTTCCTCGATGCGCAGGTCCGATTCGTGATACAGCAATCCGTCGAGCACGTATGTTGAATCGCGCATGCCGACGTTGACCATCTTGGTGCTGAAAGGAGCGTAATTGTCGGCGATGTGCGTGTAAATCATCTTTCCCGGTTCGGAGCCGTACTTCGGATTGATGTGGCCGGTGCTTTCGGCCCGGCCGCCGGCGCGGAAACGCTGCCCATCCGATGATGAAGTGGTGCCGTCGCCCCAGTTCCCGGCGAATGCGTGACGCAGTTGGGCATTGACGAGATCGGCCAGCCCCGCCGAATAGGTTTCATCCCGGATATGCCAGGCTTGCAGCCACGACAGCTTGGCGTAGCTCGCCCCAGGGCTCGACTCAGCCATCTTGGTCAGGCCGAGGTTGATCGCATCGGCCAGGATCGCCGACAGTAATAACGTCTTGTCCTTGACCTGTTCGCCATTTTTCAGGTGCACGAAATGGCGGGTAAACCCGGTCCAATCGTCCGCCTCCATCAACAATTCTGTGATCTTGATGCGCGGTAGCAGACTGCTGGCCTGGTCGATCAGCGCCTGCGCCGACTCCGGCACCACTGGGTCCTGCGGTGTGATTTTCAAGCCGGTATCGGTGATGATCGCGTCCGGCAGTTCGTTGGCCAGCGCAAGCCGGTTGACCGTGGCCAACTGCTGATTCAACAAAAGAACGCGCTCAAGCAGGTACTGGTCGAGGTCCGGGTTGATCGCTATGGGCAGCGCGCGCGCTTTTTGGAGTGCGTTGAATTTTTCCGGTGGCAGCAAATAATCCTCGAAATCCCTGAACTGGCGCGAACCCTCAACCCAGATGTCGCCAGAACGCAGCGAGTTTTTCAGCTCCGAGAGCATACAAATTTCATAGAAGCGGCGATCGATACCCTCGTCGGTGATGACCAGCGGCTTCCATCGAGCTTTGACGAACGCGATCGGGGCATCGTCCGGCACCTGGCGCGATCCGGTCGCATTCATTTCTCGCACCATGTCGATAGCGTCCAAGACGGCTTGCGCCGCCGGCGCCGCCTTCAGTTTGAGCACGTCCAGCAACTCCGGGGTGTAACGGCGCAGCATGCTGTAGTGATCACCGACCAGGTGCAGATGGTCGAATGTCGCAGGTTGGGCGAGTTGGGCTGCGTCGGTGACGCTTTGTGCGAATTCGGCCCACGGAATCACGGCCTCGATGGCGGCATATGGGTCGCCGCCCGACTCTTTGGCTTCGACGAGCGCGCGGCCGATCTTCGAATACAGCCGTACCTTGTCGTTGATCGCCTTCCCCTGCTTCTGGAACCGCTCCTGATGCTTGTTCTTGGCGGCGCTGAACAGCTTGATCATGATCCGGTCATGCAAGTCAATCAGCTCGTCGATGACGGTGGCCATGCCCTCAATCGACAACGCGACCAAGGTCGCGTAGCGTCGTTCGTCCTCGAACTTGGCCAGATCGTAAGGCTGCATCTGCGCCCCTTCCCGTGCCATCTTCAACAGCCGATTTTGATGAATCTGGCGGCCGATTCCGTCGGGTAACGCGAGCGACTGAAATATCTTCAGGCGCTCAATGTGCTCTCTCATGTGCCGTGAATTTGGCCTTAGCGGTGACTGGCGCAGCCACATCAGCCAGGTGATATTCGTGTCGGGGGTGACGTTCAGCAGATTGTCCAATCCACGCTTGTGGTGCGGCTGCAGCGGCTCCAGTAATGCCCGATAAATGCGCCGATTGGCGCGCGTCACGGCTTCGGCGCATGCCCGTTCGATGACGGTGATCGCCGGCAGAATGACGCGCTGTCTCCGCAAGGTTTCCAGCGACTCAATCGCGAGTACCATCCCCTTATCGGTTTGCATGGCGAGGTCGGCAAGGCAGTGCACCAGCTTGCGAAAATCCGGAAGGCCAAACGTGGACAGCGAAAGATAGGCGCGGATTTCCTGAAAATGTTCGCGCCGCGTCTCGTCGCGGACGCCGTACTGTGGCCAAGCGGCGGCGTCACTTTGCACTTGGCGAGCGACCCACTGGATTACCGAGTCCGGCACCGGCATGTCGCCGGCCAGCGCATAGCCCGGATAGCGCAGCAGGCATAATTGGACGGCGAAACCGATCCGGTTGGCGTCGCCGCGGCGCTGCCGAATCATGGATAAATCGGACTCGGTGAAACTGTAATGCACGATGAGGTCGTCCTGGCTTTCCGGGAGTGCCAATAGGCTGTCCCGCTCCGTTGCGGAAAGTATCGAGCGGCGCGCCATGCGTTACACCACCCCAGAGACGCATTGGCGCGTCATGTCGGCGTGACCCCGCCGATTCGCGCGATGGTTTCAATCAACGTAGTTCGTTTGACCCCAAAGGTTCGACATATAGCCGCCTTGGACATGCCCCCGCCCAGCGCGGTAAGGATGGACTCCAATTTTTCGCCGGTGATGACAGGCGGACGGCCACCGATACGACCGCGTCGCCGCGCCGCCGCCAGTCCAGCGCTCACGCGCTCCCTGGTCAATGCCCGTTCGTACTGGGCCAGTGCACCGAAAATATGAAACAGCAATTCGCCGGAAGGTGTTGTCGTGTCCATGCCTTCGGTGAGCGAACGAAAAGCAATCTGCCTGTCTTTCAACGTGTTCACGATGGCAAGCAGGTGTGGCAGTGAGCGCCCGAGTCGATCGAGCTTCCAGACGACAAGCACGTCGCCAGGCCGCAGGAATTCAAGCGCCTGTGCCAAGCCAGGTCGATCGTCCTTGGCGCCGGATGCGCGATCTTCATACAGGTGACGGGTATCGACACCCGCCGCCTGCAGCGCATCGCGCTGCAGGTTGGTATTTTGTCGATCCGACTCGGACGAAACCCGCATGTAGCCTACAAGCATGTACGGAAAACCCATAAATTATGATTGCCGTATGTTACACCATGACGACATAGTTTTCCGTACACTTTGCAGGCCTTTGCGAATAAGCTTCCGGTGTCACCTGCCGATCTGTCGGGAAACACTTGTTTACCGTCAAGCCCGCACCAATGCTGGCTTTGCGCCGAATTGGATAAATTCCGCCGGTTTGGGCTTAGAACCCCGGAAGCCGCGCAAACGGGTGACGAATGCTCCCATCGCTGCTGACGAGGAATGGGAAGAGTTTTAATGCTGCCGGGGGTGTCTGGATCCTTGTGTGCGAGGCGGCTTGCCGTTGTCAGCATCTACAAGGCGCTGGGCGGTGGCTGGGAGATGTGCGCGCAGGCGGATCAGGACTGCAGTGGAGCCGACGGCATTTCGAACTTACGCGTCGTGAAATAAATCACCCATAGGCCTTGACCTTCCCATCGTAGGAAGCTTTAAGCTTCTCTTCAACACAACAATGAAGGGGTAGTTCAATGGCTTCCGTTGCCCAACAAGGCGCCAATCCATCCATGTCCTCAGTCACTCGTCTGAGCCTGCCGGTCGAAGGCATGACGTGTGCATCGTGTGTCGGCCGTGTCGAGCGCGCGCTGAAAGAGGTCCCCGGCGTGCAGATGGCCGCGGTCAATCTCGCCACTGAGCGCGCCGACATCACTTACACCGGCTTGGCCGATCCGCAGGCGGCTGTCCGCGCCATCGAGAGCGCTGGCTACACCGTACGCGAAGAGACCACCGAGCTTGCGATCGAGGACATGACCTGCGCATCGTGTGTGGGGCGGGTTGAGAAGGCGCTCGCAAAAATCCCGGGCGTGCTTGAAGCCACTGTCAACCTGGCGACCGAGCGCGCGCGGGTGCGCCACCTTGCCGGGGTCGTCTCCACGGCCGACCTTGAAGCAGCGGTCGAACAGGCGGGTTACAAGTCCCGCCGTTTGTCCGCCGAAACGGCGGCTGCGGGCGATCAGGACGCCGAGCGTCGTGAGAGCGAGGCACGGGCGCTGCGGCGCGCTTTGCTTATTGCATCCATCCTCACCTTGCCAGTCTTCATCCTGGAGATGGGCTCTCACCTCATTCCCGCCATGCACCATTGGGTGATGGGGGTCCTGGGTGAGCAGACGAGCTGGTATATCCAGTTCGCGCTCGCCACCCTTGTGCTGTTCGGTCCGGGTCTGCGCTTCTTCCGCAAGGGCGTACCGGCGTTGCTGCGCGGCGCCCCCGACATGAACTCGCTGGTCTCGCTCGGCACGGCGGCGGCTTACGGCTATTCGGTGGTCGCGACCTTCGTTCCCGAAGTGCTTCCAACTGGCACCGCCAACGTCTATTTCGAAGCCGCCGTGGTCATCGTGACCTTGATCCTGCTCGGACGCACGCTGGAGGCGCGCGCCAAGGGGCGAACCTCACAGGCGATCAAGCGGCTCGTCGGACTTCAGGCCAAGACCGCGCGCGTCGAGCGCAACGGCGAGACGGTCGAGATTGCGCTCGATCAGGTGACGACCGGTGACGTCGTGCTCGTTCGTCCGGGCGAGAAGATTCCGGTCGACGGCGAGGTCGTCGAGGGCGCCTCTTATGTTGACGAGAGCATGATCACCGGCGAGCCGGTACCCGTGTCGAAGGGGGTGGGCGCCGAAGTCGTCGGCGGCACGATCAACAAGACGGGCGCTTTCAGTTTCCGCGTCACCAAGGTCGGCGCGAACACGGTGCTCGCGCAGATCATCCGCCTCGTCGAAGAAGCGCAGGGTTCCAAGCTGCCGATCCAGGCGCTGGTCGACAAGGTGACAATGTGGTTCGTCCCGGCGGTGATGGCAGCGGCCGCGCTGACCTTCCTGGTCTGGCTGATCTTCGGTCCCGACCCGGCGCTGACCTTCGCGCTCGTGAATGCGGTCGCGGTTCTCATCATCGCCTGCCCGTGCGCCATGGGGCTGGCCACGCCGACCTCGATCATGGTCGGTACGGGCCGCGCGGCCGAGCTCGGCATTCTCTTCCGCAAGGGCGAAGCCTTGCAGGCGCTGCGCGATGTGAGCGTCATCGCGCTCGACAAGACCGGCACACTGACCAAAGGACGCCCCGAGCTGACCGACCTCGTTCCCGCCGATGGTTTCGAATACAACGAAGTTCTGGCTCTCGTTGCGGCGGTCGAGACCCGCTCCGAGCATCCGATCGCCGAGGCGATCGTCGCAGCCGCAAAGCAGCGAGACATCACGCTCGCACCTATTGATGGCTTCGACGCAACACCGGGCTTCGGCGTGACGGCCAAGGTTGCTGGTCGGACCGTCGCCGTCGGCGCGGACCGGTTCATGACGCAGCTCGGTCTTGATGTGGCGAGCTTCCTGCCGACCGCCCAGCGTCTTGGCGAGCAAGGCAAGAGTCCGCTCTATGCCGCGATCGACGGCCGCCTGGCGGCGGTGATTGCGGTCGCCGATCCGATCAAGGAGACGACGCCCGCGGCGATCAAGGCCCTGCACGCGCTCGGACTCAAGGTTGCGATGATCACCGGCGACAACGCAGCTACGGCCGCGGCGATCGCCAGGCAGCTTGGCATTGATGAAGTCGCGGCCGAGGTCTTGCCCGACGGCAAGGTCGCAGCGCTGAAGAAATTTCGGATCAATGGCGCGCGGGTCGCCTTCGTGGGCGACGGCATCAACGACGCGCCGGCGCTCGCCGAAGCGGACGTCGGGCTCGCCATCGGCACGGGAACCGATGTGGCGATCGAGGCGGCTGACGTAGTGCTGATGTCGGGCGACCTGCGTGGCGTGCCGAATGCCATCGCGCTCAGCAAGGCGACGATCCGCAACATCAAGCAAAACCTGTTCTGGGCCTTCGCCTATAACGCCGTGCTGATCCCGGTCGCGGCAGGCGCGCTCTACCCGGTGAACGGCTCCTTGCTTTCGCCGATCTTCGCTGCGGCCGCGATGGCGCTCTCCAGTGTCTTCGTACTCAGCAACGCGCTCCGGCTCAAACGCTTCCAGGCACCGATGACGGTCGAAACCCGCACCGAGGCGCCGGAAAACGAGGCGGCATCGCCCAAGTCACGCCTGGTGAACGAGCATTGATCCCGGGCCGAAGCCCCGCCTAACCGAATACCAAAACAAGATTAAGGAGGCCGTCATGGCTAGCGCATCTCTTCCCCAAGTAATTATCTACACGACACCGACTTGCCCTGACTGCTGGGCGCTGAAGGCTTGGCTGGAAAGAGAAGGGATCGCGTTCGAGGAACGCGACCTCTCCGACCCCAAGATCATGGTAGAAGCCAAGGCGCGCACCGGTGTGCGTGTCGCACCGATCAGCTTGGTGGGCGAGAAGGTCTTCTACGGCACGTTCCCGTCGCAAAAACCGGGCCTGACTGCGGCGCTCGGTTTGTTCCATACCGCCTGAGAGAGAACCATGATGAAACATGTCGATATACGCCAGGCCGGACGCACCATCGCGGTGCCGGAGGGCGTCACAATCCTGGAAGCGGCGCTCGCCGACGGCATCGCCTATCCGCATGGCTGCCGCTCCGGGCGGTGCGGGTCCTGTAAGTCGCGCCTCGTCAGCGGCGAGGTCGATCTCCTCGAACACAGCCGCTTCGCGCTCTCGGACGAGGAGAAGGCGCAGGGGCTGATCCTCGCCTGCCGCGCGATCCCGACAACGGATGCGATCGTCGTCTGGCTGGGCGGCGACGAGGAGACCCCATCCTATCCGCGCCGCCGCCTGAACTGCCGTGTGGCAGCGATAGCGGACGCTACACACGACATCAAGCGTATCCAGCTCGTCATCGACGGGGCCGATCCGCTGGTCTTTGCGGCGGGCCAATACGCTCGGCTCACGTTTCCGGGCGCTCCCACCCGCGACTATTCGATGGCAAGCGGGCCGGGCGAGCGAGCGTTCGAATTCCACATCCGCCGAGTGCCGGGTGGGGCCGCGACCCAGCGCATCCACGCGCTGTTGAAGCTCGGCGATCCGGTGTTGGTCGAAGGGCCATTCGGCTCTTCCTACCTGCGCGAGCAGCATGCCGGGCCGATCCTGTGCGTCGCCGGCGGCTCGGGCCTTGCGCCGATCAAAGGGATCGTCGAGGCGGCCATTGCACGCGGCATGAAGCAGCCGATCCATGTCTATTTCGGCGCGCGTAGCGAGCGCGATCTCTATCTCGTCGACCATTTCGAGGGACTGGCGCAACGGCACCCCAACCTGACCTTCACGCCCGTTCTCTCCGATGCTCCTTTGGGGGCCCGCTGGCGCACCAGCTCCGTGACCAATGCCGTCGCCAAGGACCTGCAGGATTTTGATGGCTGGAAAGCCTATGTCGCCGGGCCACCACCGATGGTCGAAGCGGCTATGCAGATATGTACGGCACGTGGGCTGCGGTCTGAGGACCTGCATGCCGATGTGTTCTTTACGCCTGGAGAAGCATCGGCGCGTAGGTACCCCCCGTTTTTTCGGATAGTATTTGATTTGTCCCCTAGGAGGAGAAAATGATGAATATCGGTCAAGCAGCCAAGTTCTCCGGCGTCTCGGCGAAGATGATTCGCTACTACGAACAGATTGGCTTGATTCCGCAAGCCATTCGTTCTGATGCAGGCTACAGACATTACAGCTCGCCGGACGTGCATAGCCTTCGATACATCCGTCGCGCACGCGACCTTGGCTTTTCTGTCGAACAGATCTCGGAACTACTGGTCTTGTGGCGCGACCGTGACCGCGCGAGCGCCGACGTCAAGGCGATGGCGCTCTCCCATGTCGCCGGACTGAAGGCGAGGATCGCCGAACTGCAAGCAATGGCGCAAACGCTCGAGCACCTGGCCGATCACTGCCACGGCAATGACCGTCCGGATTGCCCGATCATTGCCGATTTGGCTGAGCCGACCGCCGCAGCGGAACAGTGTTCACAGGCTCCGCATAGAACGCCTCGGTTTGGGGGCGACACGGCCGCCTCGTCAAGCCCTCGCGGCACCAGGGTGACTCATTCGTGATCTGAGGTGAACGCGCACCAGCTTTCTCAGCATCGTTCTTACCCAGCCGAGGTCTGCGTTCTTCGATGGTCATCTCTTCTCTGGTTCGTTCAAACGCGGGAGCAAAGATTCCGCCATTGAAGGCGAAGTAAAAAATTTTACTAAAAAACGTTTGACCTTACCACGCTGTCAAACCTCATATTAGTCGGACACAGTAACCAACCAGGAGATCAAGATGCTTCGTTTCTACATTCCAAACATGACCTGCGGCGGCTGCGCCAAGTCCGTCACCAAGGCGCTGCTGAGCGTCGACCCGCAAGCCCGCATCGAAACTGACCCACCCGCGCGTGAAGTTCGGGTCGATAGCGTCTTGGACGAGAGCGCTTTCCTCGCGGTGCTTAGCGAGGCCGGGTACCCGGACAAGCAGTGACCCGAAGCGATGACCGACTGATCGGGGAGTGAGGCTCATGCACATCAAGCATCTTTTAGAGTGAGTTAGGCTGACAAACATGGAGTCCGACGTTTTGTAGAATCTGACAAACACGGAGGACGAAGATGGAACGGATACCCAGAGGGATTTACACGCAGGAATTTCGGGAGCAAGCCGGTCAAGTTGGTGGAAAATGAAGGGCTGTCTATCAAGGACGCAGCGCGGCGACTGTCTCTGCCTGTAGGCAGTCAGAAGAATTGGCTATATGCCGCACGCGCTGGCAATCTTGAGGCGGTCGGCAAGATGCACAAGCCCTGACGCAGACGGAGCTGGAATTGGCTCGTATCAAAAAGGAACTGGCTGAAGTGAAGCTGGAGCGTGATCTCCTAAAAAAATGTGCGGCCTATTTTGCGAAAGAGTCGCGGTGAAATACGGTCAGATTGAATCCATGCGACAGCAACATCCGGTTGCAACCATGTGCCGAGTTCTCGACGTTTCAGAAAGCGGTTACCCACGCTTGGCGAACCCGTCCGCCCTCGGCACTACCCCAAGAGGAAATACGCCTTGAGGTAGAGATTTCTGCTGCCCACCAGCGTACTCGTGAGACCTGCGGGCCAGAGCACCTACAGGCTGACCTGTCGGATAACGGCGTTCAGGTGGGCATTCACCGCATCAGGCGAATACGCAAGAAATTGGGACTTCGCTGCAAGCAGAAACGGAATTTCAAGGTAACGACAGATTCGAAACACAATCTGCCTGTCGCCCCCAATCTGCTTGACCGGCAATTCGCTGTCGCAGCCCCCAACAAGGCGTGGGTCACTGACATCACGTATATCACAACTGATGAAGGTTGGCTCTATTTGGCCGGCATCAAAGACTTATTCAATGGTGAACTCGTGGGCTACGCGATAAGCGGAACATGAAACCGGGTTAAGGCCCGAGCCTGTCAGGTTGAGGCCATAGGCAATGACATGATGGCGCAGGCCTTAGCGTACTATTTTTTCCGAATTCTGTGTTCTCCCCTACTTGATCTAGATACAAGATTTAAAATCGGGTCTTCTGGATTGAAGATGATAACCAAAAAAGGATAGTCGAATTATGTCCTCAAAAAATAGCACAACCAGTTCCCGCCATTGACGTCTACAATTTGAAAGGGAGGAAATACCATGATGGACGAGAACATGTTTGGAAACACCATGTGGGCCGGGCACTGGCTTTGGATGCTGATGATTGCGATTGTAGTCGTCATACCGGTCTGGCGAATATGCCAGCGTGCGGGATATCCGGGCTGGTTGGGGTTCTTGATGCTGATTCCGATGGTCAATCTGGCGTTGTTGTATTTTATTGCTTTTGCCGATTGGCCTGCGAACAAAACAGGAGCACCGAATGAGTGAACACCAGCACGATCATCATGGACCTGAAAACCACGACGAGCATTCCGTAAAAGACCCTGTCTGCGGGA
>Ga0314774_1002392_pt1 | contig 10632 bp, 10 predicted proteins | sample MetaGCBIA2018_FD_204515 | JGI IMG/M metagenome (GOLD analysis project Ga0314774, IMG submission 204515) | Cryopeg brine microbial communities from Beaufort Sea near Barrow, Alaska, United States - CBIA 2018 | ecosystem: Environmental > Aquatic > Marine > Coastal | place: USA: Alaska | collected... | reverse complement strand
TACCTTCTAACAAAGACGGAATCCACATTCCTCCTTGAATTTCACGCGTATCAACTATTTGTGTTTCTGCCTTTTGAACTACTGATGTTGTTTCTTGAACTGTTTTACAGGAAACAATCATTAAAGCGACTAATAAATAGAGTTTTATATATTTCATGGTTTAAGTATTTTTTATTCTTTCGGGTGAACTAAAGTCATTTCATCAATTAAATTTTTGGCACCGGCATATTTATCAATTATAAATAATACATAACGCACATCTACCATAATATTTCTGCAAATATCTGGATCATAATTCATATCGCTCATCGTGCCTTCCCAAACCCTGTCAAAGTTCAAACCTATTAAATTTCCTTGTGCATCAATGACTGGACTTCCAGAGTTTCCGCCTGTAGTATGGTTTGTGCCAATAAAGTTAACAGGCATTTTTCCGTTTTCTCCATATTGCCCGTAATCTTTGGTTTCGTATAAATCCAACAATTTTTGAGGCACATCAAATTCATAATCACCAGGGACATATTTTTCCATTACACCTTCTAAATGAGTTGTTGTTTTATAATAAACACCATCAGTTGGTTGGTAACCTTTAACTTGTCCGTATGTTACGCGAAGCGTGCTGTTGGCATCAGGAAAAAAGCGATTGTTTGGAAACACTTCCATCAGCGCTTTCATATATTGCTTTTGCACAGCTTCAATTTGTAAATTTAATTCTTGAAATTTCGGTTCCAATTTGGTATAAAAAACAGTATGCAACTCTTTACCAAACACATATGCTTCATCTTCATTTAACTTTTTGATCACCTCTTCTGGAGTTCCCATGAGTAGTTCTTCAGCGCCCTCTATAGTTGTCAGTTTTGAATTTGCATAAATATTGTTGGTGATTTCCCCAAAATTTACCCCTTTCATAGTTGAAGGCAAATATTCTTTAGGCGATTTTTCGGCATATAATGTAACTAATTTCTCAAAAACAGGCTTGTCAACTTTTGGACTATAATTTTTATAGATACCATTATATGAGTTCAAAACTGATTCTCTGGCTTTATTAAAAGAAGGCTCCCCCCCTTTTAAATAGGCTTGTTCTATTTGGTATGCCCTAAAAGTAATTCCCAATAACTCAACATTTCTGTAGGCAACTTCTATCCAATATTCACGTGCCAATGAAACACTTTCTATTTCTTTATATAATTTCTCAAAATCTGAGAGTAAGGATTTGTAACCAACCAAATCTTTTTCTGCCACTATTCTGGAAAATTCCTTTTCCATTTCACGTTTCTTTTCAATGGCATTTGATTTTTGAATTCCCTGACTCTCCCCGATCCATTTTTTCCAATAGTTTGCAATTGACGCAAATTTTGAAGCATATTTAATTTTTATGTCGGCATCTTTTCTCATAAAAGAGTCAACTATTTTTAAGGCATTGTCTCGAATTTCAATTTTTGCCGGATTCAACACATTGACAATTTGATCTACAGCAACTGCAGGCAAATACTCACTGGTACGTCCAGGAAACCCGAATACCAATGTAAAGTCACCTTCCTCAACACCATCTAATGATATTGGCAAATAATGGTTTGGTTTGTAAGGCACATTATCTTTTGAATAGTTTGCCGGACGGTTATTTGCATCGGCATAAATTCTGAACATAGAGAAATCTCCCGTATGGCGTGGCCACATCCAATTGTCGGTATCCGCACCAAATTTCCCAATGGATGTTGGCGGAGCGCCAACCAAACGAAGATCGTTAAACGTTTCTGTAACAAATAGCAAATATTGATTGCCGTTGTAAATTGATTTGATATTGGCCTCTTGCCAGTCTTCTTTTTGAGCCGATTTGGCAACTTTTTCAATGTTTTGATTGATGATTTTCATTTTTGAAGCTTCATCCATAATGTCAGTAATACCTTTAAACACCTCTGAAGTGACGTCGTCAATTCTTTTTATAAAAGTAACATCCATACTTGGATTTGGCAATTCCTCATCATAATTCATTGCCCAAAAACCATCTTTTAAATAATCATTTTCTAAAGTTGAGTGAGATTGTATAGCGCCATATCCGCAATGATGGTTTGTCAATAATAAACCGTTTGGTGAAATAATTTCTGAAGTACAGCCTCCGTTAAAATGCATGATGGCATCCTTTAAGCTCGAATTATTGACATCGTAAATGTCTTTTGCTGTCATTTTACTTCCTAAAAGTTGCATTTCACGTTCATTCATTCCTTCCAACAATGATGGAATCCACATTCCTCCTTGAATTTCTCTAAGGTCTTGCACCTTCGGCTCTACTGCTTTTGCTGCAGTTGTATTGGTTTCTTGGACCGTTTTACATGAAAATGCCAAAAAAGCTACTAAAAAATAAAGTTTTATATATTTCATCTGTTTAAATTTTATTATTTTGCGGTAACAGATGCTGTTCGCTATTAATCATTCCTTTGTGTGTCAAAATTTGTAATGCTCGTTTCATCTGTTCAAAAATTTATTCCACAAATATACACAACCAAAAACACTTTTTTAAGTCCAATATTCATTTAAAAAAATAGTATTTTAGCCAAAATTCAAAAAAACATGGATACAACGCCACTTATTACACAAGACACAATTGCCTTCGGAATATTAATGCTGACGCTTGGATTCGTTTTTTATACTTCCTCCAGTGAAAATAAAACTTGGCAAAAGTTTTATAAAATTGTGCCTGCACTTTTGATGGCTTATATGTTACCAGCAATTTTCACTTCATTAGGAATAATTGCTCCGCAATGGACCTCCATAAATGAAGCCGGTGAACTTTTTAAACATGAATCACAATTATATTATGTGGCAAGTAGATTTCTATTGCCTGCTTCTTTGGTTTTATTAACCTTAAGCATTGATTTAAAAGCTGTTCTTAATTTAGGGCCAAAAGCCTTGATTATGTTTTTTACAGGAACGGTTGGAATTATAATTGGTGGCCCACTTGCAATATTATTGATTTCTGTGATATCTCCAGAAACTCTGGGAGGAGCAGGTCCTGACGCTGTTTGGCGAGGTTTGGCAACCTTGGCTGGAAGTTGGATTGGCGGTGGCGCAAATCAAGCTGCAATGCTTGAAATTTATGGATACAATCCAAAACTATATGGCGGAATGGTTCTGGTTGATATCGTTGTCGCAAATATTTGGATGGCCATCATATTAGTTGGTATTGGAAAATCTGAAAAAATTGACAAATGGCTGAAATCAGATACCTCAGCAATAGAAGAGCTAAAAGAAAAAGTTTCAACATTCAGCTCAAAAATAACAAAAAACCCTTCACTCTCCGATTTAATTGTGATACTCTCAATTGCGTTTACAATAGTAGGGATTTCTCATTTAGGCGCGGATGCAATTTCTTCATTTTTAATAGAAAATGTTCCGGCTGTAAGCAATAAACGTTCTTCTTTATCATCATTCGGATCACAATTCTTCTGGATGATAAGTATTTCAACTATATTAGGAATTGCCTTGTCGTTTACAAGGTTTAAAACTTATGAAGGTGCAGGAGCAAGTAAAGTTGGAAGCGTTTTTATTTACATTTTAGTAGCTACTATTGGAATGAAAATGGATTTAACCATGATTTTTGATAATCCGGGATTGATATTGATAGGAATTGTTTGGATGACCATCCATGCTGCATTGCTAATTATTGTAGCCAAATTAGTTCGAGCTCCTTACTTTTTCTTGGCTGTTGGAAGTCAGGCAAATGTTGGGGGTGCGGCTTCAGCGCCAGTTGTTGCTGCCGCTTTTCATCCGTCATTGGCTTCGGTAGGTGTTTTGTTGGCCGTTTTTGGTTATGTTGTAGGAACTTATGGAGCAATTTTAACTGCCGAATTAATGCGCATTGTTGCACCTTAAAACACTTTTATATAGATTTTAGAATTGAGAATTTAGTAATGAGAAAAATAATGGCTTCATGTTCAATTTATAACTAATAAATAAGTAAGAATCATTATTTGGTTGAACATAAATAAAATTAAAATTAGATATTTGTACGCTTAAATTTAAAAAATGAAACGAGCATAACAAATTTTGATACAAGGGAATCATTAATGGCGAACCTGCCTGCGGTATGCAGGCAGCAACTGTTACCGCTTAAAAAATAAAATTTAAATAGATGAAAAAATTAATTGGCTTAATTCTTATTGTTACACTAATGATTTCCTGTAATAAAAACGAGCACGGAAACATGGTCGTTAAAGTAACCATTGACGGTTTAAAAAAAGGAACACTGTATTTACAAAAGGTTAGAGATCCTTTGGTGGTTTCTGTTGATTCTGTAAAATTAGACGGAAAAACCAATATTGTGCTAAGTGACAATGTTAGTAGTCCTGAAATCTATTTTCTGGTTTTAAACAAAAACCCCCAAGAAAGAATTTCGTTTTTTGGTGAAAAAGGTGAAATTTCAATTTCTTCCAAACTTTCAAAATTTGCCACATCAGCAAAAATAACTGGTTCTGTAAATCAAGATTTGTTAGAAGAACATAAAGCTATGGCAAAAAAATTCAATGGGAAAAATTTAGATTTGGTTGTTGAAAAGTTTGAAGCCCAAAAGATTAACGACACGGCCCAGATTTCAAAAATTGCCAATGAAGAAGCAAGCCTTATAAGAAGAAAATATTTATATACCACCAACTTTGCGGTGATACATGCAGAAAACGAGGTTGCGCCTTATCTGGCCTTAACAGAACTGTATGATGCCAACATTAAATTATTGGATACCATTAACAATTCATTATCGCAAAAAGTAAAAACCTCTAAATATGGTTTGGAATTGGACAGATTTATTAAAAGCATTAAAGTTGAAGAAGCCCACTAGCCCCTGAAGAGAGGATAGACCGTTAAGAAAATGTATGGTATACATTTTTAGAGATAAGGCCAGCTGGCGCGTTGGGTCTTAAAAAGGTTAAAAGCCAAAAGTTGAAAGTTCAGTAAAGGCAAAATCAAAAAAAATCGTAATTCTAAAATCTTAATTCGTAATTCTATTTGTGTTAGGGATTGAACGGCGTGTTTGAGCTATTTTTTTGTTGCTTTTCGCAACTAAAAAAAGCGAGTAGTGAAAGCCCGACCCGCAGGGGAACGCCAAAAATATTATTTTTATTGAATTATTCTTTATTTCTTACGTAATCTTGTAACAAACATAACTAAACACAGACTTATTAATTGCTAAATAATTGGAACTTGTGAATAAAGAACTTGAGCATAAATTTATAGTGGAATTTGAGCAAAATCAGAACATTATTCATAAAGTATGCAGAATTTACACTTCTAATCAGGACGCGCACAACGATTTGTTTCAAGAGATTGCCATTCAGCTTTGGAAAGCTTATCCGAAATTTAGAGGGGAATCCAAATTAAGCACCTGGATGTACAGAATTGGGCTGAATACCGCCATAACATTGTACAGAAAATCGAAACGAAGTATTGTTACACAAGATATTGACTCGGTTTTATACAGGATTGAATCAACAAGTTACGACGATACCGAGGAAGAGCAATTGAAGCTGATGTATAAAGCGATTCATCAATTGAATGATATTGACAAAGCATTGATTTTTCTATATCTGGAAGAGATAAATTATAGAGAAATAGCTGAAACAATGGGTATTTCTGAAGTAAATGCGCGTGTGCGAATGAACAGAATTAAAACACGTTTAAAAACAATACTAAATCCTTAGATAATGGACGAATTAGAATTCTTAAAAAAGGATTGGAAGAAGCGAGAAGCTGATTTTCCAAAATTATCGTATCAAGAAATATATAAATTGGTCCATAAGAAATCATCTTCAATTGTAAAGTGGATTTTCATTATTTGTATCGCTGAATTTTTATTTTGGGGATTGATAACCATTAGTATTCCTGAAAGCACCTTCGCTATTTATGAAAAATTTAATTTAAAAACATTTTTGTTTGTTACCCAGATTTTGCATTATGTTGTTGTGTTTGTTTTTATCTACTTGTTTTATAAAAATTATAAAACAATTTCAGTAGTTGACAACACCGGTTTACTAATGAAAAATATTTTAAAAACCCGCAAAACGGTTAATTATTATGTGTATTACAATATTGTTTTATACATTTTATTGTCGGTTATATTGAATGCGGTTATGTTTTCCCATACTGATATATTAATTGAAAATCTGATGCCGGAAAATTCCAATCTGGACACCGAGAAATTTTTGACTATCAATATTGTTGTTCAAATTATATTGTTGGCAGTAATGTGTGGACTTATATGGGGTTATTACCGAATTATTTATGGTATTTTACTTAAAAAATTAAACAGAAATTATAAAGAATTGGAATCTTTAGAAGTTTAAATAAAAAATAAGGCTGTTTAAAAAGTGAAATTTTCGTCAACCTGAACTTGTTTCAGGTTCTCATAATAATTGAGGACCAGCAAGGTGAGATTCTGAAACAAGTTCAGAATGACGGTTTTCTAAACTTTTTAAACAGCTTCATTTTTCTTTGTTAATTTGTACTTTTTATTTATTTCTTCGATTTTAACTTTACGCTCCACTCAAATTCATAGGCGGATACTGGCTCATTATGTTCATTTATGCCGACAGATTTCATCAAAATAGTTTGTCCTTCTCCTGTTTCAATGGTTCTTTTTAAAGCTTCATCAAGCATATGGCCATCGGTACAGGAAAATGTTATTTTTCCAACCGCCTTTTTTGAGAAAGTTCCGTTATGATTGGTGACCAACATAGAAATTTGTTTGCCGCTTTCTTTAATTTTTTTAATGACCAAAGCGCCTGTAGTAAGTTCTGCGGCCATTGACTGCACAGCAAAGTACATAGAATTAAAAGGATTCTGGTTGATCCATCGATATGTTACGGTAACAATCGTTTTTGAATTATCAAGTTCTTTCAACCGAACTCCACATAAAAAAGCTGATGGCAATTTAAAAATCAGAAAACGATTCATTTGTTTTACGGTAATACTCATAAAATTTAATTTTCGGCAATTTATAAAAAAAAGAGCGATATCTATTTTATATCGAAAGTTTATTAATTAGGAGGATGCTTCAACAGTAAAGACAAAACTGCTGCCAACATTTAGTTCGCTTTTCACCTTAATAGTGCCATTATTTTTTTCTATGAATTCTTTACATAGAATTAGTCCCAACCCGGTTCCGGCTTCATTGTTTGTACCCGTCGATCTATAGTTGTGTTCAATTTTGAAAAGATTGTCTAATTTTTCCTCACTCATACCTATACCTGTGTCCGTGATGGTTGTTTCTAATAATTTTTTACCATTTAGACTTATTTCTTCCAAAGAAATTGTAATAGTTCCTCCTTGTGGGGTAAATTTAATGGCATTTGACAACAAGTTCCTCATAATTGTAGAAATCATTTTTTTATCAGCATAAACATTTAATTTTTGACGAAAATCTGAGGTTAAACCAATTTTTTTTTGAAAAAGCAAGAGAGCTTACTCCTGCAATATTATGCGCCAATAAATCACTTAATATGAAAATTTCTTTATTAGGTTTAATACTGCCGATTTGAACTCTGGACCATTCCAACAAATCATGAAGCAATGACAAGGTAAAATTGGCTGACTTATTAATAATGGTAGCATATTTTTTAATTTTTTCAGGTTCCAAATCCGAATAATTTTCTTTCAACAAGTCTGAAAACCCAATGATTCCAGCTATTGGATTAATTAAATCATGAGATATAATAGAAAAAAATTTATTTTTCGTCTCATTTTGAATCTTTAATTCTCCTGTTAATTTTTCTAATTCGATTTGTATTTCTCTTCTTTCAGTAATATCCTCTGAAGTTCCGACTATGCCAATTGCATTGTTATTTTCATCAAAAATTGGCAATTTATTTGATACAAAGTACCTGTTTTTACCATTTCTAATTTGACCTTCCTCATAATTTAATTTTGCTTTACCACTTGACATTATAGCCACTTCATCTGTCCTGTATTTTTCAGCATCATTTCTGTCTAAAAAATCAAAATCCGATTTGCCAATAATATCACTTTCACTTTCCAATGCCATTCCCTTTAAAGAAATAGCGTTGACACCTAAAAAATTAGAAGCTGTATCTTTCCAAAAAACATTGATTGGAATATGGTCAAGCACCGTTCTTAAAATTTGTTTTGATATAAGGGTTTCCTGATAGATTTTTTTACGTTGAATTGCCAAACTGATGTGTGAAGAAACAAATTCCAACAATTCAATATCACCTTGTTTGAATGCATTTTCATTGTCGTAACTTTGAACAACAATAGCGCCAATAGCTTCTTCGTCAACTCTTAGCGGAACCCCGAGCCATACTTTTGCAAAAGGTCCAATTAGTTTAATAATATTCTGTTGTAGTAATTTATTAAGACCATTTTCATGAATTAATATTGGTTCATTGGTATTTATCAAATGCGCCGTCATCGATTTTTCGGCAGGAAATACTTCTTCCGATTCTTCACCAGAAATAAAAGGAATGTTTATGGTTTGTTTTTCCTTATTGATAAATGCAATATAAAAATTACTTGTATCAATTACACGTTCCAATTCAGATTGAATATACTGGACAAAATCTTTTAAACTAGAAACTTCATTGCCTTTTTTAGAAATTTTCAGCAACACATCAAGAACATCATCATTTTTCTTTTTTTCGGAAACATCTCTCAAAATTCCTTCATAGTAAAGAAGATTACCATTTATGTCGAACAGGTTTCTGCCATGATCTTCCACCCAAATTTCAGAACCATCCTTTTTACGAAGTCGGTATATGTCACTTTTTTTTAAAGTTCTTTGCTCAATGCTTAATACTTGATCCCTTTCAGAAATGTCAAAATAAAGCTGGGTTTTAATATCTATGTTTAACAATTCTTCCTTAGAATCATAGCCTAACATTTCAACCATTGAGGAATTTACCTCAATAAATTTACCCACTTCTGTGCTTTTGTAAATTCCATCAATAGAGTTGTTGAATAAATCTTGATATCTATTTTCAATTTCTTTAAGCGAATCAATAAGTATTTCTTGATCGCTTAATCTTTTTAGCAACTCACCTTCACTATTATTTAAGTATTTCGATAGGTCTCCCTCTGGTGCGGTTGAATTTTCCATTTCAGTATCCATTTAATGTATTTCATAGCTTTAATTACACCAAATATACTAATATTATACCGGCGAGTGATTTATTAACCTTAAATTTTTTATAAATACAAAACGATAAATGTTAATTTTATGTTAAAATGTAGTACTATGTTTTGCATAATACTATATAAAATTCATATATTTGTATAAGAATTTAAAAATCATAAAATGATGATTACTCAAAATGATAAAAATTATAGCGCCATTACACACTTAAGCAGTTTTGCAGGATGGGTTTTTCCTTTCGGAAATATCATTGCTCCCTTGATATTATGGTTAGCAAAAAAAAATGAAAGCACTTATATTGATATTCATGGAAAGGCAGCCGTAAATTTTCAGCTTAGTTTAATGCTCTACTGCTTTTTACTGGCATTGCTAATTATACCCATTACAATTTTTACGCTGGGTTTAGGTCTAATTGCACTTTTACTAAGTATTGTACCCATACTTGTACTCATAATCGTTTTAATTATTTCAGCCAGCATAAAAGCAAATAATGGGGAATATTACAATTATCCGTTTACCATAGAATTTATTAAATAGCCACAATTAAAACGCAACTTATGAAGATAGAAAACACAAAAGCGCAAATGCGAAAGGGAGTTTTGGAATATTGCATCCTGTCCATATTACAACATGGAGATGCGTATACTTCTGAAATTTTATCGGAGCTGAAAGACGCCAAATTATTGGTTGTTGAGGGAACCGTTTATCCTTTATTAACACGGTTAAAAAATGTTGGTTTGCTCAGCTACCGATGGGAAGAATCAACTTCCGGACCACCAAGAAAATATTATGCCCTAACAGAAACCGGTAAAATATTTTTAAATGAATTAACCACTACATGGAGTGAACTTGTAGAAGCAGTAAACTTAGTAACTACCAATAAATCAGCAAAAAAATGAATAAGACTATAAACATAAATTTAGGAGGCATCTTCTTTCATATTGATGAATTAGCCTATCAAAAACTGAAACTTTATTTAGATGCCATTAGACGATCTTTAAGCGATGATCCTCAAGGAAGAGATGAAATCATAAATGATATTGAACTTCGTATAGGTGAATTGCTTTCTGAAAGAATCACCAATGACCGCATGGTTATAAATGATAGTGACATTGATGAAATCACAAAAATAATGGGAAGGCCAGAAGATTATTCTGTGGATGAAGAACTTTTTGAAGATGAGCCAAAATACCGTCAAAAAACTACTTCCTCAAAAAAATTATTCAGGGACAGTGACGATAAATTTTTAGGCGGAGTTTGTTCAGGAATGGCACATTACTTTGGGATGGACGTTATTTGGATGCGCTTATTATGGTTGGTATTATTTTTCTTTTTCGGTACAGGTTTTCTGGTTTACATATTATTATGGATCTTAATTCCACAAGCTGAGACCACTGCCGAAAAATTACAAATGAAAGGCGAACCTGTAAATATCAACAATATTGAACGCAAAATAAGAGAAGAGTTTCAAGATGTTTCTTCTCGCGTTAAAACTGGTG
>Ga0314774_1002390_pt1 | contig 10638 bp, 10 predicted proteins | sample MetaGCBIA2018_FD_204515 | JGI IMG/M metagenome (GOLD analysis project Ga0314774, IMG submission 204515) | Cryopeg brine microbial communities from Beaufort Sea near Barrow, Alaska, United States - CBIA 2018 | ecosystem: Environmental > Aquatic > Marine > Coastal | place: USA: Alaska | collected... | reverse complement strand
AGTTAGATTTTTCCAAGCCATTTTTTCAGTTCCATTGATTGGTTTTAATGGGATCTATTTTAAATGTAATGATCAGATCTGTCATGCAAATTATTTGAGTTTAGGTTCTTCTCGTGCAAAGGTCTCTCAAGATAGAACAGGGCAAAATCTGAAGGATAATTATCTCAAATCAACAATCAAATAGACAGCCTTACTTTTTTAAAGGGCAAACAGCCGCCTCCGTCTCTTTGAGTCGCTCGTAGGTACCCACATCTGACCAGTATCCATCAAACACATCGCCAATCACTTGTTGCTGTTGCATCGCATGCCTAAGCAGTGGTGCCAATTTAATGAAGCCAACTTCCATGCCTGAGAATAATTTTGGGTGCAAAACACTCATCCCTGAAAACGTGTAACTGCCATTTTCTGTCACCTGTTGATTGTCCAGTAAGCCAAAGTCCCCTTGAACATTGTGACCAGGACTGGGAACTAACATCAAAAAAGCTTCAACCTGCGTCTCTGAGCGCATAGTGAGAGCTTGTTGTACTAAAGGCTCAAGGGCACAGTCGGAATAGACATCACCATTAATGACTAAAAACGGGAGTTCTCCTAATAATGGTAAGGCTTGAATAATGCCCCCTGCGGTTTCTAGTCCACCCGCGGGTTCAGCGGAGTAGTGAATTTTCACTCCCCAACGTTCTCCATTGCCTAAAGTCGCTTCAATCTTATGGCCTAACCAGGCATGGTTAATAACAATCTCATTCACGCCAGCCTTAACGAGCTTCTCAATATGATATTCAATCAAGGGCTTACCACAAACTTCAATCAATGGTTTTGGCACAGTATCCGTTAAAGGGCGAAATCGATTACCGCGACCAGCAGCCAGAATCATCGCTTTGACTGGCGCTTTTTTTTCATTATTTAGACTATCGACTGTCATCGTTGAATTCTACTCATTCACTATTATTGATTGCTGAGCTTTGCAAACTTCGGCAATATTTTATTTTCCAGTAAGCGTACCAGGTCGGTCATTTCAGGGTACAAAGATCCCACCTGTACCAAATAATCTAAAGTGAGAGGGATATCCTTTAAATAGCCCTCCTTACCGTCGCGATGCGCCAATCGACAGAAAATACCTGAGGCTTTTAAATGACGTTGTATCCCCATCCAATCCATCGATTTCTGAAAGGCGTGCCATTCACCTTTACTGATCAACTTGGCTTCGCACAACTGTAAGAAATAACTTCTCTGCCATTCGCTGACTTGCTCTTGCGGCCACGCAATATAACAATCCCGCAACAGGGAGACCGCATCATAAGTCAGCGCACCATGCACAGCATCTTGAAAATCTAAAACGCCTGGATTATCTTGCGAGGTGACCATCAGATTACGACTGTGGTAGTCGCGATGCACATAGGTTAAAGGCTGTGCCAATGCAGACTTTTGCAATAATTGCTGAACGTTTTGCCAGTCATGCTTTTCAACCCTATCTAAAGACAGATTCAGATGTGTGCCGACCAACCAGTCAGGAAACAGATTCATCTCTGTTTCTAAAAGTGCCTGATTGTAAGCGGGCAATTGCTGTGCAGCACTCTGACCATTTTTCTGTAAACGCACTAAAGCGGATAAAGCGTCCTGATAGAGTCGATCGACCTCAACGTCACTGGCGTTCTCTAATGCAGACAAATAGGTAGTGCACCCTAAATCGGTCAGCAGCAAATATCCCTGCACTAAATTTTGCGCCAAAACCTTAGGCACCTGCAAGCCCATCTTATTTAACTGAGCTGAGACAGCGATAAATGGACGGCAGTCTTCATGTTCAACTGGGGCATCCATAATAATATAGGAAGTCTCACCGTTTTCTTCTGAACGGGCAAAAATCCTAAAGTAACGCCTAAAGCTTGCATCACTGGAAGCAGGAACGGGATATGAGACCTCACAACCCGCTAATAATGGCTGATTTTTCAGCCAATCTAACATCATTTCAAATCTTTCGTCCACAATGGGTTCCATAAGGCTAATACTCGGTTAAAATAAACTTTTTACGCATAGTTAATGATTATCCGCTTGATGTCAAACTCTCAATTAAAATTTATTGAATCATTGGTTCATAACTCCCACGTTAAAACCGGGAGAAGAGCGCCTGTTTCTGTTTCAAAAAGGCTTGTGAGAATACGCCGATCTGTCGCCCTCCTCTTTTTGTCTGGCCTCGCACTGAGTCTTTTAAGCACACAGAGTCTCGCTGAGACTCTCACAGATAAATCAGCCAATCGCTGCTTGCCAGATTTAATAATACCGTTACAAGAGATCCCTCCCCAACTCTCTGGGCAACCATCAACCCAAGAAAAACCCGCTCAACAAAATCTAGAAGCGGATGAACTTACACAACCCACCGCGACCACCTATCAACTAACCGGCAATGCCACTTTTAAACAACCAGGCCTGGTCGTTTTAAGCGATAAGATGCTGTATAACAAGAGTGAGAAAAAAGCAGAGTTCTTTGGCAACGTTGAACTCCACCAGCCACAGATACTGATTACCGCAGAACAAGCTCAACTCGATGAAAAGTCGCAGACGGCAATCTTAAAGCAGACCGAGTATCAGGTTTTGCCGAGCCGTGTTTATGGTCAATCTAAACAAATCGTAATTAATCAAACGAATGAACATGCCCAACTAGACCGTGCCAGCTTAACGGCTTGTAAACGTGTGGGAGATGCTAGCCTGCCGTGGGATTTAAAGTTTGATGAACTTCAGATTAACAATCAAACTCGGCGCATGGTAGGTAGGGACACGACCTTGTACCTTAAAGATGTGCCTATTTTCTATACGCCCTACTTTGACTACCCTTTAGATGATCGAGCCAGTGGTCTACTTTTTCCAGAATTCGGCAGCTATAAGTCATTGACTCAAGACGAGCCTATTAACTATCTTAAAGTACCCTATTTTTTCAATATCGCCCCGAATATAGATGATACCCTCACCATTATGCCAATGACGGAACGTGGTTTGGCGATTGATAATGAGTTCCGTTATCTGGGTAAACATGGCAATACCACTCATAAGGTCGTGTTGGATGTCACCGCTTTACAGGACCAGCTTATCGCTGACGATGGTATAGAAAATCGCTGGCGCACTAGCCTTAATGCCAGCCAGAACTGGGGTCAAGGGTTAACCAGTGATGTGCTTTGGCATGAAGTTTCTGATGAAAACTTTTTTGCAGACATTCCCGTTAATTCGACTTTAAAAACCGTTACACAAACCGAACGTCATCTTAAACTCGACTACCGTCAAGGGAATTTACACACCTACGCGCAAGTTTTAAGTTACCTGAGATTACGGGATGCGGTGCCTAACTATGAAAAGATGCCCGAAATTGGTCTCGATTACAGCCGTCAATTCGGTCGTTTAAGGATAGATCTACAAACCCATGCCACCGAATTTGCCATGCCCGATATTGAACACTCCAAACCGGAAGCATTGCGGGTGCATTTACAACCTGCGCTTGAATATCAACTGCGTAAATCGTTTGGCAGTATTAAAAGTACCGTGGTTGCCAATCAGACTCAGTATCAGATGCATAACAATGGCTTTAATGACACAGGGGAATCTTCGATTAATCGATTTATCCCACAGTTTGCGCTGAAAGGTGAGTTGATATTTGAACGTCAATTTGATCTGTTTGACGCTCACTATACGCAAACCTTAGAGCCGCAAGTTCAATACCTCTATGTACCTTATGAAAACCAGTCAAATATACCTTTGTTTGACACTGCAAACCGTAGTTTAGCGTTCAGCAACCTGTTTACTCTAAACCGTTTTACCGGTTCTGACCGTATTGGCGATGCGAATCAGGTCGCCAGTGCGCTGACCTCTAGACTGCTTAATGAAGATGGTCGTCCAATTGCCGATGCGGGCATCGGTCAAATTGCCTATTTTGAAGATCGCCAAGTCATGCTGACCGGCGACACACCAGATACTTCTACCGTCTCGGATATTTTCGTCAAACTGGGCATAAACCTCTCAGAGCTCTATTTTTCATCGACCATTCAACTTGATCCAGAAGAGTATCGCCTGACCAACAGCAACAGTCGTGTAAAGTGGCAACCAAACCAGAACAATACTGTGTTGCTGAATCATCAAGCACAAAATCAAGGCACCAGTTATGAAACGGAAGCCATGAGTCTAGGCGGATTCACGCGTATTAATAATAAGTGGGAAGTGGGCATTTATGCAAATTACGACCTGCAAAATGACCAACTCTATGAGACTAATTTGGGCTTAAGATACGATAGTTGTTGCTGGGCAGCAGAAATCGTTGCAGAACATACACAACTTATAAATGGCTTGTATAATGATGGCATTCAAATTCAGTTTGAATTGAAAGGCATCGGTACTGCAAACCCGCGTTTCAAAAAAGATTTCGCTCGGAAACTGAATTTTTAGTAAAGCGTTCAAAACGTTTTACTTTCTAACTTTTATAGAACCTAAAAAACGGCCATTGCATGAAAAAAAATAAAATCTCATTTTTTCCTAGTTCGCTTTCTTTAAAGCCACTGTTCCTGAGTGCTTTCACGAGTTTGGCGATTTTATCTGCGACGCCTACTCTTGCCACCGAAATCTTAATTGACCGGATAGTGGCCGTTGTCAATGATCGCGTTATTTTAAAAAGTGAACTGAATACTCAGGTGTTTAGCAAGGCTCAGGAACTGGCCGCACAGCATATCCCGGTCGAAGATACCGATGCCTTACAAGCCAAAGTTTTGGACAGCATGATTTTAGAAACCTTGCAACTAGAACGTGCTGAGCAGCTCGGTTTACAAGTAGAGGATCAAGAAGTTAACCAACAGTTACAAAAAATTGCTGCGCAAAATAAGTTGACGTTAATGGATCTAAGAAACCAGCTGAATATTGAAATGCCTGATGGTTTTCAAAAAGTCCGTGAAAAAATTAAGAACAAAATACTCATTCAAAAACTTCGCGAGGCGGAAGTTATTAGTCGTGCCCATGTCACTGAAAGTGAAATCAAACACTATCTACAGCGTGAAAACTTAGAAACTAGCAATATTGAACTCCGTTTAGGGCATATACTGATTGAACTGCCGGACTCTGCGACACCAGACCAACGTAATGAGGCGCTTGCAAAAGCCCAGAGTCTGCTTAAGCGTATTAACAACGGTGAAGATTTTTCACAACTGGCTGTACGCTACTCTAATGGTAGCAAAGCATTAAGTGGCGGCGACTTAGGATGGCTGAAACAAGCCGAAATTCCGACCTTCTTTGCAGAGGCTATCGCTGGTTTAAAAACAGGTCAAGTCAGTAAAATCATTCAAAGCCCAAGTGGTTTTCACTTAATCAAAGTCATTGACCAACAAGATAAGGCCTTGCAATTGATTAAAGAGTACCACCTACACCGTTTCCTTATTCTCAGTGACAATGCGGATCAACAAAACATACCCTCACATATTATTCAGCTGACCAGTGCATTGAGAAGCCAGGAAGATTTTAATGGCTTAAGCACTGACTTTCCAGATATCCCGGCAGAAGTGAATACCGCCAGTGACTTGGGCTGGAAAGCCATTGATAGCCTACCTAGCCCGATCCGCACCGCCGTCGCAAACCTTGAAAAAAATCGAGCTTTGCCACCGATTGCAACTGAAAAGGGTTGGATGATTTTATTCCTCCAAGATACGCGTACTATCGACCAAAAAGAGGTGGATAAAACTCAGCAAGCCATTCAGGTCATCCGTTTACGCAAAGCCAATGAGATGTTTGATTTATGGTTGCGTCGACTTAAGGATGAAGCTTTTATTAAAATTCGTTTATAGAACGATTTTACGATGACTCATTCGTCATGCTTGACGGACTCTTTATACGCTTTTTGAATTTAAACGCCAGCTCAGCATTTTATAGGAGCTGGCGTTTATTTTTAATTCTATTTATTTAATTGAGACACATAGGAATTTACATGACTAAAAGACTGGTCATTACTTCAGGTGAACCGGCAGGCATTGGTCCTGACTTGGTTCTGCAACTTACACAGACCGATTGGCCGATAGAATTGGTGGTCGTTGCAGATCAAACTCTGCTTGAAGAACGTGCTGCAGCCTTACACCTCGATGTCAGCTTTAAGGCATATGATGCCACTCAACCAGCACAACCCAGTCGAGCTAAACAGATAACAGTTGAACACCTACCGACAGCCTCGCCTGTCGAGATGGGAGAACTCAATCCGGGTAATGCACTCTATGTTATTCAGATGCTGAAACGCGCCATTCAAGGCTGTCTATCTAATGAATTCGCTGGCATGGTTACGGGGCCGGTACATAAGGGGGTCATCAATGAAGCAGGCCATCCTTTTACAGGCCATACTGAGCTATTAGCGGAAGAGAGTCACACGGACCAGGTCGTAATGATGCTGGCAACACCTGGTCTGAGAGTGGCCTTAGTCACCACTCACCTGCCCCTTAAAGAGGTGCCAGATGCCATTACTCAGCCATTACTCACCAAGATTTTACGAATTACGCATAACGCTTTAAAAACCCAGTTTGGCATTCCAAACCCGCATATTTTAGTGGCAGGACTTAATCCTCATGCGGGTGAAGATGGCCATATGGGGCGCGAAGAGATTGATGTCATTAATCCAGTCTTAAAAGCCTTAAGTGGAGAGATGAACCTAAGTGGCCCTCTTCCTGCAGACACGTTATTTACTCCGAAATATTTAGAGAAGGCAGATGCCGTTTTGGCGATGTATCATGACCAAGGCTTACCCGTTTTGAAAAATATTGGATTCGGTAACGCCGTTAATATCACACTAGGACTGCCCTTTATCCGCACCTCGGTAGACCATGGTACTGCACTGGATTTAGCGGGAACAGGCAAGGCCGATATAGGCAGTTTTAAATATGCAATTGAAGTCGCCTTGCAGATGATTCAGAGTCGTTCTTAATAAGCGACCTGCTATGCTTAAATAATCATAGTTAAGCACTGTTTAGCACCCCTTAATCACTATAGAATTAACCAAACAAACAACAGAGCAGATATTAATGGCAAAGCAAAAATCAGGTCGCCCTTCGACCCATCAACATAAGAAGCAGTTTGGGCAAAACTTCTTGAATAATGGGCGCATTATTGACCAGATTGTTGCCGCTATCCGTCCTCTGGCCGATGACCATATGGTCGAGATTGGGCCTGGAGAAGCCGCATTAACAACACCGCTTATCGACCGAGTTAAAAAACTTGATATCATTGAGATAGACAATGACTTGATTGGCCCGCTTAAAATCAAGTTTGCCACAAAACCCGCCTTTAATCTTCACCATACTGATGCGCTTAAATTTGATTATTCGACCCTACTTTCAGAGTCGGAAAACTCCATTCGAATCGTCGGCAACCTACCCTACAATATTTCGAGCCCGTTGATGTTCCACCTACTCAAGTATGCCGATAAGATTAGCGACATGCATTTTATGCTCCAAAAAGAAGTCGTTAATCGCATCACGGCTACGCCTGGCGGAAAAACCTTTGGCCGCTTGAGCGTGATGATTCAATACGCTTGTGAAACTGAATATCTATTTACCGTTGGCCCTGAAAACTTTACGCCGCCACCGAAAGTAGAATCTGCGATTATTCGTTTAATCCCACATAAGATAAAACCGTTTATTGCCGATGATGAGAAGACCTTTGCAGACGTGGTTCGTCAATCTTTCAGTCTAAAACGCAAAACCTTGCGTAACAACTTAAAAGGCTGGTTAGACTCTGAACAAATTGAATCTCTAGGGATTGATCCAGGAGCTCGAGCAGAAACCCTTCCTCTTGAAAGATTTGTGCAGATGGCAAATTTGTATTACCAACTTAAAACCCAAGCATAAAGGCTAGCTAACAAGGTTTACAGACTATGGCAACTTACGTAATTGGAGATTTACAAGGCTGCTTTGATGAGTTACAAAACTTATTGAAGCACATTGATTATCAACCCAAAACAGATGTTTTGTGGTTTGTCGGTGACCTAGTGAATCGCGGTCCTAAATCTTTAGAGTGTTTACGCTTTGTCAAAAGACTTCAAGAGAAAGGCCGTGCTTTTACAGTTTTAGGTAACCATGACTTTCACCTACTTTCTGCCTATGCGGGTTTGCAAAAATTCCTTTCTAAATCCGATACCATCGACGAAATCCTTAACGCTAAAGATGTTAAAGAGCTGATGGATTGGTTAAGACAACAACCCTTAATGGTGAGCCACCCTGTTTATAATGCGGTGATGGTCCACGCAGGTATTCCACCACAATGGACCATAGCACAAGCACTAAGCTATGCGAAAGAGGTCGAACTACATCTTCAAGGCAACGATTGGCAACGTTTTTTAACAGAGCACTTCTTTGGTAGCCAACCAAACGAGTGGCAAGAGACCTTAACAGGCTGGGATCGAATTCGTTATATTGTGAATGCATTTGCGCGAATGCGCTATTGTGATGCCTGTGGCAAATTAGAGCTTAAGCTTAAATTGGCACCGTCAAATAAAAACCCCGAGAATACAACATCTCACTCAGATGTATTTGAACCTTGGTTCGTCTTCCCGAACCGAAAAAATAAAGATTATGAAATTTTCTTTGGCCATTGGTCTACGCTTGGTGCAATTGATGCTTATCATGTACATGCAACCGACACAGGTTGCTTGTGGGGAGGCTCATTGACGGCTTACTCCATTGAAGAAAAGCGACGTTACACGGTCGATTGCCGACAGCAATGTAAACCGAAAACCAGTAAACGTACAAAAAATGACGATTAAGTCAGGTATAAAAGGCCACTAGCAATTATGGACACTCAATTCGATACTGAGCAAACTCAACAACCCCCTTCACCGCAAGAGATGCTCACACGCCTGAATCAAGTCAACCCGAAATACTTTGACGTTAAAGCCATAGAAGACCAGTTAAAAGGTAAAAAAATCTGGATTTATGTCCTAACCTTACCTGTTAGTGCGGTTTTATTAGCCGTATTTACGCTACTGGGTACCTTTATATTTGATCAACCCATCATCAGCTTTGTCATTACCGCTGCGCTGCTTTTTTGGATTGGTAAAATGTTTGACAATCAACAACATCGCTATAAGTATGCTGCAAGACAGGAAGTCATTAATCGTATTGCAGAAACCGAGCAAGGTTTTGGATTGATTCCTCATTTTAAAAATTTTTTGCCCAGAAAATATCGTCATATGTGGCAATCTGTGCGAAAAGGAAAATACACTTATATTGAACAATATGTGCAAGCATTAGTGCTCTTGCAGCACAAGCTAGAACCTGAGAAATTTATCCGTATCTGGTATCTCACCTATCCCGAAACTGAAACAGACTCTGAAAATCCTGAACAATCCGAACAGTCATAATTTAAGCCGGGAATTGTCTAAAACAGACTAACTTAAACTTTCAGTTTAATGCTTTCCTGCACATTTTGGAGACGCAGGAACCGTGACCCGTTCGGCCCACTCTGCTGGCGAATAGGTATGTAATGCTAAAGCATGAAACTGTGGCATTAGTTCGGACAAAACGCGATATACGGCTTGATGGCGTTTGACTTTACTGACACCGTTAAAGTCTTCAGAAACCAATGTCATTTTAAAGTGGGATTCAGGCGCTGGACCAGAATGCATGTGACTCTCATTCAATAATTCAAAAAAAGTAATCTTAAAATTTTCGCTTATGGCTTTTTCAATTTGTAGCTGTAACATCTATCTCTATCCTGACTTTAAGGGTTATGAGCTCTCGTTTTAGTGCCCACTGTTTCACCATTATAAACTCAAGTAACCCACATTGATAATACCTATAAACCTATGGGTTATAATGTTAAGCATTAGCCATTAAACTCTTAACATTAAACAGCCCCCTTATTAATCAGCAGGTACCTATTATGTCCCTTTTAAAATCAACGCTTATCTTGAGTTTGTTTTTATTCAGCGCATCACTCTACGCCGCTTCTACCAGCGTAAATACGACTGAGTTTAAACTTAAACCAGTGCCCGAATTACAAGACCCCGTCTCGGACCGCTTCCCTGGCGATCCTGCAGAACACAAAGCGGTCTATATGTTCAATAAATCAGATGCTGGCTATCAACATGGCATACTTAACTCGATGCAAGCGATGATCAAAAAGTATGGCAGCAATGTTGATATTGCCGTTGTTGCAATCGGTCCTGGCTTACATGTACTCGCCAAAAAACCACAACGTGAAGTGGATCCTTTAACCTATGCACGTGTCGCAAGTTTTGCGGAAGATTACAATGTTCGCTGGATTGCTTGTGGAAACACGATGAATACGATTCATTGGACAGATGCGGATATGCGTCCGTTTGCAGAGTATTCAGAAGTGGGTGCGGCGGCATTGATGGAACTGCAAGAAGAAGGCTATAAATTATTGGTTTGGTAATAAACCCAGCTCCTACCTTACTGCCTAACAAAAAAGGCGCTGTTAATTCAATATTAACAGCGCCTTTTTTATACCTTGAACCTTATTATTTTAATAAGGGTTTTAATAAGTGACCAGACCAGATACCGTGTTTGATTCTTTAAGTCAAACACACATCTTATATTCTGGATCAAAAGGTTTGCCGCTGTTTAAAACAGCAAACACAATGTGAATTAATTTACGCATGACGGCCGCTTTAATCTT
>Ga0314774_1002388_pt1 | contig 10643 bp, 9 predicted proteins | sample MetaGCBIA2018_FD_204515 | JGI IMG/M metagenome (GOLD analysis project Ga0314774, IMG submission 204515) | Cryopeg brine microbial communities from Beaufort Sea near Barrow, Alaska, United States - CBIA 2018 | ecosystem: Environmental > Aquatic > Marine > Coastal | place: USA: Alaska | collected... | reverse complement strand
AGATGAGATGATGGGCACCTTAGATTTTACCGAGCCGCACATGCCAAAAGATAAGCCACGTTATTTAATGGGGGTCGGTAAGCCAGAAGATTTAGTCGAGGCGGTGCGTCGAGGTATCGATATGTTTGACTGTGTGATGCCAACTCGTAATGCACGTAATGGCTTTTTATTCTCGCGCCAGGGTGTCGTTAAACTGCGCAATGCCAAGCATAAGATAAGCTTGGAGCCGATTGATAAAGAGTGTCGTTGTTATACTTGTCAAAACTATACCTTGTCTTATCTGCATCACTTAGACAAGTGCCGTGAGATTCAAGGTGCACGCCTGAATACTATTCACAATCTGCATTACTATCAGGATCTCATGCAGGGAATGCGAGATGCCATCGCTGATCACGCATTAGAGGTCTTCGTCGAAGACTTTTATGCAGGAATTGGTCGTCCGGTACCTCAATTAAACGATTTAATTTAAGGCTTAAAAAAGTGACCAGGCCTGGTCATTTAGTTGAGATTTTTTATTTTAGCTGTGACACAATACAGCGGTCAATTTATTTATAAATTCTAGGAGTACGTAATGAGCTTTTTTATCAGTGATGCAATGGCAGAAGGAACTGCGTCAGTAGGCGGCGGTTGGGAAGGGATTATCCCATTAGTTTTATTATTTGTCGTATTCTACTTCTTGTTGATTCGTCCACAACAGAAAAAAGTTAAAGAGCACAAATCTCTAGTTGAAGCGCTTAAAAAAGGTGACGAAGTTGTCACTTACGGTGGATTAGCTGGGAAGATTCGTGAAATGGGTGATAACTTCTGTGATATCGAAATTGCCGATGAAGTGATTGTTAAGATAGAACGTCAAAACATTTCACGCTTACTGCCTAAAGGCACGTTGAAAGGCGAATAAAATCGCTAATACATACAAAAGGGGCTTAAGGCCCCTTTTGTTGTTTCTAAGGGCGAATTTTTAAGCTCTAACGGCCCTTGGAAAACGCTCAAAAGACCTTATAACAAATTCTTGTAAAGCAAGTTTTTTAACCTTCTAGCCCTGTTGTTTAAGATTGGAATCGAACCTATGTTTGAATCAAAACAAAATATCATCACCAATGTCTATCCGGCATGGAAATACCTGTTGTTGGTCGTCATTACCGTCATTGGATTGACCTATGCAATGCCAAACCTATTTGGAGACGATCCAGCCGTACAAGTCTCACCCGCTAAATCTGTAGAGTTCACTGCAGAGACACAAAGCAAAGTCGCCAATACATTGCAAGCCGCAGGCCTGCCAGTGAAATCTTCTGTGTTTGAAGCGGGTCATTTTCTGATTCGATTCGAAAATACTGAAGATCAACTTAAAGCAAAGTCGGTACTCAAGGATTTGTTAGGCCGACAGGCCGTAGTGGCACTCAACTTAGCTCCCGCGACACCTCATTTCCTGAGAAATTTAGGTGCCTCACCTATGTATCTGGGTTTGGATCTGCGTGGAGGGGTTCACTTCTTAATGGACGTGGATATGGAAACAGCCGTATCTAAAGCTTATGCTCGTTATGTTGATGAAATTAAAGGCACCTTAAGAGAAGAGAAAGTACGATATCTGACTGTAGACGTCGAGGGTGAGGCAAAAAATAAAGCGTTGGCTGTTAAATTTAAAGATTTACCAACAATGCAAGCTGGCCTGGCCGTATTGAACGCGAGCTATTCTGATCGTTTTAAGTTTAAAACAGTTGAGGAAACCGCTAGCCCACAGGTATTGTTGAGCTTGTCACCAAAAACCATTGCTGAGACGCAAAAGTACGCTTTACAGCAGAATATCAATACCTTACGTAATCGTGTGAATGAGCTAGGCGTTGCTGAGCCAGTGATTCAACAACAAGGCGATCGCCGTATTGTGGTGGAGTTGCCTGGCGTACAGGATACAGCGCGTGCTAAAGAGATTTTAGGGGCAACTGCAACGCTTGAATTCCGATTGGTGGAAGAGAAGGGTGATCCCTACCGTGCAGAAAAAACGGGTTATGCACCGAACGGTTCAATCATTTATCACTTTAGAGACGGTAAACCGATTCTCTTAAAGCGCCACACAATTGTGAGTGGAGAAAATGTGGTCAATGCCTCTTCAGGGATTGATTCACAACAGGGCTCTTCTATGGTCAATGTGACGTTAGATGGTGCCGGTGGTCGTAAAATGCTGGCGACGACTAAAGAAAATGTTGGCAACCGCATGGCGGTGGTTTTCATTGAGAATCGTGTTGAAACCATTGAAGAAAATGGTGTTAAAGTTAAAAACCGCATTACCAATAAAGATGTGATTAATGCGGCAGTCATTCGTGGACAGTTCGCTGACCGCTTCCAAATTACGGGCTTAGATTCACCACAAGAAGCACAAGATTTAGCTTTATTGCTGCGTGCAGGTGCTTTAGCCGCGCCAATGGAAATCGTTGAAGAACGTACTGTTGGACCCAGTTTAGGTCAAGACAATATCAATCAAGGGTTTATGTCGGTGATTGTTGGTTTCGTTTTGGTTCTCATTTTGATGGCTTGGCGCTATAAAATGTTTGGCATGGTGGCGAACGTCGCTTTAACACTGAATTTGATCATTATTATTGCGGTTTTATCCATGTTACAAGCAACGCTTACATTGCCCGGTATTGCGGGGATTGTCTTGACAGTCGGTATGGCAGTAGATGCCAACGTACTCATTTTTGAACGTATTCGAGAAGAGATGCGGACCAGTCCAATTCAGTCTGCGATTCATGCTGGTTATGAAAAAGCCTTTGTGACAATTGCCGATTCCAATATTACAACGTTGTTAGCGGCGATTGTCCTGTTCAGCTTTGGAACGGGCCCTATTAAAGGCTTTGCGATTACCTTGTCTATCGGGATTATTACCTCGATGTTTACTGCCATCTTAGGAACGCGTGCCGTCATCAACCTGATGTATGGTAACAAACGTATTCAAAAGCTCTCAATTTAGGACGATGACATGAGTAACGAAATGCATACAACCAATATCAACTTCATGGGTCAGCGTCATCTCGCGCTGGCATTATCTATCGTGCTAATTATCGCTTCCTTTGCTGGGTTATGGCTTAAAGGCTTAAATTTTGGTATTGATTTTACTGGCGGAACATTGATTGAGTTATCGTATCCTCAGCCTGTTGATCTCCCTAAATTAAGAACGGATTTGTCAGAAGCTGGCTTTGGCTCGGCGATTGCACAACATTTTGGTTCAGCTGAAGATGTGCTTATTCGTATTGCACCACGTGAGGGGTTAAATTCAGCACAGTTAAGTAATCAAGTGATGGATTCGCTTACAGCAGTGAGTGAGGATGACATTACTTTACGCCGTGTTGAGTTTGTCGGACCTCAAGTGGGTGATGAGCTTACAGAAGATGGCGCTCTAGCCGTTTTATATGCACTTTTTGGCGTGTTAATCTACGTCGCGTTACGTTTTGAGTGGCGTTTTTCGGTGGGTTCCGTCACGGCATTGATTCACGATGTGATCTTGACTGTTGGTGTGTTCGCTTGGACGGGCATGCAGTTTGATCTAACCGTATTGGCAGCCATTTTGGCCGTTATCGGGTACTCATTAAACGATACGATTGTTGTATTTGACCGAGTTCGCGAAAACTTTAGAGTCATGCGCGATGGTTCGCCTGTGCAGGTGACCAATATTGCGGTCAACCAAATGCTGTCGCGTACGATAATGACCTCTTTAACGACCTTATTGGTGTTACTGGCCCTGTTTTTTCTAGGGGGCGAAGTGATTCATGGTTTTGCAGCGGCGTTGATAGTCGGTGTAGTGGTTGGAACCTATTCATCAACCTATATTGCTAGTGCGGTAGCTTTAATGTTGGGTGTTTCTAAAGAGGACCTAATGTCAGCCCCTAAAGAAGAGAAAGATTCAGAAGCAGCTGAGCTTGAGTTGCAACGTCTATTTCATGAGCATGAAGCCAGGTTGGAAGCTAAGGCAGCCACTAAAGGTAAACGTTTAGATGATGAGGATGCGGAAGGCATCCCAAGATAATTAACCAGGCCTGGTCATTCTATGCGTTGACCGCCTTTTGAAGCCAGATAGAGGATTATCTGGCTTTTTTAGTTTTAAAAGATTACCGATAAGGACTATTTAGTGATATTTAGCCAACTCATCGACTACTGAAAATAAGAAGAAAATAATGTCCTTAATGTTAGAAACCAGCAAACGTAGAACCTTTGCAATTATCTCGCATCCAGATGCCGGTAAGACGACCGTCACTGAGAAGCTATTGTTATATGGTGGTGCGATTCAGATGGCCGGTGCGGTTAAAAGTCGTAAGACGGATCGTGGCGCGACATCCGATTGGATGAAAATGGAACAAGAGCGTGGTATCTCGATTGCCTCCTCTGTCATGCAGTTTCCATATAAAGATGTCATGATCAACCTGTTGGATACTCCGGGACATGAGGATTTCTCTGAAGACACTTATCGTACTCTAACGGCGGTGGATTCGGCCTTAATGGTCATCGATGTTGCGAAAGGGGTTGAAGACAGAACCGTTAAATTAATGGAAGTTTGTCGTTTGCGTACCACGCCGATTTTGACCTTTATCAATAAATTGGATAGAGAAGGCCGTGAACCGATTGATCTATTAGATGAAGTAGAAGACGTTTTAAAAATTAATTGTGCACCTATGACATGGCCAATAGGGATGGGCAAACGTTTTAAAGGAATTTACCATCTCTACGATGATACTATCCGTCTATTTGGAGCATCTGATGGGTTGCGTGCAGGTCAAGGTGAGCTTATTGAAGGTCTCGATAATCCACTCCTAAGCGAGTTGCTTGGAGATCAAGCTGACGAATTGCGTGAAGAGGTTGAATTGGTGCGTGGTGCCAGTCATGAGTTTGATTTGGACGCTTTTTTGGCGGGTACGTTAACCCCCGTTTTCTTCGGTTCAGCGGTCAATAACTTTGGCTTGCAAGAGTTGCTAGATGGCTTTGCGAACTATGCTCCACCCCCAATGGGTCGTCAATCTGAAACACGTTTTGTAAAGGCCGATGAAACTAAGGTCACTGGTTTTATCTTTAAAATTCAAGCAAATATGGATCCAGCACATCGAGACCGTGTGGCATTTATGCGTATTGTTTCCGGCCGATATGAGAAGGGTATGAAATTCAAACATGTGCGGATTGGCAAAGACGTTAAGATTGCCAAGGCGATTACGTTTCTTGCAAATAAACGTGAACATGCAGAAGAGGCCTACCCTGGCGATATAATTGGTTTGCATAATCATGGTACGATTAAGATTGGGGATACGTTTACTCAAGGCGAAGACCTTAAATTTACAGGTATTCCAAACTTTGCACCCGAACTTTTCCGACGAGCACGTTTGAAAGATCCGATGAAGATGAAGGCCTTACAAAAAGGGTTGACTCAGCTATCAGAGGAAGGGGCCACCCAGTTATTCCGTCCGGTCAATAACAATGATTTGATTCTAGGTGCGGTGGGCATTCTTCAGTTTGAAGTGGTTGCACAGCGTCTAATGGATGAGTATAACGTTACCTGTTTGTTTGAACCGGTTAACGTTAATACGGCTCGTTGGGTGGTGGGTGATAAGACTGAAATTGATAAATTTACCGCGAAGGTACGTGAGAACGTGGCTTATGATGCGGCTAATTTGTTAGTGTATATAGCTCCGACTCGGGTGAACCTCTCTTTGATCGAAGAGCGTTGGCCGAATCTGCAATTTGTAGCGACCAGAGAACATTAGTCTTAGGGTTATCTCGTTCTCTTTTAGATACAAAAAAGCCACTCAATGAGTGGCTTTTTTGTATCTGGACTGTCGGGTAGATTTAAACCCGGTCTGGTCAACGATAAACTTTATACCCTAAGGGTTAGCTTTCGCTGATCAAGAAGGTCACTCGGCGGTTTTCACGTTTGCCTTCAGTGGTTGCATTGCTAGCAATTGGGCGATCTTCACCGTAACCATAGGTCTGGATACGGTTACTAGAAATGCCATTGTTCATTAAGTGAAAAGAAACATTTTTAGCTCGTCTTTCAGACAGTTGTTGGTTGTAGCTTTGTGTGCCATCCGAATCGGTATGTCCCTCAATATGTACGCGCGTATTTGGGTGTTTTCTTAGGGTGTTTATAATAGGCTGTAAGCGCGTTAATTCATAGGGTTCTAGGTCTGCTGAACCAGAACGGAAGTTGACGTTTTTGACGCTGACTTGAACATACTCTTTCCCACCGATCTTGACGGCCTCTACATCCGTATTAGGATCCTTAGCTGTTTCAGTATTGACTTCGTTAAACACTTGGCGTGCTGTGTAACCCGCTAGCGCACCTATGGCAACTTTTCCTGCATTGTTATCCATGCCTAATGAATTTGCGGCAATCATTCCACCAATAGCACCCAGGGCTGTGACGACATTTTTATCAGTTTCTCTTGTTTCTGAGGTTGATGAACAACCAGCCGCAAGTGAAAGTGTGGTTGCAATAGCAACTGACCCTAATAATTTTTTGTTGATGATATTCATATGACTCTCCAGGTTTAAAGGATGACAGTATTTAAGTTTTAATGACCACACAATATAGTCTTTGGTAATGGCTGTAAAGCGCCAGTTTAGCAGGTCGTTGCAATAACGATTAATCATTTATGACTAAATAATAGTGACTGTTGTCGTTTAATACAAGCAGAATATAGTTATATCCACATTATTGAAAGTGTTTTCAATCATCTTAGAAGGGACTGACTTAATAGGTCTTCCACTCTAAGAAGTCTACTCAGAGCTAATTAGGGGTGTTTGATGGTGTTAAACAAGTTACAACAGAACGACCGTCGCTAATCCTAAGAAGACAAAGAATCCCAAAGAGTCCGTAACGGTGGTGAGCATGAGGCCAGAAGCGAGTGCAGGGTCAATTTTCATACGCTGAAGTAACAATGGAATCATGGCGCCCGCAAACGCCGCTGCAAATAGGTTAATCATCATTGCCGTTGCAAAAATGGCACTAAGTGCCCAGTCTTGAAACCAAAGCTGAACACCTATGGCGGTCAGCACAGCCCAAATTAGACCGTTTAATAAGCCAACAGTGGTTTCTTTGATTAGCAGAGAACGGCTGTTTCTTTTGGCTAATTTTCCCGTAGCTAAAGCACGAATGACAATTGTGGAGGTTTGTGTTCCAGCAATGCCTCCCATACTGGCGATGATTGGCATAAGTACGGCAAGTGCGACAAGCTTTTCAATGGATGCATCAAATAAGCCGATAACAAGGGAGGCAAACACCGCGGTGAGTAAGTTGATACCAAGCCAAAAAGTTCGACGTCGGGCGGAACGACTTGCAGGTGCAAATATATCATCATCTTCATCTAGACCAGCACGGGCCATTTGGTCATGTTCAGCTTCTTCACGAATGAGATCGACTACATCATCAATGGTAATGCGGCCTAATATTTTGTCATTCTCATCGACAACGGCAGCTGAGATCAAATCGTTTTTTTCAAATGAGTGGGCTACATATTTAGCCGGTAGGTGTGCTCGCATGACTGGTGTTTTGGTGTCAAGTATATCTTGAACGAGCATATCTTCATCATGCACTAATAAACTGGTCAGTTTTAGGGTGCCAACATAATGATCATTACGGTCTCGAACAAAAAGTTCAGCTGTGGAAGAAGGAAGTTCCCCCAGCTTTCTAAGATACCGCAGTACCACGTCTAGTGTAATGTCTGCACGAATGGAGACGAAGTCTGTACTCATCAAGCCACCAGCCGTGTCTTCGGGGTAGGCTAAAGCTGTTTCAACAGCCGCTCTATCATTTTGATTCAGAGAGGCAAGTAAAGCCTTTTGACCTGGAGCATCCAAAGATTGCATGATGTCGGCAATATCATCCGTTTCAAGATCTTCTGCAATAGAGGCAATTTCATGGGATTGCAAAGTTTGGAGTAAGCGGGCCCTTACTTCATCATTGGTATGGGAGAGTATTTCACCTTGCTGTTCAGAATTAAGGCTTTGCCAAATGATTCCACGTTCTTTTGGAGGTGTAGATTCCAGGAGTTCGGCGATTTCTTCGGCAACAAGTAAGGAAAGCAGTGCTAAAATTTGTTTGGTGTGTCGCCCTTCAACGGCTTCAAGTAGCTGACCTGTCAGCGTGCCTTTATCAATTTCAGTCTCAGTTTTTGCCATGGTTATGCCTTTACTCAGCGTCGAATTACTTTGAGACCTTTGCACAAAATTATACATGGGCGATGTGCCGCTTGAAGGTATAAAAATGGTTAAAATATCACTGCTTTGCGTTTAGACAATGTGTCAGTCGACAACCGTTTAATTCACTTTCAGCGTTAAACAGTGAAATTCGAGCTCATTTTTCTATTACCCCTAACCCGTGCAAAGATGTCAATAAGTTAGTTTGATCTTAAATTGCTATTCGGGGTTGTGGGTATTGTATCAGGAGAAAAGCATTAGATGATAAATGAGTAGGCCGTTTTGCTTTTAACGAGAGAATATTTTTTAGTGTGAGCAGTAGATCCATTTCTCAAATCCAGATACTAAAACGCCTTATTCATTGTAAACGAGGTTTGGTACAATCGTTTAAAACGGATAAGGCGATTAATGACTGAACGAGGTGCTATGCTTCCTCTTCAACCACCATGTTTTTAACACCACCAGATTTTTTATGGTGGTCATTCACTTTTTCTTTATGCTTGATAATTTGACGATCTAGCTTATCAATCAGTCCATCTATAGATGAATACATATCTACTGTTTCATTCTGAGCGAATAAATCTGCTCCCGAGACATGTACTGTTGCTTCGGCTTTTTGAACTTGTTTTTCAACTGTTAAGATAACGTGAACATTGGTGACGTGGTCAAAGTGACGTTTAAGTTTAGTCATTTTCTCGGATACATAAGCACGAAGTGGCTCAGTTACATCGATATGGTGACCGGTAATATTAATTTGCATAGTGATCGCTCCTTTAGTGGTTTTATTGTGCGATGTGAATGATTTTTGCGAGGAATATTAAGGCTTATCCGCTCAATAATTCACGAGTTAAAAACCGTTCGAATTTTCAGTATACCACCCTAATAAAAAAATGGCAGTCTTGATTTTTGATGAAAAATGCTAGTGAATAATCACTCGACATTGATTGATGTATTGAAAATAATTTCTAGAATTGAGATGGTGAAATTAAAACAAAGAATGCACTTTAAACCACTAAGAAACAGAGTAAATGACTATTGATATGGTTTTGTAGAGTTTCGATTACTTAAAATCATGACCAAGATACACTCGTTTTACCTCAGGATTTGCCAAAATTTCGTCAGGCGTGCCAGCGGCTAGAATTGTGCCTGCATGCAATATGTAGGCATGGTCGCAAACGCCTAGAATTTCACGGACATTATGGTCGGTGATTAAGACTCCAATACCTTTGTCTTTGAGGTGAAGAATGATGCTTTGAATGTCTTTAACCGAGATGGGATCAACCCCTGCAAAAGGTTCATCCAGTAAAATGAAACGCGGTTCCATTGCGAGTGCTCGAGCAATTTCAACACGGCGACGTTCTCCACCTGAGAGCGCCTGGCCTGGTTGCTCTAAAATATGCCCAATTTGAAGATCATCGATTAAGTTCTCAAAAATGATATTTCGTTGATCTTTTGAAAGTTCTGGGCGCATCTCAAGGATGGCCATAATATTTTCAGTCACATTGAGTTTGCGAAATACCGAGGCTTCTTGCGGCAAATAACCGATGCCTAGTTTTGCACGTTTGTGAATGGGCAGTCGACTAATCTCTTGATCATCTAAAAAAAGTAGGCCTTTATCGTTGTCAACTAGACCGGTCATCATATAAAAAGTCGTTGTTTTTCCGGCCCCGTTGGGGCCCAATAAACCCACTACCTGACCACTGTAAACATCAATATCAACGGAGGCAACTACTTGTCTTTTCTTATAGCTTTTTGCCAACCCACGTGCATAAAAGTGTGACATTAATGTTCCTTATTGTTCAGGCGGAAGAGTAGTGGGTTTGTTTTCCGAAGCTGGATTGGGGACTGTATTAGTCGCAGGGTTAAAGGTGACGGAAATGCGTCCTTTTTCCTGTTCGGTACTCTGCGCTTTTAGGGTCTGATTGGTCATGTCGTAAAATAGTTTAGGCCCCTTAATAAGGTGCTGTCCAGGTTGTTCTACTTGAGCACTGCCCACTAATAAAACAGTTTTATTAAGCGCATCATATTCAATCATATTCGCTTTACCTTTTAACCAGGACTGGTCCGTTTGGCTAAAGCGTTTGAAACGTGCTGGTTGTCCTGTCGCTTTGACGGTTTTTAACAGGTTATTTGGATGCTTTACGATGATTTCATCACCCTTTAAAGTCAGGCTGCCTTGGGTCACGATGACATTACCTTTGTAGATACTAATGCCACTTTTTTCTTGTGCATCTAGACTGTTGGCAGAAATATGAACAGGTTGTTCTTCATCTGGAGTTTGTGTCAGTGCAAAACTCTCAGGGCTATTGGCTAATAAAAAGGACGAAAAGCTGGCTAATAAGATGATTTTAAATCGAATTCTGGATTGAGGCATTTGCACGTGACCTTAGTAAGAGAATTATTAGCTCTATTGAGATTTTAGCTTTTTAAGCGGTTGGTTAGGGTAATAAATTCCCTGAACATCATTGAGTAAT
>Ga0314774_1002386_pt1 | contig 10646 bp, 7 predicted proteins | sample MetaGCBIA2018_FD_204515 | JGI IMG/M metagenome (GOLD analysis project Ga0314774, IMG submission 204515) | Cryopeg brine microbial communities from Beaufort Sea near Barrow, Alaska, United States - CBIA 2018 | ecosystem: Environmental > Aquatic > Marine > Coastal | place: USA: Alaska | collected... | reverse complement strand
TTTGGGGTGTAACGCCTGGCAACCAATGCAGATACCGTTGGGTGCTGCGTAAATCGCTATGCCCCAAGAGCCGTTGCAGCTCGTGAATCGGCAACCCTCGCTCCAGCTGGTGCGTGGCGTAGGCATGACGCAAAGCATGAATGCCACCGCATCAGTCCTTGGGGTCAGGTCTTGCGTTTTGCCTCTCGAACAATCTGGCTTGCGCGAGAATAATGCAGACTGAGACGATTACAACGAAATGGCAAGACAGGGGCAAAACGCAAGACCTGGCCCCGTTACCTTGACCCCGGTCAACTGACGCTCTAGATAACAACAGGGACGTTGAACCAGATTGATCAAAATTAAATGGCCACGTGCCCTTTAATTGGCACGTTGAAGTTTAGGCTTCAGAGTTGATCAATGAATATCCCCTCTGACACTTTTTATCTACTTCTGCGCTCGAGGGCTGTCGCTAGCTGCTACACTGGCTACACATCCCGCATGCTGACCCAACTCCAGAGGCCAGCACTTGGCGGAAAAGTGTTAACACTAACTACACAGTACCGTTACAAACCAGCTGCTTTAACATCGACAAGTCTGCGGCAACAAGATAGGTTTTGCTCTATCCGGAATTTGTCGAAATTTTTCTCATGAGACAGGGCATTGCCAAGGCTCACAGAGCGGGCCGGGATAAAACATGGAGTCTTTATGAGCAAGCCCCCGCCAAACCAGAACCCGGAGCAAAAGGCTCGTGACCGGATAGACAGGCAGCTTATTGCAGCTGGCTGGCTGGTACAGGATAAAAAATCGATCAACCTGAACGCTGGCCCCGGAATAGCCGTCCGTGAATACCAAACCGACGTTGGCCCAGCCGACTATGTGTTGTTTGTGGCGAAACAAGCCGCTGGCGTGATCGAGGCCAAACCAGAAGACTGGGGCCATAAAATTACGATGGTAGAGGATCAGTCGCAGGGTTATGCCAATGCGACTCTGAAATGGGTCAACAACCCAACAGCCCTGCGGTTTGTATACGAAAGCACCGGTGTTATTACCCGGTTCACCGACGGCGGAGATCCTGCCCCTCGCTCACGCGAAGTTTTCAACTTCCACCGGCCAGAAACCCTGGCCGAATGGTTGAGTCAGCCAGCAACCTTAAGAGCAAGCTTGCAACAGCTTCCGCCACTGGTTCATGACGGCCTGCGCGACTGCCAGATCACCGCCATTACCAATCTGGAAAAGTCCTTCAAGCAGGACAAACCCCGCGCCCTGGTACAAATGGCCACTGGCTCCGGCAAAACCTTTACCGCCATCACTGCCACCTACCGGCTGCTGAAACACGCAGGTGCCAAACGCATCCTGTTTCTGGTGGACACCAAAAATCTCGGTGAACAGGCTGAGCAGGAATTCATGGCCTTCCTGCCAAATGACGACAACCGCAAGTTCACCGAACTGTACAGCGTGCAACGGCTTAAATCGTCCTTTGTCGCTACAGACACCCAGGTCAGCATCAGCACCATCCAGCGCATGTACTCCCTGCTCAAGGGTGAAGAGCTGGATGAAGCCACCGAGGAAAGCCCGCCAAGCGGCGCCAACCTGTTGAACAAAACCCCGCTGCCGGTGGTGTACAACCAAAAAATACCACCGGAGTTCTTCGACTTTATCGTCATAGACGAATGCCACCGTTCGATCTACAACCTGTGGCGCCAAGTGATTGAATACTTTGATGCCTACCTGGTTGGCCTTACCGCCACCCCGGACAACCGCACCTACGGTTTCTTCAACAAAAACGTGGTCAGCGAATACGACCACGAAAAAGCCGTATCCGATGGCGTCAACGTGGGTAATGAAATCTATGTCATCGAAACTGAAAAGACCAAACAGGGCGGCACCCTCACCGCCAAGCAGCAGATAGAAAAGCGCGAGCGCCTAACCCGCAAAAAACGGTGGGAGATTCAGGATGAAGACGAAACCTACGCCGGCAAACAACTGGACCGCGATATCGTCAACCCGGATCAGATCCGCACCGTGATCCGGACTTTCAAGGAAAAATTGCCGGACATCTTCCCCGGCCGAAAAGAAGTGCCGAAAACCCTCATCTTCGCCAAAACCGACAGCCACGCTGACGACATCATCAACTCCGTACGCGAGGAGTTTGGCGAGGGCAATCAGTTCTGCAAAAAGATCACCTACAAGATCGAGGAAGACCCGAAATCCGTGCTCGCTCAATTCCGTAACGACTACTACCCGCGCATCGCCGTCACCGTAGACATGATTGCTACCGGTACCGACGTCAAACCACTTGAATGCCTGCTGTTCATGCGTGACGTCAAAAGCCGAAATTACTTCGAGCAGATGAAAGGCCGCGGCACCCGCACCCTGGACGCCGACAGCCTGAAAAAAGTCACACCCTCCGCCACGACGGCCAAAACCCATTACGTGATTGTCGATGCCATCGGCGTGACCAAATCCCTGAAAACCGCCAGCCAACCGCTGATCACCAAACCCGGCGTCTCCCTGAAGAACCTCGCCATGGGCGTAATGATGGGCCAGCACGACGAAGACACCGTCAGCTCGCTGGCCGGCCGCCTGGCGCGGCTCGACAAGCAACTGGACGACAAGGAGCGCGCCCGCATCAGTGAGAAAGCCGGGGGCAAACCGCTGCTGCTGATTGTTGGCGAACTCTTCAACGCCATCAACCCGGACCACATCGAACAGAAAGCCCTGACCCTCGCCGGGCAGCCGGAGGGTACCGACCCCGGTGACAGCGCCCGCGACCAAGCCCGCCAGCAACTGGTCGGCCAGGCCGCCAACGTATTTGACGGTGAGCTGGTGGAACTGATCGACAGCATCCGCCGCGATAAAGAACAAACCCTCGTCCACGACGACCTGGACAGTGTTATCATCGCAGAGTGGGCAGGCGACACCGAAGACAACGCCAAAGCCCTCACCCAGGAATTTGCCGACTACCTGCAAGAACACCGCGACGACATCGAAGCCCTGAGCATCTACTTTCAAACCCCGGCCCGGCGCAACGACATCACCTACCAGATGATCCGCGAACTGCTCGAACGCCTGCGCAGCGACCGGCCCAAGCTGGCCCCGCTGCGTGTGTGGCATGCCTATGTCCACCTGGACAAATACAAGGGTGACAGCCCCATCGGCGACCTTACCGCGCTGGTAGCCCTGATCCGCCGCGTCAGCGGGCTGGACAACACCCTTACCACCTACGCCGCCACCGTGCGCCGCAACTTCCAGAGCTGGATCATGCAACACCACAGCGGCGCCGGTGAGAAATTCAACGAGGAACAAATGGCCTGGCTACAAATGGTGCGCGACCACATCATCAGCTCCTTCCATATCGAACGCGATGATCTGGAAATGGCACCGTTTGACAGCAAGGGCGGTATGGGCAAAATGTATCAATTGTTTGGCGACAGGATGGATGCCGTGATTGAGGAATTGAATCGGGAGTTGGTGGCGTGAGTGAACTTCCAAGCCAAGCTTTAGAGGCCAATGACGATTTAGCAGACATTCGATCGCTTCAAAGTTGGGAAATTGTCAGTCTAGGCGATTATATCCAGTCGATTGAGTCTGGAAAAAGCTTCAAATGTGATGAACGTCCGCCAGTAGAGTCCGAGATCGGAGTAATAAAAATCAGTGCAGTCACTTGGGGCGAATATCTTGAAGAAGAAAGTAAAACCTGCCACAACCCGAGCCTTGTAAACGAAAAGTTTTTCATTAATAACGGAGATTTTCTTTTTAGCAGAGCCAACACGATTGAGCTGGTGGGAGCTTGTGTTATCGCAAGCAAAGTGACAAAAAGAATCATGCTTAGCGATAAAATACTGAGGATTAATTTTAAAGGCTTGAATCCTGGTTACGTTTTATATTTTCTTCGCTCTCGGCAAGGCCGTGTACAAATCGAGGCTTTCTCTACGGGCAATCAAGAGTCAATGAGGAACATCGGACAGCAGCGAATAAAGAGCATCCAAATTCCGATTCCACCGTTCCAAGAACAACACCGCATCGTCGCCAAAATCGAAACCTTGTTCTCCGAACTGGACAAAGGCATCGAATCCCTGAAAATTGCTCGCGAGCAACTCAAAGTCTACCGCCAAGCCGTGCTCAAACACGCCTTTGAAGGCAAGCTCACCGCTCAGTGGCGCGAACAGAACAACGACAAGCTGGAAACACCGGAACAGCTCCTCGCCCGCATCTCTGCGCCAAAACAACCCCGCGGGGGCAGGGAAGCAAGCGGAGAAATCATTGAAGGAATAGCGGCTCTATCCGTCAACAATCCAACTAAAAAAGCACCTGATGGGTGGCTCTGGACACCGCTTTTGCGAATAGCACGGCAGGAGACAGGTCACACACCAAGCAGGAAACATCCAGAGTATTGGGGCGGCGATCAATACTGGATCGGAATTGTAGATGCCAGGCAGCATCACGGCCAAGTTATTCAAGACACATTACAAAAAGCGACTAAACTTGGGCTGGAAAACTCATCCGCAAGAATCTTGTGCACTGACACGGTTTGCCTTTCAAGAACAGCATCGGTTGGATATGTGACCATCATGGGCAAGCCCATGGCCACCAGCCAAGATTTTGCGACTTGGTCTTGCACGGAAGCATTAGATCCAAAATTCCTCATGTATGCGTTAATGGCGGAAGGCAACGAGATTAGGCGTTTTGGAAAGGGCACCACACACACCACAATTTATTTTCCTGAGATAAGGGCACTTCATATCTGCTTGCCTTCAGTGCAGGAGCAGAAGGTAATTGTCGAGACTGTCGAGTCAAAGCTTCAGCACGTAGGCAAAATGGTCCAAGAGACTGAGGATCAACTTAAGAGGTCTGAAACCCTCCGCCAATCCATCCTGAAAAAAGCCTTCTCCGGCCAACTCGTCCCACAAGACCCTAACGACGAACCGGCCAGCGCCTTGCTTGCCCGAATTCAATCGGAAATAGCTGTGCAGCCAAAACTCAGTAAAAGCCGTAAAAAAACGATTAGGCGCGGCCCATCCGAGGCGATTTAACGGAACCTTGGCGATACCGGGATTAGCGATGATCCATAAAAACTGTGTAAAGCAATAATGCAGGGATAACCGTTTATGAAAGCCCCTGACCAGCCAAAGATTTACCACATCGTCCACGTTGATCGTTTGGCGTCGATTATCGCCGATCAGGTGTTGTGGAGCGATTCGCAAATCACCGCTCGTGCGCCTTCAGGCACTACCATTGGCATGAACGGAATTAAACAGCGGCGCCTCACGGAGTTGACCTTGACCAGCCACCCTGATTTAAATGTGGGTGCCTGTGTACCATTTTACCTTTGCCCACGTTCCATCATGCTGTACTTGATTTATCAGAGTAACCATCCAGATCTCAGCTACAAGGGAGGGCAAGGCCCAATAATTCACCTTGAGGCAGACTTGAATGGTTCTGTGGCGTGGGCTGAGGCGAACCAACAACGCTGGGCGTTTACCCTTTCTAACGCAGGCTCGTATTACTTCGAAGATCGTTCAGACCTGGCTAGGCTGAATGAGATAAACTGGGCTGCGGTTGAAGCACGCAACTGGATGTCCTGCAAGGATGGCAAACAAGCCGAATTCCTTATGGAAAACTGCTACCCCTGGCACCTTGTTGAACGTATCGGGGTATGTTCGCAGGCGATCTACACACAGGTGGCAAATGTTTTGGCCAATGCGCCTCACCGACCAGGCCTTCAAATCAAGCGTGACTGGTACTACTGACAATGGAGGAGGCCAAGATGATCGAATACAAAACCGGCGATATCCTGCGTGAAGACGCCGACGCCATTATCAATACCGTAAATTGTGTCGGTGTCATGGGGCGTGGAATTGCGCTGCAGTTCAAGAAAGCCTTCCCGGATAACTTCAAGGCCTACGCCGCCGCCTGTAAAAATCGTCAGGTTGAGCCGGGACGTATGTTTGTCTTCGAGACCGGGCAACTGACAGCGCCGCGCTACATAGTCAACTTTCCTACCAAACGCCACTGGCGGGGTGCCAGTCGCCTGGAAGACATTGATGCCGGACTCAAGGCTCTAGTCGACACCATCCACCAGTATCAGATTCAATCTATTGCTATTCCCCCTCTGGGAAGCGGCCTTGGGGGTCTGGACTGGGCACAGGTGAAGCCGCGCATTGAGGCGGCACTGCAACCACTTCGCGATGTGCGGGTGATTGTATATGAGCCTAACGGCGCACCGCCTGCACAAAAGATGGTGCAGAACCGTAAGGTGCCTGAGATGACCGCCGGAAGGGCCGCTCTGGTAGAACTGGTAAACCGTTATCTTAATGGTCTGCTGGACCCGTCCGTCACGCTGCTGGAGGTGCATAAGTTGATGTACTTTATGCAAGAGGCAGGTGAGCCACTGCGGCTAAAATATCAAAAAGCGGGCTATGGCCCGTATGCAGAGAACCTCCGCCATGTATTGAATGCGGTAGAGGGGCACCTGCTGTCTGGCTATGCCGATGGCGGTGATGCGCCAGAGAAGCCGTTAGAACTGGTGCCCGGTGCAGTAGACGATGCCACCCTTTTCCTTCGGCAACATCCGGGCACCCTGTCCCGGTTTGATAAAGTGGCAAAACTTGTCGAGGGTTTTGAATCGCCCTTTGGTCTGGAACTGTTATCCACTGTGCATTGGGTCATCAAGAAAGAGTCAGCTTCTACTCGGGAACAGGCCCTCCGCCAGGTTTATGACTGGAATGATCGCAAACATCAGTTCTCAGAGCGTCAGATTGATTTGGCTGCCCGGGTATTAGAAGTGCAGGGCTGGACAGAAGCCGTCTAAGAAAGAGCCAATCAACAAAGTCATGGGCCTGAAAAATAATCAGGAAGATTCCCCGAACAAATCCGCTTGATGCTGTTCATATATACAGTGTTTCGCTATTCTTTCGCTAACCGTTATGCCAAGTGGCGCGCCGCAAGGAGACAGCAGTGAGCCCCTGAGAAATATATTTAAATCCAATGAGTTGGATGAGCGTTCAGTTATCCGGAAATTCCGGATAACTGCCGCAGATGGAAAAAACGACAAAACCCATAAGGATTCCGCTAAATGAGCCCGGCAAGTGCCCCGATCATCTCCAAAGTATGGAGCTTCTGCACCACCCTGCGTGACGACGGCGTTGGCTATGGAGATTATCTGGAACAGCTTACCTACCTGATCTTCCTGAAGATGGCGGACGAGTACGCCAAGCCGCCTTACAACCGTGATGTCGGCATTCCGGAACAGTATCGCTGGCATACGCTGAAAACCAAAAAAGGTGCGGAACTGGAAGTGCTCTACGTGGAGCTGCTGCGGGCACTGGGTACGCAAAAGGGAATGCTCGGCCAGATTTTTACCAAGGCGCAGAACAAGATTCAGGACCCGGCCAAACTGTACCGACTGATTGATATGGTAGACAGCACCCAGTGGGTGATGATGGGTGCAGACGTCAAGGGCGACATCTACGAAGGCCTGCTGGAGAAAAACGCCGAAGATACCAAGTCGGGTGCTGGCCAGTACTTCACCCCGCGCGCTTTAATCCGGGCGATGGTGGATTGTTTGCGCCCGGAACCGGGCAAAACTATCGCCGATCCGGCCTGTGGCACGGGCGGTTTTTTTCTTGCGGCATACGATTTTCTGACCGATCCACAAAATTACCAATTGGACAAAGCGCAGAAGAGCTTTATCAAACATGACACTTTCTTCGGCAATGAGATTGTCGCCAACACCCGCCGCATGTGCCTGATGAACATGTTCCTGCACAACATTGGCGAGATTGACGGTGATAGCCTTGTGTCGCCTAACGATGCCTTGGTGGCCGCCAGCCCGCAAAGTTTCGACTATGTGCTGGCCAACCCGCCTTTCGGCAAGAAAAGCTCGATGAGCTTCACCAATGAGGAAGGCGAACAGGCAACCGATGACCTGACCTACAACCGTCAGGATTTCTGGGCCACCACGTCGAACAAGCAACTGAACTTTGTGCAGCACATCCGCAGCATGCTAAAAACCACCGGCAAGGCCGCCGTGGTATTACCAGATAACGTGCTGTTTGAAGGTGGCGCCGGTGAAACCATCCGCAGAAAGCTGCTGGAAAATACGAACCTGCACACCATTCTGCGCCTGCCCACCGGTATCTTTTACGCACAAGGCGTGAAGGCAAACATTCTGTTTTTTGATAACCAGCCGGCCAGCCCAAGCCCGTGGACAAAAGAGGTCTGGTTTTACGATTACCGTACCAATGTGCACCACACGCTGAAGAAAAAGCCCCTACGTTATGAGGACATGGCCGACTTTATCACCTGTTACAACCCAGTGAACCCACAGCAGCGCGCTGACAGCTGGCATCCAGACACTAACCCTGATGGCCGCTGGCGCAGGTACAGCTACGAAGAACTCGTTGCTCGCGACAAAACCAGCCTGGATGTGTTCTGGCTAAAAGATAAAAGCCTGACAGACCTGGACAACCTGCCAGAGCCAGACGAACTGGCGGAAGAAATTATTGAGAATTTGGAGGCAGGGCTGAATAGTTTTCGGGAAGTGTTGGCGGGGCTGGGGCAGAAAGTTTGATATAAACACAACAACCCAAGCCCCATCCAGGGAAAAAATTAAAAGCACCGATCGTAACCATCTTGTGGTCACAAACCGCCCGGTTTATCCAGCGAACATGACGCCCGCGCCTACCAACGCAGCGCCAATGGCGCGAGTGACCCGGCTGTGGGATTTCAGCGACAAAGCCCCAAGCCCACGGCCTGCAAACGTGAGCGCCAGTGTGGCAACAGAGAAGCCTGCCAAATAAGCCACCAACGCCGCTCCAGCCGGCATCTCAGCCCCATGGGCAAAGCCGTGAAACACCATAAACGCTGCTACCAGTGAACCACCTACAGCGGTTGGCAGCTTCGCCAGTGTGGCAATCAGGATACCGGCCAGTATTACCGACAGGCTGATACCGGTTTCCACGCCCGGCAGGCTCAAGCCGCCCCAGGCAATGCCAGCGCCGACGACCATGCCGCCGGTCACGAACAGCGGTGTGCTGTTTTTTAGGGTGGCGGACTGGCGCACGCTCCAGAAACCGATGGCGGCCATGGCCAACAGGTGGTCCAGGCCAAGCATGGGGTGTAACAGGCCGCTGGTGAAACCGGTGCCGGCGTCGTGACCGGCGTGGGCGGAAGCTGCGGTGGCGGTAACCATCAGGCCGGTGGCCATTAGTAATTGAGCAAATGCTTTCATGGTGTTTTCCTTTGTTTTGTCCTTGGTCTTAAGGGTTCAAAGCTGTTGTCCGTTTTCGCTCAGGCTGTCGCCGCCAGCTTTTCAGGGCGCCTTTCTGGCAGCATTCCCCTTTCCAGAATAAAGCTGATGATGGTCTCCAGCCCTACTCCGTCATAAAGGTTGGCAAACACAAAGGGCCGTTCGCCGCGCATCATTTTGGAATCACGCTCCATGATGTCCAGGGAGGCGTGCACGTATTCGGCGATGTCGATTTTGTTGATGATCAACAGGTCGGATTTGGTGATGCCGGGGCCGCCTTTGCGGGGAATTTTGTCGCCGGCGGATACGTCGATCACATACAGGGTAAGGTCAGACAGTTCCGGGCTGAAGGTGGCAGACAGGTTGTCGCCGCCAGACTCTACCAGCACCAGTTCCAGATTCGGGTGTCGGTTTTGCAGGTCGTCGATGGCCGCCAGGTTCATGGAGGCATCTTCGCGAATGGCGGTGTGGGGGCAGCCGCCGGTTTCCACGCCAAGAATGCGGTCGGCCGGCAGGGCGTCGTGCTTCAGCAGGAAGTCGGCGTCTTCTCTTGTGTAGATGTCGTTGGTCACCACGGCGATGTCGTAGTGGTCTTTCAGGGCACTACACAGCTGGCGCAGCAATGCGGTTTTGCCGGAGCCTACCGGGCCGCCAACGCCTATTCTCAAGCAATGTGTCATGGTTATTTCCTCGTTCGTTTTTAGCTTCTAAAAAAGTTAACTTCTAAAGAGTCTCGAATACTGTGTTTCGTGCAACGCGCTGCCCAGCGCCAGCCCCGGCAGAATGGGGCCAAGTTGGTGATCTTCCCTTTGCAGTGCAACTTCTACGGCTGTCACCAGCAGTGGGCGCATTTGTTCGGTGATGCGCTGGGCGGCGGTGTGGCCAAGGGGCAGCGCTTTGCAAGCGACGGACAGCTGGTTTTCCAGCCAGGCCCAGGCGAAGCCAATAAGTGTTTGCCGTTGCGGTACCTGTCGGTAATGGGCTACCCAGGCGAACATGGTGATGTAACCCGGTTGGTGCGGAATCAGGTTCGCATCCGGCAGCAGGCCAAGGTTGCGCAGCAAGGTGACCAGGGCCGCGCCCAGGCGGGTGTCTTCGTCGCTCAGTTCGGCGGTTTCACGGATCGCTTGTAACCAGGTGTTCCACTGGGCAATGGCCTCTGCATCTTCCCTTGCCCAGGCCGTTTGCAGCCGCGCCAGCAGGGGCAGCTCGCAGCGGCTTAAGCCATCTTCAAGAACGCCTTCCAGCCATTCCTGCAAGTCCGCTTCGGTTTTCACCCAGCCCAGTTCAAACGCACTTTCCAGGCCCTGTGACCAGGCAAAGGCGCCAATGGGCAGCGCAGGGCTAACCAGCTGCATCAGGCCCAGCAATGCCAGGTCGCTTGTGGTGCCTGGCTGGCTGTCAGTGTTCATGG
>Ga0314774_1002385_pt1 | contig 10647 bp, 9 predicted proteins | sample MetaGCBIA2018_FD_204515 | JGI IMG/M metagenome (GOLD analysis project Ga0314774, IMG submission 204515) | Cryopeg brine microbial communities from Beaufort Sea near Barrow, Alaska, United States - CBIA 2018 | ecosystem: Environmental > Aquatic > Marine > Coastal | place: USA: Alaska | collected... | reverse complement strand
TTATTTGCAGAAGTTTTGAAGCTTCTTCATTATCAATGAGAACATTTGTCAGTAGAATTCCTATGCTGTTTTCCTGGAGTAGTTGCCCGGATAATTTGCTGTCGGGTACAGATTTTTCTCCCAGCATATAAGGCATCAGCTTAGTGGCATGGATGATTATGGAGGAAATAATTCCGGCCACAAGTAAATAGGAAGCAAAATTCCATTTTTTATTTAAAACAATGTACAAAACTAAAAGTAACCCTACAATAACAAAATATTGAATCCTGGGAAAATCTATGATTTTGATGAACCAATATGAAAAATCATATAACAAGGACAGTACGCTCAAAACAATAAGAATGAGGCTCAAAAAAATAATGGAATATCTGCCAATCAGGTATAATCCTAGCTTTACTTTTTTACTCATCAATTTTTAGTTAAATGCACATTTGTACAAGCTTTTATTCATTATCAGGAAAATAAACGGAAAAGAGCTTACAACATCTATTTCCTCATTTTAACCTTTGACAAGAACTTCCACCTTATAAAAGATATCCAAATATTATTATCAAAAATGAATATTTAATATAAGCTTTTTTTCTGAAAAATTTTGCGCTCACAAATGTTGAACTATTTAATTTTTTTGATGACTGAAGCACGACTTCACCCAGCAGATTATTGATTTACATCATTCTAAAGAATATTTAAAAAATAAAATGGCAGTTTCGGAATGATTACCTGAACCTAGCCCGTTCAGTTCAATCCTGATTTTTTTTCATCCTGAAAATCAAAAATGAATAACATTCTGGAAATAAAAAGTAAATAATTCAAAAAAACATGCAATTAATAATCTTTAGGTAACCAAAGCTTAAACTTAATGCTTCCATCCCTCCCGAAAGATAGTTTTCATTTGTAAAAGCATAAAAAAGAATGAAAACCAGGCTTTCAAAATTACGGGACAGTGAACTTCAACAACTTGTCAAAAAAGGCAATAAACCTGCCTTTGAAGTAATTTTTGAGCGGTATTGGAAAAGGCTTTTTACTTATGCCTTTAAAATATTTAACGATGAAAAAATATGTGAGGACATTGTTCAGGAAATTTTCATCAGCTTATGGGAAAAATCAAATGATGCCAATATCCTGAATCTGGAGGCTTACTTGCTAAGATCGGTAAAATATAAAATTGCAAATCATATCAGGGATTTAAAATTCAGCCCGGCACACCTCGAGATTCTTCAAAATTTACACAATACTGTCCAGACGAACAATGACATGGAATACCAGGAATTCGAAGCGGAAATTTTTAATGAGATAAAAAAACTTCCGCCCAAATGTCAACAGGTTTTTATGCTTAGCCGATTTGAAAATTACACCAATCCTGAAATCTCTGAAGAATTGGATATCTCAGTCCGAACGGTAGAAAAGCATATCAGCAATGCATTAAAATTTTTAAAATCAACTATTGCACCCATCATTTAGTGATTTTTATTACAGGAATGTTAAGATTATACGAAATGACTTGTCCGTTATCCTGAAGTTTTTTGAAGAATTCTTCAACAGCCCTTTTTTCTCCCCAGGAACATTTATTTTGGGCATATTTTTTCGCTAATTATTGCCGGCGCGACTTGCAAATCAAATATCGAAATCAATAAGGATTAACAGGTGTTTTCTTTTAATCTTTAGGCCAAAAACAGATATTTCAAATTTGCCTATTTTAAAAATTCCTTATACCATTTTCCGGAAGATTTCACGATCCTTTTTTGGGTTTTAAAATCGATATATATAAGGCCAAAACGTGGGTAGAATCCTTCTGCCCATTCAAAATTATCGGTGAAACTCCACACAAAATAACCCTTTACATTCACTCCGCTGTTTTTTGCCCTTAAGACGGCATCCAAATACTGCTTTATATAATTCGTGCGCTTTACATCATCTATTTCCCCATTTTCAAGGATATCATTAAAAGCAGCCCCGTTTTCAGTGACATAGATATTTTTTACTCCCGGATAAGCATCAAATTTTTTCAGCATATAGAATATTGATTCCGGATATACCTCCCATTTCATTAGAGTTAGCGGCACATTTCTTTTTTCAGCCTTGATAACATTAGCCCGTAAATAAGGGATAAACCAGGAGTGTTTTACCAGCTCCCGGGTATAGTTTTGTACGCCGATAAAATCAAAGTCAAATTTCAATAAATTTTCATCCCCGGGTTTCCAATATTTTTCAAGCTTTTTCAGGAATTTTAAATCCTTAACAGGATAGCCCATTCCTAATGCCGGCTCAATAAAGAGCCGGTTCACCAGGGCATCAACCCTTTGTGCGGCCAGTCTGTCTTTTTTAATGGGACGGAAAGCTTCTATTTGAGAACAGGAAAAAGTAGTTCCCACCTCAGCATTGGGATAGTGATGTTTTATCACCCGCGCCCCTTCTGCCTGGCAAACGGCGGCATGGTGCATTGCGGGCAAAAAATTTTTAAGTCCTTTTTTTCCGGGGGCATGAACCCCCAAAAAATATCCGGCCCCAACAAAAACCAGGGGTTCGTTTAATACCATCCAATGGGTGACCCTATCCCCGAATTTTCTTGCACACAAGTCGGCATATTCCCTGAACCAGTCTACAATATCCCGATTTGTCCAGCCTCCTTTTTTTTCCAGTTCATTCGGTAAATCCCAGTGGTATAAAGTGCCCCAGGGTTCAATATCCAGCTCCAGACATTTGTCAATTAGACGGTTGTAGAAATCTATTCCTTTTGCGTTCGGCGCTCCGGTTCCGTCAGGGATTAACCGGGGCCAGGACAAGGAAAACCTGAAATTTGGGATATTCAAATTCTTCATTAATTCCAGGTCTTCTTCATACCTTTCATAAAAATCACAGGCCGTATCCCCTTTTTGCCCCTTGTAAATATTTCCTTTTCTGTTCGAAAAGATATCCCAAATAGATGTTCCTTTTCCGTGAACGAGGGGACTGCCCTCGGTTTGATAGGCAGATGTTGAAACTCCCCATTTAAATTCTTCTCCAAAATCTTTTTTATGAAGGATACCTGATGTCTCCTGAGGTTCGGAAAATAAAAGCGACATTAATTTACGGTTAACGGGTTTATACTGAAGAAGAAGAAAATGGTAAACTCTGACCTTTTAAGCAGAAGGTTAAATTGAATTTAAATTACCGGAAAGGGGATCATTTAAATCGATTAATTCTGAAATAAGATGATTTTCAATAAGCAAATCGATGATATTTTCGGTGATATCCGGAAAATTAACTTTTACACTCAAGTTGCTGTTAAGCCAGGTTTCTATTTTGGGAACCTGCTTTTTCTTGAGATTGTTTATCACAGGAACTCCCAGGGCCTGCAATGCAGCGGCATTGCAATGTTGTTCATATTGATTTTTCATAGGGATTACCATTAGTTTTTTATTTAAAAAAAGCGCTTCTGCGGGGGTTTCAAATCCTGCACCGCACAGAACTCCAGTGCAGGAAGCCAAACTTTCAATAAATGTATTGTTGTCAATAGGTCTTAATGAAATATTATTTATAGAAGCGAGTTTCTTATTATGCTTGGAAAACACATGCCAATTTATTCTTTGAAATTCACCCAGGGTTTTTATGAGCTTTTCATCGGAATATGAAGGAAGATAAACGGTATAATGACCCTTATCAGAAATCTCCAGATCGCGCACCTCTTTTCTGATTACGGGAGTGAAGGTGTTTTTGTTGAATTTTTCAAAATGAAAACCATAATTCAACTTCGTAGGGGCGTAATTTTTCAAAATAAACTTCCCAATCCTGTCTTTATGTTTGGGCAAAAATGCATTTTCAGATAAAACAGCGCTTTGATGGCTCAGTCCTATACAGGGAATTCCTTTTAAATAAGCGGCCCAGGCTGAAATAGGTTCAAAATCGTTAATAATAAGGTCATAATTTTCTACTGGTACGCTCCTTATTTCCCTTATGATCCTGCCAATATTATTTTTAAGGTAGGTATTCCATAAATCTACTCCGCCCTTTTTGCCAAAAATAAAGCTGATCCCTTGGTAGGAATACTTAACTGGAAAGGGCAGCGATAAATCTGCCTGGGTACCGCTTACCAGAATATCCAATTCCCCTTTATTTTTTAAAATTGGGATTATATCCCTGGCCCTGCTCAAATGGCCATTCCCCGTGCCCTGAATAGCATATAATATTTTCATTTGTTTATATTATTGTTTTTTATCGGTCATATGTAACATCCATATAAACATCTTCCTGTGTGAGAAAGTTTATTCTCATGGATCATATGTTAATATTTAGTTCATTAATCAACCCCAAAAGAGTTCAAAAAATCACACCTTCAAAAGAATGTTTTTCAGCAATACTTTTTAATGCCTGACAAAATTAAATTCCCGCACCAAATTTTCGAAAATTACCCTGTTGTTCATTTCCGGTTTCTTTTTTCGGTCAGTTTTCACGTTTTTGACCCTTTGGAGGTCTTCATCGAACTGATATATTTTCCAGGCCCCATGGTTGTATTCGAGTGCCGTCAGATTTTCAATCCAATCCCCCGAATTCAGATAGGTGACCTCTCCTTCCTTGTTTTTAATTTTTTTAATCTCTGGCTGATGTATATGTCCGCATACCACATAATCATAGGCATTTGAGATAGCGATATCAGCTGCGATTTGCTCAAAATCATTGATGAATTTTACAGCGCTTTTTACACTGTTTTTGATCTTTTTTGAAAAGGACAATTTTCCCCTTCCCATTTTTTCTGAGAGATGATTAAACAATCTGTTGATGAGGATTAATGTATCATAACCTTTTCCGCCTAATTTTGCCAGCCATTTAGAATTCTGCATAATAACATCAAACACATCCCCGTGAAAAAACCAGGCTTTTTTACCGTCCAGATTTAATACCACTTTATTCACAATTTGAAATGATCCCATTTTAAAACCCACAAATTTTCTCAACATTTCATCGTGGTTCCCCGTCACATAATATACTTTCACATTTTTGGCAATCAGGCCTGTAATATGTTTGATTACCTGCATATGCGATTCCGGCCAATAGCTTTTATTGAATTACCAGACATCAATGATATCGCCATTCAGGATCAATGTCCTGGGTTTTACACTTTTCAGATAACTCAAAAGTTCAGCAGCATGACAACCGTAAGTGCCCAAATGAATATCGGAAATAACTACAACTTCAACTTCACGTTTTTTCATATTTTTCAGAAGTAAATTTTTTAAGGGTATTAATCAGGTAGGTCCCGCAGAATTTATTTGGCGAGAATAAAGATGATATTTTGTAAAGAAATATTTTTGTGAGAATAAGTTCTTGAAGATAACTTTCACTGTTCCTGAAAAAACGGTTTGCTAAGGTCAAAACCTGAGGGAAAAAATAATGGACAAGAACTGATGGGTCTTTTTGGAAAGGGTTTTCGGGATGCTCCAATACCTGATTTGCCAATATCAATGTTTTTAATAATGTGAAAGGTATAAACCGAATATTAATCTAAAGTCAAGGAAACATTAAGTTTTTGTAGCTTGTTATGCCCCAGATGATTAAATTTATGTAACCTGAAATTCTTAATTATAATTTCTTCTTATTCCCGTCAGGTTAATCAGATCAATAATATAAAAAAAGGGTGACAATTTCTTGACATCCCTTTTTTAGTTTTGGCTAATTCAGTACAATTTCACGTATAATAAAAAGGCTTAGGCAATTTTATTCAGATTCTCTCTTTGTTATCAGTGTACAGCGCAAAAATACTTTAAACAAGGCCTTTGCGTATTAGCTTATGATGAAGACTATATTAAGAAAACCTTTCCTGCTTCCTGAAATGGAATAGAATATTTAGCAGATTTAAAAAACAAAACTGGTTATTGGTCACAAAAATTGCTCGTGATTTCCAACACTTTCCCTTAACACCCCAATTCTTCAAGATGAATAACAGCAAATTATTAGGAAGTATAGATCTCAATTTAAAATTGCTATTTTGCTTCGTTCCAATTTAACCGCAAAGTACGCCGAGAAAAAAAAACGCAAAGTACTCAAAGAGAAAAATGATGAACGAAAATGAACCAAACAGATAATTATTGAATTGAAAATTCTAAAAAAGGATTACTTGACAGATCCGATTAGAATAACAAGACTTTGCGACCTTTGCGGAAACTTTGGGGTTCAAGTAAGCAGCTTTGTACAATTTCCTAAAACAGAAGCATTTTATTTATAGAAAGAAGTTAAGGTTATTAGAGATTACTGTACTTTTTAAAAGTGGAAGTTAAGAGGGGATCTAATGATTATACTTATTTTTAGGTCTCATCAAATACCCGGCAGTAAGCAACACAGCCCCCACCATCACGCCCAATGCAGGCTTACTGGTGACGTATTGTTTGAACTTTGAAGGGTTCTGGATCTTTTCGACATACTTTAAGAAACCAAGTTCGCAGGCTTTATTGAAATTTACGTCGGGCAGGTATTTTTCCTCCCCTTTCTTGATGATCCTGAAATCGAGCAATTCCTTATAAGCATCCTCAAATTCTATTGGATATTCAATGATGTCTTCGATCTCACCTTCATATTTCATGATAAGAAGGATCACATCGGCGGTTTTGTAGATCTCCTTTTTTTCTTCTTCCATAAGTTTTCTGTATCAGAAAACAAATTTAGTGTAATAATGTAAAGTAGATTAAGCCCTTAAGGAAAAATTATAATAACAGACCTGCGGAAAGACAAGTTTAGAAGAGGATGAACTTCTTTCTATCGAATTCATCGAAGAAATAAGATGCAGGAAACGAGCCTGGGATAAATTATGTTTTTAGGTATGAAAAGTTGGCTGCAAGGCAGAATCTTACTACTTATAATTTTACGAATTGTAATGATTCTTTTTGTAACTTCCGTAACAATAAAATTGTCAAATAGAAATAATATTATGAATTTTAACATCAAAGCCTAATTTATGAAGAAGTCAATCATGCTGTTTTTGATTCTTGGGATGAGCCTTTCCGGTTTTACCCAGGATAATCAAAATCAAAAAAGTGAAGCAGCCAAATTTAGCGTTCCTGTGGAATATTTTACTCTGGACAATGGTCTCAAGGTAATTCTTTCCCCGGATAAAACTGCGCCAACTGCTATTGTCGCCGTGTATTACAATATCGGTTTTAGGATAGAACCGAAGGACAGGACCGGTTTTGCTCACCTCTTTGAACATATGATGTTTCAGGGCTCAGAAAATCTGGGGAAAATGGAATTTATCAAACTGGTCCAGGAAAATGGAGGGGTTTTAAATGGATCAACCCGTTTTGATTTTACAAACTATTTTGAAATTGTTCCTTCAAATAAGCTGGAAACCATGTTGTGGGCAGAAGCAGACCGAATGAAGGGTTTAAATATTACCCAGGAAAATCTTACGAACCAACAGGGAGTGGTGAAAAACGAAGTAAAAGTGAATGTTTTAAACCAGCCATACGGAGGTTTCCCGTGGTTGGATATGCCACAGTATGCAAATACCAACTGGTACAATGCGCATAATTTTTACGGGGATCTGGAAGATTTGGATGCTGCCACCCTTGAAGATGTGGAAAGTTTTTTCAAAACCTATTATTCCCCAAACAATGCGGCCCTGGCAATTGTAGGGGATTTTGATGAGGCCGAGGCTAAAAAATGGATAGAGCAGTATTTTGGAGATATTCCTTCTGTAGATCTTCCCCCAATGCCAGACATTTCAGAGCCAAGACAGGAAAAGGAAAAGGATTTTGTTAAGAATGATTCCCTGGCTAACAAACCTGCAATCGCCATTGCCTATCATATGCCGGAGCGAAATTCTCCCGAGTATTATGCAATGGGTTTGCTTAACCAAATCCTGATACAGGGCGATAATGCCTTGCTTCAAAGGAAATTGGTAGATGAACTTGGATATACTTCTAATGTTAGCGGGGGAATCAATTATTTGGGTAATATGTTTAATTACAATGGACCTATGCAGATTATGTTCAATTTCACCTATGACAACGAAACTTCCAAAGAGCAGGTTGTCAATGCAGTAGATGAAGTCCTGGCAAATTTAAGAGAGGGAGTTACACAAGACATGCTGGATAATGCATTGGTTAAAATGCGATCTCAGCTATACGATGATCTTGGAGGTACTTTTGGCCTTGGCCGGGCAGATTTGCTGGCGACTTTCGCACTTTTTGATGATAATCCATCCAGGATAAATACCCTGGAGGAGGAATTTAAAAAGGTTAGCCCAGAGGTGATGAACAAAACTGTAACAGAATATCTTCGAAAAACCAACCGCACTATTTTAACTGTAAATCCACTTTTGGCTAATAACGAAAAAACGAACTGATGAAACATCCATGATAATAAACTTTCTCACACAGGGGGATGTTTATATGGATGTTACTCCCGATAGCTATCGGGAGACCGATAAAAAACAATAAAAATCTACATATGAAAACTTCAATATATATATTATTTGCAGCCTTATTCATTGTTTTACCGGGTAAGGCCCAGGACAAGGAAACTCCGCCACAAGGAGGTGAACCAAAGGATTTTACTCTTCCAATAAAAGAAGTGATAAATTATGACAACGGGCTCACGCTCGTGATGGTTCCCTACGGAAGTATTCCAAAAGCAACCATAAATATTACAATAAAAACAGGAAATATAAATGAAACAAAAGAGGAAGTTTGGCTGGCAGATCTTTTAGCCGATTTAATGAAAGAAGGTACCATAGCAGATTATTCTGTGAAGGATAGTCTGGCGGGAATGGGAGGAAACCTCAACATTGGGGCTGGAGCTCATAACACCTCATTAAATACAAGTGTACTATCTGAGTTTGCGCCACAGGCGGTGAAAATCCTCGGGGATGTACTTGTGGAACCGAAGTTACCCCATAGTGAGGTGGAGCGGCTTAAAAAAGATATGAACCGCAATATTACTGTGGCCTTATCCACCCCGGGAGCGCAGGCAAGAAGGGATTTTTTTGCAGAAATTTATCCCAATCATCCCTATGGAAGGCTTTATCCAACTACAGAACAGGTAAATTCTTATAATCTTAGTAATGTAAAATCTTTTTATGACAAGAATTTTGGGGCCAGGAGAGCCACTGTTTATGTAGTGGGAAAATTTGATGCCGAAGAAGTAAAAGTAGCTGTGGAAGAAAAGTTAAGCAACTGGAGAGAAGGAACGGATGTCAATTATCCCGAAGCCCAGCCGCAATCTGAAAGTACAGTAAAAATAATAGACAGACCCGGGGCACCACAATCCACAATTTATTATGGTTTGCCCGTAGTGGGTCCCACCAGTGAAGATTATATTCCCCTGGACGTAATGAATTCCTTATTGGGCGGATCTTTTGGATCAAGGATTACCAGTAATATTCGTGAAGATAAGGGATATACTTACTCGCCTAGCAGTGCCCTGGTTGCTAATTTTAAAACCGGGTTGTGGTATGAAAGTGCAGATGTTACAACAGAGCATACCGGTGCTTCCATAGATGAGATCAACAAGGAAATTGTACGTTTACAAAATGAGGCTCCAGGTAAAGAGGAACTTCAGGGAATCAAAAACTATGAATCCGGGATATATGTTCTTCAAAATTCCACTCCCGGTGGAATCATCGGGCAGTTAAATTTTCTCGATATCCACGACCTTCCGGAATCCTTTCTGGTAGATCAGGTAAAAAACATCAACGCCGTAACTCCCGAACAAGTTCAGGAAATGGCGAAGAAATATATTCAGCCTGGGAAAATGACACTTATTGTGGTTGGGGATAAGGAAAAGATAAAAGATCAGGTGGAAGAAACAGTAAAAAATCCTGAAAAAATAAAACAGTAATTATTTTTGATACTTTAATTAAGGAGCCTGGCTTTTGAGTCAGGCTTTTTTTTTGGAATCTATAATTTTCTTAGATTTTCCGAAACCATTGAGCGGTGGCATTATGAACTCTGACATCTGGCTCATTTAAGAAAAAAGAGTTTTAAATTCATCTGCAACTTTGGTTAACTCTTTGTTTGGACTTTTCGGATTTATAACAGCGTCAAAAAAGATCTCACTATCTTTTTGAGAAGCAATAATACGTTCTCTTTCAGATACAATCTCCTTAGCCTTTTCTTGAAGAGCTACAACTACAAAATCAGTCAAACTTCTAAAACCACCAAGTATAGCGGCTCTTTCAAAAAAAACCTTTTGTTCCTTTGTAAGTCGGGTGTCAAACCTTGCGTTTTTTGTATTTGATTCTTTAGTTGCCATCCAAATTATTTTTTACAAATGTACGTTCAGTTTCCGTACTTTTTTATAGTCTGACTAAAGTGCAAGCTGATTCCTGCTGAAAGTGAACAGTTAATTCCGGAGCAAACTGTGCACCTGGCCTCCATCGCGTATAATCTGTTTTCTATTCTTGCAGGCAACATTTTATATCAAACCTGTCATTTAAATCCGATTGCTTCTTTATCTAATTTTGGATGGCATTTCGATTTATTTACTCTTAGATGTGGTCGATTCAAAAGAACATTCAAGAGATTTATTACCAGTTTTAGCGGATGGTACTATATTAATTTTTTACATCAGGCTTGTTATGTTATTTGGTTTGGCAGCCATAAGGAATACGATAAAATTGATGTGACAACTGTGGATTTCGATCCTGCAATACTTACAACTAAAAAATTATAATTTATG
>Ga0314774_1002382_pt1 | contig 10649 bp, 10 predicted proteins | sample MetaGCBIA2018_FD_204515 | JGI IMG/M metagenome (GOLD analysis project Ga0314774, IMG submission 204515) | Cryopeg brine microbial communities from Beaufort Sea near Barrow, Alaska, United States - CBIA 2018 | ecosystem: Environmental > Aquatic > Marine > Coastal | place: USA: Alaska | collected... | reverse complement strand
AAAAGGCAGGATTGCACGAGGCGCAGCGACAATGGCAGGCGCAGAACGCGCGAGGACAAAAAAATGACCCTCGCCCAGTAGAAGCCCGGGAAAGGGTCAAGTGGCTCCGACGGGCGTCGATCCCGTGACCTCACAATTTTCAGTCGTGCGCTCTACCAACTGAGCTACAGAGCCGTAAGAGTTGCCTCTTACTCGCAAGGGCTACCCCCTACTGCAGAAAAAGCCCCTCCTTTCGAAGAGGCGTTCTGTTTGCGACCCTGACCGGACTTGAACCGGCGACCTCCGCCGTGACAGGGCGGCGCGCTAACCAACTGCGCTACAGGGCCAAGCTATTTAATTCTGTGTTTGTCTGGTGACCCCAACGGGATTCGAACCCGTGCTGCCGCCGTGAAAGGGCGGTGTCCTAGGCCACTAAACGATGGGGCCTCGAAGTCACAGAACTTCTTAGCTACCGAGGGAAAAGCATACGGTGCCTTTCGTGAATTACCAAACCGAGAACCAACCCAGCCAAGCAATGCGCGAAAACATGTTTTCCAACAGGCTTAAATGTACTCGACTCTGAGCCCATCAGATACTACGTTCATTGAAAGGTTGAGACTTTTGCTCAATCTGTTGTTAGTGTGGTCAGTGTTATTGGTGTGACTGGTGGCCACTGGTCTGCGCTCATCACGGTTGAGGGGAACTATGAACGTCATACATGCGAGTCGGGGGACCGCATCGAAGCTCACGTTACGCACGCTGGGTTTTCGAGTAATCGGCTTCACAGCCGTGCTCAGTCTTGTCGTCGGAGTGTCGCTGTACACGAGCAGCAGCCAGGCGGCATTCGCCGAGGAGTACCCAACCTGGAGCGACGTCACCGATGCCCGCAACAATGAGGCTGCGACGAAGAAAGTCGTTGCGCGCATCAAGGACGCTCTCATTCAGCTCGAAAGCCAGTCCGCTGCAGCCCAGAAAGATGCCGAAGACAAGGGCAACATCTGGCAAGAGGCCGACACCAAATACCAGGCCAAGTCCACCCAGACTGCAACCCTGCAAGAGCAGGCGGATGCTGCAACCATCGAAGCAGACGAAGCCGAGAAGCGAATCGGCGAACTTGCCGCGCGGCTCGTCCGTGGCGGCGGTGGCGACGTGACCACCAACCTTCTCGCCAACTCCCAAGACGCCGACGCGCTGCTCTACAACTTGGGCATGTCGTCGAAGATTTCGCAGCAAACATCCGCACTCTTTGATCGCGCCGTGCAAGCCCGCAACACCGCCCAGTCGCTGACTGACGCCGCCGAGGTTGCTCGCGCAGAACTAGAACAGCTCAAGATCGCTGCAGAAGCGGCGTTCGTCGAGGCTCAAGAGGCAGCACGAGCCGCCGAAGTAGCCCTTGCCGAAGAAGAGGAACGCAAGATTGAGTTTGATGCTCAGCTCGCCGCCCTCACAACGGAACGCCAGACCACAGAAGCCAGCTACCTTGAGGGTGTCCGAGTTCGCGAAGCTGCTAGGGCTGCGGCTCAGGCCAAGGCAGAGGCTGCTGCAGCTGCTGCAGCTGCTGCCTACGCGGCAGCACAGGCTACGAACCTTAATGCCGGCGAGATCAGCCTGAGCGGTTGGGTCCGCCCCGCCGGTGGTTACATCAGCTCCGTTTACGGGTACAGCTCCGGGTACGGGTCGAAATTCCACAAGGGTGTCGACCTTGCTGCCAGCTGCTACTCGAATATCTACGCTGCCTCAGCCGGGACTGTTGTCTACGCCGGTTACGGCTGGAACGGTGGCTACGGAAACTACATCATCATCGAACATGCCAACGGACTGCGCACAGCCTACGGACACATTGCTCCTGGCGGCATCCGCGTTTCCTACGGCCAGAATGTAGCGGTGGGAACACACATCGCCGAGGTCGGCTCCACTGGCAACTCCAGCGGCTGCCATGTCCATTTCGAGGTTCGGCCCGGCGGTTGGAACACCACCGACCCCGTATCGTTCATGTCGAATAAGGGCATCCGCCTCGGCTAACGACCTGCGCTTCACTTCTTAAACGCCAATGGCGGATGCCCGAAAGCATCCGCCATTTTGCGTTAAGCGGCCAGTGCGGCCAGTGCAGCCAGTGCAGCCCGACCGGCGCGGCCGCGACCGGTGAAAGCTAGTGGCCTTCGGCCTTGAGCTTCTCGAAGCCGGCGAGAACGATATCTTCAGCCTCGGCTGCGTTGCCCCAACCCTCGAGCTTGACCCACTTGCCGGGCTCGAGATCTTTGTAGTGCTCGAAGAAGTGCTCGATCTCGCGGCGCGTGAACTCGGGCACATCTTCCAGATCCTGAATGTGTGACCAGCGAGGGTCCTTGGCCTGAACACAAATGACCTTCGAGTCGATTCCGCCATCGTCGCTCATGTTGAGCACAGCGACGGGGCGAACCGAAATACCAACACCGGGGAAGGTGGGGGCGTCGAGCAGAATGAGGGCATCTACAGGGTCACCGTCGAGGCCAAGAGTGTTCTCGAAGAAGCCATAGTCGGTGGGGTAGGCAAAGGTGGTGAAGAGGTAACGGTCAAGAAAAACACGACCAGTTTCGTGGTCAATTTCGTACTTGTTCCGGCTTCCGCGCGGAATCTCAACGACAACGTCGTATGCGGCCATCTGGGTGCTCCTAAGAAAATTGTGGGGTTGCTGCAATAACGTTACTGGATGCACTCCGAACGTCGCCCCCGGCTTACCCCAGCAATCGCTGACGTTCGTCGCGCCGTACGCACCGCGCTGGCCGCGTTGCCGTCGTCCTCTGCCCAGGAACCATTAGTGCTCGTAGCTCTCAGTGGCGGGCCAGATTCGCTGGCGCTTGCGGCGGCGACCGCCTTCGAAGCGTCCAAGGCAGGCATGCGGGCCGGTGCTGTGATCGTTGACCACAACCTTCAAGACGGGTCAGCGGATGTTGCAGCCGCCGCCGCACAGCAAGCCCGCGACCTGGGGCTCGACCCTGTCGACATCCGCACGGTTCACGTCGGTGATGCCGGAGGCCCCGAGTCTGCCGCCCGTGACGTGCGCTACGCGGCGCTTGCCGCGGCCGCCGCCGAACATGGCGCGATTCGTGTTCTCCTCGGCCACACCCTCGACGATCAGGCCGAAACTGTACTGCTCGGTCTGGCCCGCGGCAGCGGCGCTGGCAGTCTCAAAGGGATGGCAGTCGACACCGGCGACTACCTGCGGCCGCTCCTAGCGATCGCGCGAGCAACGACAGTGCAGTTCTGCGAAGACTCCGGAATTGTGGCGTGGAATGACCCGCACAACCTCGAGACCTCGTACACGCGAGTGCGCGTGCGGCAGACAGTTTTGCCGATGTTGGAAAGCGAACTGGGCCCCGGCATCCGCGACGCATTGGCACGCACGGCTGACCAAGCCCGAGAAGATTCCGAAGCCCTCGACCACTTTGCCGAAGAAATGGCCGAAGATTTGGCCGACATGTCGGAGGCCGGAATTTCACTTCCGGTTGGCGCGCTCGCCGCAAACCCGGCCGCTCTGCGCCAGCGCCTGATCCGTTTGGCTGTCTTCAGCGAGTTCCATGTGTCGCTCAGCCGAACCCACACCCTCGAGATCGCGAGGCTCGTTACCGACTGGCGGGGGCAGGGACCGATCGACGTTCCCGGCGTTAGGGTTGAACGTCGAGAAAATCTTCTCCATTTTTCCGCAAACAGTGAGGAACGCGATGCAGTTTAGCGACGTCGAAGGAGACCTCAGCGAGGTTCTTCTTAGCCAGGAAGAGATCCACGAGAAGATCGCTGTCATGGCGCGTCAGATCGAGGCCGACTATGCGGGCGAGAAGATTCTGCTTGTTGGTGTGTTGCGCGGTGCCGTCATGGTGATGGCTGACCTCGCACGCGAACTCACCCTGCCCATTGAGATGGACTGGATGGCCGTCTCCTCGTACGGCGCGGGAACGCAGTCCTCGGGTGTCGTTCGTATCCTCAAAGACCTCGACACCGACCTTGATGGCCGCAAGGTGCTCATTGTTGAAGACATCATCGACTCTGGTCTGACTCTCTCGTGGTTGCTTGGCAACCTGCGCAGCCGCGGTGCCGAATCAGTTGAGATCTGTACCCTGCTTCGTAAGCCGGATGCCGCCAAGGTTGAGGTAGATGTGCGTTACGTCGGGTTCGACATCCCCAACGCTTTCGTCGTGGGCTATGGACTCGACTACGCCGAGAAGTACCGCAACCTACGCGGCGTCGCAGTGCTCGCTCCTCACATCTACTCCTAGGCGACTGCAGTGAGGGCGCAAGCGGCAATCGATGCGGCGACCGAAGACATCGTTGGCCTCTTTGAGAATCGGGTAACCGAGCAGAAGACTCCGGGAACATTCTTCGCGGTGTTCGGCCCGGATGGCATTGTGTTGGAGCGCGGTTTCGGCGAGAAGGTTCTTGGCGACGAGACCGCACCCGATCGCGACACCGTTTTCCGCATTGCGTCATGCACCAAGAGCTTCACGTGCACGATGCTGCTCATGTTGCGTGATCGTGGGCAGCTCAACTTCGATGCGCCGATCACTGATTTTGTTCCCGCATTTCGTCCGCTCGCTCCCGAGGCTGCTCCCGTCACCCCCAGTGTGCGTATGCTCATGACGATGTCGGCTGGGTTCCCCACCGACAACCCGTGGGGCGACCGCATGGAGGAGATGACCCGCGCCGAGCTCGATGAGTTTGTGGCAACGGGCATCCGCTATTCGAGCACGCCGGGTACGCGCTTTGAGTACTCGAACCTCGGGTATGCGCTGCTCAACGAAGTGATCGCCGAAGTGACTGGTCGCAGTTATGTCGACGCGATGACCGCCGAAATTCTCGAGCCGCTCGGTCTCACTTCGACCCGCTTCGATGAAGATCCGGATGCCGATGTCGCGCTCGGCTACCGGCTCGCGAATGGCGCCTGGCAGGTTCAGCCGTTCACTTTGCCCGGAGTTTTCTCGGCCATGGGTGGCTTGTTTTCAACCGCGACTGACCTTGTGCGCTGGTCGCTGTGGCTCGCTGGTGCCCTCGACCCCGAGAACAACTCAGACGGACCGCTGTCTGTGGCAAGTCGTCGTGAGCTTCAGCAAATTCAGCGTGCGGTGCCCGAGGGGATGTCGAAGGTTGCCGAGTTCGCTGAGCCCACCGCTCACGGCTATGGCTACGGACTGTTTATCGATGAGGGCACGACGAAGATTGTGTCGCACTCGGGTGGCTACCCCGGGTTCAGTGCACACATGCGCTGGCATGCCCCGACGGGCCTCGGTATCGTCGCGTTCGAGAATGGCACTTTCGCGGCATCCTCGATTCCGGCGACTCAGGCATTACAGGCTGCGCTTAACGCCTACGGCGAACTGACTACGCCGACACCGGCCTGGCCCGAGACGTTGACTGCGCGCGACGTGCTCGACGGGCTGATTCGTGACTGGGATACGCCCACTGCTGAGGCGATTGCCGCTGTGAACCTTGCGATGGATGTTCCCTTCGAGGAGCGCATCGCAGGCATCGCAAAAGCGATTGCTGACGTTGGTCCGTTGACGGGGGCACCGCTAAAGGAATTACCGCGCGAACTCGCGGATACTCCTGCCGTCACCAACTGGACGATCGACGGCGAACGCGGTCGAATCAAGTGTCATGTGCTGATGAGTCCAGAGCTTCCGCCGCGCGTGCAAACTTTCACGGTCACGACCGAAAGCGACTAACAGTTCGTATGGCATCCAATTCGTCGGCGAAAGCATTACGCCGAGGGAAAACACGCAGTCGTCTTGCAGTGCAGTAACGGTAACCTTGCAGCACGTTTCTTCAGAGAAAGGTACTGGGCCGCACGGCCCGGAACATCATGGATTTTAAGCGCATTTTTCGCGGCCCGGTTCCGTACATAATCATCGGCATCGCCGCAGTCTCTATCGCAGCGAGCTTGCTGTTGGGCGAGGGCTTCACAGAAGTCACGACTCAGGAGGGCCTCGACCTGCTTGAGGGCTCGACGGTCACGTCGGCCACCATCATCGACGGCGAGCAGCGAGTAGACCTCGAACTTTCGAAAGCTAATGGTGACAACGGCACCAAGGTGCAGTTCTACTACGTTGCACCCCGGGGCACCGAAGTTGTTTCGGCCATCAACGGTGCCGATGTTAAAGAGTTCAACGACCAGGTTCCGCAAGAGAACTTCTTCATGTCGTTCTTGTCGATCATGCTTCCGTTCCTCATCATCGGCGTCATCTTCTTCTTCATCTTCAGCCGCATGCAGGGTGGCGGCGGCAAGGTCATGCAGTTCGGCAAGTCGAAGGCCAAACTTGTAGGCAAAGACACCCCGCAGACCACCTTTGCGGATGTTGCTGGTGCTGACGAAGCAATTGAAGAACTCGAAGAGATCAAAGACTTCCTGAAGGAACCGGCCAAGTTCTTGGCTGTTGGCGCCCGCATCCCGAAGGGCGTACTGCTGTATGGCCCTCCCGGAACCGGTAAGACCCTGCTGGCGAAAGCCACTGCGGGTGAGGCTGGCGTGCCGTTCTACACAATCTCTGGTTCCGACTTTGTTGAGATGTTCGTCGGTGTCGGTGCGAGTCGTGTTCGAGACCTCTTCGAACAGGCGAAGCAGAACTCGCCAGCGATCATCTTCATTGATGAGATCGATGCCGTTGGTCGTCACCGCGGTGCCGGTATCGGTGGCGGAAACGATGAGCGCGAACAGACCCTCAACCAGTTGCTGGTTGAAATGGACGGCTTCGACGTCAAGAGCAACGTCATCCTGATCGCGGCAACAAACCGGCCAGATGTTCTCGACCCCGCCCTGTTGCGCCCTGGTCGTTTCGACCGCCAAATCGGTGTGGATGCTCCCGACATGCTGGGTCGCAAGCAGATCCTTGAGGTGCACGGCAAGGGCAAGCCCATGGCCGACAGCGTTGACCTCGAAGTTCTCGCACGCAAGACTCCCGGTTTCACCGGTGCAGACCTGGCCAACGTGCTCAACGAGGCCGCACTCCTCACCGCGCGCTCTAACGCCCAACTCATCGACAACCGTGCCCTCGACGAGGCCGTTGACCGTGTCATGGCTGGACCGCAGCGTCGCTCGCGCCTCATGAACGACAAAGAGAAGCTCATCACCGCCTACCACGAAGGTGGTCACGCGGTAGCTGCTGCCTCAATGCGCAATACCGACCCCGTCACAAAGATCACCATCCTTCCTCGAGGCCGCGCCCTCGGATACACGATGGTGATGCCAATGGAAGATAAATACTCCGTCACGCGTAACGAGCTGCTCGATCAGCTCGCCTACGCGATGGGTGGCCGCGTCGCCGAAGAAATCGTGTTCCACGACCCGACAACTGGGGCATCCAACGACATCGAAAAAGCGACAGCGATCGCTCGCCGCATGGTGACCGAATACGGCATGAGTGCCAGGATCGGTTCCGTGAAACTCGGAACAGGATCGGGCGAACCGTTCATGGGCCGCGACATGGGTGCTACCCGCGAATACTCCGACGAGCTGGCCAAGATCATCGACGAAGAAATTCGCGTGCTGATCGATCAGGCTCACGACGAGGCTTGGCAGATGCTCAATGAGAACCGCGAGGTGCTCGACAAGCTCGCTCGCGAACTGCTCGAAAAAGAGACCCTCGACCACAATGAGCTCGAGAAAATCTTCAAGGGAATTGCGAAGCTTCCCGAGCGCCCGCAGTGGCTCTCGAGCGACGCGCGCCCTGTCTCTCAACTGCCGCCCATCAAGGTGCCCAAGAAGCGGGCGGCCGCGCCCGAAGCAGCAGAGGGCGACGACAGTACACCGTCAAAGCCGGCACGTACGCCACGGCCGCGCAAGTCGCCGGGCGTCGCGACGGCCTAGGCGAACAATGTCGATCGACGTCGCACGCATTGAAGCTGCGGTAGCCGAAATTTTGGATGCCGTAGGCGAAGACCCTGCGCGAGCTGGCCTCACCGCCACGCCGCGTCGGGTCGCCGAAGCCTACGCTGAGTTCTTTGGCGGCAATGGCGTTGATGCGCTCGATCATCTCGCCGACAGCATCGAATTCACTGCGAATGCCGATCAGACCGGCGAGCTTGTTGTGTTGCGCGATATCGAATTCCGATCAATGTGTGAGCACCACTTGTTGCCGTTTCTTGGTGTAGCCCATATCGCCTATGTGCCGGACAAGCGGATTATCGGCCTAGGCAATTTGGCTCGAGTGGTGGAAACTATTTCGGCTCGTGCTCAGCTGCAAGAGCGGCTCACGGAAGAAATCGCGGAGGCGATCGACACGGGGCTCTCGCCGCGCGGGGTGCTCGTCGTTATCGATGCCGCCCACGGCTGTGTCTCGGCTCGCGGTTCACGCCAAACCTCAAGTTCTACCGTCACCCTCGCCTCGCGGGGAGTGTTGAGTCACCCGGTTGAGCGCGCCGAAGTTATCGCTCTTATCGGTCGAGGCGACAATGCGTAGAAGGCCACAAGTGCCGGTGCCACGAGTAATGGGCATTCTTAATGTGACCCCCGATTCGTTTAGCGATGGTGGCCAGTTTGAGTACGTCGACCGTGCGATTGCGCGGGGAATCGAATTGCGCGATCTGGGTGCGGATGTTGTGGACGTCGGGGGCGAATCGACTCGCCCCGGCGCAGAACGTGTGCCGCCAGCGCGCGAACAGCAGCGGGTAATCCCCGTCATCGAAGCTCTCGCAGCCGAAGGCATTGTTGTGAGCGTCGACACCATGAATTCCGGGACTGCACTCGCCGCAGCGGAGGCCGGGGCATCCATCATCAATGACGTTTCTGGGGGTCTTGCAGACCCTGAAATGTACCGCACGGTCGTCGCAACCGATCTCGTCTACATTGCGATGCACTGGCGTGGCCACAGCACCGAGATGGCAAACCTTGCCCAGTACGACGACGTTGTCGCCGACGTGCGCACCGAACTCACCGATCGCCTTGCCGAAATGATGGTGTGGGGCATCAACCCTGACCGCATCGTGCTTGATCCCGGGCTAGGTTTTGCAAAGTCAGCCCGCCACAATTGGGCGCTGCTTGCGCGAATGGAAGAGCTGACCTCGCTCGGGTACCCCGTCCTCATTGGGGCATCGCGCAAACGCTTTCTCGGCAAACTACTGAATGCGGATGCGACAACCGATGATCGGGATCTCGCGACCGCAGTCATCAGCAATCTCGCCGCTCAAGCCGGCGCTTGGGGTGTGAGGGTGCACGATGTGCCGTCAACACAGCTGGCGCTTTCCGTGTACACGTCGATGGAGAAGGGCAAGAAATGATCAATCCCGCACTGGACGAAATCACTCTCACCGGGCTGCGCGCCACCGCCTTCCACGGTGTCTTCGATCACGAGCGTCGCACCGGGCAGGTCTTTATTGTGGATGCGACCGTGTATCTCGACCTGTCATCGGCCGCGCGCACTGACGAATTAGCCAAGACCATTCACTACGGTGAGTTGGCCGAGCAGATTGTGTCGGCAGTTGAGACCAACCCCGTTGATCTCATCGAGACGGTCGCCGAGCGGGTTGCTACGATCGTGCTCGCTCATGACGCTGCAGTGAGTGTCAAGGTCACCATCCACAAGCCATCAGCGCCCATCACAGTTCCATTTGACGACGTTTCTGTCACCATCACGCGTCATCGAGCCGACCCTGCCCGCGCTGCTGGCTTCAGCGCAGATCCACAACGACTCTCGTGATCCGGCAGCAACGGCTGAGAGTCGAGCTGCCAGTAGTGCTCGCTCTCGGTAGCAATCTTGGTGATCGCGAGGGAACGCTGCGCGACGCCGTTCACGCGATCTCCCGCATCGATGGTGTGACGGTGGAAGCAGCATCCAGCATCGTTCAAACCCCCGCCGTCACGCTTTCCGGAGTCGACCACTCGGCGCCCGCGTACCTCAATGCTGTTGTGTATGCGCGCAGCGCGCTGGAGCCGCACGCACTCCTTGACCAGCTGCAACGCATCGAGGCAGAACATGGCCGAGTGCGCAACGAACGTTGGGGTGACCGCACTCTCGACATCGACATTGTGGCGTTTGCCCATGTGCAAGTGAATGACGACAGGCTCACAATCCCGCACCCGCGGGTAGCGGACCGCGCATTCGTTCTCGTTCCCTGGCTACAACTCGACCCCGGCGCGACAGTTGCTGGGCTTGGACGGGCATCCGATCTGCTCGCGAACATCGAGAATGACGCCACCGAATTCGAAGCGGAGCCACTGTGGTGAGCCGCACTTCGCCGCTACACCTGATTGCGCTCGCGGCGGTCGGTGCCGGGCTGGGGTGGCTGATTGAGGTGCTGCTGACAGCATCCGGTCGCCCCATTGTGATTCCGTCGATCGCTCTGGCAGTGTCGCTGTTTCTTATCGCCGTGATCGTTGTTGTGCTTGCGGTGCCCATCTACCGATACGCGCGAGGGCTGCGTCGCGAGCGAGTGAATCCCTTCTTCGCCCTGCGCGTTGTCGTGTTGGCCAAAGCATCCAGCTTTGCTGGCTCGCTCCTCAGCGGGGCCGCACTCGCGATCGCGTTTTACCTTCTCAGCCGTACCGTTTCGCCCGGATCTAGCATGATCGCAACAAGCTTTGTCGTCTCCGCTGCCGCGATAGTGTTGCTGGTTGCAGGACTCATTGCAGAATACTTATGCACAATTCCCCCGGACGACGAAGACTCGTCGTCGCGCAAACCGATGGACCCCCAAGGAGCAGCGTG
>Ga0314774_1002380_pt1 | contig 10658 bp, 14 predicted proteins | sample MetaGCBIA2018_FD_204515 | JGI IMG/M metagenome (GOLD analysis project Ga0314774, IMG submission 204515) | Cryopeg brine microbial communities from Beaufort Sea near Barrow, Alaska, United States - CBIA 2018 | ecosystem: Environmental > Aquatic > Marine > Coastal | place: USA: Alaska | collected... | reverse complement strand
GAATACTCTCGCCATGACGATGCAATACATGAATTTCCACAAGTGTCTCCTGAGTCAACATCGGCCGCCCTGATCATGTTATTAGGCGGCTATTTTGCCTCAGGTGGGTCAATTTTAAGTTGGCGTCGGTGGGTCAGTATTACTGTGGCGGTGACAACAATCAATTGATCAGGCCGGGAGGCGAAAGCTTTTTCTAGTTATTGGTGTTCGTTAGTCTAACGCGCCTGCCCCTCTGATCTACGGAACTACTTGTGCCATTAACAAACAGTCATCCAGTGCCCTTTGGGGCCGAGATAGCTCTGACAAACTCTGATTAAACTCAGCCTATTTATGAGGTCTGATCAGGTGGTCAATCGGCATGAGAACAGCCGGACAATGACTGCCACCCAGCGTGCACTAGGCAATTTAAATGGAGTAGCCCTCCACCGGACATCGGTACAACCTCCAAAAATAACTGTGAAGCTATTTTCCGGGCTGGGAAGCCCCCGATGTTCGGTCTAAATGCGCGAAATTCGTAATTGGAGGCAGATCAGCCAGTTTTTTTGCTTGCAGCGGAGCCGAGTTATGAAAGACTGAGTTGGAATTCAAGGTTGGAGCGTTTGATATGAATGAAAGGAAGAGTGTTGCTGAACTCCGGGAGCTTACCTATCTGGAGGTTCTTGAACTGTTTGACGGAGACCAAGTCGCTGCTGATCAGTGGTTATCATCATCCATTCGTGCCCTTGGCAACCACCCACCAATCTCGCTCATGGGAACTAAACCGGGCCTCCAAAAAATCCGAAATTTGGTAAGGAAATGGGGAGAGGGTGCAGTTTCATAGAGGTGTTCCCCAAGATCGGTAGTGGCAACGGATTGGGATCGAAGCGATCCTTATCCTGAATATCCCGAATGTTCTCAGCCAACGTATTGGTGTGAAGGATATTCGGTGCCTCGATGCAGTGCAGGATGATGGTGCCCCTTATGCAACCAATCGTAAGACCTTGCCGGGATTTCAATGGTTCTTCCTTCGCCGAGCAATTGGTAATGGGTATTTCTGGTTTGAGCGTAGGCGTCTTTGACCCAAATCACTTCGGTATTAGACACCCAGCCCCCGGAAGGCGCTCTTCCCAGCCTATCTTCGGCGATTGTGCCGTACAGTACGCGATGCGGATAACATGTTTTCTCGTTCAGCATCAGCGAGACGAGATACCAGCTTTTGACCACAGGGTACGCAGTCATACAGCCATTCCTCCATCATATTGGCAATCGTCCCGATCTCCACATACAATATTAGTCACAAGAGATTCATCGGAGGAGATTTTGAGGGTCAAAAAACATGGAAGTCGATGAAATTCTACAATTTGATTACAAAAACCAGATTCGGCCGCTTCTTGCTGATTGTATTTATTACCATGGCCTGAACGCTTTGCCTGAAATGATGAGGTTCGCTATTGGTCCTTTTGTGCACGTCGCCCCTGGCCCTCAGGTAGTCGAACAAATTTTTGAGAAAGTGCCCTCCAAACTCCTACCTCAATTTTTCGAAGCAGCGAAACTGTACCACGGTGAAGGCGGGTTCACTTGTGATGATGACCTGCCTTCGCTTGAGGATTTACTGGGGCGAATAACAAAGCGGACAGAGCAGATTCTCGATTCGCATTCGAGCCAATATGATGAATTTTTTATGTTTTTCTATATAGTTAGAGATCTTTGTGCGGCCTACAAATCGACAGGAGCAACTTCATCTTCTGTTCGGGTCGTCATGGAATGGAACCTAGGTCAAACGCTAGAAACCGTCGTAGACGTAGCCGATCAGTCAGAAGAAGATTCTAGAATACCTGCATACGTAGCGCCGAACATACGGAGCCTGTCAACATAGTTGGCGCGTGTAACAGTGTCTTCCGATGCAGATGTCATGTGTCACTTTGCTCCTTTTCCTGAACGACGTTACGGCATCGATCCATGCTCCAATCGTGCGATCAAAATTCTGACAGATTCAATATCCTTTTTTGACTGTAGCAATTGATTTGGAGAGCGCCCACCCAACCCCCTAACCGGACCCGACATCCATCGTTCTGTAGAAACCACATCCCCCTCAAAAAAATTCAGCGCTTCTTCGTATACAGATGCGACAAGACTATCCAAAACGATGTTCGGTTCAGATCGATCCAACGAGGTGAACCTGATCGTTTTGTCGATGACTGAAATCTCAACCACGTCACCCACGTTTATTCCGGCTGCGGCCAACATCTGTAATGGTATAGAGACATAAACATCATCTCCGTTACGGTGAACTGTCCCTAAAATCGTGCTGCCTGACATCACACAACTCCTTCTCCAGATAGCCATTGAGACCAGTATAGAAAATTCGCGCACACTTAAGCGCTTTTGCCATAAAAATAACACCGCATGCTTAATGAGCTAATTGCCCAGTATTATCCTGACACACCAGTTCCTAAGGGCGTGATCGACTGGGATAAAGCCGCGTCGGTGGGCCTTGAGCGAACGGTGAGGGACACACAAGTGGATATCCGGGAGGCGTTTCTAAAATTCCAGGAGCAACTTTCAGACGATGTCATCCTGCTGGTTCTGTTCGGTAGCCGGGCGCGCGGCGATTACCGGCCTGACAGTAATGCCAATCTAGCCGTGTTGTTCTGCGGAGAGCCTGGAGGTTTTATGAGGATGCGGTTGGGTCTGGCGAACATGGCTTATGACGTTTTGTTGTCGACGGGGGTGCTAATTCGATCGTTTCCGATTTGGGAAACCGAATGGTTTGATCCTGAGAATTCCCCGTACAAGGATACCTTGCGCAACATAGCCCGCGACGCATCACCCTTTGGCAAATTTGATCAAAAATACATTACAAATCGTTGTTCTGAGCCGACGGTGGTTGCTCACGATCCTCCATGAAATCGTCTATAACGCCATCGTCAGAATCAAAATATTCATTCCAGACTGGGTCGGTTGGCCTAATGTAGCGTTTGACCGAGCCTCGTAGGCGCTCTAGCGGCTCCAATTCCTGCGGGAGTGGTTCAGCAAGTTCCTCAGCATGAGAGTTCCACTCGTCCAGGCCTTTTAATAGATCCTTTTCGATAAATCGTTTGGGCACCATGACTATCTGCCTTCGCTCGCGTAAATGATGGTCAAATTCTTATCTTATAGAACAGGGCATATTTAAATAAGCTCTGTTTCAATAAAATCCGCCCATATTCGATGCCCGGTGTACCCACAGTGTACCTGCAGTGTACACAACCCAAAGTAACCATTATTCTCATCTAGTCCAAGTACACTGTGGGTACACTGTGGGTACACTGTGGGTACACTGTGGGTACACTGTGGGTACACTGTGGGTACACTGTGGGTACACTGTGGGTACACTCATCGTCCCTCTCGCCTTGTTATTAAATATAAACCTAACACCAGAGAACAATCTATCGAGCTCTTATTGTAGTAAATTAGTGTTTAGGCAGGTAGACATTTAAAGATCACATGTTGGATACTATAGGTGTATTGCAGGCACAGCCTGCCGTGAGTAGCTTGACACGAAAAATATAAAGCAGAGTTCAATGAGATCTAAAAGATCTTCCTCGAAAATGCTCGCTTGAGCACATTTATAATGAATTCCGACTGGGATTCACTCTTCAAAACCGCCGCACTGGTATTAGTGTGCATATCGTAATTCTATAACCGAAAAAATCGAGTTGTTTTAGATTTGGGTGGAGTCGACCGATTTATATCAGTCACTTGCCTACGAAATCCGCTAACGCAACTCATATAACCTCTAAGTGCCGGATGGATCACCTCGTGATCAGTAGTTTAAAAACTTTTTCATCTTGCCAATTTATATTCAAAGATCTTCAGCATCCAAACGACGAGCACCCGTTCGCCCGTTCCTCCGCCAGAAATGGCACCCCCTCAGCGTTGCCTGAAAACAGGTGATTGTTAGAGAGATGATTATTAAGTGGTAGAAAAAATCTTTCATACCAATCCCTTGAAACCGATCTCCGGACTAGAACCTGTCGAAAACCCTGACTAAAACTCGTTTTGAGCTGATCCGTTCTACCGGTGCGTCATCACCGGCACGCTCGAATCGACTCGTTCGCCCCTATGCCGTTCTACCATGTACGGCTCTACGCCATTCGTCGTCGCCCTGACACCGCCACCTACCGCTCCCCCACACTCGCTTGCCTTGCGCAGTCGCGTGCAATCACGGTTCGTAATGGACAAAAAATGTGCTCGCAGCAGCACGACCGATATTCCATCTGATCATAGGAGATTCTCCATGGTTTTGTATCTGACTACGGGTCGGGGGCGGAGTATCAGCGAGGGAGCTGGCTTCGCCACCTGGCCCGCAGGGCTTGCCTCGCATTAGCTGCACTATTTTTTATCAACTTTTCACACAACACGGTCATTCACTGATGAAGCGACAAAAGAAAACACCCAGAAACCAGAAGCGGAATTTCGGATTCGGCAAGCAGTTGTTGTTTGCGTGCGAAATGGCCATCGACGCGTTTTTCGGACGACATGATCACTATGGCACCAGGCGGACACACAAAATCCGGATTTGCATATTCGCGGAATACTGTAAGCGTAATGGTGTGAAAGACGCGAGAGACATCAACCGAGAGTTGATCTGTGCATACGGTGATTATCTGCGGCTTCGGCTCAACGCGTCCTATGTGTGGCCCGACGGTCAGACTGATAAGCCTATCGCGGTGTCGTACGCTCATAATCTGATCTCGACGGTGAACACCACAATGCACGCGATGCGAAGCAATGAAGGACTAAAAGTTTCGGCAAAGAAACTCTTGGGCGTTGCTCGCTCAAACATCCGAACAACTCAGATTCGTGCGGATCTTGCTGACACAAATACTGCAACAGATCACATGATTGCTGCCGGCTGGGACAGAGGTGCCGCTGTTGTGTTTCTGGCGCGAGCATGGGGGATGAGGGTTCAGGAAGCATTGCTGCAGGATCTCGATCGCATGACCCGCGAGATAGAGGCAACCGGAAGCGCTGCCATACTCGAAGGCTGTAAAGGCGGGCGGCGCTGTTTAACGCGGACGATAAAAGCCGATAAAATTCAACGTCACGCCTTGGAATTTGCTTTGGCAGCACGGCCAGAAGGGTCCATATGTCTGCTGTCGAAAACAGACAACGTGATCACCTTCTACAGAACAGTCCTCATCCGCTGCAGCCGGATGTTGCGCAAATGCGGCATCCCCTCATTCAGAGAGTTGCGAGCCGGGTTTGCCCAAGACGTTTATGAAACCATCGTTGGTGGGCCGTCGCCGCTTCGTGGCCCAATTCGGGATCGAGTTCTAGATCAATTCGCCCGAGAAGAAGTCGCGCGGATGCTCGGTCATAACCGTTACCAGGTCTCAGCATCGTATATCGGAGGTTACAAATGAAGATTACCAACATCACCAAACGTATCAGGTGGAACGAAAAAACGCCTGAAATCACAAAGGACAAAACGATTAATCGGATTTTTAATATGGCTGATGCTATTGAACACCATTTTCCAGAAGTGCTTCGGAGCGAGCAAATTAAGCTAAAACATATGCTTTTTTTGAAAAACGCTTGGTTTGACAACAAGGGCTTTGCAATCACAACGATAGCAGACTACACACGTGCAATGCGGTTGATGGTGACAGCTATGGGTAAGCATCATTACTGGTTTGAGCCCCTCAAGCTGGTCCAAGATCGACAGAAAGGTGGCAGACCCGCGGTGTCTATCGTTACGCAGACTAAGTCACGGAGAGCTGGGCGATAAGCCAAACATTCGCCTGCGTCGATAATAGATGGGGCAGACTATAAGTTTAGTCTCCAGTTCGGCTATAGAGCGACGTCAAACCCTATTGGCTTGGCTGCTGCCGTGTAACGCAACAATTAACTTGGTCGGTCCGGACAAGATAGTTGTCGCGCTGTACATCAACTAAAAATGGGCGTGGCAATCCAATAACGGGCTGTATCCGCCACCTGTCACGCCATTTACCTAGTGTGCCAAAGCAGCAGTCATCCTATCCAGCCTATTCCATCAGCACTGGCCGGAGACTTAGGCTAATAGCACTCAAAAAGGTCGACGGCTCTTTTGTAACCTGTTTTCTCATAAGCTCGAAGGTCGGTTTTCGACCCGCGGCAAGTTTTTAGTCTCAACTTGACTGGCTTAGGAAACCGCCTTTCTTGCACCCGTTCATGCATTCGTCGCGGAAATACCCATCAAAGCTTTTAATAACGCCATTTTAGGTAAGCTTGAGTTCAGGCCTAGCTTATAAAGAATATCATACCGTTATAAGTCAGGCTTGAATTGCCAAATTTCTGGTGACACCTATAAAAGTCCACGAGCTAGAGACAAAGCACGATCATCGACGATAGCTCCGATGTCATCATATTCCATGCGCACGAACTGCCACCCATCATCCAATGTGCAAATATAAATGCAAGAGACTGCAGTTCGGTTCAAGGCAATGACCCGATCCTTTACCGTGTGTGTCTTCACATTAACAACCTCGTCATAAGCTACTAAAACTATCAGAATCACTTTCCGACTTGACTGACAGAGGGGCTTGCTGGTTGCCACTCTTCGTGTAATGTACAAAGTATTAAAACGATGAACACGAAAAATCGTGGCAAAAGAAATCACTTGGTTCGCCATGATGACCAAAATAATTCGGCAACCTGCCATTCAATTCATCAGCTGCGTCTAATTGCGGAAAATCGATAATTTGACGTGCCCAGACTGAGCATATTTTCGGTATCGTAAGTCATAATCAATTGGATGAATGGAAAACTGAAATTTATGCCAAAACTAATGAAACTTGCTGAATGGCGCAACGCCATATTCATCGCGCCTCGTCCTTCACTGCGGACCTGCCAAAAATGGTGTGAACAGGGATTGATCGTCGGCTCGCGAAAATATGGACATCTTTGGTTTGTAGATGTTGACTTATACAATCAGTCCACAGGTAATCCTCTGGTGGACAGCATATTAAATAAACAGGGTTAAGATATGGCTGCTCGCAGGCTCCGGAAAAACCAGCACCTCCCTCAGAACCTTTATGTTGATACGAAAAAGGGAACGGTCTACTTCAAATACAAGCATCCCCTGGAGGGAACTTATCATTCACTCGGTACCAGTCGACCAGATGCGATCGCAGCTGCGCGGCAGCTCAACTCTCGACTAATGGTCGAACCCGACCGTGTCCGATCAGTGCTAGGCCTATCCAATAAAACATTGGGCCATCTCATTAACCGATACCAAGATGAACAGCTCCCGACAAAAGAATATACGCCTGGCACGCATCAAAGTTGGCTGTACTGGTTAGGGCGAATAGAAAAAGATCTTGGAAAAAAGCTAGTCGAGTCGTTTGATGTAGAGGTCATTGCGGCATATCTAGACAGCAATTTCGTGAAATATTCTTATATCAACCATCGAAAGGTTTTGGTTGAGTTATTTCATTTTGCGGCAAATAAAGGTCTCTTCCCCTCAGACAGAATGAATCCCGCCGAGGTGACATACGCAAAACCTGTAACGAACAAAAAGCGCCAGCGCATGACCATGGAGCAATTCATTGCTCTCCATAAAGCTGCTCCCCACTGGCTGAAAATTGCAATGGAACTGTCACTTCTCACCCTTCAGGGTCGGTATGAAATTCTCAACATGCGATTCGACGATTATAAAAACGGACGAATCAATGTCATTCGAAAGAAGGTCGAAAAACACGAGCACTCTCACCTCTCAATTAAATCCAAAAATTTGGATGAAATACTTACCAAAGCTCGCGAATCCGATATCGCCAGTCCATTTATTGTGCACCGCAGACCTGAGCGTAAAGTCTCCTCCAAAAATCGCGAACATTGGACACAAATCCTTCCTGATTATCTTTCCAAAAAATGCAGCGCCCTGATAGACCATCTGCCTGAATTTCAATCAATCCATCAGGACGAACGACCTACTTTTCATGAGATTCGATCACTTGGGTCACATCTTTATAAAAAATCCGGCTACGACAATGAAAGCTACGTGAGGCCGCTAATGGCGCATGCCGATGTGAAAACAACAGAGGACTACCAATCCGGCCATGAGGTGAGCTGGGTTTCAGTGTCGGCGGACTTGGATATCTCCGAGTGGATCGGTAATCACCTTTAAAAATGGGGGAATTACTCGACCAACTCAAGCACTGATCGCGCTTCAAAGTACCTAGCGATGGCGTAACAGTTCACTCTCGAACCTGAATGTGGATCCAAATAGGTTTTGTCCATCGAACCGCCAGCGGCGACTAAGGCCTTTACGATTTCAGCCTCATCAGCCTCGACCGCCATCATCACAGGGGTGTAGCCCTTGATCGGGTGCGCATGCTCTGCATTAGGGTCCGCGCCGCGATTAATCAAAAGCATAGCCATGTCTTGCAGCACCAGCAAATCTAGACCCTTGATCGTCGCATTGAACAGTATTTTACCCACCGCCTTACGTATCTGCTTGAAAGAGGGGTTCGCAGCTTGTTTCTCCAACCAGCGCTTCACCTCTGGCAAGGTCATTCCAGTTGGCGCACCGATATATCTCCGAATAGCGTCCAGCGATACACTGTCGTCAGGAGTCTCATCAAGGATATTCTCTATTGAGCTCGGATCTTTCAACGTTGCAATTCGTTGAATGCAGAAATGGAGAGGGGTTATCAAATCCACCCCACCCCTAAAGTCCGGCTCACATCCTAATTTGAGCAATGCCTCCACGACATCCACTCGCCCCGTCTCGACCCCAGCAATCAGTAACGACAACCGTTTTTTGGCAGTTCGTACGTTCAACACCTTTTGATTATGGGGAAATTTGATCAATGCTTGAAACATTGAGTCGTGAGAGGGGTCCGTAGCAGGGTCGGTGGCATCCATCATTCGGACGGACGCCAACAAAGCCGATTCGTAATTCTCCGACAGCTTGTTCACATCGGCCCCAGCTTCAAGCAAACGATGCACCATACCTTCCTCTCCCATGAAAGCGAAATGAACGACCTGACGATGCAATACATGAATGTCCACACGTGTCTCCTGAGTCAACATCGGCCGCCGCTCTGATCGTGTGATTAGGCGGCCATTTTGCCTCAGGTGGGTCAGTTTTAAGTCGGCGTTGGTGGGTCAGTATTACTCCGGCGGTGACAATTCAGAAGACTATCAAGGCGATGAAACAGCTGACCAAACTGTTGACCAACGATCGCCCCTGTTATGCCGTCGTGGGGTCGGACGGTTGCGTTATAACGGTTGGTCACAGCTACAAAAAACACCGTGTAATTCACTGATTATTTGAAATTTAACGGAAGCCAGAAAACATCATGAATAACAAAATTTTCAGTCTCTTGAGCACCCTGTCCTTTAACAGCAAACAGATGCCAGAAGCATTGCGGCTAAGTGAAAATGGGGTGTATGAAAGCTACTATGCGCCATTCGAATACATCAATCGCACTGCTAAAGTCGTAATTTGTGGCATTACCCCAGGTATACAGCAAGCGAACATTGCACTGGCAACGGCTCAAAAGGAGCTAGCGAAAGGCCGAACACCAGACGAGGTTCTTAAAACAGCCAAGCATGCAGCCAGCTTTGCAGGCCCTATGCGGCGCAATCTTGCGTCAATGCTGGACCACATTTGCCTGCAAGAGTGGCTCGGGATTGATTCTACTGCCGAGCTTTTTGAAAGCCGAAAAGACCTGATTCACTTCACATCAGCGCTGAGAAACCCCGTTTTTGCCAATGGCGCTAATTTCTCAGGTGGGCCGGCGATGGTGAATAACCCCTACCTTTGGGAGATGGCCAAGAGTGGTCTGACTGAGGAAATTCGGCAACTACCAGGTGACGCTGTTTACATCCCCATGGGTAAGGGGGTCGATGCGGTTTTTGAAAGGTTGATTGCGGAAGGCGTGGTGGGTGGTGATCGAGTTTTGTTTGGGCTGCCACATGCTTCAGGCGCCAATGCAGAGCGGATAGCCTATTTTTGTGGGCGCAAAGAGCGCGACAAGCTTTCTCTGAAAACCAATCCTGACAGTATTGATGACCGCCGGCAGTCACTCCAGGAAAGAGCGCGCCAGTTAGTTAGTGCAGCTAGTGATCAGTTCAATGCAAACGCAGTCGCCAATTTTGTGGGGCCTTTGTGAATTCTGGCACCCGCAAATTGCTCTTTGAAGGCGGTTTTACGCAAAAAAACTGTGCCTCAGGCAACAGAGTTCATGCTAGCGGCAACATTTTCTATGCTCTGATCTGGCTCCGTAATGCTAACTCCCGCACAGAACTAGGTATGGTGCGATAGTGAGCAGTATAGTCAGTCTCATGGAACCGGACGCCTCAAATGGCCCAGTGACCGGCAAATATAGGCAGTTTGATGGAACCTTTGCCGGTTTTAGATCCAGTTCTATACACGAAATCCCCCCTGTTCATCTCCAGCGACAACAAAATCTGTGTCTGAGGCAACAGAGTTCATGCCAGCGGCAACACTTTTTATACTCTGAGCTGGTTCTGCAACGCTAACTCCCGCACAGAACTAGGTATGGTGCGGGAGCTAAAAAGCAGGCAGTCTGATGGAGCCGCAAAATAAAACGAGTCAGTTATGATCCATGGTTATCAAAAATGACTTCCGCCTATGAAACTCCGGTATTAGTTGTTGATCTGGAAGCGACCTGTTGGGAGCGTCGATT
>Ga0314774_1002376_pt1 | contig 10671 bp, 9 predicted proteins | sample MetaGCBIA2018_FD_204515 | JGI IMG/M metagenome (GOLD analysis project Ga0314774, IMG submission 204515) | Cryopeg brine microbial communities from Beaufort Sea near Barrow, Alaska, United States - CBIA 2018 | ecosystem: Environmental > Aquatic > Marine > Coastal | place: USA: Alaska | collected... | reverse complement strand
AGCTCGAAGCGGTCATCGATCATCAAATGTCGGTATTGTGCGGTCAAGGAAGTGCAACCCTTCTCGGAGTGATCTCAATAACCACAACTTAGAAGGTGTTGCACTTCCGACTAGAACCCGGGCCGGTTGTTAGAGAACAGTCACAATCTCGGGCCCTTCGTGCAAAAAATCTGCGGCAGCTAATCCTTATATATGTGCCTCGGCGCGCCCTCGTTGCACCAACACGAATGCGTGCGGTTATGGCGTCCCCGCCCGCACACACAAGCACCCACAAACCATGATTGAGTAATCCCAAGTATTTACCAACGCCGTGCACGCTCATCGCGTTACCGGGCCCGGAAACTAGAAATGGGACGAGCCATAGGCCCCCGTTTGTAGCGGACTCTAAGTCCGGTTATCGCTCAGCTTAGATTTGCAGCTGCATCGGTCGCGGTCGCAACCAACTCAGTTACGCGGCAACGGAAAGGTCCAAGGTCAACGACGCCTCGAACAGGGTGCACGCTATTTGTCAATAGCACCACAGCGGTTCTTCTGACTGGGTCGACGACGAACATCGTGCCCGTGAATCCAGTGTGTCCTATGCCCTTCACAGCGCCCATGAAGCCAGCGTCAGCCACTCGAAGCCCTAGGCTGTGACCAAAGGATGCTCCACGCCCAGGCTCAATGATTTGTTTGGTCAAGTGTCTAGCCGCTTGGGGTCCAAGGACCTCTCGATGGCCGACGATTCCTTCATCCAGAATCGTCCGTGCAAAAAGTAAGACATCGTCTGCGGTCCCGAATACTCCTGCATTACCCGTGGTTCGTTGCAGGGACCACGCAAGTTCATCGTGAACCTCTCCGCAGACGAGACCTCGGCCGAGATAGTCCTGCACCTCGGTAGCCACACAGCGTGCCGTCGAGGCGGGGGTGAATGTCAAGTGTCGGGCACCGATCGGTTCGAATATCCGCTCCGCTACTATTCGGTTCAACGACTGGTCTGTGACCGTCTCGGCAAGAAGGCCGGCCGCAATGTAGTTGGTACACGAGTAACGAAACTCTGCGCCCGGTTGAGTCTGTAACGGCATTGATAGTGCGGCCGCGAGCTTCTCGTCGGGAGTCAGCGACGCAGACTTCCACGCAAAACTGTCGGAAGGGAGGCCCGAAGTGTGCGTCAGTAGGTGCCGCAGTGTTATCTGACTGCTTCCCTCTCCGCCGCCGACTGGAACCCGCCCAAATACTGTGTCGTCCAGAGAGAGCTTTCCCTCCTCCACCAGAGTGAGAATCGCTGCGGCGACGAAAGTCTTCGATACCGACGCAAGGTCAAAGAGGGTATCTCCGTCGACCGGGACTTTGCTGGTTGCTGCGGTCTCCCCCACAAGAATTTGGCCGACCTCCTCAAAAGGGGTCCACGCTGCTACCGCACCAGCAGTAAACAGTCCTTCAGCTAGGCCCCCTACCAAGAGATCTTCTAGTCGGTGCTTAAGCATTGGTGCCTCCAGGAGTAGCCCGTACAAAGCGTTCGGTGATGCGCGCGGGATTAGTGATTGCTGTACCCACAACGACTGCGTAGGCACCCGCAGCAAATGCGTCACGGACGTCATCCGGAGTCCAGAGACGTCCTTCAGCGAGAATGGGCACATCCACAGCGTTTTTCAACACCGTGATCAGTTCAAGATCAGGGTAAGTGGGAACGGTGGCGCCGGTATAGCCTGACAATGTAGTCGCTATCAGGTCCGCTCCTGCCCTTACAGCAGTCTCGGCAGCCTCGACACAGTCGATGTCAGCCATTACCCGAACTCCCAGTTGCAATCGAATTCTCGCGATCAAGTCGGCAGCGGTAGTGCCATCAGGGCGCTCCCGGAGCGTCGCATCGATCGCAACGATATCCGCGCCTGCCGCAACAATCTCCGCTGCAGTTTCGAAAGTTGGGGTGATGTACACGGGACGTCCATCAAGAATCTTTCGAATTCCCAGTATCGGCAGCTTTACCGCAACGCGGATTGCCGAAATATCGGCGACCCCCTCTGCCCGGATGCCGACAGCACCAGAGTTTTCCGCGGCTATTGCCGCCGCAGCCATATGCACTGGACCGTGTAGCGGATTATCCGGTCGCGCTTGGCAAGAAACGATGAGTCCGCCGCGAAGCGTTGATAAGTCGATCATGGTATCTCCTTGGTTATGTATGGAGGCCTGTGAGGCATCCGATCCGGGTCAGTGGAGAGCAATTCCGCAAGCGCGAACGCGCCGGACATAGGGTCTCCCGCCGGTTCCACGATTTCGAAATCACCGCGAGCATGAACCGCTCGTGCGAAACTTTCTAGGATTGGCGCGCCTATTTGGCGAAGCCCGCCCACTAAGGAGACACGCTTTGGCACACCATCGAGGAGACAAGCGATCGCAGTCTCAGCCAAGAGCTCTGCTGCCCTACTGACAATTTGCTCAGCAATGACGTCCCCGGCCTCAGCGGCTCGAACTACTTCTGGCACGAAGGACGCAAGCACTCCAGCGCGATCTTCTCGAGTGTAGATCTGACGCGGAAGCTTCTCTGGAGCGCCGAACCGGTCCATCAGCGCTTTCAGCAGCAGCACGGATCCCCCGCGTCCATCGTGTGCACGAAGACCGGCTTTCAAGCCGGCCGCACCAAGCCAGGCACCGCCCCCATCATCTCCGAGCACATGGCCCCAGCCATCGACGCGGTGCCAGATGTTTTCAAAGTCGGTGCCCAGCCCGACGACGCCAGTGCCCGCAGCAACGACACCCCCGCCGATAAAACCAAGAGCGCCGACCATAGCCGTCACTGAATCTGAGGCGAGCGCAGTTTTCGCTCCGGGCCAAACCTCTTGGATTACCGCCGTAATATCTCCCACCGTGTCGACGAGTGCGAGCAAACCGCTCATTCCGACAACGACAGCGCTCGGCCTCACAACACCAGTGCTGATCCGCCGACTTTCAGCGCCTTCCAGGATCTCGCGCAGCATTTTCTCGGCATCGATTCCCGAGCGACCTACGCGAATAGCGGGCCCGATCTCCGGCACTGGTCTTACTCCGTGCTCGAACAGCGCGTACCGGGAACCGGTACCCCCAATGTCGATGGCAGCTAGGGTCACTTGCTCATGCCGGCGGTAAGTCCCGCAATGATCTGTTTCGTCGCTACCAGGAAGAGGATAATCAGCGGAACAGTGGCAATGACGAGCCCTGCGAACAACGCGGACCAGTTGGTCGAGTATTCGCCAAAGAACATGCTCAGCCCGACGGGCAAGGTGAAGTTGTCACTGGAGCGCAGAAGTACGAGCGGATAGAGAAAGTCATTCCAAACAGGAACGAACCGAAACACAATCACGGTTGCAATCGCCGGTTTCACTAGTGGCATCATCACAAGGAAGAACCGCTGGAATGGACCAGCGCCATCCAGTTGCGCTGCTTCTTCTAATTCTTCCGGCAACTGACGGAAAAACGCTGTTAGCACAAATATGGAGAACGGGATGCTTGACGCAGCGTAGACAAAAATCAGCCCAAGAAGGGTATCGACAAGTCCCATGCTGTCGAGCAAATAGAACGTCGGAAGTACTGCCAGGTGCACCGGCAACATCAATCCAGAAAGGAAGACCACCTCGGTGACCGACATTGCCTTGGTGCGGACTCGTGAAATCGCATAGGCCGCGGGAACTGCAACTGCTGTGCTTAGAAGAACCGATCCCACAGTGACGACGATGGAATTCATGAAGTACGACGAGAAGTTCGCGGAGTTCCATGCGACCGCATAAGCGTCGAAGGAGATCGGCCACTCCATGCCCAGGGGATTCTTCAACAGGTCCGAAGTTTTCCGGAATGAATTGAGGAACATGATGAGCAGCGGCGTGAGCGAGATAGTCGCGTAGCCGATGAGGATTATTCCCACTACGACCTTGCCTGCCGACGGACGCTGTTTGCGGTTGATGGCAGAGGAAAGTGTGCTTGTCATTTGATTCTGTTTTCCCGTCGTCTCATTACGACAGTCGCGAGCATCGCGATTCCGAAGATGAAGATAAACATGAGGGTGGCGATTGCAGAAGACATGCCGATTCCGTTTGAGGATCCGGAGTCGAACGCAACTCGGTAGAACATCAACGAGAGCACGTCAGTGGATCCCGCTGGACTGCCAGTTGACCCGCCGAAGGAGTATGGGAGGGCGAACGCTTCCATGGAGTAAATGAAGGCGAGTACGCTCACCGTGGTAATCGCTGGTACGAGTAGCGGAAGTGTGATCGCGAAGAAACTCTGGCGTGCGGTCGCTCCATCAATAGAAGCGGCTTCATCAAGTTCGGCGGGGATTCCCCCGAGGGCTGCACCGTAAAGCAAGATCGGGAAACCAACCCACTGCCAGCCAGCTACGAGGATGACAACCCAAAGTGCAGTGCTCGGGTCTCCTAGCCACGGGCGGGAAAGGTCCTCAAGGCCGATCGCGGCAAAGAAGGAATTGAGGGGGCCAAAAGTGGGCGAAAGAAGAAGGGTCCACAGGTAGCCGACAACAACCGCACTTACGAGGTAAGGCATCGTGTATAGCGTCTGAAAGAGCTGGCGTCCGGTCTTCAACCGATGGAGAAGGTAGGCAAGGCCCAAGCCAATAGTATTCTGCCCGACGATCGCACCGACGAAGAGAAGAATGTTGTGACCGAAAGCGCGCGGAAGCTGCTCAATGTATGGCGCTTTAGTGAAGAGATCTACATAGTTACTCAAGAGTGCGAAGTCTCCACGAGCAGTACCATTCCAGCTGAAGAATGAGTAGCCAAATGCCGCAAGCATTGGGTATAGCGTGAAGACTCCGAACAGAACAGCGGCCGGCAGCACGAAAGTGAGCGCTGCCGTTCGGCTCATGGCCCGACCGGTCTTCCGCGAGCGATTGCTCGTGGAAGACCGACGCGCAGGTGTGGATGTTACTTGGTTGGCGTGAACCACGTTGAAATACCTTCTTGCAGCTTGCTGGCGACTTCAGAGGCGTTGGTCGTTCCGAGGAGGAGATTTTGGAGCTCAACGTTCATGATGTCGGTTCCAGACGGTGTTTCCCAGCGGAAATCTGACAGTAGTAGGTAGGGTGCACCGTTTGCCGCGTAGGCGTCCGTGAGTTCCTTGAGGATTGGGTCATTGTATTTGACTCCAGGAACCGAGGAAGGCTGCTTTACTGTGTCGGCAAAGAGCTGGCCAAACTCGGCAGTCGCGATCCATGAAACTAGGTCAAGCGCAGCTTCCTGCTTGTCTGACGCCGCGTTGATCGCGAACGATCCGTCTGCGTAGCCAACGGTGAGAGTCTCATCACTAACTGCGCCGGGCGCGGCAGGGATTGAGAAAACACCCAGATCGAGGTCGGGGTTTTGCGTTTCAAAGAAGCTCTGCTCGAACGATCCACCAGGGAACATCGCTGCCTGTTCCGCGATAAAGAGCGTCTGCGCTTCGGTGTAAGCAACACCAACGACGTCCTTTGGCATGTACTTCTCGAGGTTCGAAAGCGCTTCGATACCGGCGATGTATGCCGGATCCTCGAACGTCTTAGATCCGTCGAGGATACCCTCTCGGAAATCGCTTCCACCATAGGTTGAGGCAGCGACGTTGTCGTGCAGCATCGGAAGCGTCCATGCGTCCCTGCCGCCAACCGCTAGAGGTGTCATTCCAGAGGCGAGTACGGTCTCGTTTGCGTCAATAAATTCTTCCCAAGTTGTGGGCTCTTCTAGGCCCAGATCCGCGAAGATGGTCTTGTTGTAGAACATCGTCAGAATTTGCGAAGCGAACGGCACTCCGTAGACGTCGCTGCCATCACGAGCAGTAGACCCCGCGAGAGCTTTCGGGTCGAATTCGTCAAGTGCGTCGATCTTTCCATCGAGCTGCACAAGGTTGCCGCCCTCGATAAAGGGCTGAATGCGACCGTACGCCTGAACCATTACAACATCCGGACCGTTGCTGCCGGTGAGCCCCGTCGTGAGGATCTGAGCCCACTCGGTGCTCTTGTAGGCCTGGAATTCGATCGTTACGCCCGGATTGGCTTCTTCATAGACATCGAAAATGGAGTTGTATTTCTCTACGTCCTCAGTGCGCCATGACCACAGGTTAATGGTCACATCATCGGTGCCATCCGTGGGTCCGCTCGGGGCACACCCGGCGAGCAAACCGCTGACGGCGATCATCGCCGTTGCTAAAATGACTTTCTTCATTGTTGCCTCTCTGTTTGGTTGGAATTTAGTGAAGCTGGGAGGGTCGCGTTCGCCTCTAGGGCTCCACGCACACTTCCTGAGGCGACGTCCAAAGCTTTCCGGGCGGCGTCGGTACTCATATCGCCAATAGCCGCAACAATGGCGACTTTAAGATCACCGTTGGCTGCGCGAAGCAGCGCCTCGCACTCTGCAGCTTGCGCGCCGGTGGCGTCCGCGAGAATTCTGAGAGTTCGGTCCCGGAGTTTGGCGTTCGTGGCGACTAACGAAACCATGAGATTTGACCATGTGCGCCCATAGGCCACCATTAGCGCCGTCGAGAATCCGTTGAGCACCATTTTCTCGGCGCTTCCCGCTTTGAGCCGGGTCGAACCTGTGACTACTTCTGCCCCTGTCTGCAGAACAATGTGTGAGTCAGCCAGGTTTGCGACAGTGGCACGAGGGTTACACGAGATCAGTGCGGTGTGGGCGCCTGCGGCTCGGGCCGCCCGTAGCGCGCCCGCAACGTACGGGGTATTGCCGGATGCGGTCAAACCGATCGCAAGATCGTCAGGACCGAGTGTCGCAGCAGCGGCGACACCTTCCGGCTCGGAGTCTTCGGAGTTCTCAACCGCGCGGACAAGTGCAGCTTCGCCTCCGGCCATGTGGGCGATAACTACGTCCGGTTCGATGCTGAAAGTCGGAAGAAGCTCTGCAGCGTCTAAAACTCCGAGGCGGCCGGACGTGCCTGCGCCAAAGTAGTGAATGCGCCCTCCGCAGGCGAGGCGCTCGGCTCCAATCTCGACGAGTTGAGCTATCTGCGGAAGAACTGCGTTAACAGCATCGACAGCGATTCGATCCTGAGCATTCATCAGTGTCAGGATTTCAAGAGCACTCATGTTGTCAAGTTCCCGAGAATCCTCGAGGCGGCGCTCAGTCGGTGGCAATTCAGCTCCACGTTCTTGCGGTGCTGAGATTGGCTCTTCGGCGTAATTCATGCTCTCCCTTGAGTGGTCATACAGCCGGTTCGAAGCACTTCGCCGGGCAACAAGATTCATATTGTCAAATCTTTCCGAGTATTGTCAAATTATTGGGGATTTTACTCACGCTGTCGTCTGGCTGGCTCATTACATCGAATCCATGCTTCGCTCAACTTCGATCGCGAGTGCCTCCCAGACGCCGTACGGTCGTCCCTCGGAGCATAATGAAGAACGCCGTTCAGGCCTGTGGACACAAGATCCGAGTCGTCTAGCCCTTTCGACAGATACCGTCAGCAATTGGAGTAAACCGTGAACACCGATGTCCTCGTGACAATCCGCGAGATCTTCCCCTCGATGAGTGTCGCCGAACGGAGGGTCGGTTCCGCAATACTCAACAACCCTGCGCTCGTAGTGGCCTCGACAATTACCGAGCTCGCGGCCCTCTGTGGAACGTCTCAAGCAACCGTCGCACGCTTTTGTGCTGCGATCGGATTCAGCGGATACCGCGAGCTCCGAGTAGAAGTTGCTGCGGCCACTAGTCGCGAGCAGGCCCGGTTGGACCACTTCCATATTGACGACGGTGAGATAGACCGGGAAGACACCGCACTCGGCGTAGCGAAAAAAATTGCGTACCAAGAATCACAAGCAATCCAACAAACCGCATCCGGACTCGATTTTGAGGTGCTCGATCTCGTGGTCGCCACGCTGCACAGCGCGACCCACATCGACATTTACGGATCCGCATCCAGCGCCCTTACAGGCTCTGATCTACAGCAAAAACTCCATCGCATCGGCCTCCCTGCGCACTGTTGGAGCGACCCACACCTAGCGCTGCCTTCAGCAGCTCTCCTCCGACCGGGCGCAGTAGCAATTGGCATCTCACACTCCGGCGCGACGAGGGAAACCTTCCAGGCACTCGAACTCGCCAAAGGCACCGGTGCCACCACGATTGCGATCACTAACTATCCCGAGTCACCACTCGCCGAGCAGGCAACCTTCGTTCTCGCGACACGGGCTCGCGAGAGTCGCTATCGATCTGGTGCAATGTCGAGCCGGATCGCACAACTCGCGCTTGTTGACATTCTTTTTGTCCGTGTAGCCCAGGGTAGGCTTGACGAAGTCAGCGAGTCACTGCGAGTCACGTATGAAGCTGTGCAGAGTCGCCGCATTGGTGACGAGCGTCGAAGTACGTCTACTAGCAAGTAGCTATTGCAGCGAACAATCCGTCCACTATTACCGCTGTCTATTCGCTCAATTGCGAAAGAAGTTTGCGACGAATGCTGTAACGATTGGTCACCTCGAAAACAGTAGAGCTATAGAGTTTTCCTGCTGGGCCTTCCAACTCTGTCCAGAGAAACCACCTTAAATGAAGACCATTCTTCGACATTTTATCGAGACAGGTGTGCAAAAGCAGCTTGCCTAGAGCCATCGTGTGATGTGTCTTTCTGTGAGTTCTTTGATCGGTACTCACTGACCATCGCACGGTGGTTCACTACGTTGTTAATCCAACGATTTCAACCCCGGGAATTACACCACTCGGGGGGTGCCCCTATGTGTTTCGTCAAGTCTTGAGTGGTTTCTTGTTTTCGTAGAGGGTGCCGTCGCGGAGCATGGCGTAGAGCACGTCGCATCGTCGCCGGGCGAGGGCGATGAGGGCTTGGTTGTGACGTTTGCCTTGCGCGATTTTCCGGTCGTAGTAGGTGCGTGAGACAGGGTCGCTGAGCGCTGCGAAAGCGGAGAGGAACAACGAGCGTTTCAGGACCTTGTTGCCGCGTTTGGAAGGGTGTTCGCCGCGGATGGATGATTCGGAGCGCCTGGTGACCGGGGCGAGGCCGGCGTAGGAGGCGAGGTGGCCGGCGGTCGCGAACTCCTTGCCGGAGACCTGTTAACGCCGACTGAAAATAGGGCTAGAACTCACCGGTCGCATTTGTCGGGCCGATCATTTCGGCGACTGGAACTGGTGACGGCTGGCGAGCGCTTGGTGTGGAAGAAGAGTTCATCACCGACAGCAAGGGGCGTTGGATGATTCCTGGTTTCATCGATCTGCATTGTCATGGCGGCGGCGGCAGCAGTTTCGACAATGGCCTCGAGAGCATAGGCGACGCACTTGCGTTCCACCACGGACACGGTACGATCCGCCTCGTGTTGTCTTTAGTTTCAGCAGCGCAGACTGATCTTGAGGCACGCCTCGCGACCATCGCGAGCGTAGCTGAGGCGAATCCACTAGTTCTCGGATCACACATTGAGGGGCCCTTCTTGAACAAAGATTTTCGTGGCGCTCATGAACTGACCTGGCTTCGAGCACCCGACTCGGAATCCGTGGATCGACTCATCTCGATTGGTCGTGGGCAGTTACGCCAAGTCACACTAGCCCCAGAGCTTCCTGGAGCCTCAGCCGCGATTCAAACATTCGTATCAGAAGGAATAGTTGTAGCGGTGGGTCATACAGCTGCTGACTTCGAAACCTCACTCGCAGCCTTTGATGCTGGAGCGACCTTATTAACTCACGCGTTTAGCCGTATGAAGGGGGTTGATCATCGCGCACCGGGTCCAGTCATTGCCGCAATGCGTTCTCCCAGAGTTGTGCTGGAGATCATAAATGACGGCATTCATTTGCATCCAGACGTGGTGCGCCTCGCCTTCGCTGGCGCACCCGGCCGAATTGCATTAGTCACGGATGCCATGGCTGCGGCTGGTGAGCCTGATGGCCATTTCATGCTTGGCACAACCTCAATCAAGGTGGAAGATGGCATTGCACGCACCGAAACGGACGGAGTCATCGCCGGTTCCACACTCACATTGGACGTAGCTCTGCGTCGCGCTGTGAACGTCGTCGGAATATCAATCGAAGATGCCGTGGCAGCCATGACATCAGTTCCAGCCTCTGCGTTACGGCGCAGTCATGATCTCGGCATGTTAGCTCCTGGATACGTCGCCGACGTTCTACGTCTGAGCGATGATCTCCAGGTCGAGGTCGTCTTCGCAAATGGCAAGCTGATATCCAATTAGCGGAAGTCTTTTGCAGCGAACGAAGTTGTTAGAGCGCGTCCCACTCCATGCGGTTCGCCCACGCATGACGGTAATAAGCGATGTTGGATAGCTCGCCGGCTGACCCTTCGTCGAGAACTACTGTCACGTGGGGGTGCAATTGAATAACCGACGCAGGTTGGCTTGCTGTAATTGGCCCCTCGACTGCAGCAGAAATCGCTTTCGCTTTGCTTGCTCCGAAAGCTAGGAGCACTAAGTGTCGAGCGCGCAGAATTGTTCCGAGCCCTTGAGTAATGCAATGCAGCGGCACATCGTCTGGAGAGTTGAAGAACCTCGAATTGTCCGATCTCGTTTGGCTAGCTAAGGTCTTGACGCGCGTAAGCGAGCCAAAGGAGGAACCAGGTTCGTTGAAGCCTAGGTGCCCCGTTTGGCCTATACCAAGAATTTGAATGTCAATGCCTCCTGCAGCAGAAATCGCATTTTCATATGTGACACCAGCCGCGAACAGTGTCTCTTTATCGCCGTTCGGTACATGGATATTTGCAGGTGTCAGCCCAAGGGGCGTT
>Ga0314774_1002375_pt1 | contig 10672 bp, 10 predicted proteins | sample MetaGCBIA2018_FD_204515 | JGI IMG/M metagenome (GOLD analysis project Ga0314774, IMG submission 204515) | Cryopeg brine microbial communities from Beaufort Sea near Barrow, Alaska, United States - CBIA 2018 | ecosystem: Environmental > Aquatic > Marine > Coastal | place: USA: Alaska | collected... | reverse complement strand
AGGCGAACAGCAGCTGTTACCGATAAAAAATAAAATTTAAACAGATGAAAGGAATTATATTAGCAGGAGGGTCAGGAACTCGTTTGTATCCAATTACAAAAGGAATATCAAAACAATTATTATCCATCTATGACAAGCCGATGATTTATTATCCGCTCTCTGTTTTAATGCTTTCAGGCATCACAGAAGTATTGATAATTTCTACGTCTCACGATTTGCCAAACTTCAAAAACCTTTTGGGAGATGGAACTGACATTGGAATGCAGTTTTCCTATATTGAACAGCCTTCACCAGACGGATTGGCCCAGGCTTTTATTTTGGGGGAAGAATTTATAGGTAAAGAAGATGTTTGTTTGATTTTAGGAGACAATATTTTTTATGGAGCAGGAATTGAAAATTTATTGGAAAATGCGGTAGAAACAGTTTCAGAAGAAAAAAAGGCATCTATTTTTGGCTATTACGTGCAAGATCCCCAACGATATGGAGTCGCAGAATTTGATAAAAATGGGAATGTGCTTGGCATAGAAGAAAAACCAGCAGAACCAAAAAGTAATTATGCTGTGGTAGGTTTGTATTTTTATCCGAACAGTGTGGTTGAAATAGCAAAAAACACGAAACCAAGTGCTCGTGGAGAATTGGAAATAACAACGGTAAATCAAACCTATTTGCAAAGAGAGAAGTTAAAAATGGCCATGATGGGTCGTGGTTATGCTTGGTTAGATACGGGTACACAAGATTCGTTGCTGGAAGCTTCCAATTTTATCCAAACCATAGAAAAAAGACAAGGATTAAAAGTAGCTTGTATTGAAGAAATTGCCTTTGAAAAAGGATATATTTCAAAAGAACAATTACTTGTTTTGGCGGCTCAATATAAAAATAATGAATATGGTTCATACTTGCATAAATTAGCGTCGCAAGGGCATTAAAAGTTAAAAGTAAAGAAATAAGTTCAAAACATAATCTGAAAACAAATTAAAGAAGAATCGTCCTATGATTTTTTTGTCTTAAAATAGTTAATTTTTTTAGCGTTGGCCGTTTGAATAATTAAAAATTGATAATTAGGAATTAAAAATTTGAAATTACTCAAATATTTAATCCTTTATCGTAAGTATAATATTTTAAAAGCGTTAAAAATTTTTGAAGCCTTGGAGGAAATTTAGCTTTTAAAATATGGTTTTTAAAGAGCGATTTTTTTAATCGAACTTTAAAAAATACCTGACGAGAAAGTGCCTTTTCTTTTGGTTCGTTTTCTTTGGGCAAGCAAAGAAAATGAACAGGGCATGTGGAAGGAGTTTAAACATTTTTTTAGTTCCTAAAGAATAATCAACGGGCAAAAGGAAAATTATAGAGATAAAACAAAAAGGAATAGCAATTTAAATTTAGAAGAATGATTAAAAGCATTCTATATAAATTATCAAAAAAATATCGAATACCAAATGAAATTTATAAAAACAAACATCCCCGATGTCATTTTATGTGAGCCAACAATCTTTAAAGATGAAAGAGGTTATTTTTTTGAATCCTTCAACAAGGAGGTTTTTGAAAAACACTTGGGAAAACCCATTCATTTCTGTCAGGACAATGAAGCAAAATCTACCAAAGGCGTTTTAAGGGGATTGCATTATCAGATGTCTCCGTTTGCACAATCCAAATTGGTGCGTGTCATTTCAGGAAAAGTGCTTGATATTGCGGTGGATATAAGAAGAGGTTCTGCAACTTTCGGACAGTATGTGGTTCTTGAACTGAGCGGTGAAAATAAACACCAGCTTTTTGTCCCTGCCGGATTTGCGCATGGATATGTCGTTTTAAGTGAAGAGGCTATATTTAGTTATAAAGTTGATAATTACTATCATAAAGAATCTGAAAGGGGTATCATCTATAATGATCCTGAGCTGCAAATCGATTGGAAATTGCCTTTTAAGGAATTGATTATTTCCGAAAAAGACAAGATTCAGCCAACTTTTAATAAAGCAGACCTGTTTGAAATAAATATTTTTGAAGGATGAACATATTAATTACAGGTGCAAATGGGCAATTGGGGCAGGAACTAAAAAATTTGGAAAATAAATTTCCAAATCTCAAACTCTTTTGCACTGACAGACACTCCTTGAATATCCTTAAATTTGAAGAAGCGGAACAGTATGTTTTAAAAAACACGATTGACGTGATCGTGAATTGTGCCGCTTATACCAATGTGGATAAGGCGGAAGATGAAGTTGAATTGGCAAATGAAGTGAATCATTTGGCAGTTAAAAATTTAGGGTTGATAGCCAAGAAACATCATATAAAATTAATTCATATTTCAACCGATTATGTGTTCGACGGAAATTCGAGCATTCCGTATAAGGAAGCTGACGCCACAAATCCGCAAAACGCTTACGGAATCAGTAAATTAATGGGTGAGAAGGCACTATTGGAAATCAATCCGAAAAATTCAATGACTATTCGAACTTCCTGGCTCTATTCAGAATTTGGTAATAATTTCGTAAAATCAATACTGAAATTAAGTAAAGAAAAGGAAAGCATCTCAGTGGTTTACGATCAAGTAGGATCGCCGACTTATGCGAAGGATTTGGCCCAGGCAATTTTGCAAATAATTCCGGAAATCGAGAGTGAAAGCATTCAAATTTATCACTATGCAAATAAAGGCCAGTGCAGCTGGTTTCAGTTTGCAGAGGAAATTGTAAAAATTGCAAATTATAATTGCGACGTGTTGCCAATAACATCAGAGGCATTTAAAACCAAGGTAAAAAGACCAAAATACAGTTTGATGAATACTCAAAAAATACAGCATACCTTTAACCTGGAGATTCCTTATTGGTCAGCTTCTTTGAAGGAATGTATGCTCTCAATGAATAATTAATAATTAATAATGAATAATTTTAAAGAAAAGAGAATAGAAGAGAAAAGACAAAAGCTTTAGAAATAATGTAGAAATTAATAACCAGCATACCATAAATCCAATATACCAAAATACTAACATACCAATATACTAAAAAATGAAATCACTACTAATAACAGGCGGCGCCGGATTTATAGGATCAAATTTAGTTGAATATCTGATTGAAAAATACCCGGATTATCAAATTGTGGTGCTGGATTTACTCACGTATGCCGGTGATGCCGATCATTTGAAATCGGTGAAAAACGCCAAAAACTTCACTTTTATAAAAGGAGATATTTGTGACAGGGCTTTGGTTGAACGCATTTTTCAGCACCATATCATTAAAGGCGTTATCCATTTGGCCGCAGAATCCCACGTGGACAATTCAATTCTGCACCCTGATGTGTTTATTGAAACCAATGTAAAGGGAACCTTTACGGTGCTTGATGTTGCTTATAAATATTGGATGGAAAAACCCTTTGTGTATAAAAATGGCTTTGAAAACAGTCGGTTTTTACACGTTTCAACGGATGAGGTTTACGGAACTTTGGGAGAAACAGGCCTGTTTACCGAACAAACGCCCTATGCTCCGAATTCGCCTTACAGTGCCTCAAAAGCAGCAAGCGACATGATTGTGAGAAGTTACCACCATACCTATGGAATGAATACGATAATTACCAACTGTTCAAATAACTACGGACCAAAACAGCACGATGAAAAGTTGATTCCTACCGTCATCAGAAAAGCATTGTCGGGGGAGCAGATTCCAATTTATGGTGACGGAAAAAATATAAGGGACTGGTTGTATGTGCTTGACCATTGTAAAGGGCTCAATTTGGCTTTTCATAAAGGAAAATACGGGGAAGTGTACAATATTGGTGGGAAAAATGAGCGGAATAATAACTATATTGCCCAAAAAATTTGTGAAATATTAGATACCTTAGCACCCTTAAAAAACAATAGTTATAAAAACCAGATCACCTATGTGGAAGATCGCGCCGGCCACGATTTCAGGTATGCCATTGATGCCACTAAAATTGAAAATGAATTGGGATGGGAAGCTGATGAAAATTTCGAAACCGGATTGCTGAAAACAGTAAAATGGTATTTGGAGAAGTATAGCCCCCTAGCCCCCAAAGGGGGAACAAAGCGTTAAGAAAATGTCCAGTGGACATTTTTAGCGATAGGGCCAGGTGGCGCGTTGGGCTTAAAAAAGGTTAAAGGGAAAAGGCAGAAATTCATAGGATGACGAGATCGCACGACTGCAAGACCGCACGACTGCAAGACAAATAAAAACAATGAGCATAAAAATAGCAATAATAGGTTTAGGATACGTTGGCCTCCCGTTGGCACGATTGTTCGCAACCAAATATCCCGTGGTTGGTTTCGACACCAATAAGCAACGCGTTGCAGCATTAAAAAGCGGGATAGACAGCACATTGGAAGTTTCCGATGAATTATTAAAAGCAGTTTTATTGAATGAAAACCCAATAAAAAGGGCTTTAAGCTCCCCTCCTTTGGAGGGGTTGGGGGAGGCCTTTGACTCCTCACCCTTTGGGGGAGGTCGGGAGGGGGCTGGCCTCTACTGTTCCTCAGATATTTCGGATATAAAAGACAGCAACTACTATATTGTAACCGTCCCGACACCTGTAGATAAAAATAACAAACCCGATCTTACACCTCTTGTAAAAGCGAGTGAAACGGTGGGAAAAGTGATCAAAAAGGGTGATATTGTTATTTACGAATCTACTGTTTATCCCGGAGCAACAGAAGAAGTGTGCATTCCTATTATAGAGAAATTGTCAAAACTCACTTACAATATTGATTTTTTTGCAGGCTATTCACCGGAACGCATCAATCCGGGCGACAAAGAACATACGGTTGAAAAAATACTTAAAGTCACTTCAGGTTCGATACCCGAAATAGGCATCAAAGTAAATGAATTATACAAAAGCGTCATCACTGCCGGCACGCATTTGGCACCTTCCATAAAAGTGGCCGAAGCTGCAAAAGTCATAGAAAATTCACAGCGCGACATTAACATTGCTTTTGTGAACGAATTGGCCAAAATTTTCAATTTACTAAACATAGACACCCAGGCTGTATTGGAAGCCGCCGGAACAAAATGGAATTTTCTGCCTTTTAAACCGGGCTTGGTGGGTGGACATTGTATAGGTGTTGATCCCTATTATTTGGCACAAAAAGCGCAGGAAGTGGGATATCATCCCGAAATTATCCTGGCCGGAAGAAGGGTAAACGACAGTATGGGGCATTATGTGGCTTCAGAAGTGATAAAGCTGTTCGTAAAAAACGATAAAGAAATAAAAAACGCCAAAATTTTGGTGTTGGGTATTACTTTCAAAGAAAACTGTCCGGATGTGCGAAATACAAAGGTGGTGGATGTCATTAAAAATTTGGAAGATTTTGGCACGGAAGTCACTGTGTTTGACCCTTGGGCAAATCCAGCCGAAGTTCTTAAGGAATACGGACTCATAACCTATAACAGTTTTCCAATATGCCACAACCTTCACCCAGAGCAAAGTCGAAGGAAACAACAAACAACTGTCACCCTGAGCGCAGTCGAAGGGCAAGCACCAATAAGCACTTTTGATGCCATCGTTTTGGCCGTATCTCACAAGGAATTTTTAACCATGGATTTGAATAGATTCCTAAATAAAAGCGGCATAATTTATGACGTGAAAGGAGTATTGAAAGGGAAAGTTCATGGGAAGTTGTAAGCCCCCTAGCCCCCAAAGGGGGAATTAAAGAAGTTAAAAGTTAAATATAAAAAGTTCAAATTCAAAACATAAATTGAAAAACTAATCATAGAAGACCCGTCATATGATGTTTTTCGTTGTAAAATATTGAAATTTTTAGCGCTGGACGACGGAGCAACCCAAAGAGCCTCGAGGTAGGTGAAGCAAGGAAAAGGCGGTCTGGGTGATGTGGATTAAAAAAATTCAATAATTTTGCAGAAAAAGATCATCAGACTAGATTTTTTTGTTACTTTTTTCATCAATGGAAAAAAGTAAAAGAGGTTTAAGAGTTCTAACAATATTTTCAGTTCATAAGAGATACAAAAGTTAAACTGAAGCAATGTATAGACGTAAAAACATAGATGTAAAAAAATGAAAAATTTCGCACTCATAGGAGCAAGTGGCTACATCGCGCCACGACACATGAAAGCCATTAAAGAAACCAACAACACTTTAATCGCTGCTTTAGATAAATTCGACAGCGTAGGCATCATAGACAGTTATTTTCCAAACGCAGATTTCTTTACGGAATTTGAACGTTTCGACCGACATATCTCCAAACTAAAATTTGAGAAAAACACCCAATTGGATTTTGTGAGCATTTGCACGCCAAATTACTTGCACGACGCACACATCCGTTTTGCCTTAAGGCAAGGAGCCGATGCCATTTGCGAAAAACCATTGGTGCTCAACCCTTGGAACATAGATGCGTTGGCCAATATGGAGAAAGAAACAGGCAAAAAAGTTTACAACATCCTCCAATTAAGGGTACATCCAAGCATCATCGCTTTGAGGGAAAAAATAGCAGCCGGACCAAAAGACAAAGTCTACGATGTTGATTTAACCTATTTAACTTCACGCGGACATTGGTATTTCACTTCCTGGAAAGGCGACGTTACAAAATCTGGAGGCATCGCCACCAATATAGGAGTTCACTTCTTTGATATGTTGTCATGGATCTTTGGCGACCTCAAACAAAACATCGTGCATATAAACACACACGACCGCTCTGCAGGGTATCTGGAGTTTGAAAAAGCAAGGGTTCGCTGGTTTTTATCGACCAATTACGATGTGTTGCCCGATGAAATTAAAGCCAAAGGACAAACCACTTACCGCTCTATCACTATTGAAGGCGAAGAACTCGAGTTCAGTGGTGGCTTTACCGATTTACACACTGTTTCCTATCAGGAAATAATCACTGGCAAAGGGTACGGACTCGAAGCGCCACGCCAAGCCATTGAAATTGTGCACAGCATCCGCCATGCGCAACCCATCGGGGCAAAAGGAGACTACCATCCCTTTGTGTTAAAACCATTGGCAAAACATCCGTTTGAGAAATAAGTTGAAAGCTCTAAGTCCACAGTTTACAGTGGCAGTTTTCAGTAAAAATCAACTAAAAACTCAAAACAAAGAAAACCGCCATAGGATTTGGAGGCGAGTGTCAAATGTTTGAAGAATCCGTAAAAAAAAGAAATGCTGTTTGAGCGAAGCGAGTTCATTTCTTTTAGGATTCAAAAACCAATTTGACCGGCGAAAATCCAAGGCTTGACTTTTTTGGCTTGGTTTATCCTGAGCGCAGTCGAAGGGTTTTTGTGTCAAGACAACTGCGAAGCACATCACGAACACCTCTAAAAAAAATAAAAAAGGGGGTGAGTAAAAATGAATAAACATGAAAAAAATAAATAACCAACAACCAACAACCAACAACTAGTTTACAGTCGCAGTTTTCAGTAAAAAAATTCAACATTCAGTAAGACCAACTACTAGTTTACAGTCTCAGTTTTCAGTAAAACGCAAATAATTGTAAATTTTGCTATGTGCATTAAGCAAAAATTAAGTATATTTGCTTTGTAAACTAAGCAGTAATGACAAGCCTCTACGAAAAATATATTCGCATGATTAATGCGACTTCTATGCATTTTACCAGGAGTTTAATGGAAACTATACGATGGGAGGCTCGATTAATTGGAATAAAAGGAGCGAGGGGAGTAGGTAAAACCACAATGCTCTTACAATATATTAAAAAAAATCTACCCATTGATCAATCTACCTTATATGTTAGCTTAGACAATATTTGGTTTGCAGAAAACACCGTCAGTGCCTTGGCAGATCAGTTTGTAAAACAAGGAGGTAAATTTCTATTCTTGGATGAAGTTCACAAATATGAGAACTGGTCACAGGAATTAAAAAATATATACGACGATTATCCGGAATTAAAAATTGTTTTTACGGCATCGTCCTTGTTAGAAATTCTCAACGCAAGAGCAGACCTTAGCCGACGTGCTATTGTTTATACAATGCAAGGTCTGTCATATCGTGAATACCTCAATTTAAAGTTGGGTTTAGATTTACCAAAATTTGGTCTGCATGAAATTTTAACCAATCATGTAACAATTGCGAGTGAACTCAATCAAAAAATAAAGCCGCTTCAGCATTTTAAAGACTATTTGCATCATGGCTATTATCCTTTTTTTCAAGAAGTACCCGAATTATATTTTCACCGCATAGAAGAAGTACTTAATTTAATTCTTGAAATTGAATTGCCTTTGCTTCGGAAAGTAGAAGTTGCTTATGTGGCAAAATTGAAACAATTGTTGCAAATTATATCAGAATCAGTTCCTTTTGTGCCTAATGTGAGTAAATTAAGTGAAAGAATAGGGGTAAATCGCAATACTTTTGTGAGCTATTTGTATTTTTTGGAGGAAGCTCATATTATCCGAAATTTATACAAAGATGCAAAGGGGATTACCCAATTACAAAAACCAAATAAAATATTTTTGGAAAACACCAATTTACAATATGCTTTATCACCAAATCAAGCCAACTTAGGAAATATTCGTGAAACTTTTTTTATCAATCAATTGAGTTTGCAACATACGTTGGAATATATTGAAGAAAGTGATTTTTTAGTTGACCATAAATTTATTTTTGAAATTGGAGGGAAGTCTAAAAATGGAGTCCAAATCAAAAATTTAAAAAATAGTTATCTTGTTATTGATAATATTGAATACGGAATAGGCACCAAAATCCCTCTTTGGCTGTTTGGGTTTATTTATTAATAGGTTAAAAATCAAAGGCTAAAGTGGTTGCAGTTTACACTAAAAAAACCAACAACCAACAATTAGTTTCAAGTCCACAGTTTTCAGTCACAGTTCTCAGTAAAATCCCTAAAATACTAAAATACCAATAATCTAATATACCATCAACGACCACAAGACTACACGACAAATTATAAGTCCACAGTTTTCAGTCGCAGTTCTCAGTAAATACTTTAAAATTCAACATTCAGTTAGACCGGCAACCAACAATCATCAACTCAAAACAAAAAAAAACCGCCATAGGATTTGGAGGCGAGCGTCAAATGTTTGAAGAATCCGTAAAAAGAGGGCAGAGCGTAAAAAATAGCCGGTGGCTGTTTTTAGCGAAAGGGCCAGCTGGCGCGTTGGCAAAAAGTTCCTAATTTTTTAGGATTCAAAAACCAATTTGATCGGCGAAAATCCAAGGCTTGACTTTTTTGGTTCGTTTTTGTGGCAAGACAAAAATGAATAAACATAAAAAAAATAAATAAACACCAACCAATAACTAGTTTTCAGTCACAGTTTCCAGTAAAAAATTCAAAATTCAGTAAGACCATCAACCAACAATCAACAATTAGTTCTTAGTCGCAGTTTTCAGTAAAAAATTTAAATTCCAACAACCAACAATTAACAACTAGTTTTGAGCCTAAATTATTTACGGTGTTGGGCTTTCATACTTATTTTATGTCTTTTACTAATTTGTCAGGATTTTGTCTTGTATCGAAAACAGTAATAATTTCAATCTCTTTTTTGTCCAGGTTTATTCTATAGTAGAAAGTTGTCTGTTTTGTTACAACACATTTAAAAAGTCCTTTAAATTCAGAGGATTGTTGGCAACTTTCAGGTTGATCAGAAATCTGGTCAATTTTTGATGCCAGTTTTTTAATAAAATCATTCCTAACTTTTAAATTCCAATTTTCTAATAGGAAATCGTTCAGTTTTAAAAGTTTATTTTCAGCTAATTCTGATAAAAACACTTTCATTAAGAAATCTTCTTCAAAAAGTCATTGAATTCAATTCTTTTTCCTTTATTCAATTCTTTAATTCCTTTTTTGATTTCTTTTTGATCGGATAAACTTAATTCATTCCAAAAGTCAACTTTTTCCTTTTGAATAAATTCCGTGATTTTTTCAATGAATTTGTCATTCTCAATATTGAGAATCATTTTCACCAACTTTATTTTAGAAGTTCGAATATCCATATTTATAATTTCTTTTATTCAAAGTTACAAAAAAACGGATGATAATTAAAAACTAAAAATCTTTTACCACTATGAAGCCCAACTAGTTTTAAGTCCACAGTTATCAGTCCACAGTTTCCAGTCACAGTTCTCAGTAAAATTTTCCAAAATACTAAAACATCAATAATCTAATATACCATCAACGACCGCAAGACTGCAAGACCGCACGACCAATTTCAAGTCCACAGTATTCAGTCGCAGTTTCCAGTAAAAAAATTCAACATTCAACATTCAACATTCAGCATTCAAAATTCAAAATTCAACAAGACCTTTTTTCCCAAAAAAATTTGCCCATTAAATTAAAACCAAGTACTTTTGTTGCTCGGTATTTAAAAAATTGCAATGCTTGAATCCCTGATCACTTCAAAAACGCGTATCCGCCTTTTGGTAAAGTTTTTTATAAACGAAGCCAACAAGGGACATTTACGTGGTTTGGCAGAAGAGATGAAAGAATCATCCAATGCTATCAGGAAAGAATTAAACAACCTTTCCGAAGCCGGTTATCTGAAAAAAGAAGCCATACAAAATCGGATCTCCTATAAAGCCAATACCCAACACCCTTTATTTGCAACACTTCAAAAAATAGTGTACCAGCATTTGGGACTCGATGCCATTGGACTACCTACTAAATATGGGACTATTTTTTCAAGCCGCATTTTTGATTAGTCCTTTTAATTTTAATTCCATTTCAAGGGGAGTAATATACCCTAAGCTG
>Ga0314774_1002374_pt1 | contig 10677 bp, 10 predicted proteins | sample MetaGCBIA2018_FD_204515 | JGI IMG/M metagenome (GOLD analysis project Ga0314774, IMG submission 204515) | Cryopeg brine microbial communities from Beaufort Sea near Barrow, Alaska, United States - CBIA 2018 | ecosystem: Environmental > Aquatic > Marine > Coastal | place: USA: Alaska | collected... | reverse complement strand
ACCGTTCAGGCTTCGCCTCCAAATTACTTTATCCTTAAGCATCGTTCGATAGCTGCGGAGTCGGCGGCTTAGTCCAACAGACATTTAAAGGTCATGCTGCGCACGACCATTAAATGCTTAGGTGTTATATGCATATGGAGATCACATGAAATTTCAAATCTTAGTTTTGTCACTGACACTTTTTAGTTCAGTTGCTTTTTCATCAACATTGATTAATGTGGTAAAAGTAGTAGGTAAGAATCAAAATCAAGTTGCTGAAATCTTAGGCAAGGCAACAAATTGCTCCAAAAGTAAATATGGTCAAAAGTGCTCCTACTCAATTGCTGAAACAGAAATTGTATTTATTAACGGTAAAGCCGATTGGATAACTATCGAAGGAATAGATAATATTCCTTTCAACATCAATGCCTTAAAAAGTATTGGTATTGCCCCAACTAAACCAAGCTTCAAAAATGGTTTCACTTTGCGTTGGTCAGATATTCAAGGCTTAAAAGAAGTATCATTGTTTAAAGGCGTGACAAACAGTGATTACGCTTATATCAAAGCATTCACCAAATAGAGCATATAAAAAAGTGCTTAACTCGTTCGTTTCACTCACTGGGATGCTCCGCTCGTGCCTCGCTCCGCACCCGTTAGCACGGCGTTAGACGCTCTCTGTACTTCACCTTAGTACCTAAATTTTAGGAAGTTAAATGGATTACACGGACATTCCGTTCTCTGAAAGAAGCATCGACTTGCCGTTAGGCTTTTCACTTATTTGGCCATTTAGGAATCAGCCTATCGGCAAAGGGCCGTACGAGCTCTTCCTAGATAACAATGCTTTGATCAGGGCTGGGTGGCTTCAAGAGCTACCTGATTCTATGGCAAGTAAATCAGTCATTTCTCCATTTCACGCATTGTCAGAGCAATGGGTTTCAAACGCATCGTTCAGAGATGATACTGAAAAAAGCGTTGATAAATTAATAAAGGGATTTACAGATAGCGGGGCAATATTTTCCAGCGGTTATTCTAAGCAGATCGCAAATCAATTACAGGAAAATGATAGTGCTACGCGGGTTCAGTGGATGTTAAGTTATCTTTATGTGGTTCTTTTGTTCAGAATAGCTACCGCAAAGAAAGATGATGAAGGTCCAAGTAAGTTGCTTTCATCTTTAAAGCAAAAAAATGTCTCGATGTTCAATGGCTGCATTATTCTTTGTAGCTTAGCTGATTACCTCAGAAATAACAAAGGGCTGAAGTTGTTGGGTGATAGTAAGCCGGCATTTTCTTACATTTCTAGCTTCATAGCTTTTCACGCCAATAGTAAGCATGAAGATTCCGTCGATGAAAGCTACCTCCGGAATCGGGCTGGGGACTTGTCTATGTGGCTATCGCTACCTGCGTTAATTCAGAATGGCTACGAAGAAGCGGGTGAGCCTGTTGTGGTTACCCAAGACAAGGCGTTAAAGAAGCTGATATTTCGTTGTATTCCATTTGCTAGAACATCAAATGGCCTTATGGCAACTAGCTTCGACAGAAGAAGTTTTGAATCTGATCACGCCGACGCGATAGAACAACTGATCGTGAAAAACACTGGCAGAGTTGCCCCGCCAAAAAATCGAGAGGAAATGTTAGAGAGGCTAGACTGCCTGAGAAAGCATGTGGTGAAAGGTGCAGCGGATGATCTAGTTTCGGCAGTCGATCATGTGTGGGAAGAGTGGGTTGAACCGGGATTCTTTAGTAAGTTTGTAACTTGAATTAATCGGCAACGGCTTGCTAAAGCGTCTAACAAACAGCTGCACAGCGACAGATTTTCCGCCGCTTCGCGGCTACAAACCGGCGCGTGAGCCGGGCGTTATACGGCAACGCAGAAGTGCGCGCTTTCGATCAGTAGCGAATCTTGGAATTGATTTTTTGGCGCAAAATTTCGAAATAAAACGCTACTTGAATAAACATTATAATTGGTAAGAAAATACTCAAAAGGATTTTCTCTTGTCTCAAATAAGACATATTCATGTAAAAAATTTCCGCGTAATAAAAGAGCTTAAATGGCTACCCAAGCCTGGATTGAATTGTCTTATTGGTCCTGGAGATTCTGGAAAATCCACTGTGCTTGATGCCATTGACCTTGCTTTGGGAGCTAGACGGTCCTATCCGTTTACTGACGCTGATTTTTTTAACCTTGATACAACCAATCCCATTGAAATATGGGTAACTATTGGCGCATTGAGTGATGAGCTAAAAAATATTGATGCGTATGGTATGTTTCTAAGGAGTTTTGACCCGACTTCAGGAGTAATCTCGGACGAACCTCAGGCCGGGCAAGAAATTGTACTCACTCTTAAGTTAACAGTCGCGGAAGATTTGGATGCTGACTGGCTACTTTATTCAGAAAGAGCGGAAACGGAGGGAGTAGAGCGAAGACTCCCATGGAAGCATCGAGAATTCGTTGCACCGGCAAGACTTGGTGTCGCATCCAACCACCATTTGGCCTGGGGTGGAAGATCAGTTTTAAATAAACTGTTAGAAGATGGCCTTGATATATCATCGACACTGGCACAGCTGAGTAGAACGGCTCGCCAAACATTTTCAGGACATGACGTTGAAGGAATTGAAAACGTACTTGGCAAAGTAAAAATCCTAGCCAACAATCTTGGAGTACCCGTTGGTGATCTAAAAGCATTGCTAGATGTTAATAGCGTCTCTCTATCAAATGGGGCTATTAGTCTTCATAACAATGATAATACTCCGTTGCGCCAGCTTGGAACAGGGTCGGCACGACTACTAGTTAGCGGGCTGCAAAAGTCTGCTAGCACATCAAACATCTTCATTGTGGATGAGGCGGAATACGGACTAGAGCCATATCGAATATCTAGGTTGTTAAATGAACTCGGCTCAAAATCGGTCGCTCCTGAACAGCAGGTATTTATAACAACACACTCGCCATATGTTTTGAGAGAACTTCAAGCTGCACAGCTTCATGTAATACGGAAAGCCGCTGCCGCACCTTTCCCACCTCCGTATATGAACTATTCTCACTTGATATATTCGATGTCTGGTGGCGATGAACAACAAAGTACATTGCGCGTATGTGCGGAATCTTTCTTTAGTCGGTCTGTTATTGTTTGTGAAGGTAAAACAGAGATTGGATTAGTCAGAGGAATTGATCTTTATTGCCAAGATAGAGATGCTGCAACCATTCAATCACGCGGGGCTTCTTGTGCTGATGGTGGTGGTGATGGTGATAGTATGTTTATACGCGCTAAAGTTTTTAGAAGCCTTGGCTATCCAACCGCAATACTGAAAGACTCTGATAAAGATGCAGAACATGTAATCCCCAGTAATGAAGTCCGTGCGCAAGGTATCCAAATTTTTGAATGGGGGAATAATTATTCAACTGAAGACGCTTTGTTTAACTGCTGCCCAGCAGTGATTATTTCTAACCTGCTTAATTTGGCTGTTGAGCGAAAGGGTTATGACTCGATAAATTCGAACATACAAGGCTTTTCAGAAAACAAAATTTCTCTTGACGACTGCCTCAATAGGTTTGAAGATACGATGAGGCCTATATTGGCTAAAGCTGCTAAAAGTAAAAAAGGAGCATGGTATAAAGATATTGAACCCGCTGAGAGTGTCGCTCGTTTAATAATTGCCCCACAGTATGAAAACTTTCATCAAATATTCCAGCAACCTTTAAACAACCTATTCTCATGGGCAAAACCGGCGGGTGCTCAATAGTGAGTGTTGAGACTGTATTGGGTTCTGGTAGAGGGTTGATTGTTGCTCCAGCTGGGTGTGGAAAAACACACTTAATAACCGAAACATTGGCTGTTACTGATAAAAAGCCTTATCTAGTCCTAACACACACTACGGCTGGTGTAGCTGCGCTCAAGCAACGTTTGAAACGTCTTGGAGTTCCAAACAAAAATTATGTTGTATCTACAATAGACGGGTGGGCACGACAGGTCTCAAATGTCTTCCCTGTATCATGTGATGTGAGAGCTACACCTGATAACCCGAGAGTTTTTTATCCAGAGCTGAGAAGTAAGGTTCAAGGCTATATAGCCCTGGGGCATATATCTGAAATCATTAGGTCATCATACACTCGCCTTTTAGTAGATGAGTATCAGGATTGTGACGCTGACCAGCATGCATTGATATGTTCTCTTTCCGAGGTGTTACCAACCACAATCTTTGGTGATCCGATGCAGTGCATCTTCAACTTTGGTGGACCTATGCCATCCTGGGATGGAGACGTTAAGTCAAGGTTTCCGGTTATCATGGAGTTAAATACTCCGTGGCGATGGATAAATTCGGGAACGCCTGATCTAGGCCAATGGATTCTAAATTGCCGAGAGTCTTTATTACAGCGCCGACCTATAGACCTTTTAAGTTGTCCGGGTTTCGTACATTGGATTCAGCTAGCGGGCGATCCACAAACCGACAAACAACGACAGACCGAAATTCAATACCACATACGAAATAGTAACGATCCCAGTCATTCGCTATTAGTCATAGGGGATTCAAGAAATCCGCGTTCGAGACACAATTTCGCTAGTCTATCGAGAGGGATTGATGTTGTTGAGCCCGTTGATTTGGGGGATGTGACGCAGATTTCCTCACAAATAGACAACTTGCGTGGTGAAGAGTTGGCAAATCATGTCCTTATGGCAATATCATTAATGATGACTGGGGTAGGAAAAGCAAATGTGCTCAAGCGAATGCCTACGATATTGGCGGGTCGCAATCGTACGCCTGCTACCCCAATCGAACTGGCGGTTAAGGATGTTATCGAAACCAGTGATAAAATCTCTGTTGGTAATCTATTAGGTTGTCTTGAGGTTAGCCCTGAGACAAGGTTATTCCGACGAGGTGCATTCACTGCACTGAAAAGCGCTGTTTCATTAAGTGTTAGCGATCCGACTAAAACCACCAAGCAGGCTGCTGAAATAGTAAGGGAGCAGCGTAGGCATCGAGGTGACAGCCGTATACCTTCTCGTGCAATTGGTTCAACATTGTTGTTAAAGGGGCTTGAGGCTGATCACTGCCTCCTACTAGACGCAGGAACGTTGAATGCACAAAACCTTTACGTAGCACTGTCACGGGGAGCAAAATCTATTACAGTTTTTTCTAATTCAAATATTTTACCTTAATTTCTCATCAGAGAATTTAAGCGAAATTAGTTGAGCGTTAATAATGTTATCTTTATAATTTCCATGTCTAATTTTGACCGTATGCGCACGGTTGAAGGCCGAGTCAAGTACTGTATAACAAGTTGCTGCACGCGGATAAATTACTCGCTGCGCTCCTAATTTACCGGAGAGCAAAGCGTTGAGGCTGTAGAAAAACCCCAAACCGGACGGTTTTTGGTAGCATTGAGCAAACAGACAAGGAGCCGTCGGAATGCCTCGTTTCAAGCACTACAACTACGATCAAGATTCGATGGTGGTCATCAACTACCAAGAACAGCTCCAGCCCGGTACCTTTGAACACGCCGTTCATTACCTGATTGAGCACAAGCTGGATCTGTCGATTTTTCATCCCAAGTACCGCAACGACGACACCGGCCGCCTGGCCTACGATCCCGCCATTCTCCTGAAGATCATCCTGTTCGCTTACTCCAAGGGCATCACCTCCAGCCGAGAGATCCAGTGGTGCTGCGAGACCAACATCATCTTTAAAGTGCTGTCCTGCGATACCGTCCCGCACTTCACCACGCTGGCCAAGTTCGTCAGCCAGCACGCCAATGAGATTGAAGAGCTGTTCGAGCAAGTACTGCTGGTGTGTCATGAACAGGGCCTTCTGGGCAACGAGCTGTTTGCCATTGAAGGCTGCAAAATGTCTTCGAACGCCGCCAAAGAGTGGTCGGGTACCTTTAAAGAGTTGGGCGAAAAGCGGGACAAGCTGAAACGGCTGATTCGTCATCATCTGCTTGAATATCAAGAACGGGACGAGGCGGAAACCGAAGCCGAACTGGATCGGGATATTCGCCGCGCCAAAACCTTGCTCTCACTGGATGAGTCCATGAAGAAGGTGGACCGTTTCCGAAAGACGAACAGCCCAAGGATGGGCCATGGGAAACGACCCAAAAAAGTGAAGAGCAACATCACCGATAACGAAAGCGGCAAGATGACCACCAGCAAAGGCACGATTCAGGGCTATAACGGAGTGGCCACGGTGGATAAGAAGCACCAAGTCATCATCGATGCACAGGCATTCGGTGAAGGCCAGGAACACCACACGTTAAAGCCGGTGTTGGAGACGGTTCAGCAGCGCTATAAAAAGTTGGGTATCGCCGACTACATCTATCAAACCGGCGCGATTGTCACCGCCGACACTGGCTTCGCCAACGAAGCTAATATGCAGTACCTGCATGAGCAACAGATCAACGGTTACATCCCGGACAACCGCTTCCGCAGCCGTGATCCGAAGTTCGCAGACCAGAAGGACAAGTACGGTAAGCGGCATCAGAACCTTCCGGACACCGGCTGGAAAGACACTATTGCAGCGAGTGAATTCCAGTTCGATCCTGTGAAGCTGACCTGTATCTGCCCATCCGGCCAATCACTTACCTATCGAGGGCAGCGGGAAGCTCTAAACGGCAAAATCCGAGTGCACTTCGAAGGTCGCTTACTGCAATGTCGCCGCTGTCCGAAGAAGCACGAATGCATGCAGAATCCCGCGTCGGCGAGTTATCGCAACGGCTCCGGCCGAGAGGTCTCTTTCACCGTTAAAAACAAACGCGCACTCAATTACACCGACTGGAGGAAGCACCGAGTAGATAGTCAGCAAGGCAAAGCGATTTACGGTCATCGCATGTCAGTCGTAGAGCCCGTGTTCGGTAACATCGGCAGCAACAAACGTCTGAATCGCTTCAGCCTGCGGAGCAAAAAGAAGGTGCAATGTCAGTGGCAGTTGTATTGCCTGGTGCACAATGTTGAGAAGCTGGCGAACTATGGGCAGTTAGCGGCATGATACCGGGGCTAGGATATGGCCAGATATAGGCCACAGACGGCCATGTGTGGAGTGTTCAGCGTCGGATATCGATAATGCTGCGGTGTTGCCATCAAATGATCAAACGTGAGCCAGTTGATCGCAGGGTTTGAAAAAAACAACAAAGCGGCTGCGGATTGGGCTCTGAAAAGGGTTTTTCTACAGCCTCGTTAAGTACCCGAGTTACTAGCTCTTAGGAATATTCCATGGAAAGCCGTGTTCCCCTACCAACAGACAACATCTTTAAGTTCTATGCTTTATTCGGACTCCTGCTGACAATATTTGCGGTAGGCTCGGTACTTTATGTGAACAAATCAACAAATGATTTAGCCTTCGAAATTGCCGTTGAATACGAAACATTAAAAGTAGATCCAGTGCGTTCAGTATCGCAAGAAGCACGTTTCCAAATGCTGGAAAGAAAGCTTGAGATTGCGGTCAAAAATAAGGGCACCTTTATGTTGTGCTTATCCGCCATGATGACGTTTGGAATCTTGATGATGGCGTACGGGTTCTGGAAATGGCACACTGAAATTCAGCCCATTCAAGATGAAATTGCTCGCTTGAGTTTCAAGAAATTGAAGCAAGAGGTGGAGGGAAATGAGAGCGCTTAACAAATCATTCAAGTTCGTTCCCGGTATTGTGGCCGTCCACCGGACGCCCTAATCGGGCTCCGCTTAATATTGGCGCTAGAGAGGTCGGGAGGATGTGAGCATCTGGTTCGTTATCGGTGGGGTCGTTGTGTTGGTCTTGCTTTATGGGATGGTCAATGGCTCTCGTAACCGTGACCCTTTGAACAGAAAATGTGCAGCCGAAATTTGTGAGTATCTGACGAGTAGGGAAGAATTTGATCCCACCGATATACTGGATATATTCAAAGAGCACGCTCGGTATCAGAAGCAGGCAAACCATGTCGCGTCAATGATCCCGCTTCTCCTGATGAAGGCGGGCTACCCCAAAGATGCAGCGATGCAAGTCTATCCACTGGTTAAGGCCGCAGCTTCAATGCAGCCACGGTGATTTTGTAACTGGTCGCTTAACTCTATTCCCAGCCTGCAAGCGATTCTCTGGGTATTCTCGTCAAGGCATCTGTCACCCCGACTGCCTGACATAAAAGGAGACTGTGATTTGTTTGATAAATTCCGTAGAAGATCCGCTTCGGCGAGGCTGATAGAGGAACAATTATACGAGCAAGTTGTCCTTGAATTATCGAATGGTCAAAAAAGGGCCGGACTCTGGGCAAAAGCTTTAGCAAATTGTGATGGGTTAGAAGAAAAAGCAAAATCGCTGTATATCCAGTATCGGGTTCAATCGATTAAGGATGAAATTGAGATCGGTGGGGCTTTGGAAAAAATGCGCTCTAAAGCTGAAAGCTCAAAAAATCCTCATCTTAAAAAAGACCATATCCACTCGTTTGAATATAAAAACACGACGATTAACCATAATTTTTTAATATATTGGGTCGGAGATAAATCTTTTGACTCAGCCAAAGAGGCTAAGGAATTTATCGATAGTCAAATCTAAAAAATGGCTGTTGGCGGACACACTTACGCTGCGCTCCGGTGCGCCGCGAAGCCAAGCGTTATGTTTTATGAGGTTTTTATGAAAATTTTCGAGAAGTTCAAAAAAAAGTTGCAGAACACAGGCGTAATGAGGAAAAGATTTATGCAGCTGTCCTGAATGAGATGCAACAAGGAATTAGAAGAGAGGGGCTGTGGGCAAAGGCGATCGCGAAATCAGAAGGAAACGAAAATAAAGCTACATCTCTTTACCTTGAGTATCGCGCCCAGTCGTTAGCCGATGAGCTCCAAGAAGAGCAAAATAAAGCGCGCGCAGTTTCAGCTGAAGAGCGTATTAAGGCTCAACATGATAGAGCTAAAAAAGCCTATGAAGAACAGGAAAGAATAAAAAAATTAAGAAAGCGGCAAAACACTCAGGCTCAAAATACATCCCTGACTAGTTGACCACTACAGAAACATCGACGAAAAAATCATTCCAGTTCGTTCCGGCCCAGATGGGCCTCCACCGGGCGGTCTTTTCTCCGCTTCGCTACGCAAAGACCGCCGCTGAATATTGGCGGTAGGCATAGGGAAATATGCAAGAGATCTTATCTAAGCACCGGCAAGACTTTAGTGAAATCAGACGATTATGCTTAATCTGCCATGGGCTCGATTATTCGACTAGCAGCTTTTCTTCTAGTCAGCCCCGTCTGCACTTGTCAGAAAATTTGGAGTCAAGCTTACAGAACCTCATTTCGAGTAGTCTTCTGAGTCTCGCTATTGCTCTGCGTATCAACCTTTACCAGGGAATTATTGATAAAGCGTATTTGGAGTTGCCGGATTCTTCTTGGCTCTATTTTGATGAGGAACTCATCGATCGGCCTGCCACCATTAAGCAGGTGATCGACAAAATCATTCATGCAGATACAGTGGTGAAACCCGTTCTGCCTTCGGGTTTGTGGAAGAGTGATACGAAAATAGCAATCCAGTTCAAAGGAACTGAGTTCGGCAAGAAGGATTGGACGTTGAACATTATTCTGGAACGGTTTGCGGAGGACGTGCTCAGACTGTTGGATGAGGTCGAGGCTCAAAGTGCCTAACCAGTCATTCCAGTTCATTTCGGCGCTAATGGGCCTCCACCGGACGGGCTTTTCTCCGCTTCGCTGCGCAAAGGCCGCCGCTGAATATTGGCGTTGAGGCTGTAGAAAAAGGTCGAAGACAATCCTCGATCTAAAATTGATCAATAAACGATCTAAAAATAGCGCCTATTCTTAAAATCTGGAGGACCTATCATCGAAAACACACCCAGATTTTACGTAGGAGCGTCATCAAAAAATACTCGAGGGTTTTTCTACAGCCTCGTTAATTTCTAATGGAAGTGTAGTACCTTCAGTCACCGAATGTTTATAATTAATTAGTTAAACCTGTGAGTCCTAAGCTAGCCAAGGCTATATAAAGAAAACTGTCGATGATGCAGCGAAAGGAAATCGTCAATGGATGTTCAACAAAAATTAGATGTACGTAAAGCCTTTAAATTGCGTATCCATGAGTCGAATGGAAATGCATTCGAAGATTTGTTTTGCGATGTGATGCGCGCATCAAACAAGGACTTTAAAAAAGTAAAGCCACAAGGCCGAATTGGTGATAGAAAAAATGATGGATTTATCCAATCAGAGGGCAAATATTATCAAGTGTATGCTCCTCAATCTCCGACTGGCAATCCCACTTCGGCTACTTCAAAGCTTGAAAAAGACTTAGATGGTTTGATTGCATATTGGGGGGCCGGGCATGACTATAAAATTACACACTTCTACTTTGTGTTCAATGATAAATATCATGGTGCCTACCCAGAAATTTACACAACACTAAATAGCGTTAAGAATAAGTACAATCTGGAGGTTTGTGATGTATTTCTTTCTTCTGAGTTAGAAGATATTTTCATGGAGTTACCAGAGGATAGTATTGCCTCAATATGTGGTTATTATCCAAAGCCAGAAGACATTGGGTTTATCGATAATTCAATCGTCGCAGAAATTGTAGGTTATGTATCTAAGAACTACAGCGGTTTTTCTGACTCTCAAACCAATGAGCCACCTGATTTTTATAACAAGATACACTTTAATAAACTGGGTAAAAGCACTGCGATGCACCTTAATGTAGGGGCATATCAAGTAGGCTATGTTGAAGACTATTTTCGAACCAATAGTAA
>Ga0314774_1002372_pt1 | contig 10680 bp, 9 predicted proteins | sample MetaGCBIA2018_FD_204515 | JGI IMG/M metagenome (GOLD analysis project Ga0314774, IMG submission 204515) | Cryopeg brine microbial communities from Beaufort Sea near Barrow, Alaska, United States - CBIA 2018 | ecosystem: Environmental > Aquatic > Marine > Coastal | place: USA: Alaska | collected... | reverse complement strand
TTCAACTTGCTCTTTTAAAAGACTAGATAATTGATTAGTTTTACTCTCAGGACTGGTATTCTTTTTCATAGATAAATGATTGAAGTTATTCATCTAAGATACTGAATACCAGTCTTTTAAACAAGTTAGGAAAGCCGTAATAGGCATCGATAATTATATCCCCTTCTTCTAATGCTTGCGCATTAGCTGTGCTAATTGTTAACATTGAGATTAATGCAATGAGTGTTAGTTTCAATTTTTTCATAGTATTTTTTTTGTTTTTTTAACAAAACAATAGTAACAACATTTTTTGGATATTTTAATGCAAATGAAATTATTGATGCCATTTTAATTCTTTATGTATTTTTTGATGTGTCATTTAGTATTCTATTTTTTGTGCTTGGGAATGTAAGTTTTAGTTTTGGGTAAGATGTGATCAATCCACAAATAATATTCCCATTCAAACCCTAAAACACACGATTGAATAAAACTAGACGTAATTCATGTAAATACATCAACATTTCAAACTTGAATTTATCTATTTTTGCAGGATGAAATATTTATTTATCCTTTTTATTGCGCTGTCGTCTGTGGTTTCTGCACAAGATGAAACTTTGTCTATCGTTTCTTATAACCTTTTAAACTATCCTGATGGGAGGGATGATTGTGGTTTAAATACGATTGTTCCCAATAGAGCGGATACCTTAAAGAAAATCACTAATTATCTTCAACCAGATATTTTTGTGGCTTGTGAAGTTCAAACTCAAGCGGGTGTTGATGCTGTTTTGAATGATGCATTAAACGGGAATGGAAATACCAATTATATTGCGGCAACATTCAATGGAAGTGGATATTTGCACAATGCTATGTTCTTTAATTCAGATAAACTTGTATTGAAAAGTCAGCATGTGGTAGTAAGTTCGCCGCGTGAAATTGATCATTATATTTTGTATTTAAAAGATCCGAATTTGGATGTCTATTTCGACACTACTTTTATTGAAGTATATATGATGCATTTAAAAGCTGGAAATTCAAGTTCAAGTGAAGCACAAAGAGATGCCCAAACACAAATTTTAATGAATTATATTGCCAATCGTCCTACCGATAGAAATGTATTTGTATGTGGTGATATGAACGTTTATTCTTCAAACGACGATGGATATCAGAATATGACTTCAGGTTCATTTGCATTGAAAGATCCAATCAATACGCCAGGAAATTGGAATAATTCATCTTCTTACGCTGCGATTCATACACAATCGACAAGAACAAGTGCAAATTTTGATTGTGGTTCAAAAGGAGGAATGGATGATCGATTTGATCAAATTCTAGTTTCTCAAAACGTATTGAATAACAATGATAATGTTCAATATCAAACAGGAAGTTATAGAGCGGTTGGAAACGACGGAAACCATTACAACTCTAGTTTAATTTCAGGTTCAAATAGCATATATCCTTCAAATGTTGTTCGCGCTTTATATTACATGTCGGATCATTTACCGGTTGAATTAAAAGTAGACATCAATTACCCAACCAGTAATGGCTTGGCTTTGGTTCCTAGTCAAAACAACATTTCGTGTAATAATGGAAATGACGGAGAAGCTACAATTACACCAAATTTAGGTCAAGCACCTTACACTTTTCTTTGGGATGCAAATGCGAATAATCAAACTTCACAAACAGCAACAAATTTAAGTGTTGGAACATATTGCGTTACAGTAACGGATGCTTTAGGAGAAGTAGATGACTATTGCATCAACATCACAGAGCCAGATGCAATACTATTTAACACATTTATTACCCCTGATAATTCTGGAGATTGTCTAGGAGATATACAAATTATCGTTGGTGGTGGAGTAGGGCCATATACATTTACATGGACTGACTTTCCTGCGAACACTAGTCCTGCAGCTGTAGATTTATGTATTGGAACTTACGAAGTAACAATAACTGACGCCAATGGTTGTGAGTTGATAATTAATCCAGAAGTTGGAGGAGTTTCAGGTTTAGCATCTGAAATTAATGGAGAACAACTAATTCAATTGTACCCAAATCCAGCAAATGAAAAATTAACTATTCACGCAGAAAACAATATTCAATCGATTAAGGTTTTGGCCATTACAGGAAGAGAAATGAATGTTGATTCAAATAAAATCAAGGACAATTTATATGAATTGAACACATCAAAATTATCAACTGGAACATACATTGTAATGATGAATTTTGATGGTGTTTGGGTAAGTTCTAGGATTGTGGTTCAGTAGGCAAGCCTACAGTACCACATTGCATTAAATCTTATAAATATCAATCACATAAATATTTAAAACCAAAAAAGCGAGAAACAATTAAGTTTCTCGCCTTTAAATATTCTTTTCTAAAGATAAATCTAAAGTTTGAAATAGAAAGTCTGATAGCAAGGCGCTTGTAGTTTTGAAATCCAAGGAGTTGACATTTGTCAATGACTGCTTTCAAAACTTCAAGCAACGCCGATAGCGGACTTTATATTCAAACTATAGATGGATAACTTCTCCGTACGCCATTGCCGCAGCCTCCATAACCGCTTCTGACATTGTTGGGTGCGGATGAACAGTTTTAATTAACTCTTCTCCTGTAGTCTCTAACTTTCTAACTGCTACTAATTCAGCAATCATTTCAGTTACGTTCATTCCAATCATGTGACCACCTAATAACTCTCCGTATTTCGCATCAAAGATTAATTTCACGAAACCTTCTTTTGCTCCAGCAGCACTCGCTTTTCCTGATGCAGAGAATGGGAATTTACCGATTTTCAATTCGTAACCCGCTTCTTTTGCTTGCTCTTCTGTATACCCAACAGATGCAATTTCTGGTGAAGCATAAGTACAACCTGGGATGTTATTGTAATCTAAAGGCTCTGGAGAATGTCCAGCGATCTTTTCAACACAAAGAATTCCTTCAGCACTTGCTACGTGAGCCAACGCTTGACCTGGTACACAGTCACCAATTGCGAAATAACCTGGGATATTTGTTTGATAGAAGTCATTTACCATGATTTTACCTTTGTCAGTTGCAATACCCACATCTTCTAATCCGATGTTCTCGATATTTGCTTCAATTCCAACAGCAGATAAAACAACATCACATTCGATGTTTTCTTCTCCTTTTTTAGTTTTGATATTTACTTTGCAAGTTCCTCCTTTAACTTCAACTTTTTCAACTGAAGAACCTGTCATAATTTTAATTCCTTGTTTCTTTAAGCTTTTCATTAACTCTTTAGAAACATCTTTGTCTTCAACAGGAACAATGCTGTCCTGAAATTCAACTACAGTTACTTCAGTTCCTAAAGAGTTGTAGAAATAAGCGAACTCAATTCCTATAGCTCCAGAACCCACAACTACCAATTTTTTAGGTTGTTTTTCTAAAGTCATTGCTTCTCTGTATCCGATAATATTTTTACCGTCTTGTGGAAGATTTGGCAATTGACGAGAACGTGCTCCAGTTGCGATAATCAAACCTTTACTAGCAGCATAAGTTTCCTTTTTACCATCAGCGTCAGTCACTTCAACTTTCTTACCAGATAACAGTTTACCCGTACCCATAAGAACATCGATTTTGTTTTTCTTCAATAAGAATTGAACACCTTTACTCATGCCATCAGCAACGTCACGACTTCTTTTGATAATCTTACCAAAATCAGCTTTTGCGTCTTTTACAGTAATTCCGTAATCCTCTGCATGATTCAAATAATCAAAAACGTTTGCACTTTTCAACAAAGCTTTCGTTGGGATACATCCCCAGTTCAAACAAACTCCTCCAAGTGATTCTTTTTCTACAATAGCAGTCTTTAAACCCAACTGCGAAGCGCGGATTGCAGTAACATATCCACCAGGTCCACTTCCAACAACAATAATATCGTAACTCATATTCTTAGATTTTTCAATTTTTTCAGTTGTGCGAATTTAATGATTTAACCCTTAATAATAGGATAAAGGAATAGAATTTTTGTTTTGTAGGGGTGTTTTGTAAGGGCGTTTTGCAAAACGCCCCTACATACGCCCTTACAAAACCGCAAACAAATACAAAAACAGAGATAATTATTTTTATCTTTAAGAAAAAACATAAACCCATGAAATTCACATTTGATATTAAATCACCACAACAACAATACATTCAAATTACCGCAGAAATTAAAGCGACTGGAAAGGAAACTACGGTTTATTTTCCAGCTTGGCGACCGGGAAGATATGAATTGGGTGATTTTGCAAAGAATGTAAATCATTTTCAGATTTTTAATGGTGATGGTTCAGCATTAAAATATCAAAAGGCAAACAAGAATACTTGGATTGTCCAAACGGAAGGTTGCAAGACAATTACTGTGAAATATAGTTATTACGCAACAGATTTAAACGCTGGTTCTACATTTTTGGATGCTACACAATTGTACGTGAATCCTGTGAATTGTTGTTTGTTTACCGACGAATCATACAACGATCCAATTACAGTAAAATTAAATATTCCAAAATCATGGGAAGTTGCTCATTCATTAAAAGTAAAAGAAAATTCTTTCACTGCAGCAAATTATGATGAGTTAGCAGATAGTCCATTTATTTGTTCGGCTCAATTACAAAAATCAACTTATGAGGTAGATGGAACTACTTTCTATATATGGTTTAATGGAATTGTTAAACCAGATTGGAAACGTTTAGAAAACGATTTTAAAGCTTTTACAGAGTCACAAATTAAAGCCTTTTCAAAATTCCCAACAGATGAATATCATTTCTTGATTCAGATTTTACCTTATCAAACTTACCACGGAGTTGAGCATTCAAAATCTACAGTAATAACACTTGGACCAAGTTATGCTGTTTTTGAAGAACTGTACAAGGAATTATTGGGCGTAAGTTCACACGAATTATATCATACTTGGAATGTGAAATCTATTCGTCCAAGTGAAATGGTTCCTTACAATTTTAAGAAAGAGAATTATTCTGAATTGGGTTATATTGCTGAAGGAGTTACAACTTATATGGGAGATTTGATGCTCTTTAAAAGTGGAGTATTTAATTTGGATCAATATTTACTTGAAATGAACAAGCAAATCCAAAAACACATGGATAACTTCGGTCGTTTCAATTATTCTGTCGCAGATTCTTCATTTGATACTTGGTTGGATGGATATGTTGCCGGAGCGCCAGGTAGAAAAGTTTCTATTTATACTGAAGGCTGTTTATTGGCTTTCATTCTCGATATTCAATTATTGAAATATACAGACAATCAAAAGAATTTGGACGATGTAATGCGCAGTATGTACCTTAATTTTGGAGCCCGAGGAAAAGGAGTAACAGAAAAAGATTATCAAAATGAAATCGAAAAACTGACTGGTGTTTCTATGCAATGGTATTTTGACGATTATGTTCATGGAACAAAAGCTTATACCACGTTATTGATTGATTGCTTGGAATATATCGGAATTGAATACAAAAACGAACCTGTAGAAAGTGATTTTGGAGCTTATCTTGGTGCAAAAATCATGGAAGTAAATAATGAAACAGTAATTGCAGCATTATATCCGGGTGGCGCTTTGGATATCTCAGGGGCAATGATTGGAGACAAAGTGATTTCAATTAATGAAATGGCGATTACGAACAATGCGGATCGATGGGCGAAATTCTACAGAAAAGAAGATAAAGAAATTGTGATCAATAGAAAAGGAGGTTTGGTGAATTTACACTTAACTGCTTCTAAAAATGAATATTACCAAAGATATTTCTTAAAACCAGCGACTAGTTTGGACAAAGATCATATTGATGCTTTTGATGTATGGAGAAATGTTTAAAATAAACTAGACAGGTGACTTCGACTCTGCTCAGCCACCTGTCTATTTTAAAGATTAATTTCCAAAGCCTTAGGCTTATTTTCAGCTTGCAAACTGCCTTGAATAACTGCGTACAATTTATCGATTTCTTCTATTGAATTATTAGAGTGAATTGAAAATCTTAAACATTCCTTTTCCTTTGGAACAGCTGGAGAAAATACAGCCACAGTTCCGAATCTTTGATTATGCAGTTCTTTTTCAACAGCTCTTATTTCTTTTCTATCTTTTAAACGTAAAATTTTGATAGGCGATCTTTCGTCACTAGTTAATATAAAAGAAGAGAAAATCTTATTAAAATGATTTATATTTTTTTGCAATAAAGTTTGTTGCTTATTGAAATCCGCGTTTTCTAAAATATGAAGTGTTCTGGCTACAGTAAATTCACTTAATGCAGTTGTGTAAATAAAAGAACGAGCAAAATTGGTTAAGTATTCTTTTGTTATTTGACTTCCAATCACACAAGCACCATGGCTACTAAAAGCTTTTCCGAAAGTAAAAATTCGCAGAAAAGGATGAATTCCTTGTGCCTTAGCGTAACCTTTTCCTTCAGGTCCATAAACACCGCCGCTATGGGCTTCATCAACAATTAAAAAAGCTCCATATTCGTCACACAATCTTTGCATCTCTTTTAAAGGAGCTAAATCACCATCCATTGAGTAAAGTCCTTCAACGGCAACAAAACAATTATTACTCGATTGTTGGTGTAACTTTCTTTCAAGATCGGCCAAGTCGTTGTGTTTAAAACTTCTTCTGCGTGCCAATGATAATCGCATTCCATCAATCATGCTGGCATGTGAGCTTTCATCATAAAGAATCATATCGCCACGTTGTGGAATAGATGAAAAAACACCTATGTTAGCATCGTAACCAGAGTTAAAAGCCAAAGCAGCTTCATCATCGAAAAACTCAGCACATTTTTTTTCCAATTTTAGAAAAAGGGGAGTAGTTCCAGAAATTAACCGCGAGCTTCCTGGTTTATCTATAATATGCAAAGGAGTAGGGATCTCCACAAGTGAAAGATAGTCATTGGAAAAGAAGTCAGTAAAACCGTCATGGGATTCTAATGTTCTTATATTCAATTGCTCAGTACGCAAATCCAACTGCGCTTTCATTATAGATTCAATATTGTTCATTTATTCTTTTTGTACTATTCGTTTAACTCTCAATCGAGTAATATATATCTTTTATTAGCAACTTTAAACTTCATATCAAATGATAACAACTCACGAGCAATATCTTAAAATCAACGCCAATATTTATATTCAACAAAGAAAATGTTTTACCCCTAATTGATTATGAAGTTGACGGTGAATTGGTTTCGCTTAATTCATTATTTCTATTATTAACGTTGTTTTAAACGCAAGTAACTCTTCCTTAGTTTGATATACTGAATTCAAATTCTCAATATCTTTTTACCCGCAGTAAATATAAAAAAAATAACTACTTATGAAACGTTAAAGCGCTTTATCGTTGGGATTGAGTGGATTTAGACAGTTTTATTCGACTAGCGTTTTATTTCTGTTTTTCATATTGTATCATCTTAAATTTAGAAGAAGATTTACGTAGGGAAATCATTTTGTATCCAGATTTTATTGCGCGGAATTTAAACGATCTCAATCTGGTGAAAAGGATGGGATTGAGATTTCTTTCAATTCTTCTGTTAGTTTAACAGCCATGGCATAAAAAAAAGCAGCCATTACACCAAATCCGATAAGTGTAAATAGAGCTTGAATAAATGCTATTGTTGTTCTAAATGTTTTCATTTGACTTTTAATAACACCGCATATTAGCGTTAGATTAATTACTAAAGTTTTTACTTTAAAATCCCTTAATTAAATTTCAAACAAATGACAATCAAATCTTTCCTTTTTCAGAAAACATAATTGCAATAGCTTTAGTATTCTTAAAATTAGAGAAGATGATTACCATAATAACGGTAATAGGGACGCTTAAAAACATTCCTGTAATTCCCCAAATTGCTCCCCAAAAGGACAAGGCAAATATGGCTACAAAAGGACTAATATTTAATGAGTTTCCCGCTAATTTAGGTTCTAATATATTTCCAACAATAACCTGAATACCGCCCACAACAGTCAATACTAATAATCCTTTTGAGAAATCACCAAATTGAAGTAAGCAGAAAATTACTGGAAAAATAGTCGCTATTAAAGAGCCAATTGTGGGAATGTAGTTTAAAAGGAAGATTAAAAACGCCCAAAATAGGGGGGCATCAACGCCTATAAAATATAAAGCTAAGTAACTCGCGAGACCAGTTGTAAAACTCACTAATGTTTTTAATCCTATATATTTACTCACCGATGTATCAATTTTTCCGAGGACTCTAGAGAGGTGCCTAAATTGACTTTCGCCAGAAATAACAGTTTTCAACTTGGTGTAAAAGTGAGTTTCTTCTAGAAGAATAAATAACGTGTAAATGATAATAATAAAGGTGTTGCTCACTAGACTTGTTAAGGATTCGATGATTCTTTGAAGGATGCTTATGAAATTAAAATTACTAGAATTTGATTTAAAGTATTCCAATAAATTGATCTGAAATAGTTCGTTGACTTGAGTAATCAAAACATAGACATTCCCTTCATAGGAGGAATAAGATTTCGTCAAAATATTAATATTAACCATCAATAATTTTGAGATAATTGTAAACAAAGCAACTAATAATATAGAAGGAATTAAGTTTTTCAACCACAGCGGGAAGTACTTTTTAATAAAAGGGATTTTATTTAATTGTTCTCGAATAAAACGAACTATGAACCACAGTAATAAGGCAAAAACAAAAGGTATAAGTATGGCTTTTCCTACGATTAGGATGAATACTATGGAAATGGTTATTATAAAAAAGTAAGCTGTGTTTTTCATGTGTGTTTATATGTTAGTTAAGGGTTTCCAGCTTTAAGTTCGAAGTGTGTGCTAAATGTTTTTACGAATATAGAAATATTTAGATTTATGTGAATGTTAAAAACGAAGGTTTATAGATATTGGCGTCAAGGTTGTTTTGGCGTGTCGCTATTGGAAAGGAGATATGGTGAAAAATTGATTTCAATTGGTAATGAATCAAACTTATAATTTAAACTCAATTCTAAACTTGGTTTGAATTTACTGCTTAGGTATCCATAAGGAATATCATGGCGCATTTCACCAGCTCCTAAAGTTAAATCCATCGAGAACTGCCCAAGACTTAAAAATGACATTTTAACTAAGATAAGGACGATAAGTAGTTTTCGCATATTTATTCTGTTTATAAGAATAACAATTTGAATGAGCGATTTGTTACAGTGTGGTTGTGCACAATGGTCAGGACTATGTTTTCGTACCTACTTTAGAAAATAAACTTTTCGGCATGAAATGTAAGCTAAGTTTCAAGCAATTCTGTTTAGGCTTCAAATATTTTAGATTATCCAACTCATAATTTAGCTATTGATAATCAGTATTTTATTGTTTTATAATATTTGTAGTAAATAGTTTCATTCAATTCTCCAGACTTATTTATTTCTTTATGAATAACACGCTCTCTAAGACCATTAGGAAAGTATATGAATTCATTTTCGAGTATTTTGGGCCATTTATACTCTGCTAAGGCAATTGTCTGTTTTGTAGTAATAAATTTATAATGCTCTAAAATGTCATTTTCAAAAATGAAATATTCGGTGAAATAATGGGGTAGGTCTTGACCGAGTGGAATATTTAAATTTGCCATTCGATGGTCTTTCAATATCATTGTGTCACAGTTTTCACTTACTGTTACAATCCCCTTATAAACTAAGGATGAATCAATATATGATTTAAGAATCCATCCATTTTTAATTGGTTCAAGCTTTGTCCAAATTGGCCATTGGTAAGAAAGTGCTTTTTTATTAATTTCACTAATCGTATCCGTACTTTCCAATTTTCCTATTTTTTTGAGAGGGTAGTATTGAGATTTAGGGTTGTCTTTATAAATCGAAGCGCTGTCCATAGGTATGGGTTTTTTCGAGGTGGTATAAGACATTACTACTGTTGATGATGGATGTAATGGAGAATTACCAGTATGCACTGTTTGAATCACTCTGCCATTGGTATCAAAGTAGTGTTTTCGAGTCAAACCATATACACTTGAAGTTATTTCTAAGTATTTGAATCCATACTTTTTAATCGTGTCAGGATTGAAATTTTCAATTTGCTCTCCTGGGAAATCATTTTCCTCATAAATACGATGATAACGGTGACCGCGGTAAATACACATTTTGGAAGGCTCATTGTCAAGAGAATCTTTTTGTTCACTCTTAGTAAGTACTTCAATGTTAGCTTTACTTTCCGTCTTTGATTGGCAGCTAGCTACTGAAATTAGTATAAGCGTGATTAGAATTTGCAGTACTTTTCTCATTATTTTTGATAATTTAGTTTCACTGTCTTTTTTGTTTATTTTACCGGCTATCAATTTAAGCATTAAATATTAATATAATTGAAAGTGCTAAATTACTGAAAGCCATAATTTTTATAGTTATATATAGTTTGTCAAATTAATCGAACATAGAGGTGAAGCGATAGAAGAAAAGGCTGTTTAAAACAGTCAGGTATGGATAGAAGAGATGAGCGAAAGCGAACCTTACGATGAGGTGACGAAATGACCAGTTGTTGTCAAAACCTGACTCATATCGAGGAATCAGGGATAAGTATAGAGGACACCTAATTACTGTCTATACGGCAACCGTCATAAAGTGGACATGACTTCTATCTAGGCTTTATTGTGGAACCACAGGAAGCCTATATGCTATGCGAAAAGGAAAACACAAGCAGGAAATACCTGTGAGTTGATTACTAATGAGCGCATAGGTTGCGGATGAAGTTGT
>Ga0314774_1002368_pt1 | contig 10696 bp, 13 predicted proteins | sample MetaGCBIA2018_FD_204515 | JGI IMG/M metagenome (GOLD analysis project Ga0314774, IMG submission 204515) | Cryopeg brine microbial communities from Beaufort Sea near Barrow, Alaska, United States - CBIA 2018 | ecosystem: Environmental > Aquatic > Marine > Coastal | place: USA: Alaska | collected... | reverse complement strand
AGACTGACCCCGAGCAGGGCCCTGATTCCCTATGTGCGGTCGTAGGTGAGCCTCTGGCGTGGCTGAGGGGCGCTGTCGGTACTGCTGGCCGGATGCCCGTCTCGGGGCTCTGAACGGCATTGTGGCGCTCCCTGGGGGCTATGTTGGCCACCCTGCGCTCGGGCGGCTCCTGCTAGGGGGCTTTCGCACTGCAACCCGCACCTTCGCCAGCGCCCGGGTCCTCGGGTCGCTCTTGGTCAGTGGTGTCGGGGAGTGTGAGGCCGGCGCGGTCACGCGCGCGATCGTCGTGATGAGACCCGAGAATGGCGTCGACGACGACGCGCGTGAGGCGACGGGAGTGGGGATGGTTGGCGGGCTGATTGGAACGCCGACCCTTGCTCCGAGTAGCCGACTCCGGCCGCGATCCCTGGGTTGCCGAACAATCTCGACCGCGACACGCGTCGGAAGGCCACCGTCGTCTGCCAGGTAAGTCCGCGGCAGGCTGGCACTTACTGCCCAGTCGTCAGACTTGGCGGGCCGTACACTCTGAACGAACGCGGTATCACCAGCGCGGTGTAGAGCGCAGGCTGGCGCTGGAACACCTGGAATGGATAGATGATCGATCAACACGTGGCTCCCTCGCCAGCACGGATATCGCACATACACATCGCTCAGTACGTCGACGCCAAGGACTGCAAGTGACTGACTCCTCGATTGCGCTCTCGACCCGTGATCGCATCATCACGACTGCTGCTGCGCTGTTCGCCGAGCGCGGTTACATGGCTACGTCGATCGGTGACATCACCAAGGACTTGGGTCTGACCCGCGGAGCGCTCTACTTTCATTTCACCTCTAAGGCCGAATTGGCGTTGGAGGTGGCGAACAAGTACTTCGAGGCTTGGGGTCCGATTTTGGAGGCAGCCGAGCAGGAGGGGCTGCGGGGGTTGGATACGCTGCGATGGATCTCATACCGCGTAGGGGTTGCGTACAGGGAGGACGTCGTTGTGCGCGCCGCGGTACGTCTGTGGCGCGAGTCGACCGAGATCGAGGCAGATCTTCCAGCACCATTCGTCGGATGGATCCAGACTACTGAGCGTTACCTCGAGGAAGAACTCGCGGATGGAAGGCTCGTGGAAGGCCTCGACCTGCAAAAAGTTGCCTGGCAGATCGTCGCCTCCTTCTTCGGTACTCAGGATGTGTCCAACCAGTTGGAGCAACGGCGCGACCTTGAGCAAAGAATCGACACGATGTGGGAGATTATTCTGCGCGGGGTTAGGTCGCCAGACGCTCGTTAGTCCGGTGGTGGCCCGGGGTGCAGATCACATGCCCACGCCCGGTCTCGTTGGCGAGCACATCTCATTCGGTGCAACTCGATGTCGACGCACGTCGCTCGATCGCGGTATGGGGACGCGGGCCCACACACCCATGACTCTTCCTGTTGACGGCTACGTGTGTTCTACCTACCTTGGAAGGGCATACTGAACGCTCAGTATGTTCCATCATTCTCCGGGAGAGTAACGATGAACTTGGAGTCGTGGAAGAACGACAAGGTCTACGCGGGATGGATCGCAAACCAGTGCAACTGACCCGAGGGGCGAAGTGGATGAGTACACGAAACACGAGGTGGCTGTGGCTACTGGTGGCAATCCTCGCTCTGGCCACAATTGTCGTCGGAACCGTGACTGGGTACCGGGCCGACGACGCATCGGTGGTCCCAGATGGTGAGACTGCGCTGGGGCTCCCGCAGTGGCGGACTGCACTGTGGATCCTAGTCGGGGCGACCACGCTCGCCAGTGTGTCCGCGCTTGTCGTGACCGCAGTGCAGTCGTGGCGTGCCAACGTCAAGCGGTTCACTGCGCCGGCGGCGTTGGTTCAGGTTCGAGACGGAAGGAGCCATCGATGATGAGGTTCGTTAAGACGGCCCATGGAGCAATGTTGGTGGCCGTGGCGCTGGTGGTCACAGGTTGTAGCGGCACCACGCAGCCGTCAGATGGGTCATCGACCGTTGATGTGTCGTCGGTAGACGCGGCGACTTTTGACGAAGTGATCTCACTCGCTCTGGGCGATGCAGGCGAAGGCAGTGCCAGTGACACTCAGGTCGCCATTCTGGAGAGCGCTCAGGAGCAAGGAGAGATGACATTGGAACAGGCGCGTTCAGCAGCGCGGGACACCGTGTCGTGTCTTGAAGGGCTCGGGTTCACCGCCGAAGTTACAGAGGAGTCGGTCCCCTCCGGACTGGTCGTTCCTGGGTACCGGGTGCAGACCGAACACGGGCCGGGGGACGATAGCGCGGACGACCCGGCGTTTGCCGCTTCCGAGCAGTGTGAAAAGCAGGAGAGTTTCTGGGTGAACCAGGTCTACCAGACTCAGCCGAGCAGCATTCAGGCGAGCGTCGACTACATCAATGACACTCTCGAACCACAGTTGAGGGCGTGTCTCGAGGGTGAAGGTTACGAGGTGTCAGACGATGCCACGGGCGTGGACATGGTCCGTCAGGCTATGAATCTCAAGGTCGAGCAGGGCGCGGCGCTGCCGTGCTTCGACCCGCGCGAGGTTCCGGACTTCTGATGCAGATTCTCAATGTAGAGGGAAAGCGGGTGAGTTGGTGAGGCGGTGGTCGTGGCCCGCAGCGGTGGTTGCTGGAATGCTCGTTGTGCCGCTGCTCGTCGGGGGAGGCCTTGCCGTGAAGGCACTGGCCGACTCACCCTTGGAGTCCGCGCGCAACGTCGAGGCAACTGTCGGAGTTGTCGAGACTGCTGAGCGCACCGACTCCGAGAACTCGTCTGTGCTCTACGTTCCAGGAGCGAACCGTTCCGTCTCCTCCCAATCCTCGGGCGTCATCACGGAACTGTCGATCGACGTGGGACAGCCTGTCACCAACGGGAGCAGCGCATGGTCAGTGGATGGTGTTCCAGTCGTGGCGTACGAGGCTGCCGCGCCGCTGTTCCGGGACATCAAAGAAGGCCTGTCGGGCAAGGACGTCAAGATCGCGCAGCAGGTTCTGGCCGATACAGGCTTCCTCTCAGGCAGCATCGACGGCATTGCTGGTGACGTGACCGGTGACGCCATAGCCAAGTTCAACCGCGAGTACGGATACGGGAAGAGCAACCGTGTTCTCGGCGTGGGATCACTCCTGTGGGTCCCCGAGGGCTCAGGCGTCCCCACCAGCGTCACCGTGCGCGTCGGCGATTCGGTGTCTCCCGGCACCGAGGTCTACGTCGCTAGCGTCGAGCCTGCAACCATCTCCGTTGACGTGGAACCTGTCGACCAGCAGCGTGTCGTCACGGCCAGCGGGGTGTCCGTGTCGTTGCCCGCCGGGCAGACCACGGTTTCCGACCCGGAAGACGTCAATGCCTTGGCCGAGGTGGTCGGTGACAAACAAGCCTTTCCTGCGACTGTCGCCCTTGCAGAACCGCGAACTGTGGGCACGGTTCCCGCGTCTAGCGTGGTGACCGACGCTCAGAGCAGGACGTGTTTCTTCTTGGACGTCGATGGGCCCGGAATCATCATCGAAGCCACCACGGGGTCGTTCGGCGTCGTCGATGTCGATCCGGCACTTGCCGGAACATCCGTTGTATTGAACCCGCGTGCGGTACGCATGGATACGTCGTGCGGTTAGTCGCAGAGGACGTCCAGTACCGTTACGCCGGCAGCGACCACGCCGTGCTGTCGGGACTTGCGTGCGACGTGCCCTCCGGCACGTCGGCCGCAATCCTCGGGCCGTCGGGTTCGGGTAAGACAACGCTGTTGACCGTGCTGGGTGGACTCTTGGCACCCCAGTCCGGCTCGTTCTACTGCGTCGACGAAAACGGACAGCGTCACGTGCCCCGCTCCGTATCCACCTGGGTTCTCCAGACCGTGTCGCTCCTACCCGACCGGTCCGTTATCGACAACACCGCGCTTGGTGCCTACCTCGATGGGTGGGGCGTCGCAGAAGCCAAAGCGCGAGCGATCGCCGCATTGGCGGACATGGGCCTCGCGGATCGGGCCGAGGCACCTGCCAAGGTTCTTTCGGGTGGCGAGGCCCAGCGGGTCGCAATCGCCCGAGCCTTGGCCTCCGACCGACCAATTCTGTTCGCGGACGAACCCACCGGGCAACTGGACGCCGACACCACCGATCGTGTGCTCGGTTTCATGCTGGGCTCCGCACGCAGGACCGTCGTCCTGGTGACCCACGACGAAACCGCCGCGGCGCGTTGCGATCTGGTACTCAAACTCCGCGGCGGAGCGCTCGTCGAGATCGATAGGACGGTGCTCCGGGATGCGGGCTAGGCCGTGGCCGCTGTCGCTTGCGGCTCGGGAGGGGCTCCTCAACGCCGTCGCAGGTCGTTGGCTCCCCGCTCTGATGATCTTGGCCACTGCCGTGGTGACGGCCGGGGCCGGCCTTTCGAACGCCTTCGACGTGTCGCGACTGGCGAGCGCCGAAGCCGATTGGATCGACGCAGGCGGGTACACGTATGTCGTCGAACCGGGTGGGAACGGCGACAGCGCGACGGTCGATGTCTCGTCCTGCGAGCGATTGCGTGATGTCGAAGGAATCAACGGTGCATTCGCGCTCACCGTCACCGACGAGACCGCATGGCCGTCGAATGCGCCCGGCACGAGCAGCACGTTTGCGCAAGCCTCACTCGGTGTGTATGACTTCTTCGGCCTGGCAGCGCCTCACACAGCCGGCGTGATCGTTACTCCGAGCGTGGCGGAATCGACTGGACTGGCGGACGGAGAACTCACCGACATGTCGGTGTCGAGGCATGACGGATCGATCGTTAGGCGCGAGGCGCGCGTCGAGGTCGTTGCCCTAGACACCCAGTCTCTTCCCGAGGCCCTCGCAGGAACATACCTGTCAACCGAACTCGTCGGGGGAGAGGCGCAGCAGTGTTATGTGGAAACTGACGCGGCACATGATGACGCGGTCCGCGGATATCTGGCGGCGGCACTGGCCTCGGGGGACGAGCCCGCCAACGTGCGTCCGCGACTGTCAAAAAACACCTACGGAGTCGACTTCGCGACCGCCTACGACACGCGCCCCCTCGGTTGGGCATGGGTGGCCGGAGCCGTCTTCCTCGCCGCGCTATGGGCCATCGTCCGTTGGACGCGAAGGTCCAGGCTGGCCATCTACGCCACATTCGGCGCAGACGCCCGCGCTCGACTCGTGATGCAGATGTCCGAGTGGACGGCCTTGACGGGTCTCGGCGCAATTTGGGGATGGGCGATAGGCGTCTGCTTCGCTCTCGCGATGGGTAGCGACGCTCAGATCGCAGTGACCCAAGTGAGCGGTCAGGCTGCGGCCTCATGGTGTCTGGCATCAGTCGTTGCCACTCTGATCGCACTAGCGCCGGTAGGCACGCTCATCGACGCGCTCAAGGACAGGACATAGATGTTGGGATTGCGGCAAGTTCGCGTCCCATTGTCAGGATCTCGAATGCTCTCTCAGTGCAGACGGTCATCGTGTCGCGTGCCATCGGATCCGCCGCTACGCGTACTTCGTGCGGGCGCTGTGCGGGACTGCGTGCACAGATCGTGTTCCGGTTGAGCGCCCCTGTGTATGCGAACGCGACACGATCACTTGAGACGGGACATCAGCGTTGCGCGCATGCTCCAAGGTAGGTGGGGACCGCTGCTGTTTGGTGCTCTGGCCTCGACCAGTGCGCAAGCCTGCGTGGGGCGGCACGGGTAACCTGGGAGGCGCCGTGTGCCTCCTGGGGGCCGTGGTGGCCAAACTGTGCTCGGGAGCCCCTGCGAGGGGACTTTCTCACTGCAACCCGCAACTCCGCCAGCGCCCGTGTCCTCGGGTCGCTCTTGGTCAGTGGTGCCGCAGCGAGTGCGACGCCGGGGCTGGCGCGGTCGCGCACGTGGTCGTCGTGATGAGACCCAAGGATGACGTCGACGACGACGGGCGTGAGGCGACGGGAGTCGGGATGGTGGATGGCCAGATGAGTCGAAAGCCGCCCACTGCACCTAGCAGTCGGCTCCGGCCGCGATCCCTGGGGGGATAGGGCGACCGGAGCCTGAACCCCAGCATGGCAGATGATGTGTGCACCCCTACTGCTCTCAGACCTTCGCCAACCCCAAACGGATGCGCAGTTCCTGTGCTGCGGTGCGGTCAAACTCTCCAACCGTACCGAAGGCGTTCCAGAACGCATCCTGGTCAGTGGCGTTCGCAAGCCCCGAGTACCAAACCACGTCGGGGGTCGATGATGACACCAATGCATCGACGTAGGGGGCGATAGATTCCGGCCAGGTGGCAGCAAGGAGCGCATCTGTGAACGTGCGCTCTGCCGCAAGGTTGGACGCCGCCAGATCCGACAACGTCTGCCAATCGTTGGCGTTGAAAGCCGCGTCCCACGCGTCAGCATTGCCACTAATCGCATCGTTGACGGGCTGGACGATCGCAAGGTACTGCTGGCCCGCCTCCTCAAGGGTCATCTCTGCCCCAGGCGTCGGCGGGGCGCTGACGATCGGGGTCGCAACTGCGGCAACCGTGGAAGGTGCGGCCGTCGCGGACGCGGGCGGCTACGTATTGCTACCAGACGTGGAACAGGCGCTCACTAGCGCTGCGGTGATGACGGCTACTACGGCGATTCGTGTCTTCATGGCTTCCCCCTCAGAATGATGGACGCATCGTGGATGCGCTGATTCGATGAGTGTGGCAGAGAAGTCAGACTCCACCGCGGGGTGCAGCGGTACCAACACCGTGCGCGGTCGGTGCGACGACCGTGCCTTGCGTGCCACCTGAGGGAGACGGGCGGGTGCAACTCAGACCGGCTTGGCGGCCCGTCGTTAATACGCCCGGTGGTCGGGAAGCCCGAGATGTGGCCGGCTTGGGTCGCCTGGCGGTCGTGGGGCCGTCCATCCGATCCTTCAGCGTCGCACTCTCGTGCCGCCCGTCAACCCGCGAGTTTCGTTGGTCTTGGGGAACGTGCTCACCGCACCTTTGAGGAGCCGGGTGACACTGTGGGTGCGCGTTGACTGGCAGCCCTGCCGTGCTTAGGCCTCCGGGATCGATTTGATGGCCCAGTGTGATGCTCGGGTAGGTCAGCGGATCCGGTGACGCGGAAGGGCGTGCGCCGTCCGGCGCGGCTGCCGCCGCTGGCGGGCGGCACACTGCCCAACCCGTCCTCGAGCGGTGCCGACAAGACTCACCTGAAGCCCCGAGGAAAGACCCCAAAACCCTACGAGTTATGTTGCCTATTCAAGTGAAGTGCGCGCTACGCGCGCCTCCGCGCCTCCGGCACGGACAGTGGACGGGTTGACCTCACGTTAGGGCTGCACCGAGGAACGCTCCCACGGCCCCGCTGATGATCGCAAACATCAAGCCCACCAACAAGGCGTCTTTGTTTCTCGTGAAGAATCCGGGCTTAGCGCGGATGCGCGGGGTCAGTCGGCGTGCTCACTCGAGGCGCGGCGCGCCTTGGAGCCACGTCGGAGCCACCGAACGGCCAATCCGGTCGCTACCCCCACCGCGATACCCACGCCCACCAAGCCCAAGGGGGCCCATGGGAAGCCCTGTTCAACGCCATCGAATGACGCGAAACTGTATCCCCATAGCATCACGAGGACACCAAGCGCAATCAGATAGAGCGAGGCCAAACCGCCCAACAGCAGCGTCCCCACCACCATCCAGGTTCTACCGGCACGCACTGTCGACTTGCCGTCTCTGAACCTCGCCACACTTCTTTGCGCGGTATTCATCTGCGCGACTCCCCCAACTCGTCAACGAACGAGACTCCCCCGCTCTCGTACCCTCCACCGTACTGTTCTCGACGGTAGCCATCCGCCAACAACACGTCCGGACGCAACCAAGCCCCAACGCCGTGGCATCGGGGGTCCGCCTGAATGGACCTACTGGCCCCTCAAGGCATCAACAAACGCTCTACATTTCGTCGCCCTGCACGCGATACTGGCCGCGCATACCGCCGTGTCTCGATTTGTGCGACAGGCTTCGTCTCTCGGGATACGCCGAGTTGTGGGACCACAGCGCCTTGCTCAAGGCAGTCCCACTGCCCGTCCAATCGGGGGGTGGATTAACGACAAGCCGGGTTGGCCGCTCCGGTGAAGAGCCGGGCTGAGGTGGGGCTTGGTCGCCGCTAGGGTTCAAGCCCCGCGCGCGGCGCTCGCCGCCGAACGAGGGAAATGAAGGAGCACGCGATCACTGCTCCGACGAGTGCCCCGATCGTATTGAGAATGACGTCATCCACGTCGCTACTTCGGCCAAGCGCAAGTTGGGCGCACTCGATCGTGACCGAAAGCGCAAACGCAGAGGCCGTCACGCGTCCGACGCCCCACCGCAACGCGAGCGGAGCGAGTAGCCCGATCGGCATGTACATCAGCACGTTGCCCGCAAGATTCAGCGCGCCGAGTCGAGAGTTGACATTCGCCAGTTCGGCGATGATTCCGCGGAATGGAATGAGGTTGACACCGCCCGCGCCGCTGGAGCCGCTAAGGGTGAGCACCAAGATCCCCAGGAGTGTCCCCGCGAGCAGCGTCCTTGACGCAGCCCTCACGGCGCGACGGGTGTCGTGGGCACGCATTCCAGGAAACGCGAAGCCCGCCGCCAAGACACTTGCAAGTACGACAACCACAACTATCAGTGCCACCGGCGCGTACCTCAGGACCTCCACCCAGGGATTATTGCAATTTTGGTAGGCGGTCGACCACCGGCGCGCAGGAGAAATCGGAGGGCCGCGCTGGTCCGGCACCCGCGCCCTGCGAGGCTGGCCCTCTACGACCCCTGACAGTGAGCGCGTGGCGTATCGCCGGCAGATTCCGCTAGGCCACGAAATCCTCGCGGCCCAACGTGCGAAACCAGCCGGTGGGTCGCATTCTCGTTCGAAAATGGCGCTACGACGAACGCCGTGGTACCGCTCGCGGTCCCCAGGTGGCAGCCATGGAGAGGTCGATAAAAGCGTCCCACCATGCCCAGCGGTACAGGGTTGATTGACGACAAGCCGGGTTAGCGGCCGTTGTGTGGCGCCGTCGTCCCGCCGTAGTCACCGTTACGACCAAGGGGGCAACTCGTCAACCACCCATAGGGACTGGCCCCTGGCTGGCGCACAGCGCGCGGCTCCCGGGGCACCTACGGTAGGTATTCGACGGGCAGGGGTGCGCTTCGTGGAGTGGGGAGCCACACGAGGTCGGTTGCTGCGAGGTCGTGCATCAGGTCGTCGCTTCCGCTGATGATCAGCGAGTCGGAGTATCCTGCGCATCCGACCACGAAGCCCAGGTCGCCGGGTATCAGTGCGACAGGGAAGTGGCGGTTCGCTTGTTGGCTGAACAGATCCAGGTTGGCGAAGTCGATGCGGGCGAGTTCGTGTTGCCCGTCGTGCCAGCGCGTTTTGCCGTCTGACCAGACGATGCGGGTGAAGTCGATGCCAGGTGGTTTGTCGTCGGCGTGCATTGGCCACACCACGGCGTAAAGTTCATCGCTCTCAGCCTGGCTGGACAGTAGCGGCGCGAGTTCCGCGATCACGGTCTCGTCGACCATGCCGTACGGGGACCCCAGACCGAGCGAATCGGGCACGCCGGTGGCGTCGAGTTCTGCCCAGGTCGTCTCCGCGGTGAATTCGATGCCTGCGGCCGCGGCAATTTCGGACCAGGAAACGGGTGCGCTGCCGGTGTGCAAAGGCAGGAAGATTCGCGCCACGGTAGCGTGGCTACGCTCGGCCACGCTCCCCACTGTTAGCACGTCGCGGTCAGTCTCAGGCCATCTTATGTCGTGCCCCCCTTGCCACCAGACGCTTCCCGGCGTTCAGACTCCTCAGTATTGCCCGGGCCCGGCGGACTTCCGGCGGGACGTACGGCGGGTCCTTAGCGCATTCGCCGTCGAGGGCATTGGCTGTCAGAACACACTAACGGGTGCGCCACTGCCCATCGCGCTAGGTGGGTGGATTGGCGGCAAGCCGGGTTCCCCACCTTCTTCATTCCGCGGACGGCTTCCGCGAAACCCGTACAGTGCTCAGCCCAAGGCTCGAGATCGGTGGTGATCGTGAGTACAAGTTCCTCCCGAGCGAGGCTCATTGCCGGAACGCATGCTAGTTCCCGGGACAACGCCCGTCCGGCGCCGTGAGGTCCCGAGCAGCGGCGCCAGCCCAAATCAATCACGTCTGGCCGCGGCTCTCGGTAGATGCGGCGCGACGTGCCGGGATCGCTTTGCCCTGCTGCGGCCGCAGTGCGTTCGTATAACCAGCCACGCTCGATCGCGTCGGTGACGAAGGTGCGTCTCGCGACGTGTGGTGTGACCCATGGCGCGTCGAGTTCAGGGTGCGCGCGTGCCATCGAGCGGCGGCGTAGCGCCTCCACGGTCTCGCGTTCGCGTACCCGCAGTGTGCGAAACGACGCCGGCGTGCTCGTGCAGTCCCCACGCGACCGCCGCAACCGTGCCTGGGCCGCGCACGAGGTGCTCGAAGTCATGGACGCCTTCGGCGACCGCGCAGGACGCAGTGCGCTGTAGGCGTCGACGGGCAGCGTCCACCGATTCTGCCCTCCCGCTGGCTGCTCGTGGAGCGGTAAAGTTCAGTTCGCCGACCGGATGGCATCACGCAAGCGCTCGGCGTCCGAGTAGACCGTGAGAGCCACCGCCAATGCCTGGCCGTGGATCGCCGCGTAGCCGTCGGCCACAGGCAAGACGACGATCTGCTGCAACTGAGGCTGATGCTCGGCAATGTCGACGCGCACCTCCCATGATGGCGAACGTTCAAGAGGAGACGCGAGTCCTTGA
>Ga0314774_1002366_pt1 | contig 10703 bp, 9 predicted proteins | sample MetaGCBIA2018_FD_204515 | JGI IMG/M metagenome (GOLD analysis project Ga0314774, IMG submission 204515) | Cryopeg brine microbial communities from Beaufort Sea near Barrow, Alaska, United States - CBIA 2018 | ecosystem: Environmental > Aquatic > Marine > Coastal | place: USA: Alaska | collected... | reverse complement strand
CACAAATTACGTTAAAAGATAAAAAAATTAACACCTACGGAAGCCTTCCGGAAAATGGTGAAAAAGCACCACATTTTGAATTGGTACGCACCGATCTATCCACAGCAACTTTAAACGATTTTAAAGGAAAAAGGATAATAATGAATATTTTTCCAAGCATTGATAACAACGTTTGCGCTACTTCCGTTCGGAATTTTAACGAAAAAGCTTCTAAACTTAACAATACCACAGTACTTTGTATTTCCCGTGATTTGCCCTTTACTCAAAAACGTTTTGTATCTGACGAAGGATTGGATAATATCACCAACCTATCCGATTTCAGACAGGGAGATTTCGGAAAAGATTATGGGGTAGAAATGATAGACGGAATAATGTCCGGATTACTTTCCAGGGTCGTAATTGTTTTGGATGAAGAAGGAAAAGTCCTCCACAGCCAACAAGTGCCTGATATATCACAAGAACCTGATTATTTTGCTGCCTTAAAAGTGTTGTTGTAATGAGGAACAGTTATATCGGGAAACGTATAAGAGGAGGCGGATATGCCCTAAAAGGGGCCTTGATATTAATCAAAAGTGAGCACAGTATCCAGGTACAGGTAATAATTTCAATCCTTATTACAATTGCAGGATTCTATTTTGACATTTCTAAAACAGAATGGATGTTTCAAATAATATCCATCGGTTTGGTGTTGAGTACTGAAGGCTTGAACACATCGATTGAAGGAATAGCCGATTATGTTCAGCCAAACTTTCATAACAAAATAGGATACATTAAAGATGTGGCTGCCGGAGCTGTACTTTTTGCAGCTTTTACTGCAATAATTATTGCGGGTTTTATTTACATTCCACATATTTTTTCAAAATTTCAATTGTAAAAGAAAATTATTAAAAAAATAAAATTCAGATTTAAAATTTGAAAAGCCCTAAGTATTTTATAAATATTTAGGGCTTTTATTTTGAAATTAAACATTTAAAAATAGTCTCTCCGCAATTAGAATATTTAAAAAAATAAACCGTTAAATTGGGATATATAAAAGCAAATACAAATCATTGTTGATATTGATATTCTTTTCTCTATTTTAGATAGATGCTTATTTGTATTTTTACAAAAATTCCCCTTAGTATTTATGGCCATTAAAAAAGCCCCAACAAAAAAAAACAGCAGCTCCAGGATTAAAAAACCGGGCTTTAAATTAACCCGACAACAAAAAGTGGTTTTTGGTAGCTTTTTAATGTTATTGGGAGTCGGCTTAATCATTGCGTTTGCATCGTTTTTATTCAACTGGCAAGCCGATCAAAGTACGCTTCATGAATTTGGAAACCGGGAAATAGTCGCAAAAAACTGGCTGAGCAAGTTTGGCGCCACCGTAAGCGATTTTTTTATCTATAAAGGTTTTGGCCTTGCCGCATTTATCCTGGTCGCACTTATTACGGTCTCGGGAGTTTATATGTTTTTTGGTCTCAAATCAAAAAACCTCTTCAAATATTGGTTTTGGGGAATTTTAATGATGCTCTGGTGGGCTGTATTTTTTGGTTTCTTTGCTGAAAAATATTCTTTGCTGGGTGGCCGGGTCGGTTTTGAACTTAATGATTATTTACAGGATTTCATCGGGTTTACAGGAACTATTTTACTACTCACTTTTCTTTTTATAGCTTATTTTTCGATCAGGTTAAAATTAACTCCTGAAATTATCGGGGACTATTTTAAGAGCAAGAAGAAGGAATTCCATGAAGATTTTAAAACTTCCCGAGCTGCATCTCCTATTACAACTGAAGAAAAAGATTGGGTTAGCAAAACATTTAATGGAAAAGAACAAGCTTCTTCTGACAAATCAATTATTGAAGACAAAACAAATTCAAAAGAAAAAGAAAGAATAGCAAAAACTCCAGCACTTTCAGAGGAGGAAGTTCAAATGGAGGTAAAAACTGCTGAAGAGGAAGAAGTTGAGGATTCCCTTAGTCAAAAACTGGTGAGCAATTTCGGGGAATTTGATCAAACCCTTGAATTGAAAAATTACAAATGGCCAACCATAGAACTGTTAAAGGATTACAACCTCAACGGAGGGGGAATCACCGTTGATCAGCAGGAACTCGAGGAAAATAAAAATAATATAGTTTCAACTTTAAAAAACTATAAAATTGAAATTGCGCAAATAAAAGCAACTGTTGGACCCACGGTTACTTTATACGAAATTATACCCGAAGCAGGGATAAGGATTTCAAAGATCAAGAATCTGGAAGATGATATTGCACTTTCCCTTTCGGCCTTAGGAATAAGGATCATAGCTCCAATTCCAGGGAAAGGAACGATAGGAATTGAAGTTCCAAATAAAAATTCAACTATCGTTTCCATGCGTTCGGTTATTGCCTCGCAAAAATTCCAGAATGCTGAAATGGAGTTGCCTTTAGCCTTGGGAAAAACAATTTCCAATGAAACCTTTGTTGTTGATCTTGCGAAAATGCCGCACTTGTTGCTGGCAGGAGCCACAGGACAGGGAAAATCTGTGGGTTTAAATGCGATACTCACCTCACTTCTCTATTGCAAACATCCCGCAGAAGTGAAATTTGTCTTGGTTGATCCTAAAAAAGTAGAATTAACCCTCTTTAATAAGATTGAACGCCACTATTTGGCAAAATTGCCAAATACCGACGATGCTATTATTACCGATAACACCAAGGTAATAAACACCCTTAATTCTTTGTGTATCGAGATGGACGATCGCTATACACTTTTGAAAGATGCTATGGTGCGCAATATCAAGGAATACAATGTCAAGTTTAAAGCCCGGAAATTAAATCCCGAAAACGGCCATAAATTCCTGCCTTATATTGTTTTGGTTATAGATGAATTTGCCGATTTAATCATGACCACAGGTAAAGAAGTGGAAACCCCTATTGCGCGATTGGCACAACTGGCCAGGGCAATTGGGATCCATCTTATAATCGCTACACAACGCCCATCGGTAAATGTTATCACAGGGATCATAAAAGCCAACTTCCCGGCCAGAATTGCCTTTAGGGTAACTTCAAAAATAGATTCAAGGACAATTTTGGACAGTCAGGGAGCCGATCAACTTATAGGTCGTGGCGATATGCTTTTCACCCAGGGGAATGATTTGATCCGGCTGCAATGTGCATTTGTGGATACCCCGGAAGTGGAAAGAGTAACTGAATTTATTGGATCTCAAAAAGCCTACCCGGATGCCCACCTCCTGCCTGAATACGATGGTGAGGAGAATGGCACAAGTCTTGATATTGATGTGAGCGAGCGCGATAAACTGTTCCGCGAAGCAGCCGAAGTTATAATAATAGCACAACAAGGCTCAGCATCCTTACTACAACGAAAACTAAAATTAGGCTATAACCGGGCCGGCCGGATTATAGACCAACTGGAAGCTGCTGGAATAGTAGGACCTTTTGAAGGAAGCAAAGCAAGGCAGGTTTTGATTACAGATTTCGCCTCATTAGACAAGTTACTGAATGATGAAAATTAAAAATCAAATGATGAAGAATATAAGTATTTTAATGATTGCAATTTTGAGCGTTTTTTCCGTAAATGCCCAAGATGCCACAAAAGCAAAAACCCTATTAAACGAAGTTTCTTCAAAAGTTAAATCCTACGAAAATATGGTGATTGACTTTAAATATACCTTGGAAAATTCGGCAGAAAACATGAGTCAGGAAACCCGTGGTGATGTGAGCATTAATGGCGATAAGTATTTACTTAACCTGATGGGGACCACTCAAATATTTGATGGCAAGAAAATTTACACAATTATCCCGGAAGACCAGGAAATCAATATTTCCAATTATGTAGCTGAAGATGACAATAACATTACTCCTTCAAAAATGTTGACTTTTTACCAGGAGGGCTATACCTATAAATGGGATATTTCACAGGATATTAAAGGCCGCAAAATTCAGTACATAAAACTAACACCCATAGATAGCAATGCCGATGTGAAAAACATTTTGTTGGGAATAGATAGTCAAACCAAACATATTTACAATCTTATTCAAACCCAGGACAACGGCACCAAAATCACCATAACAATAAAAAGCTTTAAAACCAATCAGCCTTTAGCCAAAACCCTTTTTACTTTTAAAGAAGACCGATACAAGGATTTTTACATCAATCGTTTAGATTAAATTGAAAATATTAGACAGATATATACTGGTAAGTTATTTAAAAACATTTTTTTCTGTTTTTATTATCCTGATGTTCATCTTTGTGCTCCAAACTATTTGGCTATACATTGGTGAACTTGCGGGTAAAGATCTGGATGTAGGGATAATATTTAAATTCCTGCTTTATTTTTCCCCAAAACTGGTACCTCTTGTCCTTCCCTTATCTATATTGCTCACTTCCATAATGACTTTTGGAAGTTTCGCTGAAAATTATGAATTTGCAGCGATGAAATCGGCCGGAATTTCCTTGCAACGGGCAATGCGCAACCTTACCTATTTTATAGTATTTATCAGTTTAACCGCCTTCTTTTTTGCAAATAACGTAATTCCCGCTGCAGAGTTTAAATCTATTAACCTGCGTAAAAATATTGCCAAGTTAAAACCTGCAATGGCAATTACAGAGGGGATCTTTAATGATGTTGGAAATTTCAATATCAAGGTGAACAAAAAATCGGGAGATAACGATCAATATTTGGATGATGTGATCATTCATCAGAAATCATATCGCGGAGGTAATTATACAGTCATAAAAGCTGATAAGGGGGAACTTGTTGGAAGCACAAATTCTGATATTTTATCGCTTATCTTAAATGATGGAAATTATTATGATGAAATTCAACAAAAAAATCCGTCAAAACGAGCCAATAAACCATTTACAAAAAGTGCTTTTGAAGAGTATGTAATCAATATTGATATCTCCAATTTCAATAATGTAGATCTGGACGATGAAAACTATAAGAATTCTCAGGGCATGTTAAATGTCGGGGAGCTTAATCAAAGCTTAGATTCACTTTCAACCGTATATAATGAGGATTTAAACAAATTTGCCGATGTAATTTATCGCCGCACCGGTGCTACCTTGTTTGCTTCTAATTTTACACCTGTTGATACGCTGAAGTCTTTTGACGCTTCAATTTTAGAATTGTATGATACCAGCGAAGCCTTGCAAATTGTAAATCTTTCTCTGGGTATGGTAAACGCCAGTGTTTCAAATATTACGGTGAAAGAAAATGAATTCAAAAGCAGCCGGAAACAACTCAACAAATTTGAAATTGCACTTCACGAAAAATATGCGCTTGGCATAGCCTGCATTATTTTATTTTTTGTTGGTGCTCCATTGGGAGCTATCATAAGAAAAGGAGGAATGGGATTACCTATGGTAATTGCAATTTTGATTTTCCTGACCTATCATTTTATAGGAATATTCGCCAAAAATAGTGCTGAAGAAGGCCAAATAAGCCCATTCCTGGCCGCCTGGTTTTCCACTTTGATCATGCTTCCCCTGGGTGTATTCTTTACATACCGCGCAACCACAGACCAGGGACTGCTATCATTCGGCAATTTTATTGAACCCTTTAACAAACTTGTCAAAAAATTAGGATTGTTCCGGAAGGAATCGGAATAGATTAAATATCTTTGCAGCCTGAAATAGAAATTCGCCATGTCTCAAATTATTCAAAACAAAAAGTCCTTAAAACTTCATACTATTCAAGAAGCCATCAATGATATTCGTGATGGGAAGATTGTAATTGTAGTAGATGATATAGATCGTGAAAATGAGGGAGACTTTCTTGCCGCGGCGGAAAAGGTAACCCCTGAAATGATCAATTTCATGGCTACACACGGTCGGGGATTAATTTGTGCCCCAATTACCGAAGAACGCTGTAAAGAATTAAAACTGGATATGATGGTTGGCAACAGCACCGATCCTATGGAAACCGGTTTTACCATCTCTGTAGACCTGAGAGGTAATGGTGTAACAACAGGAATTTCGGCATCAGACCGCGCAAAAACCATTCAGGCTTTAATAGATCCCGAAACGCGTTCATTTGATTTGAGCAGGCCCGGTCACATATTCCCACTCAAGGCTAAAGAAGGCGGGGTTCTTAGAAGGACCGGACATACCGAAGCCGCTATCGATTTTGCACGATTGGCCGGTTTTCAACCTGCCGGAGTAATTGTTGAGATCATGAATGAGAATGGTTCTATGGCCCGTTTACCTCAACTAATTGAAGTCGCCAATAAATTTGACTTGAAGGTCGTTTCAATAGAAGATCTGATTGCCTACAGAATGCAACACGATTCCCTCATCGAGAAGAAAGAAGATGTAGAGATCAAAACACGTTTTGGCACATTCAGGTTGAGGGCATATAAGCAAACTACCAACAATCAGGTTCATATAGCGCTCACTAAAGGAGAGTGGAAATCTGACGAAGAAATTTTGGTCCGAGTAAATTCAACTTTGATCAATAACGATATCCTTGGAACACTTACAAATAATGCCGACAAAAAATTGGACGACATGTTTAGGGCTATAAACGATGAAGGTCGCGGGGCAATTGTATTTATAAATCCTGTAAATCAATCCTTGAATTTATTGAGCAGATTAAGTGAGTTAAAGGAATTGCAAAAAGAAGGAGAAATGAAAGCTCCTCCAATAGTTATGGACAAAAGGGATTTTGGAATTGGCGCCCAGATATTGCACGACCTGGAAATACACAAAATAAGATTGCTTTCAAATTCCCAACAAACAAAACGAGTTGGGATGATAGGATACGGATTGGAAATAACCAAATACGTGAAATATTAAATTCCCCGTTCCCTGATCTAATTAGGATCGGGGAAATCACAACTAATTTATTGTAAAACTTATAATGTTATAACTCGATGATCACATCAGAAAGTGGTCTTCGAACTTTTTTAAATTCAGAAAACATATCATCCGGGGCCCTATAACCAATTGGCAGCACCAATACCGATTTTAAATTCAATTTTTCCAGCCCTAAACATTCATCGTATTTTTGAGGTTCAAAACCCTCCATTGGGCAAGAGTCAATTCCTTCTATAGCGCAAACCGTCATTAAAGTTCCCAAGGCCAAAAAAGCCTGTTTGGTTGCCCATGCATGTATTTCATCTATATGCTTATTTTCAAAATCATTTATCAAAAAATCTTTAAAAGGATTGAGGGTCTCTTCCGGGGTGGCCCGTATTTTATGAACCTGGTTAAAATAATTTTCTATAAATTCTTTGTCAACTTTCCGCTCAATACAAAGTACCAGAACATGCGAAGCAGTGCTTATTTGCTTCTGATTCATTGAAAAATCAACCAATTTTTGCTGCATTTCCTTATTGTGGATAATCACCAGTTTTATGGGCTGCAAGCCATAGGAGGTAGCAGTCAAATTAAAAGCATTCTTTAGTACCTCAATTTTTTCCTGAGGAAGTATTTTTACGTTATCAAATTTTTTTGTGGCATACCGCCATTGAAGCGCTTCAATATTTTTCATTCTAACTTTTTTGCTTATTTTGCAGTGCAAATCTAAGTAATACTTTCACCAAGTTGAAAGTTCCTAAATAGATTTTATCAATGCTCAAATCTGTTTAATTGTTATTTTAAAGAGTTCACCTCTATTCAAAATACTACAATTATACAATACTCGTTATTATTACTGCTTATAAAATTTAAAGATGAACAGGCTAAAAAAAATCATACGGTTTATCTTAATTCTAATTGCACTGGGAATTTTAGTTATTTGGGGCGTAAGCGTTTATATTCAACAAGTTACCGCTTCAAGTATTTATGAGGATATCGAAACCCTTCCGGCTACAAACACAGTAATTGTGCTGGGGGCCAGTGTGCATTCTGACGGGAAACTATCCCCAATTCTCCAGGACCGGGTAGATACCGCTTTGAATCTCTACAAAAAAGAAAAAGTAAATCGCTTTTTATTGAGCGGTGACAATCGCACTAATGATTATGATGAGGTTAGCGCGATGCGAAATTATTTAATGGATCGCGGTGTTCCGGAAGCAATTATTTTTGTTGATCCTGCAGGTCTTGACACCTTTGACAGCATGTACCGTTCCAAGAAAGTTTACGAAGTTCCTGATGCTGTTGTGGTCACCCAAAATTTTCATCTACCCAGAACCCTGTTTATCGCTCAAAACTTAGATTTAAATTATATTGGTTTTCCTGCTTCTGCAAGACATTATAAAACAGAAAGAAGTTTGATTCGAAGGGAAAAATTGGCCAACGTTAAAGCAGTTTATGAGATTCTATTTGATTGGACCCACAGAGATTAAGAAGGGAAAGTTCCGGCGACTGGTTCATCGCATCTCAATAAGTAATTGAACTTTTGTTAAATGAAAATAAATAAATTTCTTGAGTTATAGTGTGGCTTGATAATCTTACAATTAAAACTGATCATTTTCTTCAGTAATAGAAATTTGAATCTATTACCTTCGCAATCTTAAAATTTAAGAAATGATAAAATTGATCGTTACCGATATGGATGGCACATTGCTGAACGATAAGCATGAGATTCATCCCGATTTTTGGGAAATAGAAGACTTGCTTTCCAAAAAAGGAATTATGTTTTCGGTTGCCAGCGGACGTCAATATTACAATCTGGAATCAAAATTTGACAGGATCAAGGACAGAATGTTGTTTTTTGCTGAAAACGGCACCCTTGTCGTTCACAAAGGACAGGAATTATACGTAAATGCAATGGACTCAAAAGCTGCCATGAATTTTATTGAAATTGGCCGAAAACTGGAAGGTGTTCACCTTGTACTTTGCGGAAAAGAATCGGCTTATGTGGAAAGCAATGATGAAAAATTTATTGAAGAAATTCAGCAATTCTATCAACGACTTAAAGTTGTTGAGGATCTCTGTTTGGTAGAAGACACTATTTTAAAGGTTACCATTTGCGATTATAAGGGCGTTGAAGCAAACAGTTACCATTCTTATAAAGAATTCAAGAATGAATATAAGGTTGCAATTGCCGCTAAAATATTCCTTGATATTACCTCCCTTACTGCAAATAAAGGCAACGCCATAAAAGGGATTCAGAAAGAAATGAATATTTCCCCTGATGAAACCCTCGTATTTGGGGATTACCTCAATGACATTGAAATGATGCAAAATGCCACCTATAGTTATGCTATGAAGAATGCGCATCCGGAAATTATAAGCGCCAGCAACTATATTACCCGCTTTAACAATAATGAGAATGGGGTTTTGAAAACTATCGAGCAGTTGGGATTATTAAAAACAGAACCGACAATTTTAGACAAATAGAATCAATTCAAATTTTTCTAAAGTTGATAGATTCTATTTTTTTGAACAATTATTTTTATGGATTGCCTAACTAATTCATACTTGCATTCAAGATCTTTATTTAACAATGATGTTTGTCTTATCCAATCCAGTATTCCCTGAAACCGGATCAAAAGCATATACTAATATTTCATAATTCCCGGGTTCCAGATTAACTAAAACAGAAAACGTACTTGCTTGCTCCAAAACCTTTAAATCTAAGGTCTTTTCTTGTTTTCCATCTTTGGAAATCACAGCTTTCATTTCGTATTGATCAGCATCCCAAATTCCACCTTTTGTAATCGGGCAACCACACATCATAACGATATTGGTTTTAATTTCAATTTCAGTATTTGTACTGATACTTTGGTGAGTTTGTGGCGACAGTATATCTATTGTAAACCCCGGTATTTCAATAACCAAACCATCCCCGATGATATCTTTACCGGGAATTACCCATAGTTGAGTAGAAGATTTCACACTGTTTTGACCAGGTGCAAAGGCCTCTACACTAACAAATACAGGCTTTTCAATGTTTAATTTTGCCAGAAACCCAGCTGTATTTTCATCTGAAAGTTTTGATGTGCGGGTTTTAGGATTTTTCATTATAACATCTGTATTCCCAGTACTGCCTTCTGTAAAGCCTTCTGTAAGAATATTTCCTGTGCGCTCATCCCTTACAATCACTTTTGCTCCACCCATGGAAGTGCCAATAAATTTGGCGTCCTTGGCTTTCACCCTTATCATAACCGATGTTTCCTGAGCCTGAAAAAATTCCGGAGAAAGCAATAACATCATACATATTGCCAGGTTTCCAATTTGTTTAATATATTTCATTTATCTTTTTTAATGATTGACAAGTTACAAATTAAAGCATGATCCATATTCAATCTTAAACTTTGAAAAATTATTTAACTATGATGACAAATCAATTTCAGGCTGTTCCTTACCTTTCACATAATTTCTTTCGTTTTCATCATATTGCTTCACATATAGTTTTAAGCTATTCATTTCGGTTTCATTAAGGTTGTTGGCAGTTTTGTCGTTTGCAAGTCTTTGCCATGGATACGGATTCTCATAGTCATATTCCCCAAAAACCATAAATGGGGTTCCATTTTTTTTGATTTTTTGTCCAGAATTATCCAGTTCCCATTGTTGGGCCCAATCGTAAATAAACCGAGCATCCTCATTACACGTCCGCACACAGGCGTGGCTAGCAGGATATCCCGGAAGGGAATATTCGTGAATTCCAACACCATAAAAATTCATAAAATTGAAATAAAAAGGCATTTTCCAGGCAGCATCCACCGTACTTATTTTAAGTTTTGTCTTGTAATTGGCATAATGAAGCCCATTTGGGGTTGGAGTTGATTCTTTCCCTGAGCTCACAGGCCCCCATCTTATGAGTTTGCCGTTTT
>Ga0314774_1002364_pt1 | contig 10716 bp, 10 predicted proteins | sample MetaGCBIA2018_FD_204515 | JGI IMG/M metagenome (GOLD analysis project Ga0314774, IMG submission 204515) | Cryopeg brine microbial communities from Beaufort Sea near Barrow, Alaska, United States - CBIA 2018 | ecosystem: Environmental > Aquatic > Marine > Coastal | place: USA: Alaska | collected... | reverse complement strand
TGGCATAAACCATTCCATCCAGAGTGACATCTATCGGATAGGTCGCCGTGCCGTTGGTCTTGAGACCGACGTCGAGACGCTTGACGTCGGTCCCCAGCAGCCACCAGTCGCCGTACTCCTTGATCGCGGGCTCTTCCTCGAGCGTGACCTGGGCCGCGTCTGCCGCGAAGTCCCCGTAGGTCCCGCTCTGATCGCCTGCACTCAGCATGCCCTGCTTGGCCACGACATCTTCGATCGCCACACCCCAACGATCCGCCGCTGCCTTGCGAAGGCGTTCGCGAGCCGAGGCGCCGGCCTGCATCATGTAGGGGTGCCGGCCGGCCACGGTGCGCGATCCGCCGGTCGAGGTCGTGACATAGAGATTGTCGTTGTTGACGTGGCGGTTCGCATCGGCAAAGACGCGGCGCACATTCTCCCACGGTATATCAAGCTCTTCCGCCACCATCATTGGAACGGCGGTAAAGGCGCCCTGCCCCATTTCGGTCTGTGGCGTCACAATGCTGACAATGTTGTCAGGGTCGATCGTGAGCCAGGCATTGATCTCGGCGCCTGCCCCTGCGTGGGCCTCGGCGAAAGCCGTTCCCGGCAGGTGCACCCCGATAGCCAGCCCCCCGGCCGCACTCATCGCGACCTGGAGGAAATTCCGTCTTGTGAAATTATGGTCCTTCATGACTTCCTCCTTCAGGTCTTGTTCAGTTCAGCCGCTTTGTGAATCGCCGCGCGAATGCGCGGATAGGTGCCGCAGCGGCAGATGTTGCCAGCCATGGCCTGGTCGATTTCGCGATCCGTAGGCTCTGCGCTCTTTTCGAGCAGCGCTACGGCAGACATGATCTGGCCAGACTGACAGTACCCGCATTGCGGCACGGTCAGATCTTGCCAAGCGACCTGCACAGGGTGGTCGTTGTTCTCCGACACCCCTTCGATCGTCCGAATGGATTTGCCAGCCGCAGCGGCGACAGGCGTGTTGCAAGACCGGACGGCAGCGCCATCAACGATCACCGTGCAAGCCCCGCACCGGGCGATACCGCAGCCAAATTTGGTCCCGGTCAGCCCGGCCTTTTCGCGGATTGCCCAAAGCAGGGGCATCTGCGGGTCTACATCCAGTTCGTGATCTTCACCATTGATGTTGAGTGTAATCGCCATCCGTTACTCCTCCTCTTTACCCGTATCCGGGTCTGCGAACCACGTGCGGTCCGTATGCGTTGTGCCAAGTCTGGCGCAGTCTGATCTTCACTTGCTCTCGCCGCGCGTTCGGCAAGAACCAAGACTCACAATGTTCGGACTTGTCCGAACAATCCCCAATAGAACTCTAGACAACCACCGGAGTGTCTCAATGGCCTTTATGTGGGAAGTGACCAATATGCACTATTGGAAAAACCAATTTAAGCGCGGGACGGTATTTCGGGTCGAACTGCACCCTTGCCACCGCCGCGGCCCCTCACTCTTCGCGGGTCTTGTAGGTGCAGTAGAGCCCGGTATCACTGTCGTTGTGATACAGCGTCCCGACGTTGAGATCGAAACGATAACTGCCGAAATCCCCTTCGAGCCGGATTGCATCCTCGTCCATCGTGAAATCCGCCAGGCCGATGCCTTCGATGTCCTGTCTGTCCAGCATGGTGTCGAACCTGTAGATTTCGAGATCCAGCATCCCCGTGCAATTCGCCGTCACGATGTCAGCCGGTGCAGCCCCGGCCCAGACCATGCCGACCATCGCGACCGCCAGACTACGACCCGTTCCCTGATACCATTTCATGACCCGTCTCCTTCAATTTCTGCCCGCGCCGCGGGACTTGCTGACAGGAGGTTAGCAGACCAGACACCGCCTGTCGCCGGAGCACGGTTCACGATTTTCACCCGGCCCTGTTACATTGCCGGTCCGCGGCGTAGCCTTGCCGGAGATGCGCCAATTGCCTGAACGCCGGAGACCATACTTGAAAGTCACGTTGAAACAGCTTGAGATCTTCCACGCGATCATCGTGGCCGGCTCCATAAGCCAGGCCACGCGCATGGTTGGCCTGTCCCAGCCGACGCTGTCACAACAACTGGCCAAGTTCGAGGAGACCCTTGGAACGCAGCTGATTGTCCGCGGCCGGTCGGCTAATGTGAAGTTGACCGCAGCCGGAGAGTACTGGTTCAAGAACGCCTCACAGATCCTGAATTCCGTCGACAAGGCGGAACAGCAGCACAGGATCCTGTTCGCCGAAAGAAATCTCACGTTGAGCTTCGGAACCACTCCGTCCTTGCGCGGGCGGTTTACCGAAGTCGCCGCGCGGTGTGCCTCCGAGATCGAACAGATCGCGCGTTTCGAAATGGTGTGGGGCACCACGTCAAGCGACGTTGTCGAGATGATCAACACGCACAAGCTCAACTGCGGTATCGTGAGCCTCGCCAGTGTTGAGCCGTTCCGATCATCGTGTCATATCGAGCATCTGTGGAAAGACGCCATCGCCTGGATCCTGCCCGCCGACATTCCCGACAAGATCATCGAGAGTATTCTGGCCACCGGCGCCTTGCCCGCATCAAGCCCGAAGGCTCTTTCGAGGTACGTCGACCTCACCGAAGAACTGATCTGGAGCGAGTGGAGCGAGAACTGGTTCCGACATCGTTTGCCTTTCGCGACACCGTTTTTCGGTTGCATGGCGCTTCCCACGGCTGTCGATATCGTGGCGGCCGGACTGGCAACCTGTCACACCCCCGTCTCGCTCATTAGTAACTTGCCGGAGTCCGTGCGCAGCAGGATCAAGATTGTCGAACTAGGAGAATACAGGCGAGACGTTGTCCTTGTCATGCCAAAGCACCTGATGAGCCTCAAGCCCTTCAAGGCGTTTTGCGACAAGATCACCTCTTATACCCGCGCCGCCTATGGCAAAAGCGCCGATCTCCCTGAGAAAGCTGACAGCGCTTTGTGATGATCATCTTGAACGGCCCTAGTCAGGATTTGGTTGAAGCCGTCCTAATTTTTTTGGGCTGGTCCTTTTTTCACAACCGGACTGATGCGGGATTCGAGCGTTTTCCAAGTGCGAATTCATACGACGTGGCAAGGATTTTCAATGCTGTTTCGATCTCGGGCTCATCGCGCCTGTGGGGTCAGCAGGGCCGCCTTGTTGGCAATCAGAAAATCACGCACCGATTGCCCGGTCAGGTTTTCCAGGTCGTCCGTTGCAATGCTCAGATAATCCTTTGCCATCGCCGACCATGGCCTGAACCCGATCATCGGAATTCAGCAACTCGAGCGGCTGCGCGGAAGCCAAGTAATCGTCAAGGAAGAAACGCTTATCACCCTCTATCACGCGACGCAGCGCTCGCGTCCCGTTAAGACTCTTCCTGCCAACTCAAACAATCATATCTCGATTGCACAATGCTAGCCGCTTACTCTCTTGCATCGAGCCCCGGCCCCGTGGCGACACCCATCTTTTCGAGTGCACGGGCGGTGAAGCTGAGGTCTGTGATGTCTTCATACGAGATCACGGGGACGTCCACGAAGTCTGGGTTGGCGTAGATGAAATCCATCGTCTTTGTTAGCTCCGTCGGATTCATGCAGCCATTGATGCACCAGCGCGTTTTATTGAGACCCGCAGTCCGCTCGAGATTTTCGCGCGTCAGGTCCGGTCGCGCAGCAGCAGCCATATCGACCCAGCCTTCAGGATCGTCCTGCAAGGCGCGCGAGGCTTCGATGATGGCATCGGTGAATCGCTGGATCGCTTCTTCCTTTTCTTCAATCGTGCTTTCCAGCGCGACGATGAACTTTGAAAGCGCCGGGGAGCGGCTGGTAAACTCGTCTGGCGACACGAGAACATGGATGCCCTCTACGGTCTCGATCGAAGCATAGGTGCCGAAGGACACGGTCGTCGCGTCCACCTGACCGGCCGCCAGCGCTTGGACGCGCACATCCGGCGATCCGATTGCAACGAAGTCCGGCTCGTCTGCGCTCATTCCGTAGGCCTGCAGCACGGCCGAGGTCAGCTCATGGTCGAGACTGCCATAGTCGTTGATCGCAAAGCTGCGGCCGGCAAGTTCTCCGACCGTCATGATATCGGTCTGGGCGGCGATCAGAAATGAGATCCCGTTTGAAACGGAGGCGAACCCGCGCACCTTCACGTCATTCTCGGCGCGCAGGCGGATTGCGGTATCGATCGTGATATAGGACAGGTCGACCGCACCGGAATAGAGCGCCGCAGCAGCTTGTGGCGTGCCGTCGACAGCCACGAAAGTGACATTCACCCCATGCCGCTCGAAATAACCCAACTCGTCGGCGAGGCGGAAGACCGAGGCGGTAGTTGTGTTGAAATTGGCAATATCGGCGGCAGTCGCGATACTGAGATCCAGCATCTCTCGTTCCTGCGCGTGAAGGCTGCCGTTCAGAGCAATGACGGCAGTGCCAGTGAGGACCGCAACGCGGATCGAGGACAGGGTGGACCTAAGCATAATAATCTCCTTGTGACCATTCGGGTCAGTGTACGTTACGAGATGGGCGATCTCAGGCCACACGGTCGAATACCGGAAACGGCGTGAAATCCTCGCTCAGGACAGAAGCAACCTGATCGTGGCCCATCCAGCCACGGATCAGGGTCGAATAGATACGGCGAAAATCAGTCGTGAACTTGAGATTGCCGTCATCGAGGTCGGTCAAGCTGGGCGGCGCACCATAATGGCCACCGACCACCGGTTTGCCGATGATGAAGGCTGGCCCGGCCGTGCCGTGGTCGGTGCCGCGGCCGGTGTTTTCGATCACACGGCGGCCAAACTCGCTGAACACCATCACCACGACATCGTCGCCGCGTCCCTGACGCTCCATGTCGTCGACAAAAGCTGCGATGTGATCAGAGGTGTAGGACCACAGCCGCGCATGGGTATCGGCTTGGAAGACATGGGTATCGAAGGCGTTATTCCGAAAGGGCACATAATAGACCTGTGTCGGGAAATCCGCCGCGATCAGTGCCGCCACCCGTTCCAGACCGAAGGGGACCAAGCCATAATCTACAGGCGTTCTGTAGGAATGCCAAGCGTCGCGCACCAGCTGCTCGGAGCTGCTGGCGCTTGCCGCGATGTCCATCAGGTAATCGAGTGAGGAGTTTTCGCTGCTGCTGTCGCGGCGGTCGAGGGAGGCCATCACCTCGGCCTCGGCATGATGCATCTGGCGTGTGAACTTGTCAGGGTCGTCGAATACCAGAGGCACATGATCCATGGCACGGACGGCTAGCGATTGATGATCGTCGATGTTGACCAGAAGATTCCGGTTATGTCCAAGCGGGTCGATTGCATCGGCAAGACGGCCGAGCCAGCCGTAAGCCTCGCCACTGTTCGGCGCCCCGGTCTGCCAATAGGCCATGGACGAGAAATGCGAGAACGAGGGCTGTTCATAGCCGACGCCGTGCATGATGCCCATCTGTCCGTCCTTGAATAGGCGTTCAAATCCGCTCATCGTCTGCTGAAAGCCGAAGTGATCATCGAGGCCGATGAGGCTTTCCTTGCGGATTGCGAGGTGCGGTCGCGCCTGGTAATAGGCGTCGTCGCCATAGGGGATCACCGTGTTGAGCCCGTCATTGCCGCCCGACAACTCAACGATCACCAGAATACGATTGCTGGTGTCCTGGCCGGTGACTTTGGACCAGACGGGCGAGGTGTTGATTCCCCCTGCCCCCTCGAGCACAATGCTGTCGTAACCGGACCGGATCAGCCCCTCACGTTCGCTTTTGGTCAGCTTCGGTGTCTTGGCCATCTGATGCCTTTCTCTGCCAATTCAGGCAATCTGATACTGCGGTGCGCTCATGATCCCGTGCACCACGAGGCGAAGCGGTTGCTCCATATAGCTCCCTGCTTCAGCGAGGCTGTCGGTGCCGAGTTCGTCCTTCAGCAGTCTGACCAGCGCATCTCGCGTCGGCGCAGTGAGCGGAACCCGCAAGAACCTGGCCGTCAGCACATCGACAGCGTCCGCTGCCGAAGCAGCACCTGCCGCATCCACCATCGCCGACAAGTTGAACTGTGCCGCTGCGCGCGGGGTCGGCTTGACGCGGCGCATCGCCTCCTGCCAGCCCACAAGGCTGCCATAGCGGGTGTTGTAGGTCTCGCGGATGCCCGCCGCCTTGCTGGGCGAGGCGCCGTCCTCCATCGTGGCGGCTGTGATCTCCATCCCGGCAGTAATGTTGCGATTGGTGCGTTGCACCACGGAGCCAGGGTCCTGATTTGGATCGGCAAAGCTGATCATGTCTGCAAACAGCACCGACTGCGCGAAATTGCCCCGCTCGAACAGCAATCCCGGCGTGATCCAGGCTCGCCCCTCGCCCCAACCGGCAACCGTAGGAGGATGCAGCAGCACCTGACCCAGCGTCCTGCCGACGGTGTTCGGATCGGGCACACCGGGCAGCGCCGCGACGCCGAGCTTGCGGTAGGTCGAGACGATCAACTCGGTGGGCGACTTGATATGCGTCGCCACCGATGGCGCGCTGTAGAAGTCTTCGGACAGAAACAGAACGCGCAGAAAGGGCGTGATCCGGTAGTCGTTGTCGCGTAGCAGCGCGCCAAGCCTATCTGCCAGATCTGGAGAAATCTCGGTTCGCACAAAGAAGCGATAGATCTTTGATGCGATGTAGATCGCCGTCTGCTCCTGTTCCAGGATGATCCGCAGGATGTCTTCGCCGTCTAGATGACCCCTCTGCCCCAGAAACCGCTTTTCCCCACTGTCATGCTTGGCAGCGTCGAAGAAAAAACTGAGGTCATCGTTGCCCCAGCCCGTAAATGCACGCGCAGCCTCGCGGATGTCATCCTCGGTGTAATTGCCCACCCCCATGGTGAACAGTTCCATGACCTCGCGACCGAAATTCTCGTTCGGCGCGCCCTTCACATTCTGCGCGGCATCCAAAAAGATCAACATTGCGGGATCTTTTGAGACCGCCACCAGCAGATCGCCAAAATTACCCAGAGCGCCCGTGCGCATCGTGTCGATCTGCTGCCGGATCTTCCGGTAATCACGAACTTTTTCGTCACTGGTGGCAAAGTGCCCATGCCAAAACAAGGTCATCTTCTCTTGCAAAGGATGAGGGCTGCGCACCATCCGGTCGATCCACCAGAAGGCCAGGCGGCGCGTCTCCAGAATTGTCGCGCGCAGCCAGAAAAAAAAGCGATCCGTCACGGGTTGCAGCGGGCGCGAGCCGCCGGGCTTCACCTTCACGCCCATCGCCTCGCCAGTGCGTTCGGCCAGTTCTGTCGCGGCAGGACGGCTGGGGGGGAAATCCTTCAGTGTCGGGTCCCAGAGGCCAGATTCCTCGAATTCTGGAAGATTGCGAGTATCACCGCCTAGCAGCATCGCATCCACAGCTTCGCTCGATGTCATTGCAGAAATTTGTGCAATCTCTTCGGGAGTACCCCCAAACCCGGCCCGCTCTAACAGGTGCGCAGCGCGTTCGGACGTCCAGTCACTGTCGTCTATCGGGTCCAACGACTCGATCTGAGGCATCCCCATCAGCCTGTCTCCTACCCCAGCTCTTCAAAGCGCAACGTCAGAGATACCAGTTGCGCCATCTGCGGTCGCCCAATCCTTTATGGTTGGGTTCAACTATAGGTCTGTGCGGTTCGCTCCGCTGTCAAGGGCGCCCGCCAGCTCTTCGAGCGTAGCACCCTCGCCCGCCATGGCATAGATGCGATCCCACAGATGCCGCCTCATTTCGGCAAAGGCGGGGAGCGCACGGTGATCGCCCGTCCAGCGGGGTTGGGGCAGATCTACATCGATAATCTCGTCGATCCGGCCCGGTCGCGGCTTGAGTAGAACGATGCGCTGAGACAGAAGGATCGCCTCGTCAATGTCATGGGTGACAAAGACAATTGCCATCCGACGCCGCGCCCACATCCGCAAAAGCTCGCCCCGCAGCGTTTCGCGCGTCATTGCATCAACTGCGGCAAAAGGTTCGTCCATCAGGAGGACTTCAGGTTCAACCGCCAGCGCACGCGCAAGGCCCACACGCTGTTGCATCCCTCCCGAAAGCTCGTGCGGATGAGCGTCAGCGAAATCTCGAAGGCCTACTGCGCCCAAGAGCGCCATAGCCCGCTCTGACCTCGCCTGCCGCGACAGGCCGCGCAGGGCCAGTACAAATTCAATATTACCCGCAATGGTTCGCCACGGCAGCAGGCGGGCGGACTGAAATACCATGGCAATATCAGAACTGGACTCGGGGGGATGGCCTCTGATCAGAACTTCGCCGGAATCCGGTTTTGTCAGCCCGTTTATCAGACGCAGCAGCGTCGTCTTTCCACAACCACTCGGCCCCACAAGGCTCACAAACTCTCCGGGCCGGATGTCGAATGAGATGTCCTCAAGTGCAACGATCCGCCCGTCCTTGAACGACTTGCTGAGCTGGCGAATTGTAATCAGTGCTTCCGTCATTTCCAACGGTCATCCGCCTGCGACGAAAATCGCCATCGGGCGAGCTTTCGCTCCGCGACGCGCAGCGCTCCGGTGATGAGAGTGCCAAGCGCCATGAGCACAATCACTACCGCGAAATATCGGTCCATCTGGAAACGGTTGCCCGCCGCAACCAGAAGGCCGCCCAGCCCCGATTGAGCCATCGTAAGCTCGGCAATCACGGTACCCACTACGCTGATCGCCGCACCGATACGAAGCCCGCTCAGGATCGACGGTAGCGCGTCGGGTACCATCACTTGCCAGAACAGGACTCGCCGTCCCGCTCCGAAGGATTGTGCCATTTCGGTAAGTTCACGATTAGCGTTGGCGATCCCGGCGGTGGTGTTGATGAGGATCGGAAAGACCGCCGCATTCCATACCAACACCACCTTTGCCTCGGCATAAAGTCCAAACCAGACGATGATCAGCGGGATGAAAGCCGCTCCCGGCGTAGAATTCATCGCGTTCACGAAGGGGTCCAGGACTCGACCCACGATCGGGAACCCACCAAGTATGACCCCCACCAAGATCCCGGTCGTGGAGGCCAGCAGGAAGCCGAGTCCCAGAACGGTCAGAGATTCACCTAAGGCACGAGGGATGGTTCCATCGCCCCACATGATAATAGATTGCCGCAACACTGCAGCGGGACTCGGCATGACAAGGTTGCCTGCTGCAGCGTTCAAGACGTGCATCCCCACGACCAGCAGGATCGCGATGATGGCCCATGACGCCCAGACGACTCTGCGTGCCTTGAGGCGCGCCCGATGTTTTGACCGAACGCTCGCCGTGGCTGCATAGGACGATGCCGCCGCATATGACTCTGGCTTGGGTGTCACTCGGTCGACCCCGCGTTCACCGATTTCCAATATTCCGCTCTCATAGTCACCGTGTCTGGCGCCCCCGGCTTCACCGGAGACCTATAGCTTCATTTCACGCGACCATATCGATCACGTCGCGCTGCGCATAGTAGTTCTCTTCGGCCTCGGCTGGTTGCCGAGAAAATTCGGCTTATGAAGCCCCTTTTTTTGGGGGGGCTACCCCACTTCGAAGGCATGCGTTGATCACCACCGCGTCATAATAAGTGCATTTGGAACGCTCTCGGCGCGCCGGACGAAGTCGAGCTGGGCAAGGACCGCGATGCGTTCACGTTCCAGAGACGGCTGGAAGCTGCCCGCTGCGCATCCGCACGGTTTTGACTGACAACGTCCTATGTGCGGAATAATTGGCTGATTTGGCATCAGGTCATTGTCGTGTCGAGGCGTCTCGACACGTTCAAAGCATGGCTCAGTTTGGCTTTTTGGTCAACGACAGTCTCTCCCATAACAAACACAGAGTACGCTTTTGCGGCTCTCACCGTCCTTAACACGAGATCATCGGGTCGCTAACACAGAAGGCCTAAACATTATCTACGAGGTCAGTTGCCTGCCTCCACGGCCCTTACAGAGAAAGGTCCTTCTGCGATCGATCACCCCTCAAAGAAGGGGCGATAGGGTTCGCCGTGCTTGATGATCCCGTGAATAGTACGGGCCATTTTGGCGGCGATTGCGGTATACGCTTTGCGGCGCAAATGGGTGTTGTGGCGGTCCTTCGCAATGTAGCGTTCGAACTTGTCGCGAAAGCTGTTGGTCCGCTGCAGAATGGCGACTTGGCCGGCCATCCAGAGGGTGCGACGCAGGCGTGCGTTACCATATTTGGACAGTTTGGTTTGACCGCGGAATGTGCCGGACTGAATGGTAGCAAGGTCCATGCCGCAGAATTTGAGGAATTGTCGGTGATGTCTAAAACGGCGTAGATCACCTGCTTCAGCCAAGATGGTCAGGGCGTTGATCGGTCCGATCCCAGGTATTGATGTGAGCAGTTGATAGTCAGGAAGATCTTTGAGCAATGCGACTGAACGATCCTCAATCTGATTGCGTTGCGCGATGAGACTGCGACCTTCGCCGAGGACCAAACGGAACATGCTGATCGCGTCAGAATCAGGAGCAACTGGCAACCCCACTGATACTTTGGCGGTCTCGTAAATATCTGCGAGCAAACGTTCTTTTGCGACCTTGCGACCCACAACGTCCCAAGCGTCAGCGGTAAATGCGTCCTTGGTCATGGCTGAGATAAAGTGCGGTGACGGATAGCGATCAAGGAACGTAAAGAACCAGTCGCTGCGTGAACTGCGATGAAAGCGGTCGGCTTCAGGAAAGTACAGCGGCACCCTCTCATGCATGTAAACATGCACTGCCGGGCAGTGGATAATGCGTCAGCACCCTGTGCCAAAGTTCAGTCTTTGATCGCGAGACCATGTCGTGGGTTTTTGACAGCTCCTGAAG
>Ga0314774_1002360_pt1 | contig 10723 bp, 9 predicted proteins | sample MetaGCBIA2018_FD_204515 | JGI IMG/M metagenome (GOLD analysis project Ga0314774, IMG submission 204515) | Cryopeg brine microbial communities from Beaufort Sea near Barrow, Alaska, United States - CBIA 2018 | ecosystem: Environmental > Aquatic > Marine > Coastal | place: USA: Alaska | collected... | reverse complement strand
TAGTAGCTTCTGGAGCATAAGGGACAAACCCTATGTGTTAGGATAGATTAATTTGATAAGAAACAATCAGCTGCTTAAATATATGTAACCAAGAAATTTCCACACTTATATAGGCTTGGCTTTCTTTTATGATTTTATTAAATTAACTGGATTTTCAAATTTTAATCATGTAATATACTAGTTTTGTTAAATCAACCAAGTCTTTGATCTCTATATATTCCTCTGTAGAATGAGCATTATTAACTCCACATCCTAAATTCAATGATTTAAACCCTTTAGAATTATAAATATTAGCATCGCTGCCACCACCTGATGATGTTACAAAAGGTTTAACTCCAATTCTTTCACAATGTTTTATAACAAATTGAACAATCTTATCATTTTCATCAATATTAAAGGCATCATACATTTTTTCCACTTCAATATTAACTGAAGCGCCAAATTTATGTGCTGCTTCTTCAAAACAGACTTGCATATGCTTTGTCTGCATTTCAATTTTATACTGCTCTAAGCTTCGTATTTCACCAACAATTGTTGCATTTTCACTAACAATATTGGTTGCTCCTTTTGCCTCAAAAACTCCAATATTTGCAGTTGTATCCTCATCAATTCTAAGGAGTTTCATATTGCTAATGGCTTCCGTTCCAACCATTATAGCACTTATTCCCTTTTCTGGCGTTAGACCCGCATGAGCAGACCTACCTTTAATTATTGCAGTTATTTTATTTTGTGCTGGAGCTTTAGTGATTATTTTACCAATCGGTCCACTACTATCTAGAACTAAACACTTATTCCCAATAATTTTTGTGTAATCCAAAGATTTAGATCCATTTAATCCATTTTCTTCACTTATTGTAAAAATAAATTGCACCGTTAGATGATTTTCATTATTTTTAATTATTTCTTCAATTGATCCCATCAGAGCAGTGATGCCTGATTTATCGTCGCTTCCTAAAATTGTTTCTCCCTTACTTCTAATAATTCCATTTTCTATTACTGTTTCAATATTTTTACCTGGCTTTACAGTATCCATGTGACAACTGAAAACCAAAGGTTCATTTTCTTCATTTCCTCTAAAAGTTGCATATATATTATTTGCATTGGAATGATTTGATTTGCCTGCGTCATCAACACTCACTTCAGCCCCTAATTCTTTAAGTTCTTCTAATAGCATTTCATAAAATTCTTTTTCATTACCCGTTTCACTATCAATTTTGATATGCTTCAAAAATCTTTTTATCACAACATCTTCCAAAAACATTTTAACCTCCTCAGCTAATTAAATCGTCCAATTTTGTTACCATTGTCAATATAAATTTAGTGTCTGATTTTTTAAAGTCCATTCCAATTATTTTTTGGATTCTATTAATTCTTTTATACAAAGTATTTCTATGGATATATAAATTTTCTGATGTTTTAGTTATATTAAAAGCATTTCTAGCAAGAGCCTTTAATGTCTTAACAAGTTCTTCATTTCCATTTGATTTTTCATTTCTAATTTTAGTAAGAATATTTCTATATACTTTTTGAACTGAGGGATGATTATGAAGTTTACTCAACATATGATAAATAATATAATCATCATAAAAATATACTATATCTTTTTTTAATGTTATCCCTATCTTTTCTGCAAAACTACTCTCTTCGGCAGCAGAATGCAAATATTTGAGACTTGAACATACTTTACTAATTCCGATTGTACACTTTTCTTCAGGAAATTGTATATTCAATTTTAAAATAATATCAGATGCTATTTTTTTTAAGTTTTCTCGGTTAGCTAAAGAAACAGACATGATTAGTGTGAGACAGTTTATTTCTTCGATAACATAAAAATCTTTTATTTTGTTTACAAATATTTCCCTTAGATATTTAGCAATATTTTTTTTCTGGTAATTATTATTTTTATTCGACAAAGTCATAACAATTCTGCTTTTATGATAATCTACATTTAATAACTTTGCCTCTTCTTGAAGGTTAATTTCTTCATCAATGTAAATTCCTTGAATGATTTTATAAAATAATCCATCAATAGATTTTATACTTTCTATCTTGTTTCTTGTATAATTTAGAATATGAATAACTATATGAGTATACACCTCATCTAAAAATTTTATTTCTAGTGAAGTTTTTGATTCATCAAATTCATCTGATACAATACCAAAATACCCATAGATAATGCCGTGATGAAATATTTTATATATTCTGTACCATTTGTTATTAATCTCCTTAAAAACCTTTAAATCATTACTCAAATAGTCATTATCAACTATTAAATTATGTATTAGTGTGTAATCTTTTTCGGATGGTAAGCTTTTTATTAAATACAAATGTTCTTTTTCAATTAAGTAAATATCGCTATTTAGATAATTATTGAGTAACAATATAATATTGTTCAAATAATATTTTTCTTTTGCAGTAGAGTTAAGTTCTTTTTTAAATTTGTTAATTATAAAATCATCATAGCTACTTTCTCCTAAAAGAAGACTAACAACTGGCCAAATCAAATCGCTATAACCCATATTTACTGGAATACTTAAAAGCGGAAAATTCAATTCATTTGCTTTATTAATAACAATATCGGGTAATTCATCAATAAATCTTCCTAATTTAATTCCAAGTCCCGCACTATTCTTATTGCAAAATGTTTCCAAAACATTTACAAATTCTTCTGGATTATCGTGATAATAATAACCTGTAGTTATTAAAAACTCTCCTGTTTCCGCCCAAAATGCCCCATCTGGTATTTCAAACACATCAATATTTAGTAGTTCCCTATCTAACCCGTTTTCACCTGCTAAAACTTTGAATTCTGAAAATTCCTTATTGATTTCAAATAAATCTTTTACTTTCATTGGCTCTCCCTTCAACGATACTCTGAATAATTGTACAAAATCGCTTCGCAATAGTGACCCTTGATCACTATCTCGAAGCGATTTTTATGTATTGATAGTAGACCTTTTTTAGAAATTGTATTATTGTTAAGTTACCAGACCAAACAATTAAATACACCAAAGAAAGGAAGCTACTATCATGATAATTTTATCATCTTTAAACTTAAACTACAATTACATATTTATTATTTCTTTATCTAGGGGGCCGCCGACTTTTTTTATTTTGTTGCTTAACAGTTAAAATTAGTTTTTAAGTCTTAAAGGTTTAGAAAGTTTATTTGAGCTCAACCAATTGGTTTTAACAAAGGACAATGAGTATTTACTCGAAGGTTATGCCTTTAAAAAATTTCTGATTTATCTAAAAAAGAAAAATTGGAACATAAACATTAAAGAAACCCTTCATGGTGCCCATAATGCCATTGAGTATTTAGGTAGATATACCCATAGAATTGCCATTTCTAATAACAGAATTATTAGTGTTTCAGATGACGCAGTAACTTTTAAGTATAAAAGTTATAAAACAGATGGTAAAATGAAAATTATGTCTCTTCATCCCATAGAATTTATTAGAAGATTCACCATGCATATTTTACCACCTGGTTTTATTAAAATGAGACACTACGGTATTCTTAGCAATCGGTCTAAAAAGAAAACTTTTATAATCTTAAAAAACATCTTAAGAAACCTCAAACAAAAAAGTGAATTAGAAGGTTTAAACACTAGAGAAATCCTTCTAAAAGTTTTCAAAATTGACATCTGTAAATGCCGATTATGTGGTAGCACTAATCTATCTGAGGGGCCTTTAGTGATCAAAAGAGAATAGAAATAGCAATTCAATATTTTTTTTAAGCCTTCAATAAAGGTTTACTTAGAATGCAAAAAAAGCAAAAGAGCAGTATAATTTTAACTAAATTAGAATCGATCAATTAATTTTTATACTTCTAAAAACTAAAAACCGACTATTGAATCCCCATAGATGATGATAGCGATTTGGTACAATATGTGAAATTGTAATTGCGGTTAACGAAAGAGATCTGATAACCGTAATTTTCTTTAACCTTAATTACAATTCTCACCTAAAGAATTATATCATAATTAACATGAAAAAAAACCTCCCAATAAGGGAGGTGAATAATATTTGTGTTAGCTTTTCTTACCTAGTGATAGAGTAGAGGTGAAAAAGCTGTATAAAGCAGCACCAGTAATAAATCCTGCTCCAAGTATAAATAAATAACTTCGTCCCTTTTCTTTGTACATTCTTAAGACAATTATTCTAATTGCTAATGCAACTAACATTGTGATGCCTGCTATAGGATAGTTTATTAGAAGACCTGTGGCAAACAAAACTCCAAGCTGCTTTTTTGGACCACCTGCAAATTGAATAATTGCTCCTGGTATTGCCCATATAAGAAGACTATAAGCTACGCTTATACTTGATCCAGCTTGAATAGTGGCTATATAAACTCTATCAACAGGTGGAAATAAACCCTGTTCAAAATAGAAATTATAAGAAAAAAACACTACTATAATAGCCACAATAAAACTAATGAGTTCTGTAATATATTGTTGTTTTCTTCCTTCTTTTTCAAATTCTGGATCCTTTCCTTCTCCTCTTAATATCCAACCAGCCTTTAAATCATATGCCATGTCTGCAAATGCAGGTCCTGTAGCTGCTGTAAATCCAACCAATATTGCCAATGCCAAAGGAGGGAATCCAATCAACATACCAAGAACCAAGAAAATCAAAGCAGTTGCAAAAGCTGGAAACCATCCTGAGTGCATAGCTGCAATTCCTACGATTAGTTCAGATGCAATTGCCGCAAATGCCGCAAAGATTATCCAGAAAATAAGCATCCCTATAGACATTTCAGTATATAATCCTGTAAATATAGCTATACCCAATGCTATACCTAAATAAGCCAAGTAGCCTACTCCCATTCCTTTTTTCATTTGTGTAAGTGTTCTTGTAACATTATTATTAGAAGTGTCATCTGGAGATGTTTCTTTCTTTATTAGAATCGTGATTATTTGGATAAGTGCTACTAGACCTGCACCTATCATAACTCCATGAGGAACATACATTGCATTCAAATCAATTCCAAACAATTGTCCTGAATACCCTCTTACAATTAGTCCTATTCCAAATGCAAGCAATGCAAAGAAGTTTCCTATCCATGCAACACCAAAAATATCAGTTGGAATAGCAAACATTTTACCAACTATTCCTCCGACTATACCGAATAAAAGAAGTACCCCTTCTCTACCTTTGTTTGCTGCTGCCAGTATAGCTTCTGCAGTTGCAATTCCTGGAGGCCAAGCTGCCGAAGCAGGAAATGCTTCCGTATCAAAACTGAAATAAAGTATTGTTGCATCCGTTATAACTGCTAGCCCAACACCAAGAAGCATAGGAACTACTAAATCAGGTCTACCCATAAGATATGGGATGCCTATTGGAAGAAGTAACCCATTAGCTGCCGAGAAAGTAGCTCCAGAAACCGCCGTTTGTATAAGATTCTGCGAGTTAACATCTCTAAATTGTTTAAATATTTTGATGGGAATTCTTGAAATTAAAATAGCAAATAATGCACCTATGATAGAAGTATTAGGAGTTATACCTAATCTTGTAATCATTTCAAGACCTATTATTGCACCTATAGCGGCTATAAATATATTTAGTAATAAAATAGGTGGGCTTAGTGCCGATGGAGCTTTCCTTTTTTCATTCGTTTGTTCCATAATTTTCCTCCTTAAATATAATTATAGTTCATTAATAATTTGGACTATCAAAGTCCGTGGTAAAATTACTATTTTCCCAGTAATGCCTCTTACTACTTCTCTCATTTCTTTTGAATAACCCATGCAGTCCATAAATATTAGATCAACCTTTTCTTCCTTCATGTAATTTGCTGCTTTTACTAATTCATCATTTCCCTTATAAGGTGAAGCTGCTTTAACAATCATATTTTCCGAAACAATTTGCCACCATTCCTTCATCTGATTAATCTGTGCTTCATCGGGTATAATGAGCCCAAATTTTTGATTTCCAATCATTTTTTTTATTATTGGTGGTATTATTTCCTGAGGTTTAATAAGTAGAGATTTATGTCTGAATTCCGGAAATTTTCCTGTACACATTAATAAAATAATGCTGCAATTTTCTTTTTCTAATTTGTCAATAGCATCCTGAATTAGAGGTACGATATGTTTTTCAGCAATATTTATCTGCTCTCCATCTCGCATGCGAGTTACAAGTACTTCATCACCTTCAATAGGTGAAAATCTAGTGAAAACTTCTTTATATCCGTACTCATCAAGAGCACCTTTTTCAACTATTGAAAATTCAGAAGATAGTATAGGAATAATATCCTTTGTAAAGTCAACTCGTGGAGATTGTCCAATTGTAATTATACCAAGCCTTCTTGCATTGGTTTCTTTTAATTGTCTGGATTTATACGAACATCCCTCATGATACTTACACCTGTCTGTTGGATATGAGCATTCCAGTAAAGAGTTAGTTTCTCCGGAAACTGATGGTTTGCTATCTTTAATATTTTTAATTATTCCAATTATTTTGTTGATTATTTCTGTTTCTCCTTCAATCAGAAAAGTTGAGCTTCCATTAGCTCCGAATATCCCTCCTGATCCAATAACGCTTACCTTTACATCTCCATACATCTTAAAAGCTTCTATTTCTGTGAAAAGTTCTCCGTTAAGAGGAAGTAGTCCCACTGACATTCCATTAGAAAAACCAGTATCTTTTCTAGATGCTTTTTCAATTGATTTTTCTAAATCACCAGGCACAAGTTTTTCGATACCTACAGGTATAAGTACCTTTACCCCTTCTGTATACCAATTTGATAAAGAAGCCCCTACATTACCTCCACCCGTACTTCCTGCCATCAACACTGCTTTACCATTCTTATCATAGGCATTGGCAGAACATACAATTAAATCATTTGGTCCAAATGATGCAGTTTTTTTAATAATCTCTGCATCTATATTTTCCCATGTATTATTCTTTACCAAAACAGAATGTGGGTGCTCAGTCTCTCTCAATACAGAAACAGTACCTCTGGCAGTAATCCTACCACATATTCTTAAAGGTATTCCTGCAATTTTTTCGCTGATTTTTGATACAGTTGTCCCTCCTTTTAATAAAATGCTTCCATTTTCTTTAGAATGCCTAAAAAACGGATGTAAAAGTATTGCTCTTGCAATAAGTTCTTTTGATTCCTCTACCATTAAAGTAATCTGTATTCTTTTCATCAATTTACATCCTTTGACTGAAATCTTTTCATACTTCCATACTGTGATATTATTTTCGCAAATTCCTTCTTATCATAAAATTCACATTTGCCTTCTGTAAAATCTTTAGCAACTTCAACTGCAAATCTTGCTGCTAATTCTACATCAGTTATATGCGTAGCTCCTGTAGCACATCCTGCCACAGCAACTTCAGTTGAAATTGCAATACCTACAACCGGAGCATTCGTTGCCACAGCAGGCTGCAATATACTGTTAATATGATGTAAATCATTGCCATAAGGAGTTATATCTTGTTGCGTTATAGCAAACACATTTGGGAGCTTACCTGTAACTCTCATCATGATTTCTAACAAATTATCACTTGTTTTTAATATATATCCTTCTTTTACCGTTGGAGATATGGAAATTCCTTTGTTAGTAATAATGACATTTCCTTTTGTTGTATCAATTGATAGTACACTGTCCATTTCGCTTACAACTTCAACGTCATTCATTGTCTGTATATCTACGGGAGAATCCATAAATGGTACAGGTTTATGAGGTAGCGTAGGGGCATTAGGACAAATATGCGTAGATACTATTACATCACCTTTTAACACGTCTCCATTTTTATTCATAATACCTAATTTAAGACCTGCAGACAAAGCTGCCAATGCTCCATCTCCATCAGATACAAATCCTGTCAGTTCAGGTCTTGCACCTAATCCTCCTAATCTTCCAATTATTCCAATAGTTGGAGCTTTTCCACCTTTTGATTTTCCTTCAGATCCTGGAATCAAAATTTTTATAAAATCAGTGCTACCTTTTGCTCCTTTGATTCTTGTAATCTCTATATCTTCTAAATTTGTCTGCTTTTTAATATATTCAGCTGTGTCATATCCGTTGGCAAAAGGTGTGTCGAGAATTTCAAATAAATCCATTACTTGTTTTAACATATTTTATTTTTCCTCCTTAAATGCATATTTGAGTATTTCTAATCCTAAAATACTTTCAATTAATTTAAATTGACTTTTATTTTTCATACCCGAACCTAAAATAAGTTTTTCCTTTGAAACTTTGTAAATATATATATTGTCTCCTTTTTTGATAGTGGCACTTGTCAGTATTTTTCCATTTTCTACATTTATACAACCTATAAGATCCGGAAAAGTCACAATTCTTTCGCTATTATTATCAACAGCCATAAATTCATTCCAAAAGTATGCCTTGAATTCAGATTCTGATTTTCCTTTCACCATAATATATCCATGGTCAAAACCCCCTTCTGTAATTAATTCATATTCTGCTACCTCTCCTTTAACTATTACTTCGAGTCCTATCATTGTTTCAAGTTCAGAAATTATTTTTTCAGTGTTTTTTGATTCAACAAAAATTTTTCCGATATCAATTGCTTGTTTAAGAGAATGTGGTGCAGCATTTTCTTTGACATAAGAAGCTTCTACTGGATTTCTCAAAACTGTTACAAGTCCTCCCGCTTCTACTGCTGCCTGTCGTACCATTTTTGCGGCGCTTTCCATATTTCCTGTTACAAAAGTTGAAATAGACTTTCCGTTTTTTCCTCCAGCTGCAGTCTGAACCGTAATATAGTTTTCAATGTTTTCCAATCCCATACTTCCCATTACACCTGTTGGATGGGCTCTTCCATTGCAAGGTGCATCTACCAATGGAATACCTGTAGCGGCCGAAAGAATCCATCCATTTGTAGTTGAATTACCTCCGTTTTCATTAGTAATTATTCCAGCAACATTTTTATCGAATGTTTTTTTAAAAAATTCAAAATTGTCAATGACCTGTTCAACAGACATATAACCTTCTTTAGATGCAGGAGAACCTACTGCACTTGCTGTTAAAATTATTTCATCATATTCGAAATCCTCAATCTCCTTGACTAATATTTCACCTATTTTCAAAGCTTCATCAAGGGTAATAAGACCTTCTTCATACGATCCTCCTCCTCCTCCTCCTAAAAAAGCACCTCCTGCAACTGCATATTTGCCATTTATACTATCAATCTTATACATTTCGATCCACAACCTTTTTATTTTTTTCCATTAGCATGAATTTCATCATTGCTCCTTCTGCCATTACAGCATCCACAACCGGCAATCCTATATCTTTAAGCAAAGTTGCTGCCCCAGTAGTTGATAATCCCGTACATGCGAATGTAATAACATCACATCCTATAGATTTTAGATTTTTGGCTGAATTTGTTATTGATTCTCTTCCTTGATCCGTTTGTAAATCATTTGTGGTAACTACTCCTTCTGGGAGTTCATATGCAAAAAGTCTATCTTTAAGTATTTCTTCATATGATTTAGGAGGATACTGTTCAATACCAATAATACCCACTTTTTTTCCAAAATTTAAACTCATACAAGCTGCAGATACTCCAGCTCCTACAACAGGTACTGACAAAATTTTTCTCAGATGTTCAACAGCTGGATCTCCAGCACAACTAATAATTAGCCCATCTATGTTTTTTTCCCATTCTTTAGCTAATTTTACAATTTTAGGAAATGCAATATTAAGTGTTTTTTCATCATGAATACCTTCAAATTGATCTTGTATGCATTTCGTTTCAATTTCAAATTCCGGAAAATTATTCTGAATAATTTTTTGATGAGATAGTAAAATTTCTGTTTTTTTTGTAGTTAGAACTCTAATTAAACCTATTTTATAACTCATATTTATCCTCCTTGTATAATTGTTACAACTACGTAACATTGTATATTACTTATTAATAAATAACAATATGTAGCCTTCTACATATTATAAAAAAAGGTGTGCATATTGCACACCTTTGAATTAAATTATATGCAGCCTTCAATATTTCACCCCCCCAAAAAAACTACCCGTAGAGTCCGCCTTTAAAAGCTTATCTACGGGTATCATCCTTATAATTTTCTTTGTATCTCAGTTCCATCTTTAAATATAAATTCAATACTATGATCTTTAACGACTACATTCTCAATGAGTGTGGTCCACAACACTTCATCAAGCTCATCAATTAGAGTTTCTTGATTTCTCAACGTTTCCATAGAAATTCTGATCTTTTCTATTCTAACTTTCTTCTGCTGCCTATCTGCCTCGACAGATTCCTGCTTTTCTTTGAGACATTTGTACCTTTCTATAAGCTCATTGTGCTTTCTTCTATATTCTACCTGATCAGTAGCTACCGCAGCATTCTCTTTGATAATTTTCCATATGAGCTCTTCTACTACTATCAATTCACTGCTCAGTTGTGAATATCTCTTATCTAACTCAGAGGTATCTAATAACTCACTAATTATTACTTCACAATCAGTGATCAGCTTATCTTTGTTTTCTATCTTACTATCTGATTATCCGCATGTTATAAAAACCCAATCCGATTTATTGAAATCTTCAATTTTTCAAATAGATTTCCGGCTCAAATCCAGCCCATTCTATCATTTGATAAATTCGTGGATTCGTATTAGCTGGAAAGAAACGGCCCTGTGGCATAACAAGTACAACTACGGTTTCTAAAATTTCAAATATTCGCTTGATTGAAGGTCGCCGATTTTTCTTATTTCCAGGATCTAAAA
>Ga0314774_1002359_pt1 | contig 10723 bp, 6 predicted proteins | sample MetaGCBIA2018_FD_204515 | JGI IMG/M metagenome (GOLD analysis project Ga0314774, IMG submission 204515) | Cryopeg brine microbial communities from Beaufort Sea near Barrow, Alaska, United States - CBIA 2018 | ecosystem: Environmental > Aquatic > Marine > Coastal | place: USA: Alaska | collected... | reverse complement strand
ACAAACTTAAAAATGCAGAACATGGTGTAAAAGTATTGGTAAAAATGGTTGATTGGCCTGAGAATTCCAAAAATCCGTTTGGAGAAATTTTAGACGTTTTAGGAAAACCAGGCGATCACGACACGGAAATTCACTCCATACTTTTAGAATATGGCTTGCCATACAAATTTGAAGAAAAAGTAGAGGATGAAGCTTCAAAACTTTCTGTAGAAATTACAAAAGAAGAAATTGCCAAACGTAGAGACATGAGAAATGACCTTACGTTTACCATAGATCCAAAAGATGCCAAGGATTTTGATGATGCGTTGTCATTTAAAGTTTTAGAAAACGGGAATTATGAAATAGGAATTCATATTGCTGACGTTTCTCATTATTTACATGAAAATACTTTTTTAGATGATGAGGCTTATTATAGGGCGACCTCAGTGTATTTGGTAGATCGTGTTGTTCCAATGCTTCCTGAAGTATTGTCGAATGGCGTTTGTTCCTTGCGACCAAATGAAGAAAAATTGACTTTTTCAGCCGTATTTGAAATAAACAACAAAGCACATGTTATAAACGAATGGTTTGGAAAAACAGTTACCTATTCTGATCAAAGGTTTGCTTATGAAGAAGCACAGGAAATAATTGAGTCAAAAGGAAATTCAATTTCACAGGAGGTTTCAATAACAGGTGAACAATACAATGTTGAACCAGAAATAGTTTCTGCCGTTTTAAAAATGGACGAATTGGCTAAAATTCTTCGTAAAAAAAGGTTGCAACAAGGTGCTATAACATTTGACAGGGCAGAAGTAAAATTTATTTTAGACGAAAATTCTGAGCCAACCGGCGTTTATTTCAAAGAAGCAAAAGAAGCCAATAAACTAATTGAAGAATTTATGTTGTTGGCCAACCGAAAAGTTGCTGAATTCGTAGGTAAAAGTAAAGGTACTCCAACTAAAAACACGTTTATTTATAGGGTGCATGATGAACCAAATGTAGATAAATTGGGAGCGCTTCAAACGATTGTTAGCAAGTTTGGCTATTCCAATAAAATTGATACTTCAAGCAAAGAATCAACCGCAGCTTCCTTAAATAAATTATTGAGTGATGTGAGTGGAAAAACCGAGGCAAATATGATTGAAACTTTAGCAGTAAGAACCATGAGTAAGGCTGTTTATACCACTGATAATATTGGGCATTACGGATTGGCATTCGATTATTACAGTCATTTTACCTCGCCAATCAGACGATATCCCGATGTGATGACCCATAGATTATTGCAACATTATTTATTGGGCGGCAAATCGCCAAAAGCGGAAATCTATGAGGAAAAATGTAAACACTCTTCTGAAAGGGAATATCTGGCCACAAGTGCAGAGCGTAATTCAATTAAGTATATGCAGGTTAAATATATGGAAAAACACATGGATCAAGAGTTCAAAGGTGTTATTTCCGGAGTGACTGAATGGGGAATTTATGTTGAAATTATCGAAAATGGATGTGAAGGAATGTGCAGAATTCGCGAAATTAAGGATGATTTTTATATTTTTGACGAGAAACAATATGCGTTGGTAGGTCAATCTTCCAACAATCTTTATCAGCTAGGTGACCAAGTTTTAATTAAGGTTAAACATACTGATTTGGAGCGCAAACATCTTGATTTTACCTTATTGGAAAAGATTGGTAAATAATTAACAAAAAAGGAACAATTATTGCGCTTTGAGGTGGTTATAGATAAAAAATGATATTCAAATGAGAAAATTAACTTTATTACTTATTTTATTTTCCACAACATTGTTTGCACAGGAACCTATCACCACAAAGTTAGGGGATTTTAATACCGTAAAAGTTTTTAATGGTTTGTCTGTTGAACTGCAAAAATCTTCCAGTTCAAAAATAGAAATATCAGGCTCACAAGCCAAGGATATTTCTGTGACAAACGCAGATGGAACATTAAAAATTCGTTTAAAATTTCCCGAAAGTTTTATTGCTAAAGATGTGGAAATTGTTCTTTATTATGTTAATGATATCGCTGTTTTGGATGCTAATGAAGGCGCTTCAATTGTATCGGAAGAAGTAATTAAACAACAACATTTAGAAGTTAGAGCCCAAGAAGGCGCAAAAATTAAATTAGAAATAGAGACAAAATACTTATCAGTAAAAAGTGTTTCCGGAGGAATAATTTCGCTAAATGGCGTTACAGAAAGTCAAACCATTGAAGCTACCACAGGAGGTATTTACAGTGCGTATGGCTTACAAAGCAAACAAGTAATAGTTACCTCATCTTCAGGCGCAAATGTAGAAGTTAATACCTCAGAATTATTAGATGCCAATGTGCGTTTTGGTGGCTCAATCTATTACAAAGGAACACCGGAAGTTTTAAAAACCAAGGTTATGATTGGCGGAACCATTAAAGATAAAAATTAAGTTTAGTTTTGAATTAATTACTATCTTTGTAACTCTAAATTTTAAAATTATGAATGCATTATATATTTTTTTAGGAATGGTTGGTCCTTGGCAATGGATAATTATTGGATTGGCAATTTTATTGTTGTTTGGCGGAAAGAAATTGCCAGAATTAATGAAAGGACTTGGCGGCGGAATAAAAGAGTTTAAAAAAGCAACTCAAGATGAAAGTGATGAAGAAAAAAAGGTTGACGAAAAAAAAGTTGACAAAAAAAAATAATACAATAATTAATACAACAAAAAAACCTGTGCATTTGCACAGGTTTTTTTATGCTTAATAAATTTATTTTTTAGAATCAGCTTCGTTGGAAGATTCATTTATTTTATTGGCGGCAACCATCCCAGAAACCATATCAGTTAACATAGAACTGGCTGCAGTGGGATTGTTAGGTAATAGTATTAAGTTTGATTTTGAGTCAGATCCAATGCTTTGTAACGTGTCATAATGTTGTGTGACAATTATTAAAGCCGATGCTTCTTGGCTGTTAATTCCAGCTTTATTTAAAACATCAACACTTTCTACTAAACCACGTGCAATCTCTCTGCGTTGGTCTGCAATACCCCTTCCTTGTAAACGTTTACTTTCAGCTTCGGCTCTTGCTCTTTCAACAATTAAAATACGTTGCGCATCACCTTCATGTTGTGCGGCAATTTTTTCACGTTCTGCGGCATTAATTCTATTCATGGCGATTTTCACGTTTTCATCAGGATCAATATCTGTTACCAAGGCTTTTATGATATCGTATCCATAATCAAGCATCGCCTCTTTTAAATCACGTTGAATGGCAAGGGCAATTTCTTCCTTCTTTTCAAACACATCGTCTAAAATCATTTTAGGAACCTCAGCACGCACAACATCAAATATAAAGGCGGTTATTTGTTCGTGTGGACTTTGAAGTTTGTAAAAAGCATCATACACATGGCCAGATCTTATTAAAAACTGTACTGAAATTTTTAAGTGTACAAATACATCATCTTTAGTTTTTGTTTCTACAATTACATCTAATTGCTGAACACGCAAATTTACACGTCCTGCAACTTTATCAATCAAGGGTACTTTAAGTTGTAAACCTGCACCTCTAGTACTTTGAAATTTACCAAAGCGTTCAAGAATGGCTACTGTTTGTTGTTTTACGGTAAATAATCCAGATGCTACAAGTACAACTAGAATAAAAATAGCAATATACGTTCCAATCATTTTTTTAATTTAAAGGATTAATGAAGGTTTAAAGGTACAAAAATCAGTTTTATTTTATAATGTATTAATTGCTTTATTTATTCTGTTGATTGTTTCTTCTTTACCTATCATTTCTGCAATATCAAATAGGTGCGGACCTTTTAATTCTCCAACCAGGCTTAATCTAAATGGTTGCATCACTTTTCCAAAACCAATTTCTTTGGAGGTTATCCATTCTTTGATGACGGTTTCAAAATTAAGGGAAGTAAAATCTTCCACAGTTTCAATAATGCCAACTAATTCTTTCATCAATTCAGCCGTATCTTCTTTCCATTGTTTTTTAACAGCTTTTTCATTATATGTGGTTGGAGCCTCAAAAAAGAAATTACTCAAGTCCCAAAAATCGGCAACAAAAGTGGCCCGTTCCTTAATTAAAGAAACAACCTTAATCACAAATTTTTTGTCCTTTTTAATGCCTTTTTTAGCTAAAAAGGGCATATAAAGCGAAGCCAGTTCTTCATTTGATTTTAACAACATATATTGCTGGTTAAACCAGTTTGTTTTATCTGGACTAAACTTTGCACCACCTTTACTCACACGTTCTATGGTAAATGCGTCACAGAGTTGCTCTAAGGAAAAAATTTCCTGTTCTGTGCCGGGATTCCATCCTAAAAGCGCCAGCATATTTATAAAAGCATCGGCAAAATAACCATCTTCTCTATAGCCACGGGATATCTCCCCTGTTTCTTCATTTTTGTAGGCCAAAGGAAATACCGGAAATCCTAATTTATCACCATCACGCTTGCTTAATTTTCCTTTTCCGACAGGTTTTAAAATGAGCGGTAAATGCGCAAATTCAGGAGCTTCCCAGCCAAAAGCTTCATATAATGCAATATGTAACGGAAGCGATGGCAACCATTCTTCACCACGAATAACGTGGGTAATTTCCATTAAATGATCGTCAACAATATTTGCCAAATGATAGGTTGGCATTCCGTCACTTTTAAACAATATTTTATCATCCAAAATGTCTTTTTTGAAGGAAACATCACCCCTTATCATATCAACAGTTTCAATAATGGCTTCTGTTTCTTCCTTTTTGGGTTCATGCATCATAAATCGCACGACATATTTATCGCCATTTGCCAATCTTTTAGCAACTTCTTCTTTTGATAAGGAAATGGAATTTGTTAGTTTTGTCCTGTTATGCCAGTTGTAAATAAAGGTTTTTCCTTTTTGTTCGTGATCAAGTCTGTGAAAATCAAGTTCTTCATTGGTGTCGAAAGCATAATAGGCTTTTCCATTTTCAATCAATTTTTCTACATGCTGTTTGTAAATATGTTTTCGTTCGGACTGGCGGTAAGGCCCAAATTTTTCATTTTTACCAGGCCCTTCATCAAAAGGAATGTTACACCAGTTTAATGCATCAATAATATACTGTTCTGCATTTGCAACGTAACGGGTTTGATCGGTATCCTCAATGCGTAAAATAAAAGTTCCCTTATGCTTTTTGGCAAATAAATAGTTAAAAAGGGCAGTTCTTACACCGCCAATATGTAAAGGCCCTGTTGGGCTTGGAGCAAATCGCACACGAACATTATTCATTTTATTATTTGTTTTAGGATGCAAAGATAAATTTTCAATAGTAATTAGCATATGTTATAACAAAAAAAGGCCACTTTATTACAAATTTGATTCATGTTATCATCCTTCCGAAGAAAATTCTCTTAAATTTTTTTTGAACTATGGTTATTTTTTTATTTGAAATTAAAGAAAAAATTGTAACACTATAATTTAATTTTAATTATTTTTAACTTTGAATAGGGTTAATCAAAAAAAAATTGAACGATTTTAATCGCATACGGGAAAAACTGCAAGAGTTTATTAAAAAATATTATTTTAATGAACTTATAAAAGGACTGCTGTTGTTTTTCGCGATAGGCGTTCTGTATTTTATTTTCACGCTTTTTGTTGAATATTTTTTATGGCTCAAACCGATTGGCCGTTCTCTTTTATTTTGGCTTTTTGTTTCTATTGAAGCTGCTTTGTTTGTCGGTTACATTATTTTTCCGGTCATTAAAATATTTGGATTAAAAAGAGGATTAACTGAGGTTGAGGCTTCCAAAATTATCGGAAATCATTTTCCTGAAGTTAAGGACAAACTATTGAATATGTTGCAGTTAAATGAGAGTGGGCAAAATTCTGATCTTATTGAAGCAAGTATTTCTCAAAAATCAAAAGAACTTCAGCCCATTCCCTTTAAAAGAGCCGTCGATTTTACCAAAAACAAGAAATATTTTAAATTTGCAATTCTACCATTTGTTATTTGGCTGTTTATTTTTATATCTGGAAATATTTCCATTTTAACGGACAGTTTTTCCAGAGTGGTAAATTACAACAAGGTTTATTTGCCTCCGGCCCCGTTTTTTTTTTCCATTTTAAATGACTCTTTATCAGTGGTGGAAGGCGAACCTTTCAGGCTTCAGATTGAAACAATTGGAAACACCGTTCCTGAAAATGTTAAAATCAATTTTTTAAATGAAAGCTACTATTTGGAAAATAGCGCTTTAGGGAAATTTGAATATAATTTTTCAAGAGTTCAAAAGTCAATTAAATTCTTTTTGGAAGCCAATGGAGTCACATCAGAAGTTTATCAAATAAGCAGTATTGAAACGCCTGTTATCAACAATCTAAAAATGGTTTTGCAATATCCAATTTACACGGGCAAACGGAATGAAGTTGTCCAAAATACAGGCAATGCAAATGTTCCGCAGGGAACAAAAATTACATGGCAAATTGAAACCGAAAAAACGGATACCATGGCTTTTATTTCAAATGTGGAACCGGCCGTTTATTTCACAAAAAATGCAAAGGAGTATTTTAGTTATTCCAAGCAGGTATTTAATGCACTAAGTTATAAAATCACCACATCCAACCAACAATTGCACGATTACGAATCGCTTAATTTTGTAATTCAGGTGATTCCTGACGAGCATCCGCAAATAATTGTAAACTCCGACATTGATTCCATAAGTCGTGGCCCAGTCCAGTTTGTTGGTCAGGTAAGTGATGACTATGGCGTAAATAAACTTCAAATGGTGTATTACGACAAAAGCAATAAAAAGGTGCTTAAATCGCATTTAATAAATGTTGTAAAATCTTCCATTTCAGACTTTTATTATGTTTTTCCGGATGGAATTTCTCTGGAAGAAGGTGTTGATTATGAGCTTTATTTCGAGGTTTTTGACAATGATGCCGTAAACGGAAGCAAAAGGTCAAAAAGCCGAATATTTTCATATTATAAGAAAACCGAAAAAGAAATAACACAGGAATTATTGATTGAGCAAAAGGAAACCATTGGAGAACTTTCTAAACTTGTTGAAAAATCTAAAAAATCGAATGAAGGTATCAAAAAGTTTAAAAATGAAATTCAAAAAAATGCAGACATTAATTGGAACGACACTAAGAAACTGGAGGAGTTACTGAAGCGTCAAAACCAGTACCAGGAAATGATTCAGAAGCAAACCAACGAACTTGAGAAAAGCCTCAATGAACAGCCTGAGCAAACTGATACTAAAGAGACCAAAGAGGAATTGTTGAAGCGAATTGAAGAAACTAAAAAGTTAGCGGAACAGGAAAAAATGTCGGAGGAATTAAAAGCGCTTTCAAAAAAACTGGAAAAAGAAGATTTGGTGGATAAGCTGAAAGAAATGGTTAAAAAAAACCAGCGGAATGAACAAAGTTTAGAACGAATTTTAGAACTCACCAAACGTTTTTATGTGGAACAAAAGTTAAATCAAATTCGTGAAAATATTGAAAATTTAGGTAAAAAAGAAGAAAAGCTTTCCAATGAAAATCACGAGGATAATACTTCAAAAAAGCAGGAGGAAATTAATAAAGAATTTGATGCAATTAAAAAAGAAGCCAATGAATTGCAGAAGCAAAATAGCGATTTAAAAAGACCGATGGACCTTCCTGATAATAAGGAGGAGATGAACGGAATCGACGGAGACTTAAATAAATCTTTAGATCAATTAAAGGAGCAACAAAAGGAAAATGCAAAAAAAAGTCAGAAATCTGCCGCAAAAAAAATGCACCAGTTAAGCAAAAGTATGGAGCAGGCCATGATGAAAATGGAAGGGGAATCCATCGATGAAAATATTGATGATCTGCGAAAAATTGTCGATAATCTAATCATTTTTTCCTTTGAGCAGGAAGATTTACTTGACCGATTTTCAAGTGCAAATATTAACCATCCGGAATACCCAAATAATTTAAAGAAACAACATGTTTTAAAAGAGTATTTTAATTATATCGATGACAGTTTGTATGTGTTGGCACTACGTTTGGTAAATATGAGTACCATGATTCAAAAGGAAGTTTCCGACACCCATTATTATTTGGATGAAGCTTTGTTAAATTTTACGGATGATAAGGCTGATCTGGGAATTTCAAATCAACAATTTGTAATCACAGCGGCAAACAATCTAGCCAATTCCCTTAGTGATTTACTTGAAAGTTTAATGAATGCGTCACCAAGTTTTGGTTCAGGAAAGGGAGATGCCCAATCTTTTGGTTTGCCGGATATCATTAAAAAACAAGGAGAGCTCAATGAAAAAATAAAAGAAGGTTTGGAAAAAGGAGAAAAGGAAGGGGAAAAGCCCGGTGATAATGGCGAAGGTATGAGCGAGGAATTGTATGAAATTTATAAGCAACAGGAACAACTAAAAAACATGTTAAAAGATATTTTAGGTGGTGATCCTGAAAATTCTGAAGGTTTGGGTGCGGCCGTTAAGAAAATGGAAGCCTTCGAAAAGGAGTTATTGGAGAAAGGTTTTACAAAAGATATCACGCAAAAAATATTACAATTAAATTATGAGTTGCTAAAATTGCAAAAAGCAATTCTGCAACAAGGGGAGGATAATATCCGAAAATCTGAATCTTCCAAGGTGATTTTTGAACGGAAAAATATTGAGGCAATCGAGTTAAAGAATCAGTATTTTAATTACAATGAAATATTAAACAGACAATCATTACCTTTGCGCACAATTTATAAAAAGAAAGTACAGGAATATTTTAAGTCTGAACAATAATAGTGAGCGTATGGTTTTATTTAATTATGAGATTGATTTTAAGTTAGAAAATGAGAAAGTTTTCCAAAATTGGATTTCAGCCTCTATAGAAAACTATGGTTTTAAGGAAGGGGAAATCAATTATATTTTCTGTGATGATGATTACCTTCTAAAATTGAATGTCGAATTTTTGGAACATGACACCCTGACCGACATTATTAGTTTTGATTACACAATGGGAAAACTAATTAACGGGGATATTTTTATTTCTATTGAGCGTGTTCGTGAAAATGCTAAATCATATAATCAAACCGTTGATAATGAATTAAATAGGGTTATGATTCATGGCATTTTACATTATTTGGGATTTAAAGATAAAACGGAGAAGGATAAAGAAATAATGCGTGGTGAAGAGGATAAATGTTTGGCATTATTCAACGCCCGATAAACGTTCCACGTGGAACAAAATATTAAATTATGTTTAATACAGTATATGATGTCATTGTAGTTGGAGGTGGACATGCCGGTAGCGAAGCTGCCGCGGCAAGTGCCAATATGGGTGCACATACCCTCTTAATTACCATGAGTTTGCAAAATATAGCTCAAATGAGTTGCAATCCTGCAATGGGAGGAATTGCTAAGGGACAAATCATTCGCGAGATTGACGCCTTGGGCGGATATAGTGGTGTGGTTACAGATAAGACGGCCATTCAATTTAAAATGTTGAATAAGTCGAAAGGACCTGCAATGTGGAGTCCAAGAGCGCAAAGTGACCGAATGCGTTTTGCCGAATGCTGGAGGCTGATGTTGGAACAAACGTCTAACTTGGATTTCTATCAGGATATGGTAAATAGTTTATTGTTTGAAGACGATAAAATTGTTGGTGTCAGGACTTCTCTTGGCATTGAAATTAAAGCAAAATCTGTTATTATAACGGCAGGAACTTTTTTAAACGGTCAGATTCATATCGGCGATAAAACTTTTGGAGGAGGCAGGGCTGGAGAAAGTGCTTCAACAGGAATCACAGAAGATTTGGTTAAAATGGGATTTGAAGCAGGCAGAATGAAAACCGGAACGCCACCAAGAGTTGATGGCCGATCATTGGATTATTCTAAAATGATTGAACAGCCCGGGGATGAAAACCCAGAGAAATTTTCTTATTTGGCTAGCAGCAGACCATTGGAAATTCAACGGTCTTGTTATATGACCTATACTTCTTTAGAAGTTCACGAAATATTGCGTGAAGGTTTCGAAAGGTCGCCAATGTTTAGTGGTCGAATTAAAAGTATCGGACCAAGATATTGTCCTTCAATAGAAGATAAAATTGATCGTTTCGCAACCAAAACCCGCCACCAACTTTTTGTTGAGCCGGAAGGCTGGGATACTGTAGAAGTATATGTTAATGGTTTTTCAACATCTCTGCCCGAAGATATTCAAGACAAAGCTTTACGTAAGGTTGCGGGTTTTGAGAATGTGAAATTCTTCAGATTTGGTTACGCTATCGAATACGATTATTTTCCGCCAACCCAATTAAAACATTCCTTAGAAACGAAGCGGATCAAAAATCTTTATTTTGCCGGACAAATAAATGGTACTACCGGATATGAAGAAGCGGCAGCACAGGGCTTAATGGCTGGTATAAATGCTGCTCTAAATATTCAGGGAAAAGAACCTTTTGTGTTGAAACGCTATGAGGCTTACATAGGTGTTTTAATTGATGATTTAATTACCAAAGGCACGGAAGAACCTTATAGAATGTTTACTTCAAGAGCAGAATACAGAACTTTACTGCGTCAGGATAATGCCGATTTAAGGTTGACGCCAATGGCTTTTAAGTTGGGAATGGTTTCAAAAGAACGCATGGAAAGGGTTGTTGAAAAGCAGGAAAAAACAGATTTATTTGTGAAATTTTTACAGGAAACGAGTGTGCTTCCTGAAGAGATAAATCCGATTTTAGAGGCCAATGATTCGTCTAAAATCGAGCAGTCCATGAAGATGTTTAAGATAGCTGCAAGGCCACAATTAA
>Ga0314774_1002358_pt1 | contig 10725 bp, 5 predicted proteins | sample MetaGCBIA2018_FD_204515 | JGI IMG/M metagenome (GOLD analysis project Ga0314774, IMG submission 204515) | Cryopeg brine microbial communities from Beaufort Sea near Barrow, Alaska, United States - CBIA 2018 | ecosystem: Environmental > Aquatic > Marine > Coastal | place: USA: Alaska | collected... | reverse complement strand
CGAAACGGCGCCCAAGTCAGCCGCTATGTCCGGAGCCCTGGGAATGGTGGCGCTGGGCGCTGCGTCGCAAGTGGCGCTACCGGTTGGCCTCCAACGTCGACGAGGCCGATCTCGCCTTCACGGTGGAGGTCCAGCATAGGTACTACGAGACACGGCTTACGGAGTTGAGGTCACGCCTTGCCGAGTACGAGCAGCAACTTGCCACGCCCGAGGCTACGAGCGTGCGCGACACGATGCAGGCGATGTCGCTGGAGGTGTTCCGGGGCGCCGTGCGCTCTCGTTACCAGGGCAAGCAACCCGCCACACACACCGCAGAAACGCTTTGGCGCAATCGGGACGCGTTCGCGCAGGACTACCCGGTGATGCTCAGCACCTGCCACTCTCTCCCGGGCAATGTAGGCGCCGGCCGACTGCTCGACTACCTGATCATCGACGAGTCCTCGCAGGTGAACCTCGCTATCGCGGTGCTCGCCTTGAGCGTGGCTCGACGCGTGATCGTGGTGGGAGATATCCACCAGTTGCCGAACATCGCCGAGGACGTGGGCGGTCTGGGCCTCGACGGCGCGTTGACGCCCTACGACTACACGCGGCACAGCATCCTCTCCTCGCTCCTCGCGCTGTATGGGGATGCCCTGCCGCGGACCATGCTGCGGGAGCACTACCGCTGCGACTCGCGCATCATCGACTTCTGCAACCGGATGTTCTACGGAGGCAAGCTCATCCCGATGCGGGGGGAGGGCGATGGCCCTGCGCTCGCCCTAGTGCGCACCGCACCCGGCCATCACTCCCGCGCCCACGAGGGTGGGGGCCATACCAATCAGCGCGAGCTCGAGGTGGTGGTGCAGGAGGCGATCCCCACCTTCTGCTCGGGAGTGCCACCTGAAGACATCGGGGTGATCACACCGTTCCGCCTCCAGGCCGACTTGATAACGGCGTCGCTGCCCGGCGTGGAGGCGGACACGGTGCACAACTTCCAGGGCCGGGAGAAGCCTGTGATTGTCATGTCCACCCTGATCGACGCGACGCATTCCGGCACCCGCCTGGCGGGCTTTGTGGACGATGCGCGCATGATCAACGTCGCCGTCTCACGCGCTCAAGATCGGCTGATCGTGGTCGCCAACCCCGACCTCCCCGAGGAGTGCGCCAACCTGCGGCAACTCGTGGACTTCATCGAGCAACGCGAGCCGGGGCACGTGCTCCGCAGCGACATCGTCTCCGTCTTCGACGTCCTCTACACGGAATACGCCGACGTGCTCCGCACCCTCGTCTCCCGGTTGCGAAGCCGCACTCCGTATCGCTCGGAGGAGGCCACGCTGGTGATGCTCGAGCACCTGCTAAGCGGCGACGAGTTCCAGCATCTTCGCGTGAGTTACCAAGTGCTGCTTCATCACTTGGTGCCGACGGGAGTGACACTCAGCCGAGCTGAAGCAGCGTTCGTTCGGCACCGCTCCTCGGTGGACTTCGTAATCTCCAGCCGGATTACGGACCAAGTTTTGGGTGTCATCGAAGTGGACGGGTTCTCCTATCACCAGGACAGCCCGGAACAGTTGCGCAGGGATGCTCTCAAGGACGCGATCCTCTCGCGGAGCGGCATCGCACTGCTGCGACTGCCGACCACCGGCAGCGGGGAGCCAGAGCGAGCCGCGGAGTTTCTGCGGGAACTGGTCGCGGTGAAGATCTAGTCAGATGCTCGATCCCGACCGTTACGGTCAGAACCAGATGGCTGAGTCGATGCCGTCGCTGAAGCGTTCGGCCTGGTCCGCAGGCGGGAACCGGTCCGCCTCCCCGCGCGCAATGCGGCGAGCGCTCCAGGCCATCACGGCGGCGTCGAGCACGTCATCGGTGGAAGCGCCCTTGAGTAACTTCTCGCTGCCTTGGGGCACCACGATGCCCTCGTCATTGAGTAGTTGATAACGGAGTGATAGACCGCCAAAGGTCTTCTTGGGTTCCGCCAGGCCCTCAGTAGTCATCGCGCGGAAACTGACCTCGGGGTGACCCTCATAGATGGGCACCGAGCTCTGGCCGACTAACCCGTCGACATCGAGGATCCGTTCCCGAATCGCGTACGCCTGGGCCGACAGGCTCTTGCCCGATGCAGCGACGGAGGCTTCTCTCGCCTCGGCATAGGTGTCGGCAAGAAGCGCCGCCCGGATCGGCGTCGGGAAGACGCTGGGCCCCCGTGGCGAAATGAAACGGCGAGCGAGAACATCGGCCCGGCGTGACCCCGCATCGGGAATCCCGATCGGGATGTCGACGCACAAAGCGCCGACGTCGGCGCGCGAAGCGAGGGCCACGTCCGCGTCCTCGATGGTGGGGGCCGTGAACGCCTCGAGATACCCCGCGTCACCAATCACGACTACGACCCAACCGCCGCTGCACGCATCCGCGCCTGCGTATTCCATAGAGCCACTTTGGCACACGGTAGCGGCAAGGGCTCGCGACGCATGTCACCCATTTAGGCCACACTCATGGAATGACGTCTTCCTTTGGCTGGCTCGACACCGACGACGAGCAGCGGCGTCGCATGATCGAAGTGGTCGACCTCTTCCGCATACCTGGCACCATCGACGAGCTCGGCATTGGCTCGATTCGAGACACGTTTTCCAATGCTCTGTTCCCCGGAACCTCGACGCTTCACACGCGCCTGCGCTATGCACTGTTCCTGCCGTGGCTGATGCAGCAAGCAGTAGCCCGAAAGAGCACCGCTCCAGAGATGGTTGCGGAATTCAGGTCACTCGAGTTTCGCCTGATCGACAGCCTTTTGGCCGGTGGCGAAGACGAAGGCGTCATGGGCAACGTCGCGGGAGCGAAACTCAAGCGGCTCCCGAGCGTGGCGTATTGGTCCGCCCTCGGCCGGTGGGGCTTGCTCAATGCGGCGTCAAGCGATGCGTACTTTCGCCGACAGGTCGACTATCAACGCCTGGCACGACGTGCAGCGTCGCCGGACGACGATGAGGCGCGCGAAATCCTCCCGCCCGGAGGGATCGACCCGAACTTGCCAGATGCACCGGGGGCGCTCCTCAAGGAAGCCCATTTCGCCTTGACGCCCGAGGACGAGTCCTACCTATCCCAGCGCATCGCGACGACGGCAAAGGGGTCGCTCTTCGCGTGGCTCGTCGCTCACCCGCCAGGGAACGTCGCTGGCCTGTCCGAAGAAGACGGCGCATCGTTTCCTTGGGAGATTGCAAACCTTGGTCAACTCCCGGACGACCTCGCAGGTCTCGTGGAGCACGCACGCAGATTCAGTCTCATGGTTCAAGGCGCAGCGCTCGTCTACAACACGGCTCTCGCGCGCCACGGTGGGTATGGGGAACTGGTCGAACGCCACCAGGCGGCGCTGCTGCTTTGGCAGGACGACCAGCGGCCCGCTGACATCGCCGCGTCGTGGGACCAAGCCGAGTTCTGGGCGGCCGTCAGCGAGCACAACGCGCGCATCCACCCCCGGACTCGATACTTCATCGACCAATGGATCGATTTGGTCGGCAAGGGCGACGACCTCTCGAAGAGCAAAGTCGCCGACAAACTCGTCGAGAATCGGGAACGACAGATCAAGGGCGGCCGCGCGCGATTCGTCAACCAAGCGGCGCTCGACCGATGGTCTGGCGCGAGTGGACTTGGTCGACTCGACTTCCGGTGGGGCATCTCACGGTCGCACCTCTTGGACCTGTACAACGCTCGGAAGGCAATCTGATGCTGGCGCCCGAGTCCCGCGTCCTCCTGACCGACGCCCTGCGTCCCCCGGCCGGGTACGGCGTCGACCTCGCGGTCGGCACAACATACTCGCTCAACCTCCTGTCGCTCCTGCTCGCACCGATGACGTTCGCTCTCGACGACACGTTGGGCGCCACGGACTTTGAACGCGCCGATCCGGTCCGGCTTCTTGAGGCGGTGCGGCGGTACGCCGACCGGACCACGGTGTTTTGTCAGGCTGGCGGCATCGACGTGCCCTCCAACTACCGGAGCATTCTGACGTTCATCGAGGACAGCGTGGTGGAAGTGGTTGCGCCGACCGAAGGCGCCCTCTTCCACCCGAAGGTGTGGGCGCTGCGCTTCGTCAATGAGGACGGCCACTACCTGCACCGCGGTGTGGTGCTCAGCCGCAACCTGACCATGGACAGGTCCTGGGACACCGCCCTCGTCCTCGACGAGGATCCATCCGGAACCATCGATGCGGCGCCTTTGGCCGACTTCGTCTCCGCGCTGCCGGGCATCACTCTTCGGCCTCTCGACGACGAGCGCCAAGCCGACATCGACGACCTTGTACGGACGTTGCGCGGAGTTCGACTCGCGCCACCGGCGCCATTCACCGGCGGCGAGCTCTTGCCAATTGGACTTGATGGCAACCAGGTCTGGCCATTCCCCGCGACTGCTCAGCGAACACTCGCCATCAGTCCGTTCCTGTCGCCGGGCGCTCTCGCCACTTTCGGTCGTATTTCGACCGACCGAACCCTGATCTCGCGTCTCGAGTGGCTGGAACGCATGGGATCCGACGCGTTGGACGGCTGGAAGGTCAACGTCCTTCAGCGTCTGGCAGAGGTTGAAGCGGGCGAAGAGATTGGACCTGCGGAACCGGAACTGAGCGAAGTATTGGGTGCCCGCGAAGGGCTCCACGCGAAGACGTATGTGATCGACCTGCCGGGGTCCCTCTCGCAAGTAGTGACAGGCAGCGCCAACCTCACTAGTGCGCCGTGGGGTCGCAACGTCGAGTTTGGCACCCTGCTCACGGGCCGCACCGCTGACTGCGGCGTCAGGCGGGTACTCGATGGCACCGACGCAGAGCCCGGACTGCTTCGCATGCTGGAGTCCGTGACCATCGAGAGCGAAGAGGGAATTGACGACCCCCAGGTCGGTACGACCTACCAAATCGAGGCGTTCCATCGCTCGTTAGCAGAGCGCGGTCTCACGTTGAACGTCGTGGCGAATGAGGGCGATTCGTGCAGGGTGGAGTTGACCCTGGACGTTCCGGACTCCGCGCCCGGTGACACAGTCGTGTGGATCGGCTCGCTGCCGCGCGATGGCCACGCACGAGCCCTGGCGCCCCACCTCGAATGGACGATCGCCTCCGACAACGTCACGCCGTTCGTGGCCTTCGAGACCACCGCGGGAGAAGGCGCGTCGCGCGTCACCGCACGATGCGTGATCAAGGCCGAACTCACTGGCGACGTGGGAGATCGGCGCAAGAACGCGCTCACCACCGTGCTGAAGAACAAGCACGATGTGCTTCGTTACCTGGTGTTCCTGTTGGGCGACCCGGCATACGATGCGCTGGCGGCGGAGCTCGCCGGCGTCGGTGACGGCGGCACCTGGAACGCGGGCCCGTCGGGCTGGTCTGCCGACATTGCGTTGTTTGAACCACTCGTCAGGGCGACGGGACGGGACGAGGGTGCCCTCGCGCGCATCTCCAGCGCGATCGACGAACTCAAGGATGCGACCGGCGGCGCGGATCTCCTCCCGGACGGTTTCGAGGACCTGTGGGACGTGGTGTGGACGGTTCACCAGGAGAGGCGCAAATGAGCGAGGCCACAGAGAAGGTACTCAGCACCCTCAAGGATTTTCAACGGGACACCGTCGACTACGCCTTCCAACGGCTGTGGACGGATGCCGACTGGACCAAGCGGTTCCTGGTGGCGGACGAGGTGGGGCTCGGCAAAACGATGGTCGCCAAGGGCGTGATCGCCAAGACGGTCGACCACCTGTGGGACATCGAAGATCGCATCGACATCATCTACATCTGCTCAAACACCCAGATCGCGCGTCAGAACCTGAGCAGGCTTAACCAAGTGGGCGGCACAGAACTTCGCCATGCCGACCGACTCACTCTCCTCCCCAAGGTCATCAAGGATCTTCGCCAGCAGAAGGTCAACTTCGTATCGTTCACGCCCGGCACGTCGTTCAGCGTCGGGAAAACGGGTGGCGCCTACCCAGAACGAGTGATGCTCTATTGGATGCTCGCCGAATGTTGGGGGCGCGACGCGGTGTACGCGCGCCGATGGAGGCGCTTCTTCCAGGGTGCGGTCTCGGAGAGTCGCTTCGAGTGGTACCTCGACCAATTCGACCGCTCAGCACTTGATGCGGAACTCGTAGCATCCTTTGGGAGCGCAATCGCCGCCGAGAGCGGCCCCAACGGAGGTCCGCTACGCGACGAGCTCGAGGAGTGTGTCGACAAGTTCAACTATCTCCGCCGTGAGCCCGACCGTGACCTCCGCTGGCGACGCGATCGACTCATCGGGGTACTGCGGAACCTCGTGGCGCGCGCCGCCGTGGAGCATCTCGAACCGGACCTCGTGATCCTCGACGAGTTCCAGCGATTCAAGGACGTGCTTGACGGGGGAGGGCTACGGCGCGGATCTCGCGCGAGAGGTCTTCGACCACCCGAAGGCCCGGGTTCTGCTGCTCTCGGCGACGCCGTTCAAGATGTACACCCTCCCTGACGAGCCCGCAGGCGACGATCACTACGAAGACTTCAACCGCACCATCGAGTTCCTCGCCGGAAAGGAACGCAGCGAGAAGGTGCGCCGGGATCTGCGCAGTATGCGGGACGCGGCGATCGCCGGTCCGCCGACGCCCGAGGCGCTCGCGGCGCGAGACCGCGTCGAGTCCGAGCTCAAACGTGTCATGGCCCGAACAGAGCGGCTCGCCTCCACACCCGACCGCGATGGCATGTTGGAGGTTCGCAAGTTTGAGGGCAACAGGCTCGACGTGGAGGACGTTCGGTCGTGGGTCACGTTCGACGGCGTCGCCCGGGCTCTCGACCGCAACGACGTATTCGAGTATTGGCGCTCCACGCCCTACCCGCTCAACCTCATGGAGAGAAACTCGTACCAGGTGCGCAAATACTTCGAGGCGGCGGTCGATCGCGACGATCGGGATCTCACTGCGGCGCTCGATGGCGCGCAAGGATTGCTCGACTGGAACGACATCGCTCAGTATCGAAAGATAGATCCGGGCAATGCGAAGCTTCGTGGACTGTTTCAGGATGTGCTGGATCGCGGAGCCTGGCGGCTGGCATGGCTACCCCCGTCGCTCCCCTACTACAGCCTCGGCGGCGCCTACGCGATCCCTGAGTTGCGCACATTCACCAAGAGGTTGATTTTCTCTGCTTGGACGGTGGTGCCCAAAGCCATTGCGGTGATGACTAGTTACGAGGCCGAGCGGCGCACCATCGCTGCAGAAGGCGCCGACGGGCGCACGTATGAGGATCACAAGGCGACTTCGCCGCCGCTGCAGTACCGGGTCTCGGGCACCACCGTCGCCTTGTTGTACCCATCGGTGGCGCTCGCCGAGGTCGGCGATCCACTGGTGCTTGCTCGCGAGGCGGGAGAACTGCCGATGGACCGCGAAGTGCTGATCGGCCGAGTGCGCGATCGGGTAGATGAACTGCTCACCACGTTGGCGGTCACGGCGCCTGAGTCCGGACCGACGGACTCTCGCTGGTACCTGGCGGCCCCGGCCTTGCTCGACAGGATGTCATCGGGCCGTGGGAACGCGGATGCTGTCGTTCTCATGCGGGCGTTGCAGGGATCAAGTGCCGACGACGGTGAGACGAGGCTCGATGCGCACCTGGACTTGATCAGTCAACTTGATGAACTCGAACCCAAGGGCGATGCCTCCGCGCTAGGCCTTGGTGCGCAGCCGAGCGACCTTGCGGAAGTACTGACCGACCTTGCGATCGGGGGCCCTGGTGTCACCGCGCTCCGCGCACTATCTCGGGTGTGCGGGGGGCCGTCGGCAATGCAAGATCCGCTGGTGCGCGCCGAGTCCTTCCGCATCGCTTTGGGTTTGCGTTCCCTCTTCAACAAGCCCGAGATCGTCTCCCTCCTGCGATCCGACCAACAAGCCGATGATCGTGAGGCGTATTGGCGGGCGGTCGCGCGCCACGGAATCGACGGGTGCCTGCAAGCCGTGCTGGACGAGTATGCGCACACTCTGGTGGAGTCCGAAGGGCTTCAAGGAGCCAACAGTGAGAAACGCGCGGCAACGATCGCCCAAGTCATGGGCGATGCGCTGTCTATTCGCACGGCGAACAACAATGTGGAAGACGTTCGCGTGGCCGATGGCCGGGTGACCGTGAGCGTCGAACGTGCGAGTAGTCACTTTGCCGCTCGGTATGGTCGAACGCAGTCCGACGACAGCGCCGTCGTGCGCGAGGGCACCGTCCGTGCGGCATACAACTCTCCGTTTCGACCCTTCGTGCTCGCCTCGACCTCGGTGGGCCAGGAGGGGCTGGACTTTCACACCTACAGCCATGCGATCGTGCACTGGAACCTTCCCGGCAACCCGGTGGACCTGGAACAGCGCGAGGGTCGCGTGCACAGGTACAAGGGTCACGCTGTCCGCAAGAATGTTGCGACGGCCCACTCCAACGACGTGCTGTCCTCTACTGATGACGATCCGTGGACGGCGTTGTTCGATGCGGCGGTCGCGGCCCGTCCCGACGCGGACTCCGAGATCATCCCGTTCTGGGTCTTTGCGCCTGACGGTGGCGCCAAGATCGAGCGCTACGTCCCCGCGCTACCTCTGAGCCGCGAGTTGCAGCACTATGGCCGACTGCGGCGGACTGTCGGAACGTACCGGATGCTGCTAGGACAACCCCGGCAGGATGACCTCATCGAGAGTCTTGGCGAAGGCGCGGCGTGGATGGCGATCGATTTGGCGCCACCGACGAGCTAACGGGGAGCGTCCACCGAGGGTGACAAGTTGTGCCCCGACTCGTCATGCGATTCACCCCGAACCCGCAGTCCGGGTCCATGCCGAGTCACTGAACGCACCGCTATCGCCAAACTCATGAACCTGGCCTGGAGCCAATCCGCGGGCCTCTACAGATCCGGCGCGTTCTTCGACGTCGTCAACTAGACCGCGTTCGCACGAAGGTGCCCGCTCTCTTCCATCAGTACCCCACGGTCCAGCAACATCTCCAACGCTTCCGAGACACGGCGATCAACGTTGGGACCAGTGCGCCCCCAACCAAATAGTCTCGCCACCTGTTGGATAACTTCTGCGCGCGAAGCCCCGCCTGCATCACGAACCAGGAATTGTGCCGCAAGCGCCAGTTCCTCGATGTGGATCTGCTCGACCTTTCGGTCGGCTTCGTCGTTGGGCGTGCGCACCTCGGCAACGACGCGACCATCGATGTCAATAAAGTCGCCGTCGCGGGTCAAAGATGACCTACTTATCGCTCTCTCGACGTTCTCCCGCATCCTTGAACTGACCCGCCCGACAGCCCACCAACTGCGGAGCCGCTCAAACACAACGTCCATGTGGACGGGGCCCTCTGCTTCGGCGACAGCCGTGATGCCTTCAATCATATGAAGATCATTGCCTGGCTCGCCGGGATCAACCCAGTACAGCAAGGGAACCGGCTGTGCCTTCACATATTCGGATGTCCAGGGGTGGAGCGCACTTGCCTCCACAGCAATGGACTCGACCGTGGGCCGTTCAATCTCAAATCGGCTGAGGTCTCGTGGTGAGCCGTCACTGTCGTGGGCGATGGCCGCCTCAATCGCGGCGCGAAGACGCTGCTCCTCCTGCACCCGGTTTCGGTACCACGCAGTGCCCCAGATGCGATGCAAATTCCAACCCAATCCAACCAGCACTTGCTCACGGAGTCGATCACGGTCTCGCGCCGCGGGCGCAGAGTGGTATTGGTACCCATCGCACTCCACGCCGAGGACATAACGCCCCGGATGTTTGGGATGAAGAACACCCATGTCGATACGGAACCCTGCGGCACCAACCTGGGCTTGGACTTTGTAGCCCCACGAAGTGATCGCGGCGATGACAGACTCTTCAAAAGGAGATTCGGGGCCCAGTCCTGTCGGGCCGTATTGGAGTGCCAGGGTCGCAATGCCGCGCTCGGCGTACTCAAGGTAGGCCCTGAGATACTCCACACTCTCGTTTACGGATGGCGGAATGTCTCCACCGCCCATCGAGGCCACCACCTCTACACGTTGCCTCGCGCGGGTGATGCCCACGTTCAGGCGACGCCACCCCTTGTCCTTGTTCAGGGCACCAAAGTTGGTCGTGATCTTCTTGGCCTCGTCGGGACCGTAGCCGACGGAGAATATGATCACGTCTCGTTCATCGCCTTGGACCGACTCAAGTGAACGTACAAAGAAGCCGTCGAGGCGGTTCGCGTGGTCGAAGAAGCGATCAAGGTCGCGACGCTGATCGCGGGCCTCATCGATGGCGGCCTGGACGGCGTCTGCCTGGGCCATCGAGAATGTCACGACGCCGAGGGTGAGGTCGGGGCGGGTCGTGTAGTGCTCGATGACCCTCTCGGCAACTGTGCGAGCTTCTAGGGGGTTGTCCGCGCCTCCTCCGCGCCGGTAGGTTCCATGAGCGTTGTAGAAGGTCACACCGACGTTGTCGCCCTCGGCGTGCGCTGAGGGATACGTGATGAGTTTGCCGTCATAGAACTTGTAGTTAGAGAACGCTATGAGGTCTTCATGACGTGAGCGGTAGTGCCACTTCAGTCCAAGATTGTTGAAGGCGCCGGAGGCTTTGGCCAACTCGAGAACGGATTGGAAGTCCTTCGCGTCGGTGTCGTCCCCCAGAACCTCGTCATCGACAACACGGTCAAAGAACGACGTGGGTGGAAGCTGCTTGTCGTCACCGGCGAGAATCATGGCCTTGGCACGATAGATGCAGTTGATGGCATCCCCAGGAGTCACCTGCGAGGCTTCGTCAAAGATGACAACGTCGAATGTCAGCGTTGACGGCAAGTAT